>Ga0210382_10000235_pt1 | contig 21458 bp, 14 predicted proteins | sample PLMedo_FD_155452 | JGI IMG/M metagenome (GOLD analysis project Ga0210382, IMG submission 155452) | Groundwater sediment microbial communities from an aquifer in East River, Colorado, USA - PLM0_60_coex redo | ecosystem: Environmental > Terrestrial > Soil > Riparian zone | place: USA: East... | reverse complement strand
TGATGCGGCCCGGGGGGGGGTCGTGGCCTACGTCACCCGCACAGGTGGCGATCGGCTCGCGGGACAGATTCGCTGGGACTCGGACGAACCGTTCGGCAATGGGGTGAGTGTCGGCTACAACCGGCTCGAGGGGAGCGTCGGCGGACCCCTGCCGATCGCCAGGAACCTCGCCTTCTTCCTATCCGCCACGCTCCAGGGCCAACGCTCGAGCTACCGGGGCTTAGGGGCGGCGTCCGTGCCGACGTACGTGCCGGCCGGCGTCGATACTGTCGTGGACGTTGGCGGTGCGTTTGTGGGACTCCCACACATCGTGCAGTGGAGTGGCGAGTGCTCCGCGGCCAGTAACGCGGGCTTCGAGTGCCAGGGACTGCGGCGTCCGATGGACTGGTCCACCGCGCGGCGGGTGCAAGGCACGGTGCACTATGCATACGGGGCCGGCGGCACATCCACCTTCTCGATCACGGGGCTCGGCAGTGATCTGCAGCAACGCATCTTCCCCGGCCAGGCCATCATGGACCCGGGGCTGTACGGGGGAGGCCGCGCGTGGTCGACGATCGCGATCGTCAACTGGCGCCAGCAGCTCGGCGCCTTTCGCGGAGGCCCGCTCGCGCTCGACGTCAACCTGTCGATCGGCAGTGATCACCAGATCAGCGGACCGCTCGCCCCGGAGTCGGACGTGGCGACCCGCGATCCCTGGCTCGGGATTGCCTTCGAGACGCTCCACTTCACAGGCCTCGACGTGTTTCCGCTTCCCGTGACCGATCAGCTGGTGCGCAACATCCGGACGAATTCGGGCCAGCGCGTGCCGTATCCGAACCGCGTCGACCTCGCGAACGGGCAGCCATATCGCTTCAATGCGTACGGGATGGTGTCCGGCTGGCCCACGCAGGGTGTGAACGCCCTGCTGACGTTCGTTAGCGAGCGTCGGCTACAGGGACGTTGGGGGCTCGATTGGCGGCCGAACGCCACGCATCGCGTGACACTGGGCGCGGACGGCGAGCGCACCAACCTCTCGGCGTACCAGTCGAGCTTGATCAGCCAGGCGTTCCTCGACGCCTTCGTCGCGCAGCCGACCCGTTTCGGCGTTTTTGCGAGCGATCGCATGGCACTGGGCTCAGCGGTGCTGGACGTCGGCGTGCGCTACGATCGCATCTCGCCGAAAGGAGAGTTCCCGACGACCCCGGGACGGATCTACTCCAATCCGGCGTGGGACCCCGGGGCTGCCACGAGCGACGCCCTGTACCGCAGCAGCGTCGCGGCGGTCTTCACCAAAACGGCGAGCCGGGGGGCGTTGTCGCCGCGGATCCGATTCGCGTATCCCGTTTCTTCCGGTACGAGTGTCCACCTCGGCTACGGTCGCTTCGTCGAACCCCCTTCCTGGGCGACCTACTTCCAACTCTCCAACGCTGATTTCGATTACACGAGCGTCAACGGGCCGTTCGGAAGGGACGTGAAGTTCGCGACGGCATCGCAGTTCGATTTCGGCATACAATCCGCTGTGGGCCGCGATGTCGTGCTCGACGTCGCGGCGTACTACAAGGACCTTCCCCTGTACGTGGAGCGGATCAAGCCGTTCCCTGATCCGCTCAATGTGGGGGATACGATGTTCGTGAACGCGGTCACGCGGCAGAGCGAGTCACATGGGTTTGGGTTGGATGCCCGACTCGACTGGCGCGCCGGCGCATGGCTGACCGCGTCGACGGCCTATTCGTTGTTGCGCGCGCACACTGACAAGACCATTCCCGACGGGACGACGCACGCGCTCGCCGCCGCGGTCGCGCTGCGGGTGCCCACCGACTGGGGCGCGGGTACGTTCGTCGGCACGCTGACTCGGAATCTGAGCGTGGACCTGATGCTACGCGCCACCAGCGGCCTGCCCTACACGCGGCTCATCAACACCGGGCTCGGCACCGTCGCGCCGGGCGGTGTGATCGGGATCGGTTTGGCGGCGGAGCCCATCAATTCGTCCCGGCTTCCCTGGACCAAGCGCCTCGATCTACGGATCACGAAGGGGGTCCGTGCCGGCGGCCGCGCTTGGACCGTGTACGCCGACCTCCGCAATGCCCTGAATTTTCGCAACACGATCGCCCTGTTTGCCGAGACGGGCGGCGCGGCGAACGATCAGCATCGCGTGGTCGCTTTGTCCCAGGAGTATCTCAACCTCACGAACGAGGCGAGCAGCAACGGCGCGCTGGAGCCGGACGGTACGACCGTCAACTTGACCGGTTGCGGGACCTGGGCAAACTCGGCCAACTGCGTGGCGCTGACGCGAGTCGAGCGCCGTTTCGGAGATGGGAACGGCCTGTACAACCTGGCCGAGCAGGACCGGGCGTTGAACGCGTACTATGATGCCTTCTTCGGGCCCTACCTCTTCTACGGTTCGGGCCGCACGCTGCGGTTCGGCGTGGAGCTGGAGCTCTAGCCTCCCCCCAGCACCTCGCGCACCCGAGTCGCCAGCGCGCTCGGACTGAAGGGTTTCTGCATGAAGGCCGTGCCCGGGTCGAGCACGCCATGGCGCTCCACGGCGTCGTCCGCGTACCCGGAGAGGTAGAGTACCTTCGTCATCGGACGCCGTTCGACGAGCCGGCGCGCCAACTCGCGGCCATTCATCCCCGGCATCACGACGTCGGTGACGAGCAGTTGAATGGGGCCGGGGTGGCGCTCGGCGAGCCGCAGCGCCTCCGCGCCGCCGCCGGCCAGCAACACCATGTAGCCCGCCTGCTCCAACACCTTGCGGACCAGCACTCGGACGATCTGCTCGTCCTCGGCGACGAGGATGGTCTCCGTCCCCGCGACGGGCGCGGTGACGAGTGGCGCCGCGCGGGATACGTCCACCGGTTCGTCCACCCGGGGCAGGTGGATCCGGAAGGTGGTCCCCGCTCCCGGCGTGCTGCGCACCGCGATGTGCCCGCCGCTCTGCCGCACGATCCCGTACACGCTCGCGAGGCCGAGTCCGGTCCCCTTGCCGCGCTCCTTGGTCGTGAAGAACGGCTCGAACACCCGGGCCAGGGTCGCCGCGTCCATGCCGATCCCGGTGTCCGCTACCTCGATCAAGACTTGGCTCTCGCTCGGCACGTTCTCGGTGCGAATCGTGAGCCGGCCGCCGTCGGGCATCGCGTCGCGCGCGTTGACCGCGAGATTGACCAGCACCTGCTCCACCTGGCCCGGATCCACGCGCACCGCGCCCAGGTCGTCGGCGAGCTCGGTGGCGAGGACGAGGTCTTCCCCGATCAGGCGGCGCAGCATGCGGCCGAGGTTCTTGATCAGGTCGTTCAGGTCGACGACGGCGGGTTGGAGGACCTGGCGCGCGCTGAACGCGAGCAGCTGGCGGATCAACTCCTGGGCGCGCACGGCCGCGTCGCGGATGATCTCGACCTCTTCGCGCGCGTTGGCGCCGGGGGGCGTGTCGAGCAACAGCAGCTCGGCCGAGCCCAGGATGGCCGTCAGTACGTTGTTGAAGTCGTGCGCCACGCCCCCGGCGAGCCGGCCGATCGCTTCCAGCTTCTGCGCCTGCGCGAGCTGTCGCTGCAGCTGCACGCGCTCGCGGCGCACCGCGGCGTCGGCGAGTGCGCGCGCGACAGCGGGCGGCAGGCGCTGCAGCCGGTCTTTCATGATGTAGTCGGTCGCGCCGGCCCGCATCGCCGCCACCGCCGTGTCTTCGCCGACGCTTCCCGATACCACGATGAACGGCACATCGATACCAGACGATTGCAGGACGGCCAGCGCCCCCGGCGCGTCGAATGCCGGCAGGTAGTAGTCGCTGAGCACGATGTCCCACGGCTGCCGGGCCAGCGCGGCGCGGAGTGCCTCGGCGGTCTCAACGCGCTCGTAGGCGGTGTCGAAGCCCCCACGCCGCAGCTCGCGCAGAATCATCTCCGCATCCGCCGCGCGATCCTCGACGATCAACGCGCGGAGCGGGATCGAGCCGGGGTTGAGTGTGGGGGGTACCTGTTCGGGCACGTTCTACTATACGGATGGGCGCGCCCTTGCTTCAAGGCCGCGGTACGCCAATTTATGTGCCCATGCGTCCCCTCCTGCCCATCGTTTCGTTGGTCGTCTTGTCGGCGTGCAATGGCTGGGGGTGGACGCCCGGGTCGGCGCCGCCGCCGAAGCCCGTTCGCGATCCGGCCCCGGCCCGCCGGCCGCCGCCCCAACCCGTGGCCGCCCGCGATACGCAGCTCGAGCAGCGGGTAGGGCGGCTCGAGCTGCGCCTCCTCGAGAAGGAGGCGCAGGTCGAGGAGCTGCAGGCACGCCTCGACGACGCGCGGCGTGAAGTGGTGCGCGCGATGGCCAAGCTGCAGTCGCTCGCCACACGGGCGGAGGCCGCGTCCGGCATGGCCGAGGCGGAGATCGCCCTGCAATCACTCCGCACCAGCGGCAACCCGCAAGGCGTGCCGGAGCTGGGGCAGGCCGCCCAGCTGCTCCAGCTGGCGACTGCGGAGTTCGATAAGCAGAACTACGGCGGGGCTCTGTACCTGGCGAATCAGGCGAAGGACGCGGCGGCGGCCGGGCAGGGCCGGGTCGCGAGCGTGGAACGCGGCTCGCTGCGGCAGGGTGAGGTACCATTTGCGCTTCCCCTGCGGCTGCAAACGGTGGGACGCGCGAACGTGCGCGCGGGGCCGGGGAGTGGCTTCGAGGTCGCGTTCACCCTCGACAACGGTGCTTCGCTGACCGGCTTCTCATACGTGGAGCAGTGGGTGCGCATTACCGACGAATCGGGCCGCGCGGGGTGGGTGTACCAGAATCTCATCGGCCGGCGGCAGTAGCGGGCTAGGCCTCGCGGGATTTTCGCCGGCGCCGCTCCGCCGCACCTGGCGCCACGACGACGCGATTGCGGCCTTCCCGTTTTGCCTGGTAGAGTGCCGCGTCGGCAATCGCGATCAACGTTTCCCCGATGTCGCCGTGGGCCGGGAATTCAGCCACGCCGAAGCTCAACGTCACGGTCCCGCCCGTCAGCTTCTCCTCCGCCAGCCGGTCGCGGACGCGGTCGGCCACGTCGGCGGCGCCCGATCCCTCGGTCTCGGGCATCAGCACGAAGAATTCCTCACCACCGTATCGCGCCACGACGTCGACGTCGCGTGTGGCCTCGCGTAAGATGGCGGCCACCTTCTTGAGCACGGCATCTCCCGCGGGGTGGCCGTTCGCGTCATTGTAGCGTTTGAAGTGATCCACATCGGCCATCAGCACCGCGAACGTGTGCTTGAGGCGGCGCGAGCGACGCACCTCGTGGTCCAGCGCTTCCATCATCCGCCGCCGGTTGAAGAGCCCGGTGAGGGGGTCGGTCGCGGAGAGGCGCTCCAGCTCATGGTGGGTCTCCCGCAGCCGCGCCACCATGTTGTTGAACACCGTGGTCAAATAGCCGACCTCGCCGCCCGTGACTGCCGGCAGATCCACTTCGAGGTCGCCGGCGGCCACCTTGGCGGCGCCTTGGGTGAGCCGGTCGAGCGGCCGCACGATGAGGAGGCCCAGGAAGTAGCCGAGCGCGCCGACCGCGGCGAAGAGCGACGCTACGATGAGGGCGGTGACGTTGCGGAGCCGAGCCACTTGCCGGAACGCCTCCGCCGTCGGGATCTCGGTCACCACGATCCAGTTGAGGCCGGGGATGCGCCGCACGGTCCCGACTACGCGATCACCGGTGATGCTTGCGAACTGCGTGGCGCGGCCTTCGCGATCGAGGAGGTACCGCGTGTCGTCGCGCGAGTACCCGAGCTGCATCAGCGCGGCGGAGCTGCCTCGCGAGCTGACGATCACCTGGCCTTGCTCGCTCATCACGTACACCTGGCCCGCGTCCCCTGGGGAAAAGCGCTTGAGGGTGTCGGCGACACTGCGGAGATTGACCTTCGCGGCGACCGCGCCGAGAAACCGGCCGCTGGCGAGCCGGATGGGTACGGCGATCACCATCTCGGGCCGCGCCGCTGTCGAATCCCAGTACGGCGCCCCCAGCACCAGGTTGGCGCCGCGCATCTGCGTCTGCCAGTCGCGCGGAAGCACGACGGCGCCGGGCTGCTTGTTGCTCGAGGCGGTGATGTGACCGTGGGGGTCCAGGACGAGCAGCTCGTCGTAGTCCACGAACCGGTCGCGCACGGAGTTGAGATAGTCCGTCAGACGCTGATAGGCTCGTCCCGATCGGACGGCTTCACCATTTTCCCGCGGAATCCGCTCGACGTTCTCCGTGACTTCGTACGAGCTCGAGAACACGCGCAAATCGTAACGGCGTTCCTTGGTCCAGAGGTCCAGTTCGCGGGCGGTCTGCGTGCTGAGCCCGAGGAGTTCTTCAGATGCCTTGGCGGTGAGGGCGCGCTTGTTCTCCACGTAGGAGATGTACGCGGTGGTGAGGGAAGGCAGCAGCGTCGCCAGGACTGCGAACATCAGGATCTTGCTCCTGATGGTCCCGAGTCGCAGGGCGCTGAGACGCCGCGAAATCGTTTGTTCCCAGGAGCTCAAGGGCGCTACTCCCTCCTCGCGTACCAGCAAGATTCACGTCGCGCACCCTACCGCAAGGCGCGCCCACAAGCCGTGCGGAAAATCACGGGCCTCCCTGGCGGGTCGTCACGGCTCGCGGCAGACTAGGCCCTCCAGAACCGACCTCTCACCTGCGAGATCACGATGCGCCGCTCGGACACCCTGGACCGCCGTTCGTTCCTGCAATATGCCGGTAGCGCCGTCGCCGCCACCGCCCTGCGCCGCCCCCCCCGGGCAGCCCAGGCCTTCGAGCTCGAGGAGGCGACGATCGCTTCGCTGCAGGAAGCATTGCGCGCTGGAAGATACACTGCGCGCTCGCTGTGCGAGGCATACCTCGGGCGCATCGAGGCGATCGACCGCTCGGGGCCGACGCTCCGATCGGTGCTCGAGATCAATCCCGACGCCCTCGCGATCGCCGATCGGCTCGACGCCGAGCGCAAGGCTCGGCGCACGCGCGGCCCGCTGCACGGCATGCCGGTGCTCATCAAGGACAACATCGCGACGGCGGACCGGATGATGACGACGGCGGGTTCGCTGGCGCTCGTCGGCGTGACGCCTCCGCGCGACGCGCTCGTCGCCGAGCGGCTGCGCGCCGCCGGTGCGGTGATCCTCGGCAAGACCAACCTGAGCGAGTGGGCGAACTTCCGGGGCAACCAATCGTCGAGCGGTTGGAGCGGGCGCGGCGGCCAATGCAAGAATCCCTACGCGCTGGACCGCAATCCGTGCGGCTCGAGCTCCGGCACCGGGGCCGCCATCGCCGCGAACCTCGCGGCCGTGGGCGTCGGCACCGAGACCGACGGCTCCATCGTCTGCCCCTCCTCGGCCTGCTCGCTCGTCGGCGTCAAGCCGACGCTGGGGTTAATCGGCGGGGCGGGCATCATCCCGATCGCGCACAGTCAGGATACGGCGGGCCCGATGTGCCGGACGGTGACCGACGCCGCGATCCTGCTGGGCGTGTTGGGAGGCAAAGACTACGGGGCGAGCCTCGACCCGAGCGGGCTCAAGGGCGCCCGCATTGGGATCGCGCGCAAGAAATGCTTCGGGTACAGTCCCGAGGCCGACGCCCTCGTGGAGGCGGCCATCGACGTGCTGCGACGCCAGGGCGCGATCGTCGTCGACCCGGCCGACATTCCACACCTGGGTGAGTACGACGACTCCGAGTTCACCGTGCTGCTCTACGAATTCAAGACCGACCTGAACGCCTACCTCGCCGAGTGGGCGCCGCGCGCTCCCATCCGCACGCTGGCGGACCTGATCGCGTTCAATGAGGCGAACAAGGCGCGCGAGCTGCCGTACTTCGGGCAGGAAATCCTGTTGCAGGCGCAGGAGAAAGGTCCGCTCACCGACCAACTCTACCTGGAGGCGCTCGAAAAGGACCGCCGGCTGTCGCGCACGGAGGGACTCGATGCGGTGTTCACGCAGTACAACCTCGACGCGATCGTCGCGCCGACGGGCAGCCCGCCGTGGCCGACCGATCTCGTGAACGGCGACCACTTCCTGGGCGCGAGCTCGACGCCCGCCGCGGTCGCGGGCTATCCCAGCGTCAGTGTGCCGGTAGGGTACTCGTTCGGCCTGCCGGTCGGGATGTCCTTCATCGGGCGGGCATCGAGTGAGGCGACGCTCTTAAAGCTCGCTTACGGGTACGAGCAGGCGGCCAAGCCGCGCCGCCCGCCGCGCTTCCTGCCGACGGCGGACCTCACCCCAGGCTAGCGGAGCAGCGCGCCCGCCGCGATCCAGCGCCCGAGCAGCGTGCGCTCGTCGGGCGTCATGCCGGTCTTGTTGGCGAGCGGCATCGTCTGCGTCTCCACGGCGCGGACACGAATCCGCTCCGCTAGGCGCGCGACGCTCTCCGGAGTGTCGAACGCCACGCCGGCCGGAGCAGCGCCGAACGTCGGGTCGCTCGGGAACCGGGAGTGGCAGGGCAGACAGCGTTGGACGACGACGGCCCTAACCGCTGCAAACGTCGGCGCCGCGCCGTCGGCGGTTACGGGAGCGGTGGCACCCTTGGGGGTCGAGAAGAACAAGGCGCCAACCAGCGCGGCCGCGGCCGGGACGAGCGCCCAGCGCGCCACGGATCCATGGCCGATCATCGCGTGGCGCACCGCGGCCCCAGCCACGAAGAGCAGCAGGAGCACGAGCCAGTTGGCCGGACTCCCGTAGGTCGCCGGGTAGTGGTTGCTCAGCATGATGAAGAGCAGCGGAAAGGTCATGTAGCTGTTGTGCACCGAGCGCCGCTTGGCCCGCTCGCCCAGCGTGAAGTCGGCTGGACGCCCCGCCTTGGTGGCATCGATCATCGCTTGTTGCGCCGGCAGGATCCGCATCCACACGTTCGCCACCATGATGGTGCCCAGCAGAGCGCCGACGTGCATGTAGGCGGCCCGGCCGGAGAGCAACCGGCACGAGGCGATCGTGACGGCCGCGAGCAGCAGCAGCGAGATCGTCGCCGCGATCCACTCGGCTCGTGAGGCCGCGAGCGGCGAGCGCCACAGCAGATCGTACACGACCCACCCCACCACCAGGAGCGCGATGCCCAGCGCGGTGGCCGTCCCCCGGCCGATGCTCGACACGGCCGGATCGAGCAAGTACGCTTCGCTCAGGTAGTAGACGAGGATCAACAGGGCGATCCCGGTCATCCAGGTGAACAAGGCCTCCCACTTGAACCAATGCAGCACGGCGGGCATCTCACCGGGGCCGGGGCGGCGCTTCTCGGTCTGGTAGAAGCCGCCGCTGTGCACCATCCACAGCTCCCCTTCCACCCCGGGGCGGGGCCGGCCGGGGGGGGGGGGGGGGCGCTCAAGGCGCGGTCCAGCCAGATGAAGTAGAAGGAGCTCCCGATCCAAGCGATGCCGGCGATGAAATGCGTCCAGCGGAGCAGCAAGTTGGCCCAGTCGCCGAGCAGTCCGATCATAGGGGCTGTAATTTCACCGTGAAACTGTACCGGGCCAGCCCCCGTCCAGTTAGGCGGACCGTCCCCAGCCCGATGTCACCCGGAGCCGCCCCATGAAGCCTGCGCTCGTTCTGATCGCCGCTCTCCCGCTCGCCGCACTCGCCGCGTGCGCCAAGGCAGGTGCCGATGACGGCGGGAGCCGACCGTACAAGGTTGGGGTGGTCGACCGCGGCGAGGTGCGAGTCACCGTCGAGGAAACGGGCGTGGTGGAGCCCGAGCGCAGCATCGTGGTGAAGTCGCCGATCTCGGGCGTCGTGCAGCAGCTTTACGTCCGTGAGGGCGACCGGGTGCAGCCGGGCCAGGCCCTCGCGCGCATTCTCCCCGACATTGCCCAAGCGAACAGCCTGGCGCAGCTGCGCAGCGAGATCGCGCGCGCGCAGATCGCGCGCGACAACGCGCGACGCGACTACGATCGTGCACAGGCCCTCTCGGGGATCGGCGGCATCACGCAGGCCGACCTCGACCAGCGCCGCGTCGCGTATGAGCAAGCCGACAACCAATGGCGCACGGCGAACGACCAGCTGCGGCTCGTGCAGTTGTCGGGCGTCACCGCGGGTGATTCTGGAAGTGGCGGAGCGCAGTGGGCGCGGATCATCGCGCCGTCGGCGGGCGTGGTCATCGCCCGCGGCGTCGAGGAGGGCGAGACGGTCGTGGGCGGGACGAGCGCGTTCGGCGGCGGCACCGCGCTGTTCACGATCGCCGATCTATCGACCCTGGTCGTCAAGGCGGCGATCAACGAGGTAGACATCGGCAAGGTGAAGCGCGGCGACCAGGTCGCGCTTACGGTGGACGCTTTCCCCGGTGACACCGCTCGGGGTGTGGTGCGGCTCGTGCCGCCGGCGGCACGGCAGCAGGAGCGGGTGCGCGTGTTCGACGTGGAGATCGAGGTTACGGGCGGCCAGCAATTCCTGCGGCCGGGGATGACCGCGAACGTGCGCATCTCGGGCCCGGTGCGGCGCGAGGTCGTGCGCGTTCCCGTCGAAGCGGTCCTGCTCCAGGAAGGGAAGCCGATCGTCTACAAGATCGGGGGCAGTGGACCGCAGCCGGTCCCGGTGACCCTGGGTCTCTCCGATCTCTTCTACGTGGAGCTCACGGGCGGGCTCGCCGCCGGGGATTCGATCGCGCTCGAGGATCCCGTCGCGGCGGCGGAGCGCGCGCGGAACCCGGCGCGGCGGCGCTGATGCCGGGACTGATAGAGGCGCGCCAGCTCGCCAAGACCTATCGCCTGGGGCAGGTGGATGTCGCCGCGCTGCGCGGCGTGGACGTCGATGTGGGGGCGGGCGAGTTCATCGCGATCACCGGCCCCTCGGGCTCGGGCAAGAGCACCCTGATGCACATCCTCGGCTGTCTCGACACGCCTTCCGCGGGGACCTATCGCCTCGACGGGGAGGATGTCGGCGGCCTCTCCGGCAAGCGGTTGGCGCAGGTGCGCAACCGCAAAGTCGGATTCGTCTTTCAGACGTTCAATCTGATGCCGCGTCTCACCGTCGAAGAGAACGTCGCGCTGCCGCTCAAGTATCGCGGCGGGGTGCCGCGGGGCGAGCGCCGCTCCCGCGCGCTGCGCCTGCTCGAGCGGCTGGGGCTCGCCGAGCGCGTCGGTCACCGGCCCGACGAGCTGTCGGGGGGCGAGCGCCAGCGGGTCGCCATCGCTCGGGCGCTGGTCGGTGAGCCGGCGATCCTGATGGCCGACGAGCCGACTGGCAACCTCGACTCGGCGTCGGGGGGCGAAGTGCTGCAGACCTTCGCGGAGCTGCACGGGATGGGGCACACGATCGTGCTCGTGACACACGATCCCAACGTGGCGTCGCGGGCCGAGCGCATCATTCAAATGAGCGACGGGCGGGTCGTGTGAACCTGCTGGAGTCGCTGCTCACCGGCTTGGACGAGGCCCGGCGCCATTGGGGTCAGACCGTGCTCTCGCTCTTGGGTCTCATCCTCGGCACCGGCAGCATTGTCACCGTCCTGGCGCTCTTCGGGGGGCAGACGGCGCTTACGGAGCAGTTCTTGAACGAGGTCGGCGGCCGCGGGACGATCATCGTGTCGGACCGCGACCGGTCGGCGCACCCCGGCGCCCGCGAGCTGGCCTCGAAGCGGCTCACGTTCAAAGACGCGCAATACCTCCGCAACCGGGCGCGCGCCCTCGGCGCAGTGAGCCCGGGATGGGCGCAGCAGCTCCCCTACCGCGTTGGGAACACGAGCTTCGACGGTCAGGTGATCGGCACCGTGCCCGACTACATGGCGATCAACGACATCAAGCCGCTCGTCGGCCGCTACCTGAGCGACCTGGACGTGCGTCAGCAGGCGCGCGTCACCGTGCTCGGGTGGAAGTATGCGGACTCGCTCTTCAGCGTAGCGACCCGCGCGGTGGGTCAGCTCGTGAGCATCGGCGGGAAGCACTACACCGTGGTGGGTGTGATGGAGCGCGAGGAGTTCTACTTCGCCGCCTGGGAGGACAACGCCCTCGAGTACCGGAATGAGCGGGCGTACATCCCCATCAGCACCGCGATTGCCCAGCACAGTGCCGTCGATCACCTCGACTTTTTGACGCTGAAGGCGCGGCCCGGCGTGGGCGCCGGGGTGGCGCAAGCGCAGGTGCGGAGCCTGCTCTTCGCCCGGCACGGGGTGGAGGACTTCGACATCCGCGCGTCGGGGCAGGGGGCGGGCGGCGAAGCGGGCCAATTCCTACTCCTCTTCAACTTCATTTTCCTCGTCGTCGGCGTCGTGTCGCTGATCACGGGTGGCATCGTGATCGCGAACATCCTGCTCGCGTCGGTGGTGGAGCGGGTGCGGGAGTTCGGGACGCGCATGGCCCTGGGCGCCACGGGCGGCGCGATCTTCGCCCACGTGCTCGCCGAGGTGCTGGTCGTGACGGTGATGGGCGGGCTGCTCGGTTTGGGTCTCGGCACCGCCCTGACGGGCGTCGTCGCGCACTTCATGCAGATGCCGGCGGTCGTGAGCCCCTTCATCGCGGCGGTATCGAGCGCAACGGCGCTGATCGTTGGGCTCCTCGCGGGCCTGTTCCCGGCATTGCGTGCCGCCCGCCTGTCTCCGGTCGAGGCGCTCCGCTATGCGTGAGTGGCTCGAGCTCATCGGCGACGCGCTGCGCGAGATCCGCGGCCACAAGCTGCGCTCGCTGCTGACGCTGTCGGGCATCGTGTTCGGGGCGGCCTCGGTCGTGTCCATGACCTCGCTCGCCTCGGCGATGAAGACGCTCGTATACGACGACCTCATTTCGATGGGCCTGTCACGCAGCTACATCGCGGCGGACCGCGGTCCCCGGTCGGATGCGCGCGGCGCCGCCGCGCTGCGCCACAAGGGACTCCGGATCAACGACCTCGAGGCCCTGCGCGCGCTCCCGGGTGTCGCCAGTGTGCACGGGCGCAACTACGGGGACGAGTATGTGGTGAACGCGCCGGCCGATCGCCGGCTGGTACGCATCGATGGGGTGGACGCCGGCTATCTCGAGATGCGGAACTACCGGATCACCGCGGGCCGCAGTATCCGGCCCCTGGACATCGAAAACCGCGCACGCGTCGCCGTTGTGGGATCGGAGCTGGTGCAGGATCTCTTCGGGAGCACGCCTCCGGTAGGGCAGACGATCACGGTCGGCGGCGTCCGGTTCCTGGTGATCGGCGTCGTCGCACCGATCGAATTCGACATCATCCCCGCCGACTTCTCGTTTGTGGCACGGCGCTTCTACATCCCCTACACGTACCTCACCCGGTACAGTCAGGGCGAGAGCCGCATCAGCGAGGCGCTCGTCACCGCGGCCCCGTCCGCCGACTTCGGGGATGTCCTGCGGCGCGGTGTCTCACTGTTGCGTCAGCGCCACGGGGGCACGCAGGACTTCGAGATCGACAACCGGGCCGCCGACGTGCTGTCCGACCTGGCGATGGCCGACAACATCCTCGGCGGATGGAACGCGGTCATGTTCACGATCGCCGGCGTCACCCTGATCGTCGGCGGGATCGGGCTGTTCAGCGTGCTGCTCATTTCGGTGCGCGAGCGCGTGCGGGAGATCGGGATCCGCAAGGCGCTGGGGGCGGATGATGGCGCGATTCTGCGGCTTTTCCTCGCCGAGTCGCTCACGCTGGCGTTCCTGGGGGCGGTGACGGGCATCGGCGGCGGCGCGGGCCTGACGGTGGTCACCGAGTTGATCGGCCGCCAGTTTGGCAAGCCGTTCGCTATCCCGGTGAATGTGCCCGGCGTGATCCTCGCCGTCATCTTTGCCCTGCTGGTCGGGGTGCTGTTCGGGTGGTATCCCGCTCGGCGGGCGTCGAAGCTCGACCCCATCGAAGCGATCGGCGGGGCGTAGTACTCGAAATCCAATTACATTTTTCGTCCATGCGAATACTGCTCCCCCTGCTCCTGGTGCCGAGTCTCGCCGCGCAAGTGCCCGATACGACGGTGCGGGACACGGTGCCTCTACCGCCGATCACGGTCACCGCGACCCGCCATGCGACGAACCTCATGGCCGTTCCTCTGGCGGTGACGCAAATCAAGAAGCGTGACCTCTTCGGCACCGCCGGCTATGGACTCGACGACGCCCTGAGCCTCGTTCCGGGGGTTGTCGCGCAATCGCGTTACGGGAACCAAGACGTGCGGATCACGATCCGCGGCTACGGCGCGCGCGGAGCGGGGGACCGCTCCAACGCCGGGACGGCTCGCGGGATTCGCGTGCTGCTCGACGGATTCCCGGAGACCGAGCCCGACGGCCGCACGTCGTTCGACGGAATCGACCTCGCCGCCGCGCAGTCGATCGAGGTGATTCGCTCGAATGCCTCGGCGGTGTGGGGTAACGCCGCGGGCGGCGTGGTCAGCGTATCGACGGTTCCCGAGTTCGAGGACCGGCTCGCCTCGATCGAGCCGATGGCGGGCTCCTTCGGCCTCGCGCGCTGGGCGGCGCGGGGTGGCGTCAACCTCGGCGCCGGCCAGCTGAGCGCGTCGTTCGTGCGCAGCGACTTCGACGGGTGGCGGGTGCACTCCGCGAGCGGCCGGTCGGTCTTGAACGTGGCGCTCGTCGCGCCCATCGCGCCACAGACGAGGGTGGGGATCTACGCCGTCGCGAGCGACAACGTGTTCCGCATCCCCGGGCCCCTCACGGCCGCGCAGGTGGCGGCCGATCCTCGCCAGGCGAACTCGACCTACCAGGCGCGTGACGAGCGGCGCGAGAATCTCGTCGGACGGTTGGGCCTGACCCTCGACCACGAGATCTCGGATCGCCTCGCGGTATCGGCCCTGGCATTCGTGAATCCCAAGGTCCTGCACCGCTCGGAGCGCGGCACCTACCGTGATTTCACACGGATCCACGCGGGTGGCAACGCGGTGGTGCGCGTGGCGACCCCGCTGGGCCGGGGCACCCAGGGAACCCTGCTCATCGGGAGCGATTTCGCCGTCCAGGACGGGGCCATTCTCTTCTACAACTTGAGCGCGCAGCAGACGCGTGGCGATACGCTGCGCGACAACAAGGGCGAGGGGGCGCAGAATGCCGGCGTGTTCGTCACCGAGGAGGTGACGCTGGGGCGGTGGGGTCTCGCGCTCGGCGCGCGCTACGACGCGATCAACTACAACTATCGCAGCTACATCGACCCGACGCTCAACGCGCGCAAGGCATTCACGGGGGTGACTCCCAAACTCGGTGTCACGTACTTTGTCACGCCGCTGCAGGCGCTCTACGCGTCGATCGGCGGTGGGATCGAAGTCCCCGCGGGGAACGAGACCGACCCCGCTCCCCCGCTGGACACCGTCACCGCGCTGAACCCGCTGCTCGATCCCGTCCGCTCGACGACCTACGAGATCGGCACCAAGCGGATCGTTGGCGCGCTGAGCTACGACGTGGCGCTGTACCAGACGGCGGTGAAGAACGAGATCGTTCCCTATCGCGGCGGACGGTTCTACTTCACAGCGGGCAAGGTGCGGCGCCGGGGTGCCGAGGTGGGGCTGCGCCTCGCGGCGGGAAGCGGCGTGGTGCTGCACACGGCCCTGTCGTACACGGACCATCGCTACACCCAGTACTTCGTCGACTCGGCTTACTCCGGCAGTCCCTCGGCGGACTACTCGGGGAACCGCGTCGTCGGCGTGCCGCAGTTCACGTACGCCGCCGCCGTGGAGTTCGCTCCGCCCGCCGTGCGGCCGCTCGAGGTGCGCGTGGGGCTGCAGGGCATGACCCGGTTCTTCGCGGACGACGCGAACCAGGTGGCCGTGCCCGCCTACCGCCTCGTCACGCTGACGGTGGGAACGGTGGACTCGCTCTCGATCGGCGGTGGGCTGGGTGTGCGCGGGTTTGTGACCGTGAACAACTTGTTCGACCGCGCCTACATCGCGTCGGCCTTTCTCAATCCGGATGTGGTGGGGGGCGAGGCGGTGGCCTTCGAGCCTGGGTTACCGCGGCACGTCATCGTCGGGGTCACGCTAACGACGCGGTAGTCGCTTCGTCGAGCAGGGCCCAAATCCGATCGGCCCACTCCCGATGCTCCGGTTTCATGAGGACCGAGCGCAGGCAGGTGAGCGTCGGCCGGTCCTGGTCCATGCGGCCCAGATCGAAGAACTCGACGGGCAGCTCCGCCAGAGCGAGATGCAGGTGGCGGTGTGCCGCCGCCTCGAACAGGCGGCGCGCCCGCGCCGACGCCTCGCTGACCCGCGCGGCGCGCGGCGCCCAGACGAGGATGTCCAGCTCCGGCGGTGCCGCGGTCACGAAGCGCCGGTCTCCCTTCACCCGCTCGTACAACGCCAGGGCCGCCTTACGGCACGCGGCGAGCCCGCGCGCGAATTCGCCGTCTGCAACGAGCGGCAAGAGCCGCTGCGTGGCCCACAGGGCAACCGCGGCAGCGCCGGGCCGCGAGCATTCCAAGCTGATCTCGCCCAGGTGCAGCTCGGTCGAGCTGAAATACGTGTACGGAGAGTCGTGCTGATAAAACCGGCCGACGGACGGGTCGCGGAACAGCACGCAGCCGCAGCCGTAGGGCTGCAGCCCGTGTTTGTGCGGATCGATGACGATCGAATCGACTTCGCGCAGCCGCTCGTACGCGCGTCGGGTTTCCGCCGCAAGGTTCGCGGCGAGGCCAAAGTAGCCGCCATAAGCGGCGTCGGCGTGGAGGCGGAACCTGAAGCGCTCGCGTAGCTCGAGGATGGCAGGGAGCGGATCGACCGAACCGGCGGCGGTCGTGCCGATCGTCGCCACGACGGTGCCGACGTCGCCGGCGGTGAGGCGCCGCTCGAGCGCTGCGGGATCGAGCCGGCCGCGCCAGTCGCACGGGATGGTTTCGAACTTCAGGTCCATGACGGCGCTGAGGCGCTGATGCGTGTAGTGCGCCTGCGTCGAGGCCACAATCGCCATCCCGGGATGGAGCCGTCCGGCGACCCAGAGCGCCTCGAGATTCGCGACGGTGCCGCCGCTCGTGAGGTGACCGAGATGCCCGTCCCAGCCAACCATGCGCGCGATCTCCGCGACCGCCTCTTTCTCCATCGCCGAGCTGGCCCGGCCGCCGTCGAGCGCGTGGTTGTTGGGATTGATCCATTGGGCCAGGGCGTACGCGAGGCGCGCGACGGGATGGGGCGGCTTCATCATCTGACCGGCGTACAGCGGATGGAAGTAGGGGTAGTTGTCTTTGAGGCGGTCGGCGACCTCGGTCAAGACGTGCGCGATCGCCTTCTCATCGTAGGCCACATCCGCCTGCGGAAGCTCTGCGAAGCCTGCGCGCAGGCGTTCGAGCGCCGCCCCGAGCGGGTCGGTCAAGGCTCCGGCTTGCGTCCGAGGGCTTGCAGATAGGTCCGATCCCACGCCGCCGGGATGCTTTCGCGCGGCGAGTAGGGGCCCGGCACGTACGCCCGCGAGCTCACCCCGAGCTGGCTGCGCTCGCAGATGTTCCAATCCTGCCGGTTGGTGCGGTCCCAGAACTCCTCGGCATCCTGGATGTTGTAGCCCGGTGCGGTGGGGGCGTCGGGGTGCACCATCCACTCGCACACCACGCGAGACGCGAGCGGCGCCTGCGGCCACACCGTGTAAAAAACGGCGTAGTCCGGGTGCAGGCTCAACATCATCGTTGGGAAGAGCGCGTAGTAGAACGCGCGGTGCTGGTCCTCAGGGGGGAGCTCACCGAGCGGCAGGGCGCACGCGCGTCCCGAGATCGTCGCGCTCTGGTGCGGCGCCTTGATCTCCATGTAGCCGCCAAGGAACGGGCCCTCCACCAAGTCGTTCGCGCCGCTCGTGTAGGGCAGCTTGGTCGACAGCTCCGGATGAATCGTGGGGCAGTGCAAGCACTCGTTGTAATTCTGGAGAATCAGTTTCCAGTTGGCGCGCACCTCGTACTCGATCCGCCGCACCGTACGCAGCGCCGGAAGATTGTACCGAGTAAAGCGCCCCGCGAGCGGGCCGAAGGCTGTGGCGAGCGGCTCGGCGTCCGGGTCCAAATTGAGGAAAAGAAACCCTTCCCACTCGGCCAGGGCGACCGCGTGCAACGGATATGACTTCTTGTCGAATCCTTCGACTTCATGCATGTGGGGCGCGCCGATCAGCCGGCCATCCAGGGCGTAGGTCCACGCGTGATAGGGACACTGGATGGTCTCGGAGAGGCGGCCGTGCTCGGCGTCGCACAGCCGCGTGCCGCGGTGCCGGCACACGTTATAGAACGCCCGGCGCTCGCCCGACTGATCGCGCAACACGATGATGCTCTCGCCGGCGATCTCGACCAGCATGTAGTCGCCAGGCGCAGCGAGGGCGTTGTCGCGGCCCACGCAGATCCAGCGCCGCCCGAAGATCCGCTCCTGCTCGTCGGCGAGGACCTCAGGGGCCGTGTAGTACCGCCCGGGCAGCGTACGCGCGCCCTGGCGATAACTGTCGGTCGTCTTGAGGAAGCTCGACATACTCAGGTTTCCTTGAGAATGACCCGCGCCGCGTTGCGGCCCGCCGCGCCCGCGATCCCGCCGCCCGGGTGCGTCCCCGGACCGCAGAGGTACAAGCCCTCGATCGGCGTGCGGTAGCGGCTCCACCCCGGCACCGGCCGCATGAAAAGAATCTGGTCAAGGGTGAGCTCTCCGTGGTAGAGGTGGCCCGCCTGCGGCTCGAGGCTCACCTGGCCGGCCGGCACCCCCAATGCGGCGGCGACCTTCTCCACCAGTCCCGGGTCGATCGTGACCGCATACTGCACGTGCAGGTCCAGTCGGCTGTCGGTGGCGACGGCCTCGACGTAGGGACGCGCCGACGTTCGCCCGTACTTGGCGTCGTCGTAGGCCCGCTCCAGGTGGTCCAGCGACGGCGCCAGGCAGAGCGTCTTAAAATCCGCGGGCCGCTCGAGCTTCGCGGTCCCGCGTGCCACGATGCTGCGGCTCTTGATGTTGCCCACGGCGCGCACGAACTCGGCATCGAGCTGCGGTTTCAGGGGCTCGAAGGTCTGCTGGGGATCGGCGCTCGACACGACGACCGCGGCGGAGTACTCGTCGCTACCCACTCGCACTCCCGTTGCGCGGCCACCGACGGCCACCACGGCAGCCTCGGTCCCCCAACGAGTCTCCACGCCGGGCAGCGCCGCCAGGACGCTCGTGATGGTGGACCGTGGCGGGCGGAAGACGCCGGGGGGACTTCCCACGTGATGGTGCAGGAAGTTGAACGCCGTACCGCCTGCGCGTGGGCCCTGCCGCAGATGCCAGACGCCCGCGGCGCCGAGCACGCCCTTCAGGGTGTCGTTCTCGAACCAATCGTCCAGCAGCTCAGCGATCGACATCGGGAGAATGCGCAGCAGGTCGATCACGGTCTGTTTGCCGAGACGCCGGACGTGCAGGCCGAGACCCGCGATGCGCAGCAGCTCACCGACCTCGCGCGTCTCGACGTCGGGCGCCGGCTGCACGTACAACGCCTCGAGGACACCGGCGAGCCGTCGCATCCGGGTGCAGAACTCCGGCCACTTCGCCGCGTCGCTAGGGCTGAGCCGGCGGATCGCCTCGGCGGACTTGGTCACGTCGCGCCACAACTCGAGCCGCCCGCCTCCCGACAGGGGCGCGGCGATCCACGGGTCGGGCTGTTCGATCCGCACTCCCGTCATTCCCAGCTCGCGCACGATCTTGGGCGGCACCCAGCCGATTTCGGGTCGCGTGTCGGGCTTCGCTCCCTCGTCGACCACCAACACCCGGCGACCGGCGCGGGCCAGGTAGTGGGCGGCGACGAGGCCGTTCACATCGGCGCCGATCACGACGGCGTCCCAACGGGGCGCCGGGCTCATGCGCCGTCTCCGAGGATCGCGAGGGCCGCAAGGCGGCCCGACGCGCCCATGATCCCGCCGCCCGGATGCGTGCCGGCGCCGCACTGGTAGTACGCGCGCACGGGAGTCCGGAACTTGGCCCAGCCGGCGGCGGGCCGCATGAAGAACAGTTGGTGCAGCGCGAGCTCGCCCTGGAAGATGTTGCCCTCCGACAGACCCGTGATGCGCTCGATGTCGAGGGGCGTGATCACCTGACGGTGGAGAATCTGCGACTTGAGTCCCGGCGCGAAGCTTTCGATCGTGTTGAGTACCGCGTCACCGAACGCCTCGCGCTTCGCGTCGTTCCACCCGCCGTTCAGGTGATAGGGCGCGTACTGCACGAACACGGACATCACGTGTTTTCCCGGCGGCGCCATGCCGGGGTCGATCATCGAGGGAAACACGATGTCCATGTACGGCCGGCGCGAGAATTCGCCGTACTTCGCGTCGTCGTACGCGCGCTCCACGTACTCGAGGCTCGGGCTGATGGAGAACGCGCCGCGATGCTGCCGCCCCACGCCGGGCATGCACGTGAAGCTGGGCAGCGCGTCGAGGGCGAGATTCACCTTGCCCGACGAACCCCGGAACTTGAACCGCTTGATGTCAGACACGAAGTCGCCCGGCAACTCGCGCTCCTCGATCAGTTCGAGGAACGTGCGCCGCGGGTCGAGCCCCGACACGACGACCTTCGCCGAGAATTCGTCGCCGTTCTCGAGCGCCACGCCGGTGGCCCGGCCGCCCTTGACGAGCACCCGGGCCACGGGCGCGTCGCAGCGGATCTCGGCACCAAATCCTCGTGCCGCCGACGCGATCGCCTCGCTCACGGCGCCGGTGCCGCCCTTGGCGAATCCCCAAGCGCGGAACACGCCATCCAACTCGCCCATGTAGTGATGCAGCAGGACGTAGGCCGTTCCTGGGGACCGCGGCCCGAGGAACGTGCCGATGATGCCGCTCGCCGACTTCGTGGCCTTGAGCACGTCGGTCTCGAACCACTCGTCCAAGAAATCTGCCGAGCTCATCGTCATCAACTTGACGAGCGCGTGCAGGCGCTCGGCGCCGATTCCACGGAAGTGTTTGCCCAGGCGCAGCAGCGCCAGGAGGTCGCGGGGATCGAACGAGGTCGGATCGGGCGGCACCATGCTCAGAATCGGCCGCACGGCGTGCGCCATGTGATGCATGAGGCGGCCGTATTCGTCGTACGCCTCGGCATCGCGAGGCGAATGCCGATACAGCTCGCGGCGCGTTTCGTCGTGATCGCCCCACGCCGCCAGGTAATCGCCGTTCTCCATCGGAGTGACGGTGCTCTCGAGCGGCAACACGTGGAGGCCATGGCGCGGCAGATCCAAGTCGCGGATGATTTCGGGGCGGAGCAAACTCACGACGTAGGAAAACATCGTGAACTTGAACCCGGGGAAGATCTCTTCCGTTACGGCGGCGCCGCCGACGCGCGGCCGCTTTTCGAGCACCAGGACTTTCTTCCCCGCGCGGGCCAGATAAGCCGCGGTGACGAGGCCGTTGTGCCCGCCGCCGATGACGATCGCGTCGTACGCGGCGGCCATCAGGCGCGCTTCCGGTCGGGGTTGAAGAACGGCAGCTTGGTCACGCGCGCGGCGGCTCGCTTGCGGCGGTGCTCGACCGTGATTTCCATCTCGACCGCGGCGCCGGGCGTCCCGAACGTCCCCTCGAGGTGTGCGAGCGCGATGTACTGCTTGAGGAGCGGCGACCAGCCGCCGCTCGTCGCGTACCCCACCTGCTTCCCCCCGCTGTAGATGGGCACGCTGGTGCGCCACGCCTGCGTCGGCAGCCGCGGCGGCAAT
>Ga0210382_10000234_pt1 | contig 21520 bp, 18 predicted proteins | sample PLMedo_FD_155452 | JGI IMG/M metagenome (GOLD analysis project Ga0210382, IMG submission 155452) | Groundwater sediment microbial communities from an aquifer in East River, Colorado, USA - PLM0_60_coex redo | ecosystem: Environmental > Terrestrial > Soil > Riparian zone | place: USA: East... | reverse complement strand
GGGATGGCCTGGGAGGGACTGCGGGCGCTGTTCTCGGTGCTCGACGATGCGCACTTCGCGCTGGCCGGCCGGGCGCTGCAGCTCGTCGAATGGGACCGCACGCACCAGTACTGCGGGCGCTGCGGCACGCCCACCGAGCCCAAGCGCGACGAGCGCGTACGCGTCTGCCCCGCCTGCAAGCTGGCTGCCTATCCTAGAGTGGCGCCGGCGGTAATGGCGCTGGTGCGCCGCGGCCGCGAGCTGCTCCTCGCGCGCAGCCCGCATTTCCCGCCCGGCATGTACAGCGCGCTGGCGGGCTTCGTCGAGCCCGGCGAGTCGCTCGAGCAGTGTCTGGCGCGCGAAGTCGCCGAGGAAGTCGGCGTGCAGATAAGCAACATCCGCTACTTCGCGAGCCAGCCGTGGCCGTTCCCGCATTCGCTGATGATCGCCTTCGTCTGCGACTGGGCGAGCGGCGAGATCCGGCTGCAGCCGGCGGAAATCGCCGACGCAAAATGGTTCGAAGTATTGCAATTGCCTAAACTTCCAAGCAAAATCTCGATCGCTCGCCGCTTGATCGACGCAGTGTCTGCGCAGATCCGCGGCGAGTTTGCAAGCCAGTAGGAGGTTTTGCACGAGTTGAACAAGATCAAAGAGCGCTGTCTTGCGCCGCAAGGGGCGAATGGAAGGCGTAGCCTGGACTTTCTCACGGCGGGCTGCGCCTTCGCATTTTGGGGGGTACTGGAATGAACGGCCTGCATCTTATCGGCGACATGACCGGCTGCCGCTGCGATCCGCAGCTCCTTCTCGAAAGCGAGAAATTCCGCAGCAAGTGCGTCGAGCTGGTGGAGGCGTCCGGTCTCACGGTCGTCGGCGTGAGCTTCCATCAGTTCGAGGGCTCGGGCTTCACGGGCTGCCTGGTGCTCGCCGAGTCCCACCTTGCGATCCATACATGGCCCGAGCGCCAGGGGCTGACGCTCGACGTCTACGTCTGCAACTACAGCGCCGACAATTCCGCCAAGGCGAGAAAGCTGTTCGACTCGATCGTGGCGTACTTCAAGCCGACCGACGTGGCGCGGCACGAGGTCGACCGCGGCGAGCATCTGCTGACCGAGCCGCTCAATGCCTCCACCGGCTTCTACATTAAGGCATCGCGCCAGCTCGGCGAATGGCAGACGCGCTTCCAGAAGATGCAGATCTACGACACGCCGCACTACGGCAAGCTCTTCAGGCTCGACGGGTTCAACATGACCTCCGAGAAGGAGGAGTTCGTCTATCACGAGAACCTGGTGCATCCCGCCCTCACCGCTCACGCCGCGCCCAGGCGCGTGCTGATCATCGGCGGCGGCGACGGCGGATCCTCGGAAGAAGCGCTCAAGCATCCCTCGGTCGAGCAGGTGACGATGGTCGAGATCGATGCCGACGTGATCGACGTGGCGAAACAGCACTTCCAGGCGGTGCACAACGGCGTGTTCGGCAATCCGAAGCTGCGCGTGCTGGTCGACGACGGGATGAAGTTCGTCCGCGACACGCAGGAGAAGTTCGACCTCGCCACGCTGGACCTGAACGACCCGGTGGGGCCGGCGGCCGCGCTCTACTCCAGCGAGTTCTTCCAGCAGCTGCGCCAGACGCTGGCGCCCGGGGGCGCGCTAACGCTGCATCTCGGCTCGCCCGTGGCGCAGCCGCAGCGCGTCGCCGAGCTGGCGCAGCGCCTGAACAGCGTGTTCCGCATCGTGCGGGTGTACATCATGTACATCCCGCTCTACGGCTCGCTGTGGTCGATGGCGGTATGCTCCGACAAGCTCGATCCGAAGGCATTCACGGCCGACGAGATCGATCGCCGCATCGACGCGCGCAAGCTCCAGGAGCTGAAGTACTACAACGGCGAGACGCACGAAGGCGTGTTCGCGCTGCCCAACTACGTGCGCGACCTGGTGACCCCTGCACGCCTGAAGCAGCCGGCGCGCGGGCGCCGGCTGGGAGTCGTCAGCGCCGCCGCGAAGTAGTCAATGAAGTAATCGGGGTCAGAGCCCGATCTAATCCAGCGCGCTGAGGATCGACCGGGTAGTTTCGAAAATCCTGTCGATCTGCGGTTTCTCGATGATCAGCGGCGGCGAGAAGGCGATCGTGTCGCCGGTATAGCGGATCAGCACCCCGGCCTCGAAGCTCTTGATGAACGTCTCGTAGGCGCGGCGTCCGGGCGCGCCCCGGCGCGGCTCGAGCTCGATGCCGGCGACCAGCCCGAGGTTGCGGATGTCGACCACGTGGCGCGCGTCCTTGAGCGCGTGGGCGGCGTCTTGCCAGTATTGGTCCAGGGAAGCGGCGCGCTCGAACAAGCCTTCCTCCTCGAAAGTCTCCAGCGTGCCCAGGCCGGCGGCACACGCGAGCGGATGCCCCGAGTAGGTGTAGCCGTGAAACAGCTCGATGCCGTCGGGTCCCTGCATGAAAGCGTCGTAGATCGTATCCCGCACGAACACCGCGCCCATGGGCACCGTACCGTTGGTAAGCCCCTTGGCCGTCGTGCACAGGTCCGGCATGACGCCCAGGCGCTGGGAGGCGAACGCCTTGCCGAGGCGACCGAATCCGGTGATGACTTCGTCGAAGATGAGCAGGATGCCGTGCCTGGTGCAGATTTCGCGCAAGCGCTCGAGATAGCCCTGCGGCGGGATCAGCACTCCGGTCGAGCCGGCGACCGGCTCCACGATCACCGCGGCGATGCTCGAGGGATCGTGCAGCTGGCAAACGCGCTCCAGATCGTCGGCGAGCTCGGCGCCGTGCGCCGGCTGGCCCCGCGAGAAGGCGTTGCGCGCCGGGTCGTGCGTATGGCGGATGTGGTCGACCCCGGCGACGCCCGGCCCGAAGGTCTTGCGGTTGAAGGGAATGCCGCCCACGGACATGCCGCCGAAGTTCACGCCGTGATAGCCGCGCTCGCGGCCGATCAGCCGGAAGCGCTGGCCTTCACCCCGGGCGCGCTGGTAAGCCAGGGCGATCTTGAGCGCGGTGTCGACAGATTCGGAGCCGGAGTTGGTAAAGAACACCCGTGACAAGCCCGGCGGCGCGATGCGCGCCAGCCGGTCGGCGAACTCGAATGCGATCGGATGCCCCATCTGGAAGGTCGGCGCAAAGTCCATCGTCGCCACCTGGCGCCTGACGGCTTCCACGATCTTCGGCCGGCAGTGACCGGCGTTCACGCACCACAGGCCTGCACACCCATCGAGGACCTTGCGGCCTTCGGGGGTCCAGTAATACATGCCCTCGGCACGGGCGAGCAGGCGCGGCGCCTTCTTGAACTGCCGGTTGGCGGTATACGGCATCCAGAAGGCCGACTGCTCCAGCCCTGCCACGATTTCGGCGCGCTTATTCATGGCCTTAAGCTTACTCCAAGCCCCCCTCGCGGCAAGTGCAGAATGCCCTAGGCCGCGTAGGCCACGACTTTCTGGCGTTGTTCGCCCAGCCCTTGTATCCGCAGCGTCATCACGTCGCCGGGCTTGAGGAACACCGGGGTCGGCTTGATGCCCAGGCCGACGCCCGGCGGGGTGCCGGTGGCAATGATGTCGCCGGGCAGCAGCGTCATGTAGTGGCTCACATGGGAGATGATTTTCGCCACGTTGAAGATCATGGTGCGCGTGTTTCCGGTCTGCATGCGCTTGCCGTTGACGTCGAGCCACATGTCGAGGTGCTGCGGGTCGCGAATCTCGTCGCTGGTGACCAGCCATGGCCCGATCGGGCCCGCGCTGTCGAAGCCCTTGCCCTTGTCCCACTGGCTGGTCGCCATCTGGAAAGCGCGCTCCGAGACGTCGTTCACCACGCAGTAGCCGGCGACGTGGTTGAGCGCGGCTGCCTCCTCGACATACCTGGCCTGGGTGCCGATGACCACGCCGAGCTCGATTTCCCAGTCGAGCTTGGTCGAGCCTTTCGGCTGGATGACGTCGTCGTGCGGGCCGTTGATGCAGGTCGTGGCCTTCATGAACACGATCGGCTCCGACGGAATCGGCAGCCCCGCTTCCTTGGCATGGTCGGAGTAGTTGAGCCCGATGGCGACGAACTTGCCGATCCCCACGTAGGGCACGCCGAACCTCGGGGCGGCGTTCACCAGCGGCAGCGACTCGGGCTTGTGCTTGGTGAGCATGTTCAGCCCGCGCGGCGAAATCTCGTTGGGGCCGATGTCGTCGACGATTTTCGAGAGGTCGCGTACGCGCCCGTCGGCGTCAATCAGCCCCGGCTTCTCGTAGCCCGGCTTGCCGTAGCGGCACAGCTTCATATCGTCATTCCCCCGTCGATCGGATAGGCGTTGCCCGTGGCGAACAGCGACTCGTCCGAAGCCAGAAAGACCAGCAATCCGGTGATGTCGTCCACCGTGCCGAGCCGCCCCATGGGCTGGCGCGCGATGAAATCCTTGCGCCCCTGCACCGGGTCGGGCAGGGCGCTGATCCGGTCCTGCAGCGAAGGCGTATCCACGGTGCCGGGGCAGACGGCATTGCAGCGGATACCTTGCCGCACGAAGTCGGCGGCGATCGACTTGGTGAGGCCGATCACGGCCGCCTTGCTCGAGCCGTAGGCAAAGCGGTTGGGCAGGCCGCGGACCGAAGAGGCGACCGAGGCCATGTTGATGATCGAGCCGCCGCCCTTGCGCAGCATCCCCGGGAGAAAAGCCCTGGTCGCGAGGAACATCGAAGTGACGTTGACCCTGAAGGCCAGGTTCCACTGCTCGAGGGTGCAATCGAGCAGGCTGCCGTGCTGCACGATCCCCGCGCAGTTGAACAGCACGTTGACCTCGCCCGTCTCCTCGGCCGTTTTCGCGATCCCCGCCGGGTCGGTGACATCGAGCACGCGCGTGCGGATGCCGTCCTGGCCCTCGATCTGCGCGAGGGTTTTCGCGTTGAGGTCGGTCGCCCAGACGCGGGCGCCTTCGCGCGCGAAGGCGAGCGCCGCGGCCCGGCCCATGCCCTGCGCGGCCGCGGTGATGAACGCGGTTTTTCCTGCCAGCCTGCCCGCCATGGAAGTTCGCCTTGAGGTGAGCGAAATTATACGGCACGATACACGCCCTCGCGCTCTCCCGAGGAGGAGAAACGATGTCGGCGGTTTCGCTGCGCGCCGTGCGCAAGTCTTTCGGCTCGACCGAAGTCGTGCACGGCGTCGACATCTCCATCGCCGACGGCGAGTTCTGCGTGCTGGTCGGGCCCTCGGGCTGCGGCAAATCGACGCTGCTGCGCATGATCGCCGGCCTCGAGGAAATCAGCTCCGGGGAAATAGCGATCGGCGCCCGCGTGGTGAACGCGCTGCGGCCCAAGGAGCGCGACATCGCCATGGTGTTCCAGAATTACGCGCTCTACCCGCACATGACCGTTTACGACAACATGGCGTTCAGCCTCAAGCTTGCCGGCGTGGCGAAGGATGAAGCCGGGCAGCGCGTCGCCGATGCGTCGCAGATCCTGGGATTGAACGACTATTTGCAGCGCTATCCGCGCCAGCTCTCCGGCGGGCAGCGCCAGCGCGTCGCCATGGGCCGCGCGATCGTGAGGAAGCCGCAGGTGTTCCTGTTCGACGAGCCGCTGTCCAACCTCGATGCCAAGCTGCGCGTGGCGATGCGCACCGAGATCAAGGCGCTGCACCAGCGGCTGACGACGACCTCGGTCTACGTGACGCACGACCAGATCGAGGCGATGACCATGGCCGACAAGATCGTGGTCATGAACGCCGGCCGCGTCGAGCAGATCGGCTCGCCGCTCGAGCTGTACGACGATCCGGCCAATCTTTTCGTCGCCGGATTCATCGGCTCGCCGGCGATGAACTTCCTGAAGGGCCGGCTCAACGGCGCAGCCGTCGCCGTCGGCAACGGCATCAGCCTTCCCGTCAGGACGAGACTCGAATCGGGCCGCGACGTCCTGGTGGGCGTGCGGCCCGAGCACCTGGCGGTCGCGGCCGACGGCGTGCCCGCCGAGGTGGTCGTCGTCGAGCCGACGGGCGCCGACACGCAGATCTTCTGCAAGCTCGCCGGGACCGCCGTCACCGCCGTGGTGCGCGAGCGGCACGAATTCCGGCCCGGCGAGTCGATCCGGCTCAAGCCGCAGCTTACCTATTTGTTCGACCCGTCGAGCGGCGCTCGACTTGCCTGAGGAGAAGACATGAGTCAGTTCAAACGCAGGGACTTTCTGAAGATCTCGGCCGGCCTGGCCGCAGAGGCGGCGGGACCGCTGATCTGGGTCAAGGACGCGCATGCCCAGTGGAACAGCGCGCCGGAAAAGGACGCGCGGCTGCGCGTGCTGCGCTGGAGCCGCTTCGTCCAGGGCGACATCGACCAGTACATGGCGAACGTCAAGAAGTTCGAGGCGAAGTACGGCATCCCGGTGCGGGTGGACAACGAGAGCTGGGAGGACGTGCGGCCGAAAGCGGCGGTTGCCGCCAACACCGGCGCCGGCCCGGACATCATCCTGGGGACCAACGACGACGCCAACCTTTACCCGGATAAGCTGGTCGACGTTACCGACCTCGCCAATTACCTCGGCAAGAAATACGGCGGCTTCTATGCGGCATGCGAGGCTTATCTGCGCCCGGATGGCAAGAGATGGATCGGCATTCCGCTCGGCGCGGCGGGCAGCATGATGGTCTACCGCGAGAGCGCGCTCAAGGCCGCGGGGTTCACCAGCTTTCCGAAGGACACGGACAGCTTCCTCAAGATGATGAAGGCGCTGAAGGACAAGGGCACGCCCGGCGGCTTTGCGCTGGGGCATGCAACCGGCGACGCCAACACCTGGTGCCACTGGCTGGTCTGGTCGTTCGGCGGCAAGATGGTGGATAAGAGCAACAAGGTCGTCATCGACAGCCCCGAGACCATCAAGGCGCTCGAGTACTCCAGGGAGCTCTACGGGACTTTCGTCCCGGGCACGCTCTCGTGGCTCGACCCGAACAACAACAAGGCGTTCCTCGACGGGCAGATCTCGGTCACGAACAACGGCATCTCGATCTACTACGCGGCGAAGAACTCGCAGGATCCGAAGATCAAGGAGCTGGTGCCGGATATCAATCACGCCGAGTACCCGGTCGGGCCAGCCGGCGTGGGGACCGCGTTCCACCTGTTCCTCAACCAGATGATCTTCAAGTACACCAAGTATCCGAAGGCGGCGAAGGAATTCATCCGCTTCATGATGGAGGAAGAGCAGTACGGCCCCTGGATGCAGGCGGGCATCGGCTATGTCGCGCATCCGCTGGCGGCGTACGCGAAGAACCCGATCTGGACCTCCGATCCGAAGCACACGCCGTACCGCGACGTGGTGAAGAACATGCGGCCGGCCGGTTATGAAGGCAAGCTTGGTTACGCCTCCGCCGGTGCTCTCGCCGATTTCATCATCGTGGACATGGTGGCCGAAGCCGCCTCCGGCGCGAAGTCGCCCAAGGAGGCCGCAGAGCGCGCGCAAAAACGCGCTGAGCGCTATTACAAGGTGTGAAGCAGCTTCTGGAGAACAAGAACGCCCTCGGGCTGCTGTTCATGCTGCCCGCGGGCGCTCTGTTGCTCGTGTTCCTCACCTACCCGCTCGGTCTTGGCACCTGGCTCGGCTTCACCGATGCCAAGATCGGACGGGCTGGCGAGTGGGTAGGACTCGAGAATTTCCAATTCCTGATCGGCGACAGCGTCGCGCAGCTGTCGCTGTTCAATACCCTGTTCTACACGGTGGTGGCGAGCGTGCTGAAGTTCGGGCTCGGGCTATGGCTCGCGCTGCTGCTCAACGAGCACCTGCCGTTCAAGTCGCTCATCCGGGCGGTGGTGCTGCTGCCGTTCATCGTGCCGACCGCGCTCTCGGCGATCGCGTTCTGGTGGATCTACGATTCCCAGTTCTCCGTGGTGAGCTGGGCGCTGACGCGCCTCGGCCTGATCCACCAGTACATCGACTTTCTTGGCGAGCCCTGGCTCGCGCGGCTCTCCGTGACCGCCGCGAACATCTGGCGCGGCGTGCCGTTCGTGGCGATTTCGCTGCTCGCCGGCCTGCAGACCATATCGCCGTCGCTCTACGAGGCCTCCTCGATCGACGGAGCAACGCCGTGGCAGCAGTTCTGGCACGTCACGCTGCCCATGCTCACGCCGATCATCGCGGTGGTGATGACGTTCAGCGTGCTGTTCACGTTCACCGACTTCCAATTGATCTACGTGCTCACGCGAGGCGGCCCGCTCAATGCCACCCACCTGATGGCGACGCTCTCGTTCCAGCGCGGCATTCCCGGCGGCGCTATCGGTGAAGGCGCGGCGCTCGCCATGCTGATGGTGCCGTTCCTTCTCGCCGCGATCCTGTTTTCCTACTTCGGCCTGCAGCGCCGAGCCTGGCAACAAGGCGGCGGCGACAAGTGAGCGACAAGCAGGAGACACGCGGCATGGATTATCTGCAGTCGCTGCCGCGGCGCTGGGTGACCCTGTACATCCCGCTGGGGGTGTTTCTTTTCGTCCTGCTGTTTCCGTTCTACTGGATGGTGATGACCTCGTTCAAGCCGGACGAGGAGCTGGTGTCGAGGGCGGCAAACCCGTTCTGGATCGTCCGTCCCACGCTCGCGCACTTCGAGAAGCTGCTGTTCAGGACCGACTATCCGCTTTGGCTGTGGAACACCATCGTGGTCTCGGTGGTGGCGACCTTTCTGTCGCTTTTCGCAGCCGTGCTCGCCGCCTACGCCATCGAGCGGCTGCGCTTTCGCGGCTCCCGCCAGGTCGGGCTGTCGATCTTCTTCGCCTACCTGGTGCCGCCGTCGATCCTGTTCATCCCGCTCGCGCTGATGGTGTTCAAGCTCGGATTGTTCGACACCCGCTGGGCGCTTATCCTGACCTATCCCACGTTCCTCGTTCCGTTCTGCACCTGGCTGCTGATGGGCTATTTCCGTACGATTCCCTACGAGCTCGAGGAGTGCGCATTGATCGACGGCGCGACGCGCTGGCAGATCCTGGTGAAGATCATGCTGCCGCTCGCCGTACCGGGGCTCATCTCCGCCGGCATCTTCGCGTTTACGCTGTCATGGAACGAATTCATCTACGCCCTCACCTTCATCTCGTCTTCGGAAACCAAGACCGTGTCGGTGGCGGTGATCACCGAACTGGTCGAAGGCGATATCTACCATTGGGGCTCGCTGATGGCCGGGGCGCTGCTCGGCTCCGTGCCGGTCGCGGTGCTGTACTCTTTTTTCGTCGAATACTACGTCTCGGGCATGACCGGAGCGGTGAAGGAGTAAATGCGGCAATGAACCAGCTCGACTTCAAGGGGCGCACGGCGATCGTCACCGGCGGCATGCAGGGCATCGGCGCGGCGATCGTCAAGCGCCTGGAGCAATCCGGCGCCAAAGTGAGGGTCTGGGATCTGGAGGGTTCCCCGAAAGTAGATGTTTCCGATCGCAAATCCGTCGAACACGCAGCTTCCCAGGCAATCTCTGATCTGGGCAAGATCGACATTCTGGTGAACAACGCGGGCATCGCCGGGAAGAACGTCCCCACGGTGGACTATCCGATCGAGGAGTGGGATCGGGTACTGCGAGTCAATCTCACCAGCCAGTTCCTGTGCTGCCGCGCGGTCGCGCCGCACATGGTCAAGGCGGGATACGGCCGCATCGTCAACATCGCCTCGATCGCCGGCAAGGAAGGCAATCCCAACGCGGTGGCGTATTCTGCGTCCAAGGCCGGGGTCATCTCGCTCACCAAGTCGCTCGGCAAGGAGCTGGCGCAATCGGGCGTGCTGGTGAACTGCGTGACGCCGGTGGCGGCGAAGACCGCGATTTTCGACCAGATGACCGAAACGCACATCCAGTACATGCTGTCCAAGATTCCGCTCGGCCGCTTCGTGCACGTCGAGGAGATCGCGGCGCTCGTGTGCTGGCTCGCCTCCGCGGACTGCTCGTTCTCGACCGGCGCGGTGTTCGACATTTCCGGCGGCAGGGCCACCTACTGAATGAAAAAGTCCAATCCAAAGCAGCGTTCGACCCAGTGGTTCGCTCGCCAGGACATCTACGGCTTCATCTATCGCAGCTGGATGAAGAACCGCGGCGTGCCGCAGGACATGTTCGACGGCCGCCCGGTGATCGGCATCTGCAACACCTGGTCCGAGCTGACTCCCTGCAACACGCACTTCCGCGTCCTCGCCGACCACGTGCGCCACGGAGTCCTCGACGCCGGGGGCTTTCCGCTCGAGTTCCCGGTCATGTCGCTCGGCGAGACGCTGATGCGCCCCACCGCGATGCTCTACCGCAATCTCGCCAGCATGGACGTCGAGGAGTCGATCCGCGCCAATCCGCTCGACGGCGTGGTGCTTCTCGCCGGCTGCGACAAGACCACGCCCGCCACTCTCATGGGGGCATGCAGCGTCGACCTGCCCGCCATCCTCGTCTCCGGCGGACCGATGCTCTCGGGCAAGTACCACGGCAAGGACATCGGCTCGGGGACCAATACCTGGTCGATGTCGGAGGATCTGCGCGCCGGCAGGATCACGCTCGAGGAGTTCCACGAGGCCGAGTCCTGCATGCACCGCTCGCACGGCCACTGCATGACGATGGGCACCGCCTCGACGATGGCGTCGATGATCGAGGCGCTCGGCGTCGGCATGCCGGGCAACGCGGCGATTCCCGCGGTGGACGCGCGCCGTTACGTTCTCGCGCGCATGGCCGGCCGGCGCATCGTCGAGCTGGTGAAACAGAAGATTTCCGTTTCCATGATCCTCACCCGGGAAGCGTTCGAGAACGCGATCCGCGCCCTGGCGGCGATCGGCGGCTCCACCAATGCAGTCATTCATCTGACCGCCGTCGCGCGCCGCATCGGCGTCGATCTGGACCTCGACGACTTCGACCGGCTCGGCCGCGGCGTGCATACGCTGGTCAATCTGATGCCCTCGGGCAAGTACCTGATGGAGGATTTCTATTACGCCGGCGGCCTGCCGGCCGTGCTGCGGGAGCTGGGCGAAAACAACCTGCTGCACCGCGACGCGCTCACGGTCAACGGCAAGACGATCTGGGAGAACAACCAGGACGCGCCGTGCTGGAACCGCGACGTGATCCACGGCTTCAAGTCGCCGTTCAAGAAAGATGCTGGCATCGCCGTGCTGCGCGGCAACCTGTGTCCCGAGGGCGCCATCATCAAGCCTTCCGCGGCGACGCCGAAGCTCATGACACACCGCGCCCGCGCGGTGGTGTTCGAGAACATCGAGGACTTCCACCGCCGCATCGACGACCCCAAGCTCGACATCGACGAGAGCTGCATGATGGTGCTCAAGAACTGCGGCCCCAAGGGCTACCCCGGCATGGCCGAGGTCGGCAACATGCCGCTGCCGCCCAAGCTGCTGAAGAAAGGCGTTACCGACATGGTGCGCATCTCGGACGCGCGCATGAGCGGGACCGCTTACGGCACCGTGGTGCTGCACGTCTGCCCGGAAGCCGCGGCGGGAGGCGTGCTTGCGCTGGTCGAGAACGGCGACATGATCGAGCTGGACGTCGAAAAGCGCAGGCTGGTGCTCCTGGTGGCGGAAGACGTTCTTCTCAAGAGAAGGAAGCAGTGGAAGCCGCCTGCGGCACCGCTCGAGCGCGGCTACTGGAAGCTGTACTTCGACCACGTGCTGCAGGCGAGCGAGGGCGCCGACCTCGATTTCCTCGTCGGCAAGAGCGGCGCCTTCGTGCCGCGCGACAACCATTGATGGCAGAATTCAAGCTTTATTGCTTCGCCCAGTCGGGTAACGCGTTCAAGGTCGCGCTCATGCTCAACCTGTGCGCTGCGAAGTGGGAGCCGCGGTGGGTGGATTTCTTTGGCGGCGAGACCCGCACGCCCGAGTACCGCGCGGTCAACGAAATGGGTGAGGTGCCGGTGCTCGAGCATCGCGGCAAGCGCCTCAGCCAGTCGGGCGTGATCCTGCATTACCTTGCCGCGCACTTCGGCAAATTCGCCGGCGGCAACGAGGACGAGCGACGCGAGATCCTGCGCTGGATGTTCTGGGACAACCACAAGCTCACCAGCTACATCGCCACGCTGCGCTACATGGTGCACCTGGCGAAAGTCGGCGAGCCTCAAGTGCACGACTTCCTGCGCGGGCGCATGAAGACCTCGCTGGGGATCCTGGATTCTCACTTGCAGAATAGAAGCTTCGCCATCGGCGACCGGCCGACCATTGCCGATCTATCCTTGTGCGGCTATCTCTACTGGCCCGATGAGTTCGGCATCAGCTGGTCGGATTACCCGGGTGTCGAGGCCTGGCTGGAGCGCATGCGCGCGCTTCCCGGCTGGGTGCACCCTTACGAGCTGATGCCCGGGCATCCAAGAAAGGGTTGAATGAAGAGTGATCGTTCGACGACGATTCAGCAATTCCTCTTGTAGGTTTATAAGCCGTTGGAATTAATGGCGGTCGCCTGGTCATTAGAATGGGCGACGATTCGCCGTCGAGGAAAGTTCAATCACAAAGAGGGGTATTCGTGAAACAAATAAAAGCTTCGCATGAGGCGACGCGCACCTTTCGTGGGGAGCGCAGCACTTCGACGATCCCTGTTCGCTTGATATCGTTGCTCGCGTGCGCGGCGCTCGTTGGGAGCGTAGCCTACGTGCGCGCCGATGACAGAGATGACGATCGAGATGCACACAAACTCGGTTTCGCGGGACCGGAGAACCAGAACGAGCTCTCGCGTCCGACCAATGACATCACGCTCGAGATGCACGAGGGCACGAACATGGCGGCGTCGCCATCGCCGGATGGCACAAAGATGGTCTTGTCGCTCCAAGGCGGTTTATGGATCATCCACGCGAGCGGCGGCACGGCGACGAAGATCACGCCGTGGGACGTCGAGGCGACGCAGCCCGTGTGGTCGCCCGACGGCCGGTGGATCGCATTCCAGAACTATTCGACGGATGCAAACTACGCGATCTGGGTCGTGAAGTCCGACGGGTCGCAACTGCACCCGCTGACGAGCGGTCCTTTCGACGACCGCGAGCCGTCGTGGTACCCGGACTCGACCAAGGTCATCTTCTCGTCGGATCGAAGCGACGACAAGCAATACAAGATCTGGTCGGTGACGCTCGGCGGCGTGCTTAAGCAGCTCACGACGGGCACGGGCGCGGAGAGCTACCCCGTCGTATCGCCCGACGGCACCAAGATCGCGTTCGTCAACAACGGCAACACGATCTTCACGATGCCTGCCAGCCTGAGCTCGGCGCCGACGCAGTTTGGCGGCGGCAACTATCCGCAGTGGACGCCGAACAGCGCGAACCTCGTGTACCAGAACGGCGGCAATCTCATCGTGAACGGCAGCGCGGTCACGAGCGGCGAGGACCTATTCCCGTTCCCGGTGCAGTACTTGAGTCAGAACAAGTTCGTCTATACAGCGGACGGGAAGATTCGCACGCGTGACGCCACTGGCGGCAACCTGCAGGACACGGCATTCAGCGCGACGCAGGTCGTACGTCGGCCAAAGTTTACGCGAGCCATGATCCGGTCCAGCTTGGGCAGGACGGAAACCCAGCGCGTGAAGGGCATCAACGGCGCCGTCATCTCGCCTGACGGTCAGCGGGTCGCGTTCATCGCGCTGAACGACCTCTGGGTTATGAAGATCGGCGAAGCGCCGGAGCGTCTCACCAAAGACATCGACCGCGATGTCGATCCGCGCTGGACCGCCGACGGCCAATTCATCTACTGGTCGAGCGACAAGAACAACGCCGGAAGCCTCGCGGTCGACAAGATCGACATCGTCACCAAGCGGCGCACGCGCGTTGCGGCGATCGAGAGCGTTTCGATGATCCAGCCGACGCTGTCGCCAGACGGGAACCGCTTTGCCTATACGACCGGTTCGGGTCTCACCGAGGTTATGGACATCGCGACGCGCACACGCACGCCGCTCGTCGCGCAGGTTTCGCCGCAACCGCAGGTGAGCCGGCCGTTCTGGTCGCGCGACGGCAGCAAGCTCATGGTCGTCGACAACGACCGCATCAATCCCCGGTTCCGCGAGGGTTACAACAAGCTGCGCGTCATCGACATCGCCAGCAAGTCGGCCACGTTCTACCCGGTTGGACCGGCCCCGGCGGTGGTCTCCGACCGCACGGAAGGCGCAGCGGCGTGGTCGCCCGACGGCACGAAGGTCGCTTTCATCAGCGACTCCGTGCTCAAGGTAATGCCGACCAACGCCGACGGCTCGCCGTCGGGTCCCGCCGTGCAGCTCACTACCGAAGCCGCCGATATGCTGTCATGGCAGGCCAATTCCCAGACGCTCCTGTACATGGCGAGCGGCAAGCTGAAGAAGATAAAGGCGGACGGAACAGGGCGGGAGGACGTGCCGCTCCACCTGAGCTACGAGCCGGCCGCGCCGAAGGGCAGGACGGTTATCCACGCGGGAGCGCTCTGGAACGGTCTCGATCCGGTGCTGCAGCGCAACGTCGACATCGTCATCCAGGACAACAGGATTATCTCGATCGAGCCGCAGAAAAACCGTTCGCAACCGCCGGGGACGACGATCGTCGATGCCTCCAACCAGACGGTGCTACCGGGCTACTGGGATCCGCACTTCCATCCGCTGAACGTCTACCAGGGCAGCCAGTTCAACTTGGTGTGGGCGGCGATGTTCGCGTACGGGATCACGTCGGTGCAGTCGGTGGCCGGCCCGATCTACGCGAGCACGGAGATCCGCGAAGCGCTCGACGCCGGCAGCATGGTCGGCCCGCGCCTCTTCACGTCATCGCCGCTGCTCGAAGGCAATCGCGTGTCCTATGACATGTCACGCTCGGTACCGAACGCGCAGGTGGCGGACCGCGAGGCCAGCCGCTATGCCGCAGTCGATATCGACTGGATCAAGACGTATGTGCGCAACCCCGTCCCGGCGATGAGGCGGTTGGCTGCGGCGGCGCACAAGATGGGCATTCCGAGCGGTACGCACCTTTTGACTCCAGGGTACTGGACGGGTATCCAGGGGCTCACGCACCTGCAGGCCACGCAGCGTGTGGGTTACGGCTGGGCGAAGTCTCCGGGAGGCGTTGCCTATCAGGACGTGAATGCGCTCGTCGGCCCCGGCGAAGTGCACCTCATGGAGACGCTCGGGTCGATCAGGCTCGCCGCGCAAAGTCCCATCCTTCTGGGCGGTGACCGCTTCAACGTGCTGATGCCGATCCCGTACGTGAGCAACCTGCTGTCGCAGACCCCGCCCACGCCGGCGCAGCTCGCGGCGCTCAAGGTGGCCACCGACGACGACGCGCGGGCGATCGAAGCAGGCGCGCTCTTCGCCATCGGCACGGACGTGCCGCTCAACCCGCCGGGCGTCCAGAACCACGCGAGCCTGATGGCGCTGGCCCTCAGCATGTCGAATCACCAGGCGCTCCAGGCGTTGACGATCAACGCGGCCAAAATGAGCTTCAAAGACAGGGATCTCGGCAGCGTGGAGACAGGTAAGCTAGCGGACTTGGTGATCGTCGACGGCAATCCGCTCGACGACCTCAAGTACGCGGCCGCAGTGCGTTACGTCGTGAAGAACGGCGTCGCGTACTCACTGGACCGGATCATGGCGCCGTTCAAGTCGCCGGTTCAGCTCGCCGCGCGTCGCAAGGCTCTCGTCGCATTCGAAAAGGCCTGCAAGCAGGACGCGAGCAACTGCTACGTCGAGATGAACCATGCTGGACACTGAGGCGCGCTAACCGCGATCATTTCTTCCATTTGATGGAGCAGCCGATCGACGCGATCTGCTCCTTTGGGCCGGTGCCGCTGTTGGCGATCTGCACCATCGCCTCGAAAAGGCCATCCAGCCGGCCGTGATATTGGAGCTCGAGCGCGGCGTCGAAACCTAAAAACTCCGGCGTGCAAACCGCGCCGTAAGCGCGCGCGGCATCCTGCGTTTCGTCAATGACATAGGGAAACGGGAAGCGCTTTTGCGCCGCCAGCTCGCTCGACTCGCGGATGATGCGGTCGATCGCCCGCTTGACGTAGGGGCAGTGGTTGCAGAGGAACATCACCAGCAGCCCGTTGGCGCCGCGCGCCGTGGTCGGGCTATAGCGCTTGCCTTCGACACCCAGCAGATCGAAGTCCGGCGCCTTCATGCAAAAATCCTACCATGAAGGATACCGTCGCCCGCGCCCCGCGCTTCTACGTGGACGCTGCGCTGCGCGCCGGCGGCACCTGCGCGCTGCCCGAGGAAGCGGCGCATCATGCAGTGCACGTGCTGCGCGTGCGCGCCGGTGACGCAATCACGCTCTTCGACGGTCGCGGCGGAGAGTTTGCGGCTCGCGTCGCGGCCATCGAGCGCCTGCGCATTCGCGTCGACGTGCTGGAGCATCACGCCATCGAGCGCGAGTCGCCGCTGCGGGTGGTGCTCGTGCAGGGCGTATCCTCAGGCGAGCGCATGGACTTCACGGTGCGCAAGGCGGTCGAGCTGGGCGTGGCCGAGATCAGGCCGGTGCTGGCGGCGGCGTCCGTGGCGCGGCCCAAGGGCGAGCGCGCAGCGGCGCGCCACGTTCACTGGCAAAGAGTCGCGATCGCCGCCTGCGAGCAATGCGGGCGCAACCAGATACCCAGGATTTGGCCGCTCGTGCCGGCGATCGATTGCCCGGAAGAAAACGGCGTAAAGATTCTGCTGTCGCCGCGGGCCGAGCTGGCTTTCTCCGAGGTGAGCAAAAGAATCGAAAAGGCCGCGACCATCGCAGCCGGGCCGGAGGCCGGATTCGACGCCGAAGAAGAAGCCGCTTTCGCGCGCAACGGCTTCGTGCCGGCCAGGCTCGGTCCGCGCGTCCTGCGCACCGAGACCGCGGCGCTCGCCGCGCTCGCCGCACTCGGCGCGTTGCGGGGCGACTTCTAGCGAGCACCGCGTAGAATTTAAAAAAACTACGACTCGGGGAGCCCATGGCCGCACCGCAACACCCGGAAGCCTTCGTGCGCTGGCTGCGCCAGGTCACGCCCTACGTGCACGCGTTCCGGGGGCGCACCTTCGTCGTCGGCTTCGGCGGCGAGATGTTCGCCGAGGGTGCGCGCTTTGCGAGCTTCATTCACGACGTGAATCTGCTCGCCGCCCTCGGCATCCGGCTGGTGCTGGTGCCCGGCGCCCGGCCGCAGATCGAGGCCGAGCTGAAGGCGAAGGGCTTGCGCTCGCGCTACGCGCAGGGCCTGAGGATCACGGACGATGCGGCGCTGATGGCGGTGAAGCACGCCGCCGGCGTGCTGCGCGTGGAGCTCGAGGCCCAGCTGTCCCAGGGGCTTCCGGGCTCGCCGATGGCCGGGGCGCAGATCCGGGTCGCCTCGGGCAACTTCATCACTGCGCGCCCCATCGGCGTGCTGAAGGGGACGGATTTCCAGTACACGGGAACGGTGCGCAAGGTCGACGCCGCCGCGATCGCGCGGCGGCTCGACGCCGGCGAAGTGGTGCTGGTGCCGCACATCGGCTACTCGCAGACCGGCGAGGTCTTCAATCTGGCGTGGGAGGACATCGCCGAAAACGTCGCCGTCTCGCTCAAAGCCGACAAGCTGCTTTTGTACACGGACCGGCTGCCCACGAATCGAAAGGGCGAGGTGCTGGGCGAGCTGACGGCGCGCGAAGCCGAAACGCTCGCCAAGAAAGCCCCGCTCACGCCGCAGAGCGCTCGCGCCATCGAGCACGCCGTGCGTGCCGTCGGTGGCGGCGTCGCGCGCGCGCACGTCATCACGCGCAGCGTGCGGGGCGCGCTGCTGCTCGAGCTGTTTACCCACACCGGCGTCGGCACGATGATCACGGCGGATGCAGTGGAAAAGCTGCGCCCGGCACGCATCGAGGACGTGCGCGGCATGCTCGAGCTGATCGAGCCACTGGAGGCCGAGGGCACGCTGGTGAAGCGCAGCCGTGAGCTGCTGGAGGCCGAGATCGGCAACTTCCTGGTGGTGGATCACGACGGCACGATCGTCGGCTGCGCGGCGCTGTATCCGATCCGCGAGGAGAAGAGCGCGGAATTCGCCTGCCTGGCCGTGGCCGGGGAGTACCGGGACGCGGGCTACGGCGAGCGGCTGCTCAAGGCCTGCGAGGAGCGCGCCAAGGCGCTGCGCCTGCGGCGGCTTTTCGCGCTCACCACCAGCGCCGCCCACTGGTTCCTCGAGCAGGGGTTCCGCGCCGCCGACGTGTCGGCGCTGCCGCAGCGCCGCCAGGCGCTCTACAACTGGCGCCGCGGCTCGAAGGTGTTCCTCAAGAGAATATAATCCACGCCATGGCGCGAATGGTGAAGTGCGTGAAGCTCGGCCGCGAGGCCGAAGGGCTCGCTTTCCCGCCCTACCCCGGGGCGCTCGGCCAGCGGATCTGGGAAAACGTGTCGAAGGAAGCCTGGCAGCAATGGCTGAAGCACCAGACCATGCTGGTCAACGAGAACCGGCTTAACCTCGCCGATCCCAAGGCCCGCAAGTACCTGACGGAGCAGACCGAGCGCCACTTCTTCGGCGAAGGCGCCGAGGTGGCGTCCGGGTACGTTCCGCCTAAAGAGTAATCGTCCGCACCCCGGAATCCGCAGCGAGCAGCAGCACGTCGGCAGGCCGCCGCGCGAAGATGCCGTTCGTCACCAGGCCGGCGATATTGTTGAGCTCGGCCTCGATTTTGGGCGGGTCGAGCAGCATCAGGCCGTGGCAATCGATGATCAGGTTGCCGTTGTCGGTCTTGAAGTTCTCGCGCAGCACCGGCTGCGCGCCCCGCTTCAGCATCTCGCGGCCGACGTAGCTGCGCGCCATCGGGATCACCTCGAGCGGCAGCGGGAACCTGCCGAGCACCGGCACGAGCTTGGAGGCGTCGCCGATGCAGACGAACTTCCGCGCCACCGCGGCGACGATCTTCTCGCGCGTCAGCGCGCCGCCGCCGCCCTTGATCATGTGCAGGTGCTCGGTCACCTCGTCGGCGCCGTCGACGTAGACCGGCAGCTCATCCACGCTGTTCAGGTCGAACACGCGGATGCCGTGCTTGCGCAGGCGTTCGGCGCTCGCCTCCGACGCGGCCACCGCGCCTTCGATGCGGCCCTTGATCGAGGCCAGCGCATCGATGAACAGATTCACGGTGGAGCCCGAGCCGACGCCGACCACGCGGTCCTCGACGACGTGCTTCAGCGCTGCGTCCGCGACCAGTTTTTTCAGTTGATCTTGATTCACTTCTTGCGCTGCGGCGGCAGGTCGGTGCAGACGCCCTCGAACAGCTCCGCCGCCATGCCGACCGATTCGCTGAGCGTCGGATGCGGGTGGATGGTCTTGCCGAGGTCGGTCGCGTCGGACCCCATCTCGACCGCGTGCGCGATCTCGCTGATCAGGTCGCCGGCGCCGGTGCCGACGATGCCGCCGCCGACGATGCGGTGCGTCTCGCCGTCGAAGATCAGCTTGGTGAAGCCCTCATCGCGCGCGTTGGCAATCGCCCGCCCGGAGGCCGCCCACGGAAATTTCGCGACCCCGATCTGCATGCCGTTCTTTTTCGCCTCGTCCTCGGTGACGCCGGCCCAGGCGATCTCGGGGTCCGTGAAGGCCACCGAGGGAATGACGCGCGCGTCGAAGTGCGCTTTCTGGCCGGCGGCCGCCTCGGCTGCGACATGGCCCTCGTGCACCGCCTTGTGCGCGAGCATCGGGTTGCGGGCGATATCGCCGATGGCGAAGATGTGCGAGACGTTCGTTCTCATCTGACTGTCCACGGAAATGAAGCCGCGTTCATCCACCTGAATGCCGGCTCTATCCGCGCCGATCCTCTTGCCGTTCGGCACGCGGCCGACCGACACCAGGATCAGGTCGTAGGTCTTCGCGTCCTTGCCGTCGAACGAAACCTTGATGCCATCTTTTGCGGCTTCGGCTTTGGTCGTCCTGGTCTTCAGCATCACTTCGTCGAAGCGGCCGGCATTGAATTTCTGCCACACCGCGACCAGGTCGCGGTCGGCGCCGAGCATCAGCCCATCCATCATCTCGACCACGTCGAGCCGCGCCCCGAGCGTCGAGTAGACGGTGCCCATCTCCAGGCCGATGATGCCGCCGCCGATCACCAGCATCTTTTTCGGCACGCCCCTGAGCTCCAGCGCTGCCGTGGAATCGACGATGCGCGGGTCGTCGGGGAGGAAGGGAAGCTTCGCCGCCTGCGAGCCGGCGGCAACGATGGCCGACGCGAAGCGCACGGTTTTCCTGCCGTCCTTCCCTTCCACCTGTAAATGATTTCTGTCCAAGAAGCTTCCAACCCCCTGGACCACCGTGACCTTGCGCATCTTCGCCATCGAGGCGAGCCCGCCGGTGAGCTTTCCGACCACCTTGTCCTTGAACGCCCGCAGCTTGGCGAGGTCGAGCTTCGGCTGGCCAAACATGACGCCGTGGTCGGCGAGATCGCGCGCCGCGTCCATGACCGCCGCCGTATGCAGGAGCGCCTTCGAGGGGATGCAGCCGACATTGAGGCACACGCCGCCCAGCGTCGGGTAGCGCTCGACCAGCACCGTCTTCAGCCCGAGGTCCGCGGCGCGGAACGCCGCCGAATAGCCGCCCGGCCCGGCGCCAAGGACCACTATGTCGCATTCGAGGTCTGCAGAGGTCGAAGGCGATGGCGCTGCGGCCGGCGCGGCAGTCGTCTTCGGTACAGCTTGAGCGGGTGCTTGAGCCGATTCCAGGACCAGGATCGGCGAGCCTTGCGAGACCTTGTCGCCGAGCTTGATTCTCAGCTCCTTCACTACTCCCGCGCCGGGCGATGGAATCTCCATCGTCGCCTTGTCGGACTCGAGCGTGACGAGGGACTGCTCCTGCGCCACGGCGTCGCCGGGCTTGACCAGGACCTCGATGACCTCGACGTTCTTGAAGTCCCCGATGTCGGGGACCTTCACTTCGATTCCGGCCATCTAGAGAATCAGCTTTCTGATGTCCGAGAGCACCGACACGAGGTAGGTGGAGAAGCGGGCGGCGGTCGCGCCATCGATGACGCGATGATCGTACGACAGCGAAAGCGGCAGCATCAACCGCGGCGCGAACTCCTTGCCGTTCCACACCGGCCGCGTTGCCCCCCGCGACACGCCGAGGATCGCCACCTCGGGCGCATTGATGATCGGCGTGAAGGCGGTGCCGCCGATGCCGCCGAGGCTCGAGATCGAGAACGTGCCGCCCTGCATGTCGCCGGGCTTGAGCTTGCCGTCGCGCGCCAGCTTGGAGATGTCGGCTAGCTCGTGCGCGAGGTCGAACACGCCTTTGCGGTCCGCATCGCGGACCACGGGCACCACCAGCCCGCCCGGCGTGTCGACCGCCACGCCGATGTGAAAGTACTTCTTGATGACGATGCTTTCGCCCGACTTGTCGAGCGAGGAGTTGAACACCGGGTACTGCCGCAGCGCGGTGACGCAGGCCTTGATCATGAAGGCCAGCATCGTGAGCTTGAAGCCCTGCTTCTCGGTCTCGACAGTCTGCGCCTTGCGGAAGGCCTCGAGCTCGGTGATGTCGGCTTCATCGAACTGCGTGATGTGCGGGATCGAGATCCAGTTGCGATGCAGGTAAGGCCCCGACAGCTTCTGGATGCGCGACAGCGGCTTGCTTTCCACCGGGCCGAACTTCGCGAAATCGACTTCCGGCCAGGGCGGCAGGTTGAAGGGCAGCGCGCCGCCCACCTTTGCCGCAGGCGCGGAGGCGGG
>Ga0210382_10000233_pt1 | contig 21653 bp, 15 predicted proteins | sample PLMedo_FD_155452 | JGI IMG/M metagenome (GOLD analysis project Ga0210382, IMG submission 155452) | Groundwater sediment microbial communities from an aquifer in East River, Colorado, USA - PLM0_60_coex redo | ecosystem: Environmental > Terrestrial > Soil > Riparian zone | place: USA: East... | reverse complement strand
GCCCCTGCAGCCAGCGCGAAGTAACACGTGGGCGAGCGACCGGTGCGACCGGTGTAATCCCTTCCGTCTGGACTCTCGCTTGGAAACGCGCGAGCGCGTCGTCGGTGTTCACGCGGGGCTCGGCCGTTCCGAGCGCTTGTGCGATCTCGGTGTCGTTCATCGCAGTTCCCTCCGGAAAGCATCTTCCGCGCGTCTGAGCAAGGTGCCGACGCTCGACGCGCGGACGTCAAGCGCTGCGGCGATCTCGGCGTAGGAAAGGCCGGCGTAGCGGAGCGCGAGCATCGCGGCCGAGCGTTCGGGTAGGCGCGCGAGCACGGCGCGGACCTCGTCGCGCGTCTCGGATGCGGCCACGGTCACGGCAGGGTCGTCGGCGGTTGCCACCTCGAGGCGCACGGCCTGCGCGGCCTCGCGACGGGAGCGACGGTCCCGGCCGCGGAGCGCGTTCAACGCAGCGTGCGCCGCCGCGGCATGGAGCCACGCACGCGCGTACGAAGCGTCGGCCGGGTGTCCCCTGTAGTACGAAAGGAACACGTCCTGCGCGACGTCCTCGGCCTCAGATTGATCGGCGAGGACGCGGTGCGCGATGCCCACCACGCGCGCGTATTCGGCCCGAAAGAGGCCCTCGAACGCCGGCGAGACCGCGGCAATGACCTTGCCTGGGTCGCGTGCCGGCAGCGTCATGGACGACGACGCCTCCATACACCACTAAAGCACCGCGGGGGCGCTGGTTGTGACAGAGGCCCTAGCCGAGGTGGCGTTCGAACCAGCGCACCGTCTCCACCGCGGCGCGCACGCGGTTCGCGGTCTTGAGGAAGCCGTGGCCCTCGTCGGGGAACAGAACCAGCTCGACGGGTACGCCACGGCGGCCGATCTCGTCGACCATCTGCTCCGCCTCGACGACCGGACAGTTGGTGTCGTTCGCGCCGTGAAGCACGAGGGTCGGGGTACGCACTCGGTCCATGCGGTGGATCGGCGACAACCGGTCGAGCAGATCGCCATCGTCGGGGTCGCCGTACTCGCTCTTGGAGATCGCGGCCATCCACGGCTCCGTCTTTTGGAAGAAGGTTCGGAAGTTCACGATTCCGCAGACGCAGACGGCCGCGGCGAACCGATCTGGAAACTCGGTGATGCCGGCCATCGTCATGTACCCGCCATAGGACCCGCCGGTGATCCCGATCCGCTTGGGGTCGGCGACACCGATCTGCACGACGTGGTCGACGCACGCGGCGATGTCGCGAACCCCGTCGAAGCGCTTTTCACGGTCGTCGAGGTGCACGAAGGTCTTTCCGAAACCCGATGAGCCTCGCACGTTGGGGGCGAAGACCGCGATACCGCGCGACAGGAGCGCTTCGTACGTGCGGTTGAAGGTTGGTCGCTCCTGCGCCTCGGGCCCACCATGGAATGAAAGGACGACGGGTCCGGGCGCGACGAACGTCCGCGGGACGTAGAGCCATCCTGAGAGCTGGAGACCGTCCTCCGCGGCGAAGTGCTCGAGCCGGGGAGCTACGAGGCGCGAAAGGTCGACGCCCGCATGTGGCGAGCGCGTCAAGCGGCGCGGGTCGCGCCCGATCTCGTCGACGATCCAGACATCCGGCGGACCCACCGAAGGGCCAGCCGCGACGAACGCGAGGCGGCGGCCGTCGCGGCTCCATGTCGGGCCGACGATGCCCTCCGCGGGGGCCGCGACTAGGGTCCGCACTCCGGTCGAAAGGTCCATCACCTCGAGCTCGTTTCGGCCGGCCACGTTCCAGACCAGCGCGGCGTGCTCGCGATCGTCGGTGTACGCGATCTGCTCGAGCTCCGCGTCGTCTCGCTCCGCGAGTATTTCGACCCGACCGGACCCGTCGACCGGAACGCGCGCGAACGCGTTCCGCTCACGATCCGCATTCGTCCCGCAGAGCATCCAGCTGTCACGAAGGCGGCCATCCCAGAACTGCGCCTGTCCGTCGTGCGGCGTGAGGCGCGTCTCCATCGGCGTGCGGCGGTCGACGAGATAGATGTCACTATCGCCGCGCTCTACGACGCGGTGGAGCAGGATCGAGCTCGCGTTTTCGTCTTGTATCCGGGCGATCCCGCGTGTCCGCGCGATCGGCTCGCTCCACGCCCCGCTTTCGAGGTCGATCGCGAAGGCATCCCAGTGCGACGGGTCGTCACGGCTCGACGTGACGAAGAGCGTTCGGCCGTCCGCGCTCCATCGAGAGAACGCGTTGTTCTCCTTGCCTCCCGGCGTCAGCCGCCGAAGGTCCGAGCCGTTCGGCCGCACAACGTAGATCTGCGTGTTGAGTCCTCCGCCGGGCGCGACGACGAGCGCGATGCGATCGCCGCGCGGCGACCACTCGAGGCCGACGACCTGATCGTCGAGAGCGCTGATGCGGTCCGGCCAACCGCCTTCGACCGCGACGCTCCAGGCCTGCGGGACGCCCGAGATGTCGGATACGAACGCAACGCGATCCCCGTTCGCGGAGAAACTCGGCCCGACGCAGTAGCCGACTTTCGCGAGGAGCCCTACCTCCCGCTCGAGGTCCTCTTCGGTCGAGGTCGATCGGCGGGCCGCGACGGTCTGGGCCACGCTGCGATTCTCCACCCGGCCGGTAACACACGTCCGACGAGGGTCGCATCGCTCGGAACTGGCACCGCTCTTGCGCCTCCATCCGGTCGTGCCGTCACGACTCGCACCCCGGAACCGCGCCGGTCAACCGCCCACTCGCTCGCCTCGCGAGACGAAGCAGCGGCTCGATCAAAAAGCGGCGACGAAGAAGGGGAGCGCAAATAAACGTCGTATCGAGCTCAAAGAAGCGGAGGAGTCATAACCATGCCAACAGTCAAGAAATCCACCGAAGTGGACGTTCCGGTCCGGGTTGCGTACGACCAGTGGACCCAGTTCGAGGAGTTCCCGCGATTCATGGAAGGCGTCGAATCGGTCCAGCAGCTCGACGACAAACGTCTGCACTGGCGGGCGAAGGTCGCGGGCAAGGTCGAAGAGTGGGACGCTGAGATCACCGAGCAGGTGCCTGACAAGATCATCGCCTGGCGGAGCACGTCGGGCGCTCGCAACGAGGGCATCGTGCGCTTCGCTCCCTCGGGCGAGAACAAGACGAAGATCGAGCTCGAGATGCACTGGGAGCCCAAGGACGTCACGGAGCGGATCGGCGACGTGCTGGGCGCCGATGACATGCGTATTCAGGGTGACCTCGGTCGCTTCAAGAAGTTCATCGAAGAGCGCCGCAGCCCGACCGGGGCGTGGCGCGGCAAGATCAGCGGCGACAAGGTCGAGGGCGACCGAGCCGAGGAAGATCAAGAGGCCGGAACCAGCTCCCGCGGCTAGCGACTGATGCGCGTCGCGATGCTGGCACCGATCTCGTGGCGCGTGCCACCGCGCCACTACGGCCCATGGGAACGAGTGGTGTCCCTCCTCACGGAGGGGCTGGTGGAGCGTGGTGTTGACGTGACGCTGTTCGCGACCGCGGACAGCGTCACGCAAGCCCATCTCGACGCGGTCTGCCCCCGGCCCCTCGAAGAGGATCCATCGCTCGATCCGAAGGTGTGGGAGTCGCTGCACATCGCGAACGCCTTCGAGAAGGCCGGACGCTTCGACCTGATCCACAACCACTACGACTTCCTGCCGCTCACCTACACCCGCCTCGTCACGACGCCGGTAGTCACGACGGTGCACGGGTTCTCGTCCGACCGCATCAAGCCTGTGTACCGCCGCTACGCGGAACGGGTCGCGTATGTGTCCATAAGCGAGGCCGACCGCGATCCCGACCTGCGTTACCTCGCGACCGTCTATCACGGCATCGACCTCGCGGAGTTCACGCCGCGCGAACAAGCCGGCCGCGGCCTCGTGTACCTCGGCCGCATCCACCCCGACAAGGGCGTGGCCGAGGCGATCGCGGTGGCCAAGGCCGTTGACCTACCGCTCGTGATCGCCGGCATCGTGCACGACAGGGAGTATTTCGACCGCGAGATCGCTCCGCACGTCGACGGCGACCGCGTGCGCTACGTTGGCTCGCTCGGCGCGGCCGACCGCGACGAGCTTCTCGGCTCCGCCCTCGCGCTCCTGCACCTGGTCGAGTTCGCGGAGCCTTTCGGCCTTTCGATGATCGAGGCGATGGCCTGCGGCACCCCGGTGATCGCGCGGCGGCGCGGCTCCGTTCCCGAGGTGGTGGACGATGGGATCACCGGATTTGTCGTCGACGATGTCGCCGGCGCGATCGCGGCCGTTGGCCGCGTGGGGGCCCTCGACCGGCGCGTCGTCCGAGCTCACGTCGCGAAACGGTTCAGCCGCGACCGTATGGTTGACGATTACATGCGCGTCTACGAGCGGATCCTGGCCGGCGCGCACATCGCGTGACCGAAGAGTTCGACGTCGGGGTCAACTACTGGCCCGCGTCGAGCGCGATGCGCTGGTGGCGCCGGTTCGACGCGGGCGAGGTCGAGCGAGATTTCGCGCGAATTCGCGATGCGGGCGGCGATCTCGTTCGGTTCTTTCTGCTCTGGGAGGATTTCCAACCCGCGCCGACCGCGGTCTCCGACCGATCCCTCGCGCGCCTCGTGACCGTCGCGGACACCGCGCGACGCCACGATCTGCGGATCATCCCGACCCTCTTCACCGGGCATATGAGCGGAGCGAACTTCGTCCCGGAGTGGGCCCTCGGCGGCAAGGCGCCGAGCGAACGCTTTCGCGTGATCGCGAACGACCGTGTCGTCGATCGTGGGATGCGGAACTGGTACACCGACCCTCTCGTGTTCGAGGCGCAGGCGCTTCTCGCGCGCGAATGCGCGCGTGCGCTCGCGGGGCACACGGCCCTTTCACGTTGGGATCTCGGCAACGAGAACTCGAACTGCTGCGCGCCGCCGACGTCGGAGGACGGGCGGCGCTGGCTCGACCGGATCGCGTCCGCCATCCGCTCCGCCGATCCGGCGTGCGGCATCACGCTCGGCCTCCACATGGAAGATCTGGAGGACGACCGGCGTATCGGTCCTGCCGAGGCCGCCGAGGTGTGCGACGTCCTCTGCATGCACGGATATCCGATCTATACGTCGTGGTGCCGCACGCCCACAGACCCCGAGCTCGTTGCCTTTCTGACCGATGTCACGCGGTGGCTTGGTGGCAAGGATGTCCTGTTCGCGGAGTTCGGCGCGGCAACGCGCGACGGCGACCCGGAAGCAGAACGCGGGCAGTCGCCGCTCCTGACCGAGGACGAAGCCGGCCGATACATCGATCGCGCGTTCGCGCGGCTGCACGCCACGGGAGCGGTCGGCGGGATGGTCTGGTGCTACAGCGACTACGACCGCGCGATCTGGTCCGAGCCGCCGCTGGACCGCGCGCCGCACGAGCGCCATTTCGGGCTCTGGCGCGCCGATGGAGCGCCCAAACCCGCCGCGGCCGCGCTCCGCGAGTGGAGCGGCCGGAACCGCGTCGCCCCGGCGCCCCCGAGTTGGTCAGAGACCGACCGGACCGGGTTCTACCGAGCGCCGCGCGAGACTTTGGTGCGTCTTTACCGCGCGTACACGGAGGCTCCCCTGGCACGTCCGCTGCTCTAGACGAACGCGTGCTCGCGACCAGCGGAGATCTCGTGGAGATGCGACTGCGCGACGGTGCCACCGAGTGGAAGGCGCTCGCCGAGCGGCTCGACGCGCGACGGGTGCTCGACATCGGGACCGGACTCGAAGCGCTGCCCGAGGAAGGCGAGTACGACCTGATCGTCGCGCCGAACGATCCCTTCGCCGGCTTACTAGACGACGAGGCTCGGACTCGGGCGATCGCGAAAGCGCGTCGGCTCCTCGCGCGTGACGGGCTCCTCGTCATCGAAGGGCTCTATGTCCCGCCACAGGAGGACGCGGTCGCAACCGCACCCGACGGCTTGGCTCGCAAGCGCAGGCTCGACGACGGTTCCATCGAGCGTGAGGTATGGCGGGCGCTCGGCGAGCATCAGTACGAGATCCACACGAACGGTTCGTCGCCCGCGCGTGTGCGCGCGTGGCACTGCGGCGAGAGCGCGCTTCGCGAATCAGGCGCGCGTATTGCGGGTGGCCTCGACGAGCGTGACTTCGATCCATGGGGCGACCGGCTGATCGCCGTCGTTCCCGGTTGGTCATGAGCGCACCTTTTGTGATCGTCCCGCGGGCGTTCGCCGCCTCCGTCGCGGCGCGCTCGCGGTAGCGTTCTAGTCGTTCGCAATCGGCGGCGCGCCACGCGGCGCGCCGCCCCGCGACGACCTCTTAGTTCCTAGTGACCGTTGGACCCTCCGGCGAGCACGCGCACCGCGGCCGCGACGCGCTCGCGCAACGGAGGCGTCGGCTCTTCGGCGCTCTCCACGGCGTCAGTGCCTGTCGCACTGACCCGGAGCCGCACCTGGAGCAGCAGGCGGTAGAGGATCTCCCATTCCTCGAAGTCGAAGTCCCGCTCGACGAGCTCGGTGCCGATCGCGTCGAGATCGTCTTCGCCCCGTGCGGCCTTGATCAGGCGGTCCTCGAGCGCCTGCGCCTCCTTGGACCACGTCTGGTACGCCTCGGTGAAGGTGAGCTCGCGGACGATCGCGGCCCTTGCGTGCGACAGGGTCTTTTTCCGCCCGAGAAGGGAGAGATCCATCGGATGCAGCGTCATCTCGAACCCATTGCCCACGAGCTCCGCAAGCTCCACCGGCACGAGCGCGCGCACTGTTTCGCCGCCGAGAACGCCAAGGACCTTTCCGGGTAGCTCGTATGCCCAGTGCGCGCGCGTGCGGGTGACATGGATGCCTGCGCGATCGAGCGCGCCCGCGAGGTCCTGCACGACGGCGTCGTAGCCACCCGGCTTCACCGCGATCGGAACGTGCGCGGATTCCCAGCGCCGCAAGAGGGCACGGATCTGGCCGAGCGGCGCGACCACCATCATCCAGATCAGGACGACGAACAGGGCTAGTGAGTTCGGATAGCCGCGCAGGATCGTCGTCGCAAGCGCGCGTCCCTTGGGACGCGTGCCCTCATCGGGCAGACGCGCCGACAGCGCGCCGTTCACGAGCGGGAGCACGATCGCGAGGGCGAGCATGGCGAGCCGCACCCACGGGCTTGCCCAATCGGGGACCGTGAAGAACCCGAGCAGGAAAGTCGCGAACGATGGGAACGCGATGCCGGCGATGACGATGGGCCAGAGGAGCGCGGTGAGAGCCATCCCCGAGAGGTACAGCTGGCGGTCCTGCGGCACGCGGCCGAAGAGGACGATCGTCGCCCAGTTGAACGCGAGCGTAAGCACGCGACCGAGCTGTCGCCCGATGAACGCGAAGATGACCCCCAACTCGAGCACGCACGATCTTGAGCACGGTCCGTGCCTCATGACGGGCGGACGGGCGGTCGCTCGGACGCTGACAGCGTCCGTAGCATCGCGCCGTCGTGAATGTTGGCGAGACGCTCGACGTGCGCACGCCCGCGGCGTGGCGCGCGTGGCTCAAGCGGAACCACGCGGGCAAGAAAGAGATCTGGCTGATCTATCACGCGAAGGCGAGCGGCAGCTCCTCGATCTCCTACAACGACGCCGTCGACGAAGCCATCTGCTTCGGCTGGATCGACAGCACGGTGAAGAAGCTCGACGCGCACTCGCGCGCGCAACGGTTCACGCCGCGCCGAAAGAGCTCGCCGGTCTCGGAGATGAACAAGGCGCGCGCCCGCCGTCTCGTCCGCGAGCGGCGCATGACCGTGGCCGAACGGGCCGCCCTCGGCTCGGCGCTGCAGCGCGAGCCGCTCGTCGTCGCACCAGACGTCCGCCGCGCGCTGCGCGGCGAGCCCGGTGCGTGGGCGCGCTTCGAGAAGCTCCCCGTGGCCTATAAGCGTATCCGCCTCGGCTTCATCGAAGGAGCGCGCGGCCGGCCCGAGATCTTCGCGACGCGGCTGCGCTACTTCGTTCGGATGACCGCGCAGGGCAAGCGCTACGGGATGGTGCGGAGCTAGGACTTCAGCGCGAGCCGACCGCGACGCGCACGCCGAAGGCGACGAGCACGACGCCCGTGACCGCTTCGATCGTGCGGCGGACGGCGCTCCGACGAAGCACGTCGCCGGCGCGCGCGACCGCGAACGCGTACCCGGTGAGCCAGGCGAGCGTCATCACGCAGAAGAGGATTCCAAGCGCGAGGAGCGGGACGAAGGGCGGGCCGTCCTCGGCTACGAACTGGGGGAGCAGGCTCGGGAAGAAGACGGCCATCTTTGGGTTCGTGAGGTTGCTCAAGATCCCCTGCCGCAGCGCGGTCCCGGTCCGCACCCTCGCGACGGGACGATCGACCGTGGGATGCGGTCGGCCGCGGAATGCGGACCAGAGCGACTGCACGCCGAGATAGATCAGGTATGCGGCGCCGGCGAGCTTCAGCGCCATGAACGCCGGCTCCGCCGCGACCAGGAGCGCGGCCACGCCGATGCCCGTCGCGACCGACCACGTGGCCTGGCCGAGCGCGACCCCGACTGCCGTCGCGACGCCGGCCGGGCGTCCTCCGACGAGCGTGTTGCGGATCGTGAGCGCGGTGTCTGGTCCGGGTGTGACGATCACGACGATCGCCAGCGCAACGAAACCGGCGAGGTCGTTCACGCAGCTAGTGTGAGCCGGACGTGGTCCACTCGCGCATCCAGCCCATCCACACCGGGCACTACACGATGCCCGCCGACGGCGATCGTTTTCCAGGCGAGCGCATCGTGGTCACCGCCTTCGTCATCGAGCATCCCCGCGGCGTTTTTCTCTTCGACACCGGGTTCTCGCCGGAGCCGAGAAAAATGGTCGATCTCTACAAGCCCGTCTACATGCGTCCGATCGAGGAAGCACTTCGCGCCGCGGGCCACGGGATCACCGACGTGAAGCTCATCGCGAACTGTCACTTTCACGCCGACCACGCAGGAGGCAACCGCCATTTCACGCGGACGCCGATCTTCGTGCAGAAGCGCGAGGTCGCGCACGCGCGCAAAGAGAACGACTACACCCATTTGCCTCACGTCGCGGACTTTCCCGGCGCGGCGCTCGAGGAAATCGACGGTGAGGCGGAGCCCTGGCCGGGCATCCGCATCGTCCCCACACCCGGCCACTCGCCCGGACATCAGTCGCTTGTTGTCGACACGAAGAAAGGGCGCGTCGTGCTTGCAGGACAGGCGCTCAATTTCTCATCGGACTACGCGCGTCATCAGTACTCGCACGAGCTCGCGCTCGCCGGTGAGGCTCATGCCTCGTATCCCGATTGGATCGGCCGCTTCCACGAGCTCGATCCGGTCCGCGTGCACTTCGCCCACGATCGCGCGATCTGGGAACGAGATGTGGCCGAGTCGATCCGTTGACGTGTCATTAACCAACGACAACACGAACGTGTAACACCCACGCCCCGCCGCTCGCTTGCCGTGCGCTGGTGCGTCCCTTGCTGAAGGCGGGCCTCGTCAGCCTGAGCGTTAGTCGGTGGAGGGATCTCGGTGTCGAAACTCGCGCGTTCACTGATCTTCGCGTTCGCGATTCTCATGCTGGGAGGCGCGCCGAGTTCAGCGGCCGGCGGCGCGGGCGATGTAAAAGGCGTCGGCGGCGGATGGGTTGCCTTCCCGCCGCTTACGAGCGCTAAGTACTTGCACTTCAGCTTTTCGGCTCACAGCGGACCGCAAGGCGACTTCGGACAAGTCCAATTCAGCATCAGCGACGACCTCGGCACGCCGCTCGATGTGAGCGCAGATGTCGACTGTCTCAACACCATCGCGTTTCCGACTGTGAGAGGGGTGGGCTGGTTCTCCGCCGTCGTGAAAAGAGTCGATCCGTCCGGAAATCTGTTTGGCATCTCTCCAGGGGATCGAATGTATTTCCAGATCGTGGATGGAGGCGACCCATCAGCGCGCCCCGTGGACGACTTTCAGATTTATACCGACCTTGCGGTCTCTTGCAAAATGCTCACACCAATCCTGGGACCGCCGGACGTTACGCAGGGCAACATCGTGATCAGCACGAACTAGCTCGACCGCGGTCACAGATGCACGCAGTGAATCGCGTGACTGCGCACGCTTGGCCGCCTACACATGCAAAACAAAATATCAACGTCTGTCTGTTAGCTGGACGACACTGATCTATTGACGGGGTTGAGCCGCTCCCTATAGTCGCCACGTCCTGACATCCAGTGTCAGGCCGCGTGGGGAAGCGTGGGAGCGTTGGGAATCACGCCCGCAAGGCCGGCCGATGGCGTGAGACGGCGGACATCCGTCGTCGTACTGGTCGCTGTCATCGTCGCGGCTCAGATCCCCGGCGCTCTGCTCGCGTCACGCATTGCGAACGCCGCGACTGCGTCGATCGCCGAGCCCGGTGCTTTCCCAAGCGTGAGGGTGAATCGCAGCGCACCGATCCAGGTGCAGATCACGAACACTGGCACGACGACCTGGGTGAACGAGACGAGCACAGCGGTCTACCCGGTTCTGGAGAACGTCGCCGGCAGCTCGTTCACGATGGAGAGCTGGACCAGCACAGGCTGTACCCAAACCTCCGTCGCGCCTGGTTCGACATGCACGATGACTGTGAACGTGAAGCCGAGCGACCTCGGGAGCGGACGAGTTGACTTCTCGGTGACAACGAGTCCCCCGTCGGACAGCTTTACCAGCGACCACGTGACCCTAGAGGCGACGGGTCTGCCGACGTACGTGGTCAATGTCACCGGTGACACGACGAGATGCGACGACCCCTCTCTTCCTGCGCCGAGTCCTGCGCCGAGCCCAGCGCCGAGTCCTGAGCCGACAGCGGGCGCAGTGTGCACTCTCCGTGGCGCGATCACGGCGGCGAACGCGTCGTTGGGTCGCGACGCGATCGGTTTCGCGATTCCCGGGACACCACCCTTCACGATCCAGCCGATCAGCCAGCTTCCGACGACGACCGACGCCGTGGTTATCGATGCGCTCAATACGCAGGGCCCGCGGACGATCGTGCTCGACGGAAGCAACTCCGAGCCGTCCTCGGATGGCCTCCGCATCGAGGGCGGTGACACGGCGGTGCGCGGACTCGTCATCAATGGTTTTCCGGGCTCGGGGATCGTGCTCGCCGTAAACGGCGTCAACCACATCGAGGCGAATTACATCGGTACGGATGCTGCTGGCGAGGACGATCGCGGCAACGGATCCGCCGGTATCGCCGTGTTCACCGCGAGCAACGTGATCGGCGGCCAGTCTGCATCTCAGCGCAACGTTATCTCCGGCAACCTTGGGAACGGCATCAGCCTGAGTGGTCCGAACGGAACCGGCAACGAGATCAATGGAAACATCATCGGTGCGAACACAGCGGGTTCGGCCCCCATCCCGAACCGCGCAGACGGGATCTTTGGCGCAGGCGCCACCGACATCAACATCGGCAACTCGGCTCGCAACGTCATCTCGGGAAACGGCGGATGGGGAGTGCACCTGGTGAATCTGGGCGAGGCACCGGCCTCCGGCACGATCGCGAACAACTATGTCGGCCTTGGCTCGGATGGGGCCACGCCGATCGGCAACACCGTTGGCGGCGTGCTCGTCGGCAGCGGGGATGACGTGACGGTCACCGCAAATGTCGTCGCGAACAATCCCACAGGAATCCTCATCAGCAGCTCGAACGGAACTCAGGTGACCGGGAACTTGGTGGGCGTCACATCTGACAGTGTCGGGGTCCCACAGACGGGCGAGGCCATCGTGGTCAGCCTCAGTGGCGGGACACAGGTCCAGACGAACGTCGCGCAGAACAGCAGCGTTGGCCTGCTGATAAACGGCTCGAGCAATACGTTTGTGAAGGCGAACAACATCCAGTTCAACCAGATCGCCGGCGTCCGCATTCGCAACGGCGCGGGGAGTTCCCAAAGGAACACGATCAAGGTCGACACCGGCGCGATCAGCGCGAACGGCGGCAAGGGCATCGAAATCGGCGACGTCAGCGCGAATGGTGGCATCGCGCCACCGACCGTCGACACGGTCAACACGGACTCGGGTCTTATCGTCGCCGGCACCGGGGTGGCGGGGAACACCGTCGATATCCACGCGGACGGCGATGACGAGGGTCACTACTTCCTCGGCTCGACGATCGTCGATGGGGAGGGTGGCTGGTCCAAGGGAAGCGCGTGGTCGGCCGTCGACATTGGCCCACTGACCGGCGCAATCCGGGCCGGAGATCTCCGCGTCACGGCGACGCAGACCGATGCCACCGGCAACACGTCTGAATTCGCCGGAGGGCTCGCCGCGGCCGACCGAACCCCGCCTCCGCAGCCGCCTCCGCCCACGGTTTCCGGACTGAACTCGGGCACTCAGACGTGGACGGGGACAGCCGAGCCCTCCAGCACGGTGAAGCTAAAACAGAACTGCTCGACCACGCCGACGGTCCTCGGCAGCAATCCAGCGGCTGCCGTCACCGGCGCGTACACGATCACGACGAACTTCGGTAACGGTTCTGTCATCGCGGACATCTGCATCACCGCGACGGATGCGGCCGGCAACGAGAGCCTGCCGTCGCTGGGCTTCATCGATGGTGGGGGCGGCGGCGGCTCCTCTGGCAAGGCGCCTCCGAGCGGCGGCTCCGCGACGGTGGATACGACCAAGCCGTCCGTTACGGTCGAGCTCGCCACCGGGCAGCTTGCCAGCGCGACGACGCAACCGATCAACTTCCTCGCCAAGTTCAGCGAGTTCGTGTACGGCTTCGCATCGGTCGACATGACCGGCATCACGACGAGCCCCGCGTGCGGGACGCTTCAAAAGATCGTGACTCCGCTCGACGTGAACACCGGGGCTCCGCTGCCACCGTACGAGACCAGCAAGAACTTCAACATCCAGGTGAGCGGCATGAACGCGAACTGCAGCGTGACCGCCACGGTCCCCGCTGATCGTGCCGAGGACGCTTCGAAGAATACGAACAACCTGTCGACCGTGCCTTCGGGCAAGACAAATGTCGTCAACTACACGTTGCGGACCGACACCGTCGCACCCATCGCCACCATCACCGGCAGTCCATCCAATCCCTCGAGTGGCAGCGTCACGTTCGCCTTCACGAGCAACGAGGTGGGGAGCACGTTCCAGTGCCGGCTCGACATCGGCACGACCGTCGGCGTCTTTGCTCCGTGCATCAGTCCGAAGCTCTACACCGGTCTGAGCGGAGGGACGACCTCAAGCGGACAGGCCTACACGTTCCGCGTCAAGGCCACGGACATGCCGATCCCCCCCAACGCCGGGAACACGGGGACGGAGGCTACGTCCACCTGGACGGCCAAGCCGGACGCCGACGATGACGGTCTGCTCGATAGCTGGGAGGATGCGAAGTTCGTCGACGTTCTCGTCGGAGCATCGACGGTGCGCGTCGATCTACCCGGCGCTGACAAGAATCGCAAAGACCTCTACGTTCAGATCGACTGGATGCAGGACGCGACTTGTCACGTCCAGAAGCCGACCTATGACGCGATCAAGATCGTCTACGAGGCGTTCAAGAACGCGCCGGTGACGAATCCGAGCGGCGCGAACGGGATAGCACTCCACGTCGACCTCGGGCGCGACAGCCCGCTGGACTACTCCGCGTACACGCAGGGTATGAGCTACGCGAACTTCACCGGAGCGAAGTGGGACACGCTGTCGCGTGCCGGATCAGTGGCCTACGTCGAAGTGCTTGGCTCGTACGACGCAGCGGGGCGCTACATCTGGACGCGTCCGCCGGGCGTTACGACCGGCACGTACTTCGACGACCTCAAGAACCGCGCGGGGGGCTTCGGCCCCGCTGCTCGCGAAGCCTTCTATCACTACTCGCTCTGGGGCCACCAGTACGAATCCACTGGATCGAGCGGCCTGTCGCGAAGCATCTCGGGGAGCGGTGGCGGCGACTTCATGGTCACGCTCGGAAAGTTCCCGCCGTTCGTCACCTGCGGGACGATCCAGGACGGGCAGGGCACCCTGACGGACCAGGCCGGCTCGTTCATGCACGAGCTCGGTCACAACCTCGGGCTGGCTCACGGCGGCGACGACGCGACGAACCGCAAGCCGAACTACGTGAGCATCATGAATTACCTCTTCCAGAACGTCGGCCTGACGAAGAAGGATCCGGCGACCGGTGCGATCGTCACCGGGATCGTCGATTACTCCGACGCGAGCCGCGCGAATCTGCCGCAGATCGATGAAACGAAGCTCTCCGAGAATTCCCCGACGCTGGGAACGAGCGACTACGGCACCGCCTGGATGTGCCCGTTCGGCGCGATCCGGACCGCGACGCCGATCACGAACGCGTCCATCGACTGGAACTGCAACAACGTCCTGGACGCTGGGCCAGCCTCGCTAAGCGCGAACATCAACATGGACGGGAAGGTCAACAGCGACGCTAAGTGCATCGAGCCAGGGCCCGACGGAAAACTCGACACGGTGCCCTACGCGGACACCCTGGGCAAGGATGACTACGTTTACGGGCAGACCATTCGGTCGGGCGACAACAAGCTGTGCGATACGACGATCGCTCTTGGGGATGACGTGAAGCTTTCGGGTACGACCTTCTCTTCATCCCTCACGCCCTACAACGACTGGGCCAACATCAGGCTCAAGGTCGCCCGCATCGGCCAGCCGGGCTTCTTCGTCGGCGCGCCGGGGCAAACACTCCCCGAGGACCAGGATCTCCGCGCCGAGACGACACGGAACCTCGACACGGCGCCGATCGACGTCGTTCCGGGCAGCACCGGCAACGCGATCTCGGGCCCGACGGTCGATGTCGCGATCCTCTCGAGCGTTACCTTCCAGCCGACGAACGTCGTGCTCAGCAGCGTGCGGTTCGGCCCGGCCAACGCCCCCATGACCGCGAGCGCGCTACGCGACGTGAACGGTGACCTGCTGTCCGATGTCGTGCTCACCTTCAATGTCGCCGCGACGGGTCTGGTCGGCGGCACAACCCAGGCCTGTGTCACCGGGACGACCTCGACGAGGGCGTTCAGCGGCTGCGACACCGTGAACACCACCGCGCTCACGACCCCGCCGTTCGCGAAGGCCGGCGGCCCATACGTCGGCGGTGTCGGGCAGAACATCTCCTTCAACGGCGGGACCAGCACCGGCACAGGACTCACCTTCAGCTGGACGTTCGGTGATGGGTCGACAGGCACGGGCGCGACGCCGACGCACTCCTACGCAAGCGCCGGTTGCTATCAGGCGAGCCTCACGGCCCGTGGCAGCAACGGCGCGACCGCGACCAGCACCGCCCCGGTCACGATCGGCCCGAGCGTAGGTCCGGTCGCTGGGCCGCTCGATCCGGTCGCGATGGGCACGCCGATAAGCGTTAGCGCGCCGTTCGCCGATCCCGTCGGGAGGAACCACACCGCGAACTGGACATGGGATGACGGGACCACCTCGGTCGGCACGGTCGCCGAGGCGAACGGCTGCGGCACCGCGGCGGGCACGCATGTCTACACGGTGGCCGGCGTCTACACCGTCACCCTTGCGCTGACCGGCGGACCGATCCTGCCGGGTCCGCCGCAGTACGAGTTCGTCGTCGTGTACGACCCCTCGGCCGGATTCGCCGCCGGCGTCGGCGTCTTCAACGCGGCGGCGGGCGCGTGCAAGCTGAACCAGGCTTGCCAGCGGGCGACGGGCCCGGTCAACTTCGGCTTCGTCGCGCGAAACCCGAATACGGGCACCGTGCCGCTCGGTGGTCTCAGGTTCGGGTTCAAGGCCGGGCCTTTCAGCTTCCGCAGCACGGGCAACGACTCGCTCGTCATCTCAGGTAGTCGAGCGCAGCTCCGCGGTAGTGGCGTGGTCAACGGAAGCGGGAACTACGCGTTCCTCCTCACTGTGACGGACGGCAGTCCCGACAAGATCCGCATCAAGGTCTGGAACAAGTCCAACGGTCAGGTCGTCTTCGACAACGCGCCGGGCTCTGACGACATCGCGGCAAGCCCGCAACAAAACATTGGCGGCGGGGTCATCGTCATTCGCAGATAAGAAATCTGGTGGGAGGTCTCACATGAAGGTCACATCGCTCATTCCTCGTTCGAAGTTCTGGCAGGTACTCATCGCGACGCTGCTCTTCGCGAACCTCGCGCTCATGGGTGCGATAGCGCTCGCCGGTGACTTCGAAGGCGGCGACAACCCGTTCTACAGCCATATGGTTGGTCACCTGGGGTGCGTCGACGACAAGGGAAACCTTCGCGTCTTCCTGACGCAGCACTCGACCTACGGCACGAATCCCCCGCGCGACGCCTGCAAGGATGGGGAACAGCAGATCGGCATCTTCCTCGCGCACAACTAGCGTCCGAGCCCGCCCGTTGGTCTCCTGATCAGCGGGCGGGCACATTCTCCGGGATCCGTCCGAGCGCCTCTTCGGTGAAGCCGAGCTCGGCGACCTCGCCGAGCTCGAGCAAGCGGTCGCGGCTCGTCTCGAGGAGCACGCGCGCCCGTATGGTGTCGCCGCGGGCGAGCGCGATCTCGCCGAGGGTCCGGCGCGTGATCGCCTCCTCCTGCCGCATCTTCCCGGTCTGCGCGTGCTCGAGGGACCGCTCCGCGGCGCGCTCGGCCGCGGCGAGGTCGCCCATCTCGAGTTCCGCGTAGGCGAGGCCGCGGTAGAGCTCCGCGTGGTAGCGCTTGTTCCCGGTGGCGGCAAGGCGCGTCTCTGCCTCGAGCAGGTCGGCACGGCCTCCCACGACATCGCCTGATCGGACACGCGCGAACCCGATTTCCATGAGGGCGGTCGCCGCCTCCGATCTCGCCCCGATGCTCGTCCACATCTCCAGCGCGCGCCGCTTGGAGGCGATGGCTGCTGCGAGGCGGCCTCGGGTCTTCTCGACCTCTCCGATGTTGCTGTGACAACCGGCGGCCAGCCACGGGTTTCCCATGCGTTCAGCGAGCGCGAGGGCCGACCGGTGCTCGGCGAGAGCGTCATCGAATCGCGCGAGGCGCCGGTAGAGACCACCGAGGTTCGTGTGGACTCGTGCCGCGCCGTTGATGTTGTCGAGCCGCTGGTAGGTTTCGAGGCAGCGGCGGTACAGACTCGCCGCCCCTTTGAGGTCGCCGGTGTAGCCAAGGACCCCGGCGAGGTAATGAAGGGCCTCCGCGGCAACGTCCTCGGCCCCGAGGATCTCGGCCGCGGCGACCGCGCGCTCGAGGACCTCGCGTGCGCGCGTGTAATTCCCCGATCGGCTCAACGTCTCGCCCATGCGCACGCCGATGCGCGCGCTCTCGATATGTGGGCTCTCACCGAGCGCGACGAGCGCTTGGTCCAGCGAGCCGAGCGCATCGGCGTACGCCCCCTTCAGCAGGAGCGCGGTGCCGATCTTCCGGTAGAGTCGCGCGACCGTGACGCTGTCCGCGGCGGCGGCCTGGTCGCGGGCGGACTGCAAGCTCGCGAGCGCATCGTCGTACTTGGCGATGACGGTCTGCACCTCGCCGATGCGCTCGAGGATCGCGCTCAGGTCGCCTTCAGCTCGTCCGTCGCGCACGCGCTCGAGCGCGGACCCGTAGAACGTGAGCGCTTCGTCGTTCGCATACAAGCGCTGGGCCCGCTCTCCGGCGCGAAGCAGATATGCGACCGCCTTGGTGTGCTCGTCGCTGTGGCTGTAGTGGTACGCGAGGAAGTCGACGAATTCGTCGAGTCTCCCTGCGTACATCGACTCCACGGCGGCGGCGACGCCGGCATGAATGCGCCTGCGGTCCGCATGGAGCTGGTTGCGGTACGCGACCTCCTGGATGAGCGCCTGGCGGAATCCGTAGGTGATCTCGGGCGTCACCGTACGAAGCTCGATGAAGCTCTCGCGCTCGAGCGCGACGAGCTGCGGCTGCAGCGAGACATCCGGAAGAAGCCGCTCGAGAACTCGGACCCAAAAGGTGCGCCCGCAAACCGCGCCAATGTTCAGCGTGCGGCGAGGTTCGTGCGCGAGACGATCGAGGCGCGCCTCGAGGACTTCCTGCACCGTCGCGGGGACCGGCGCCGTCGCGCCCGCGATAAGGGCGACGCGCCCGCTGCGCTCGACCAGGAGGTTCGACGCCTTGAGGTCGCGGATGACCTCCTCGATGAAGAAGGGGTTCCCGGCGGTCCGCGCGATGATCGTCTCCGCCAGCTCGTCCTCGACCGGCACCTCGAATACGGTCTCGATGAGATCGCGGACGGCCTGACCCTCGAGTGGCCGGATGGTGACCGACTCGGTCGTCCAAGGCGGGGTCCATCCGGGGCGTGTCGTCGTGATGAACACGAGTGGCAGCGACGGAACGATCGCGACGAGCTCGGTGAGCACCTTGAGGCTCGCGCCGTCGACCCAGTGGAGGTCCTCCGCAGTGAGAACGAACGGGGCTCGCTCCGCCGCGAGGCGCAGAAGGGTGCGAAGCATGGTGACGAGGATCCGGCGCATCACCTCGGGGTCGAGCGGCGAGCGCGCCGCGTATCCGAGGACGTCGAGCAGCAGCGCCACGTTCGCCTCGTCCAGGGTCTGTCCGAGGGCGGCGAATCCATCGACGAGCGCTCGGCGTGCCGTGGCCTCGTCGTCGGCCGCGTGGATCGAGAACGCGCCGCGCACGAAGTCGGCGATCAATGCGTAGGGGGTGTTGGTCTCGAACGACGCGCAGCGCACGGTCATCCGGTCGACGCCCGACACGAGATTCGCGCGAAGCTCGCCGACGAGGCGCGACTTGCCGACCCCGGCCTCGCCGACGATGTTCACGATCCGTCCCTTGCCCTGCACCGCACTGGTCACCGCGTCGCGCAGAAAGTCGAGCTCGCGGTCCCGGCCGATGAACTGAGTCGCCTCGGGGCCGATCTCCTCGTAGCGGCGCCGGAGCACGCGATACCCGACCACGCGCTCGGCCTTTCCCTTGAGGGTGAGCGGCGCGGTCTGCTCGAACTCGAACGAGTGGATGGCGAGCCGGCGCGTGTCCGCGCTCACAAGGATCTCGCCGAGCGGCGCCGCCGCTTCGAAGCGCTGTGCCGTGTTCACGGCGTCGCCCACCACCGTGTATGCGCGCTGGACGTCGCCTGCGAGGAGGCCCGCGACGACCTCACCGGTGTTGATCCCGATCCGCAGCGCGAGGCGAACGCCGTGGCGCCGCGAAAGGTCGTCGTTCAGGTGGCCGATCGACTGCTGCATCGCGAGAGCCGCGTTGATGGCGCGCTCGGCGTCGTCCTCGTGCGATATCGGAGCGCCGAAGACCGCCATGACGGCGTCACCGATGTACTTGTCGATCGTCCCTTCGTAGCGGCGGATCTGCCGCGCGAGCTCGTTGAAATAGGACGCGAGGACGCCGCGAAGCTCCTCGGGGTCGAGGCGCTCGCCGAGCACAGTGGAGCCGGAGAGATCGGCGAAGAGGATCGTCACGACCTTGCGCTGCTCGAGGAGATCCGCGGCCGCGACGTCGGAGACCTGCAGCGACGCGCTTTCGGTTGCGGGCCGGCGAGGTGCGGTGGCAGCGCTGTCGAGCGTCGTTCCACAACTCGCGCAGAATCGGTCGCGCGCGCGCAGACTCGCACCGCAATTGGCGCACCTTCGGCGAGCCGCGACAGGCATAAGGTCACTTTAGGACGGCCGGGCAAGCGAAAAGGTAACGGCGTAGGCTCGCGCTCGAGGGGGAGGCGAGCGTTGGTCGATGTCTGGGAGATCCTCCGCGATCGCCTCGACTACGCGTCGTTCGTGCCGACCCCACTGTCGGACATCGAGCGCGCGGATCTGAAGCGGCGCGGTGGCGGCCGTTACACGGTGATCAAAAACCCGCACGGCGATAACGGCGCAGGTCGTTACCTGCGCCTCGACCCAGCCGACGTGGCGCTGTTCGAACTCATGGATGGCCGCCGCTCGGTCCAGGAAATACTCGTCGCGCACCTCGAGGGGGCGGGAGTGTTCGCCGTGGAACGGCTCGCGCGCCTCACAGCGGCGATGCGGACGAACGGATTCTTCGGTGAGGAGCCGCCGCCTCTCTACGAGAAACTGCGCGCGCTTTCGGCAAAGCGCGATCCGCTTATCGCTGCGTCGATGTGGCTCAAACGTCTCGTGCTCTGGGACATCGCTCGGTGGTCGAACGCCGATCGCTTCGTCGACCGGGTCTATCGACTCCTCGGCTGGCTCGCCTTCACGCGTATCGGAGCCACGCTGCTCATCCTCTTCGGGCTGCTCGGTCTCGTTCTTTGGTTCCAGGAGACACGGCTACCGAACCTTCAGCTCGTGACACTCAACGGCTCCTACGTGGCCGGCCTTCTCGCGTTGACCGTGCTGCAGGTCCTTTCGATCTCGATCCACGAGGCTGGACACGCGCTCGCCATCCGGCACTTCGGTCGTCGAGTGCGCCGCTTCGGATTCGCGATGTACTACCTCTTTCCATGCTGTTACGTGGACTCCACCGATATGAGCCTGGCGTCGCGGTGGAAGCGCGTGATCGTCTCGCTCGCGGGACCATTCGCTGGACTCATCGTCGCCGCGGCGTGCGCCGTCGTCGCATGGGTGACCCCCGACACGCTCACCGGAGAGATGGCATTCAAGGGTGCGAGTCTCCTCGTCTTTCAGTTCGTGCTGAACCTTCTGCCGATCCTCGACCTGGACGGGTACCACGTCCTGGTCGACGCGCTTGACGCCCCGCTTCTTCGCCAACGCGCCCTCGCGTTCGCGCGCGGACAGGTACTGCGAAAGCTTCGGCGCCGCAGTCGATGGACGCGTGAGGAGGTCGGTCTCGCAGTCTTCGGCGGCTTTGCGATATTCATCTCGCTCGCGACGTTGGTCTTCTCGGTCGTGATCTGGCGCTCTCGGATCGTGATCGCCGCCAACGAGCTATTGAGGCTCGGAACCGTCGGCGTGGTGATCCTCGTGCTCATCGGGCTCGTCTTCATCGGACCGATCGCCGTCGCGCTCGTCGCCCGCGGAGTCGGCGCAGTGCGCATGGCCACCCGAATTGCCGCGGCGCGGCGCGCGCGGGTCGCGCAACAGGAGCTCGAGGAACGGGTCAATCTGCTTTCCCGGGTCCGTTTCCTGGCGGGACTTCCTCGCGGTTCTCTGGCCGCGATGGCCTCACATCAGGAGACCGAGTTGTTCGAGCCCGGCGAGATCGTATTTGCCGCCGGGAGCACCGGTGATCGCTTCTACCTCGTGCGCTCTGGCCGCCTTCGGGCGACGGCCCCTGACGGCACCGTCTTCGGAACGATCATCCCCGGCGAAGGATTCGGAGAGCTTGCCCTCCTCGACCGCACGGAGCGCTCGGCGACGGTCGAAGCACTCGAGCCGGTCGAACTCTGGTCGATTCGGCGGGGGCACTTCAACCGCTGGGTGGCCGAGAGGTACGAGATCGCGGCCCGCATCCGAGCGTCCCGAGGCGAGCGGAACGCGCTGGCCTCCCTGCCCTTTTTCAATGGGCTGACCGGCCAGGAGCTCGATCGCACCGCGGCGCGAATGCGGACGGTCCGCTTCGCAGACGGTGAGGTGGTCTTCCACGCCGGCGATCCTGGCGACCGCTACTACGTAATTCGTGAAGGAAATGCGCGCGTAACCCTTCCCGGCGGCCGAGCGGTGAGGACGCTCGGACCGGGAGAGGGCTTCGGAGAGCTGGCGTTGCTCTTCGGTAGGCCGCGCACGGCGACCGTTTCGGCGGTCGGAGGCTTGGTGGTGGCGGCCCTCGAGCGCTTGGACTTCGTCGCCATGGTCAAGGCGTCCGGCGAAAAAGCAGGTGATTTCCGGGCCCGGACGGGCCATTATGTCGGAGCTGGCCTGGGGGAGGCAGTCGCGGGGGGCTGAGGAATGGAT
>Ga0210382_10000232_pt1 | contig 21719 bp, 18 predicted proteins | sample PLMedo_FD_155452 | JGI IMG/M metagenome (GOLD analysis project Ga0210382, IMG submission 155452) | Groundwater sediment microbial communities from an aquifer in East River, Colorado, USA - PLM0_60_coex redo | ecosystem: Environmental > Terrestrial > Soil > Riparian zone | place: USA: East... | reverse complement strand
GGGGGCGGGGCCACGCCTGTCGGAGTGGCCCCAGATCAGCATTCAGCTCCCCGTGTTCAACGAGGCAGACGTCATCGCCGGGACCCTGGACCGGATCCTCGCGCTCGATTATCCCCCCGACCGGCGACAAGTCCTCGTGGTGTCGGATGCGTCCACCGATCGGACCGATGACATCGTCATGAGCTTCGCCGACCGCGGGGTCGAGCTGCTCCGTCAGCCGCGGCGGCAGGGTAAGACGGCTGCCGAAAACGCGGCGCGCGTGCACCTGCGGGGCGAGATCATCATCAATACGGACGCCTCGGTGCGGATCCACCCCGCCGCCGTGAAGCACCTCGTCGCCGCGTTTCGCGATGGCTCCGTCGGCGTGGCGTCGGCGCGGGACGTCAGCGTCGCGAACCTGGAGACCCAGGCCAACGCCGGCGAAGGCGCGTATGTCGGGTACGAAATGTGGGTGCGGGACATGGAGACGGCCGTGGACGGCATCGTCGGGGCGTCCGGCTGCCTCTACGCGATCCGCGCCGACCTGCACATGCTCCCGGTCCCCGACGCGTTGAGCCGCGATTTCAGCGCGGCCCTGACGGCCCGAGCGCACGGACATCGAGCCGTGTCCGTTCCCGACGCGCTCTGCTTCGTGCCCCGCAGCGCGTCACTCCATCAAGAGTATCGGCGCAAGGTCCGAACCATCACTCGCGGTCTCGCGACGCTCGCGCACCGGCGCGCGCTGCTGAACCCCCTGCGCTACGGCGCGTTCGCGTGGATGCTCGTCAGCCACAAGGTGTGTCGCTGGCTGGTGCCGTGGGCGCTCGCGGCGTCGCTCGGCGCCCTCGCCGTCCTGTCGTTCACCGTTCCGTGGGCCCGGATCGTCCTCGCCACGGCGGTGGCGCTCGCTGCGGTAGCGGGAATCGCATGGCTACGGCCGGCCGGTGAGGCGATGCCGCGGTTCGTGGCCCTGCCGGCCTACGTCGCCGCCGGGAATCTGGCGGTGCTGCACGCGTGGCTCCGGTTCTTGGCCGGTCGTTCCGCGCCCGTGTGGGAACCCACACGGCGCGGCGCCTTGAACTAGCCGATTCCCCGTGGACCCGATTCAGATCTTCCGGCGCGAAGACATTCCCGAAGTGCTGGGCCTGTTTCGCGCCGCCTTCGTGCACAACGGGAGGAGCACGCCGACGCAGCTCGACAGCTACTTCGACCGCGTGTTCTTCGAGAGCCCGTGGTACGATGAGGCGCTGCCGTCCTACGTCTATCGCGACCGGAGCGGCGCCATTATCGGGTTTGCCGGGGTCCAGCCGAGACCGCTCGTGCTCCGTGGGCGCCCGCTCCGAGGGGCCGTGGCGACCAAACTCATGGTCTCGCCAAGCGGGGGCGACGCGCTCGCGGCCGTCCGGCTCCTCAAACGGGTGTTTGCAGGACCACAAGATGTACTGCTGTCGGACTTGAGCACCGACGCCGGCCGGCGCATTTGGGAGGGACTGGGGGGCATCACGGCCTTGCTTTACAGCCTACAGTGGCAGCGGCCGGTGCGACCGGCGCGACATGTGCTGTCATGGCTGCGCGCCCGCGGCGTGCCGGGGTTCATCACCGGAGGCTTGACGCCACTGTGCACGGTGACGGACGCCCTGCTGGCCCGGTCGCGCACTCGGTCTCGTGGTGGGTTGAACGGGTACACGACCGACGACCTCCCGCTCGACGTGATGGCCGCGCAATTCCCCGTCGTGTGCACCGAGCGGGCGCTGCGTCCCGAATACGACACGCGCGCGCTGCAGTGGCTGTTGAGCGTGGCGCAGATCAACGAGCCGCACCGGGTGTTGCGACGGCGCCTGGTGCGCGACGCGCGCGGGGCGGTGGTCGGGTGGTTCTTGTATTTCCTGGAGCCCGGCGGCGTCAGTGAGGTCGTGCAGCTCCTCGCGCGCAAGGGCTCCGCCGATACGGTCTTTCACTTGCTCCTGGCCGACGCGTGGACCTGCGGGGCGGTGATGCTGTCGGGCCGCCTGGAGCCGAGCATGGTGCGGGAAATGTCCGTCCGGCACAGCTACTTCCGGCAGGTGGGCCCCTGGACATTGGCACACACCAAGGACCCCGACGTGCTGGCGGCGATTCTCAGCGGCAGCGCGTTCTTGAGTCGCTTGGAAGGGGAGTGGTGATCACCAGCCGCCGCGCCGGCCCAGCATCACGGGCACCGTGCGCAGCATGATCTTCAAGTCCTCGAGCGCCGACTGGTTGTGGATGTATTCGAGGTCGAATGCCACCTTCTGTCGCACGTCGTCCACCGATCGATCGTATGTCAGGTTGATCTGCGCCCAACCCGTGATGCCTGGGCGCACCCGCTGGCGCCGCGCGTAACCTTGGATCTGCACGCACAAGTAGTTGAAGATCGACGGTTGCTCGGGGCGTGGGCCCACGACGTTCATGTCGCCCAGGAGCACGTTCCACAACTGTGGCAGCTCGTCGAGGCGGAACTTGCGGAGCACCCGCCCGACGGGGGTTACGCGGGGATCATCAGGGCGTGCCCAAACCTGGCTCGCCTTCTCCTCCGCCACGCACATGGTGCGGAACTTATACATCGTGAAGAGTTGGCCACCGGCGTCGACGTGACGTCGCGTATTCCCACCGGCACCCGTCAGGGCGCGGCGGTCGAGACCGATGCGCGCCTGTGTGAAGAGCACCGGGCCGCGCGAGGTGAGCTTGATCAGGACCGCGATCACGATCATCAGCGGCAGGGTGAGCACGAGGCCCAGCGCCGCGATCACGACATTGAGCACCCGGCGCGCGCCTTCGCCCTGCGTGCGGCGCGTCGTGACGCGGGGTGGCGCGTTCGGAAGCAGCCACGGAAGCGATGTCATGCCCCCGATGATTTGCAAACCGCGTGCCGGGTTTGGGTGCCCTACTTCGGTGCAATTGCGTGAAATACAAGCGGTTACGGGGCTGCGGCTTCGCTGCTACGTGGCGTGCCTACGACGAACTTTGTGGGGGCGGTGCGACGCGCGCCCGGGGGGGGCGCACGCGTTTCAGGCGAAGACTGGCGCTGGCGGCAGATCGATTTCGAAGCTGAACTTGGTCCCACACTTGGTCCCACCCTGAGGGTGAGTCGTGACGGTGAGCTCGCCGCCCATGGCGGTGACGAGCTTGCGGCAGATCGCGAGTCCCAGGCCGGCGCTCGAGAAGTGATGCAGCGGCGACGAGGGGCCGGGACGGAACGGCTGGTACAGATCGGCGAGCGTCTCGGGGTCGATCCCCGGGCCGGTGTCGCGGACCGAGAATTCGACGCGCGTGTCGCACGTCTCGCGGGCCGCGACCTCGACGAAGCCCGTGTCGGTGTACTTCAGCGCGTTCGTGGTCAGGTTGACCAGCACCCGGGCCACGGCCCGGTCGTGACCAACGCGCTCTTCCAGTACCGGCGAGAGGAATCGCAGGTCGAGGCCTTTCTCTTCGGCGAGGGGCCTCGCCAGATCGCGCACTGACCGGAAGACGTCGGAGATCGAGAACGGGGCGGGCTCGCGGTCTGTCAGGGTCTCCCCGGTGCGGGAGAGCTCCAGGACGTCGCTTGCCGCAGCGCACAAAGACAGGGCGGCGCTGCGGATCAGGCCCAACTGGCGGCGCTGCGCGTCGGTGATGGGGCCGCTTTGGCCCAGCTGCATGGTTTCGGCGAGGAACATGATCGAGGTGAGGGGCGAACGCAGGTCGTGCGCCATTTCGACGACCATCTCCAGGCCCCGTTGGCCCGCGAAGGACGCGGCCAGGTCGCGCGGCTCTGGTGCGGGGTCCGAGAGCGCCAGCAATGGAGTCGGCAGCGCGTTCGTTTTCATGTTCACGCGGCCGGTTGCGGCGCCGACTCGGCCGGCTCTTCGGTGGTCTCACGCTCGACGACCCACGCGGCGTTGGGGCTGCGCTGCAGGCCGTGACGCTCCATCAACCGGTACAGCGTCGTCCGGTCCACGCCGGCGATGCGGGCGGCCTTGGACATGTTGCCACCGGCCCGGCTGAGGAGCCACGTCAGGTACTGCATCTCGAACTGGGCGATTACGCGCTCACGGGCGACGTGATAACTCTCCTCGAGCAACGTGGAGATGAGCGACGCCGGGTTGGTGCTGACGGCGGGCCGCGCCTCCGCGGTGAGCGGGAGCTCCTCCGGCCGGATGACGGCGCCCGGCTCGGTGAGGACGGCCACGTGCTCGATCACGTTCTGCAGCTCGCGCACATTGCCCCGCCAGGGGTGCGTGCACAGCGTGCGGATCGCGCCGTCGGACAGCTTGGGGAACGTCTCGCCCTTGCGGCGGTGCCGTACCCAGTACGTCGAGAGGAAGTACTCGGCGAGCAACGGGATGTCCTCCGGCCGCTCGCGGAGCGGGGGGACGTGAATCGGCACGACGCGCAGGCGGTAGTACAGGTCCTCCCGCATCGCCCCAGTCTGGACCGCTGCTTCGGGATCGCCATTCGTGGCCGCGATGAACCGGACGTTCACCACGGCGTCGGTCGTCTCGCTGCCGACGCGGCGCACCACCCCGTCCTGGATCACGCGGAGCAGCTTGGCCTGGATCGGCTTGGACATCTCGACCAGCTCGTCCAGAAACAGCGTCCCGCCGTTCGCCGTCTCGAGCAGGCCGGGCTTGTCACGCACCGCGCCCGTGAAGGCGCCCTTGCGATGTCCGAACATCTCGGACTCGAGCAGCGGCTCCGGGAGGGCGGCGCAGTTGACCGCGACGAAGGGTCGGCTGGAACGGCGGCTGTGCTGATGAATGAACTGGGCGATGAGCTCCTTGCCCGAGCCGCTCTCGCCCGTGATGAACACGGACGCGTCGGTCGGGGCCACGCGGCGCGCCAGCTCGATCGCCTTGCGGAACGGCAAAGACGTTCCGAGCAGTGTCGCCTTGTCGGCCGGAGCGTCCTCCCGGTCGGCGTCCGTCTGCTGGTCTCGGGTCTCCTGGCCGACGAGCACGGTGTGCGTCGCGCGTCCCATGATGATCTGGAGATGCTGGGCCGAGAAGGGCTTGGGCAGGTAATCCCACGCACCCTGGCGCAGCGCCTCGACGCTCGACTCGACGCTGGGGTTGCCCGTCATCACGATGACGATGGTTTCCGGATTCGTCGCCAGCGCGGCGCGCAGCAGGGCGAGCCCGTCGACCTGGGACATGTAGAGGTCCGCGAGCACGATATCGAAGGGCCGGCGCTTGAGCATTTCCAGCGCTTCCTGGCCCCGGCCACTCACGGTGACGTCGTAACCCTCGAGGCGGAGGACGCTCGCGCAGCTCTCGCGCAGTGTATGCTCGTCATCCACGACCAGCGTGCGGATGCGGGCTTTGGCGTCGGGTCCGATCGCGAGCAGCGCGCTGATGTTGCTCGCGTCGCTGGCGCCGTTGCCCGCGTTGTTCGATGATAGCGGTGTCGACATGGTTTACTCCTCCCGGGCCCCCCTTACGCAGGGATCGGGCCACACTGTCGCAACCTTGCAGCACGGCCGGATTGATGCGGCAATACGGGCACTTCCTCGGGGTGCCCGGCGCTCCCGGGTGAGGCCCTCTTGCACCAACCTGCATCCGGGTACGAGCCGCCGTGCACCGATTTGCGACATGCTCGCCGCCGCAACACGGGGCGTGCGCGGTATCGGACTTGCTGTGTAGCATCGGCATGACATCGAAACACCTGCCGGCGCCGCGCGCGCCGGATGGGCCCGTTCCGTTCGTACCGCGTCCCCGGGCGCCGGCAGCTGCGGTAGGGGAGGAACCGGGCCCCGATTGGCGCCGCCTCGCCACCGCCCTGTGGCACTTCAAGTGGGTCGTGATCCTCTTCTCGATTCTGGGTACTGCGGCGGGGGTCGCGGCGGTCCGCGCGTTGAAACCCGTGTACGTCGCGCAGGCCACCGTCTGGATCGACGTCCCCGACAACCGACGCGAACCGGACCGCGCCGGGCCGATCCGCCCGGGGGGCCTCCTCTCCGCGGATGCCTGGATCGATCTGCTGCGGTCCTACGTCGTGCTGGACCACGTGGTGCGCGAGTTGCGCTTGTATCTGGAGCTCAAGACGCCCGACGACACCGCGCGCTTCGCGGCCTTCGGCGTCACGGACACGTTTCGGCCAGGGGACTACGTCCTGACGGTGGACGCTGCCGGGCGCAACTACGTGCTCGCCGCGGCCAAGGGCCCGGCGCTCGAGCACGGCGTGGTGGGTGATTCCGTGGGCGCCAAGCTCGGCTTCTTGTGGGCACCGACGCCCGCGTTACTCCCGCCGGGGGTCAAGGTCGAGTTCACCCTCGCGACGCCGCGCGACGCCGCGCTGCGTCTGGGGGAACGCCTCGACATCCCTCCCATGGATCTCGACCGCAACTTCCTATCGGTCGAGCTGCGGGGAACGAGTCCGCGGCAGATCGCCAACATCCTCAATGCCACGACCGCGCGCTTCGTGCAGATCGCGGGACAGCTGAAACGGCAGAAGCTCACCGAGCTGACCAAGATTCTCGAGGATCAGCGCAGTTATGCACAGCGCAACCTGGACGACGCTGAGCAGGCGCTCAAGGTGTTCCGCATGCGCACGATCACGCTTCCCTCGGACCAGCCGACCGGGCCGGCGGGCGCTGCCGGCGGCACGCAAGGACGTGACCCAGTTGTGACCGACTTCTTCGAGCGTCAATTCCAGCGCGAGCAGATGCGGCGCGATCGTGCCGCGATCGCGCGCGCGCTCACCCCGGCGAGCGGCTCGACCTTCCCGGCGGACGCGTTCGCCTCGATTGGGTCCGTCCAGCATTCCCCGGAACTGTCGAACGCGCTGAAGGAGCTGAGCGACAAGCAGGCGCAGCTGCGCACCTACCGGTACCATTACTCGGACGAGTACCCGCTCGTGAAAGGCCTCATCGCCGAAATCGCGGAGCTGGAGCGGCGCACCATCCCGAGTCTCGCCCAGGCGCTCGCAGCGCAGCTTGCGGTGCGCGAGTCGGAGTTGGGGCAGCAGGTCGACGCCGCATCGCGCGAGATCCGCCAGATCCCGGCGCGCACCGTCGAGGAAGCGCGTTTGCGCCGCGGCGTGCAGCTCGCGGAGGAGTCGTACAACACGGTGCAGGGGCGCTTCCTGGAAGCCACGCTGGCCGCCGAGGCGTCGAGCGTGCCGGACGTGAAGATTTTCGATCCGGCGATCGTGCCGCAGCGTCCCGTCAAGAACACCGCGCCGCGCCTGCTGCTCATGGGTCTGCTGGCAGGCCTCGGGCTCGGCGTCGTGGGCGCGGTGGTGCTCGACCGGATCGATCCCCGGGTGCGCTACCCGGAACAGGTGTCCCGCGACCTCGGTCTGCCGATCCTCGGCGCGGTGCCCCACCTGCGCAGGGATCAGGAGCCCGCGGAGGTCGTCGAAGCCTTGCGCGGTGTGTGCCTCAATCTCGTGCACGCCTATGGGGCGGCCGGACCGCTCCTGGTCACGATCACCAGCCCCGGTCCGGGCGACGGGAAGTCGTTCCTCGCCGCCAACCTGGCCCTCACCTTCGCCGATGGCGGCCACCGGACGCTGCTGATCGACGGTGACATCCGGCGCGGCATCCTGCACCGCCGGTTCAAGGTCGGCCGGCAGCCGGGCCTCGCGGACTACCTGCGCGAGGATGCGACGCGCGATCAAGTCATCCAGTCGACCGCGTATCCGTGGCTGTCCTTTGTAGGCTGCGGCCTGCGGACGCATCGCGCCCCCGAGCTGCTTGGAGCACCGGCGATGGGCTCACTGATCACGGCGCTGCGTCCGGATTACGACGTGATCCTCATCGACAGTCCGCCCCTAGGCGCGGGCGTGGACGCGTTCATTCTGGGGACGGCGACCGGGAATGTGCTCCTGATCCTGCGGACCGGATACAGCCACCGTGAGATGACCGGGGCGAAGCTCGAGGTCCTGGACCGTCTGCCGCTGCGCACGCTGGGGGCCGTGTTGAACGACGTCCCGCGCGGGGCTGGCGGCCACTACTACGCCAACTACTCCTACCATCTCCCCGGGTACGAGGCCGTGGACGAGGAGGATGGGCGGGGCAGCGCTGCCCGGCCTCGGCTCGTCTAGGGAGACGCACTCGGGGCGGCGGGTCCCACCCCATCGTCGTAGCGCCGGATCCATGACCTTCCGCCCACCTCCGCGCCGCGCCGCAGCGCCGCGCTCGCGCGCACGAGCAGATCAACCGGTTGGATCGGCGCATAGCCGACGTTAGAGACGGCCTCGTACCCGACGCGGACTTGCCGCACGGGCAGGCGCTGGCCGCCTGCCATCGACGTTTCCCGAATCGCTCGCACCAAGCGCTCCGCCAGCTGCAAGGCCCCCGCTGGGTCCGTGGAGGGAGCGATCACGGCGAACTCCATGGGGCCGAGCCGGCCGATCACGTCGGAGAGCCGGCTGGCCGCCTTGAGGGCCTGAACGGACTTGAGAATGGCCGCCGCGGCCGCATCCCCGGCCGCGGCCGCGTCGGGGTCCAGGTCGAGCGCCAAAACGACGCAGGCGAGCGAGCCGTGCTCCCGAAACGCATACGAGCCGAGTTCCTGAACGCGGCGCGCCATGCCTTGCCGGTTGTACAGCCCGGTGGTCGGGTCGAGGAGGCCCTCGGCCCGCGCGCGATCGGCGTCCAGCTTTCCCCTCGTGTAAGCACGGAGCTTGAGGACCAACTCGGCCCCGTCGGTCGAGCGGCCGATGCAATCCCAAGCGCCCGCGCGCAGGGCGGCCATGCGTTGGTCGCGGGTCGGGTCGTGCGGTGTCGTGACGATCAAGGGGGTGCTCTTCGACACGCGCGCCTCTTCCCGCATGGCCCGACACAAGTCGAGCCCGCTCCTGTCGGACAGGAGCGCCTCGATGAAGATGACGTCGGGATCGGTAGTCCGGGCGCGCGCGAGCGCGTGCTGTCCCGTGGCGGTGCGCAGCACGGCGAAGCCGTTGGCACCGAGCAGGCCCTCGATCCAGGCCGCACTTCCTTTTTCTTCACCGACCACCAGCGCCAGCGGCAAGCCGGCGGATGGCCCTGAGTCGGTCATGCAGTCACCCTCCAGTCCCGGATTCGTCGCAGGATTGGGGCCATGTCGTTTCAACCCGAGTGCGGACGGCGCTGCGGCGGGCTGCCGCGGCCGCGCAACGCAATCGTAGGGGCGATGCGACCGCGTCGCGCAGCGATTCACGAGAGAAGTTATTGTCCCGGGGGCGGTTACGACCCTAGGTGAGCGACAGTGGTCAGGCCGGGCCCCAATCTTGAAGTAGGGCTGGGGCATGTGTGGAATCGTGGGTTACGTCGGATCGAGGCAAGCGGCGCCCATTCTCCTGGAGGGGCTCGCCCGCCTCGAGTACCGTGGCTACGACTCGGCCGGCGTGGCCCTGCAGAATGGGGGCGGCGTCGAGACCCGGAAACTCGCGGGCCGGGTCGAGGGGCTCGCCGATCTGCTCTCGCGCGACCCGGTGCACGGGACCTGCGGCATCGCGCATACTCGCTGGGCCACGCACGGTCCGCCCACCGACGTCAACGCGCACCCTCACAGCGATTGCAGTCGTGACATCGCGCTCGTGCACAACGGCATCGTGGAGAACGCCGATGTGTTGCGAACGCGGCTCGAGCGCGACGGCCATCGCTTCACCACCGAAACCGACACGGAAGTCCTCGCCCATCTGATCGAAGACGCCGAGGGTGCCACCCTCGAAGAGCGCCTCATCGCGGCGCTGGCGCCGGTCGAGGGGACCTACGGCCTGGCGGTCACCTGGAAGGCCGAACCCGGCAAGATCGTGGTGGCCAGGCGCGGATCGCCGGTACTGCTCGGCGTAGGCGACGGCGAACACTTCGTCGCCTCCGATGCGAGCGCCGTCCTCGGGCACACGCGGTCCGTCGTCTACCTGAAGGATGGCGACGTCGCGGTGTTGACGGCCGAGCGGTACCGCGTCCTCGACCGCGATGCGGTGGAGCAGGAGCGGGCCGTCGACGACATCGAGTGGGATCTCGAGGCGCTCGCGCTGGGCCCCTATCCGCACTTCATGCTGAAGGAGATCTGCGAGCAGGCCGAGACGGTGCGCAACACGCTCCGCGGCCGGCTCCTCCCCGGAGAGGGCTTTGCGCGGCTGAACGGTCTCAATCTGACGCCGGGTCAATGCATGCGGATCCGGCGCATCCTGATCGTCGCCTGCGGCACGTCATGGCACTCGGCCCTCGTGGGTCGCCACGCGCTCGAGGAGCTGGCCGGCATTCCGATCGACGTCGAGTACGCCTCGGAGTATCGCTACCGGCGGCAACTGCGGATCCCGGGCACGCTCACGATCGCGATCTCGCAGTCCGGCGAGACCGCCGACACCCTGGAGGCGCTGCGCGCCGCCCGTGGGACCGGCGCGAACGTCATGGGGATCGTGAACGTCGTGGGGAGCACGATCGCTCGCGAGGCGGACGGCGGGATCTATCTCCACGCGGGGCCTGAGATCGGCGTCGCCTCGACCAAGGCGTTCACCTCACAGGTCGTCGCCCTGCTGCTGCTCGCGCTCTATCTGGCGCGCCAGCGGGGGGTGATGGCCGTGGACGAGGGACGGCGCCTGGTGGCCGAGTTCGAGCGATTGCCCGAGCTCGTAGCCCGCGCGCTCGCGCTCGAGCCGCAGGTCAAACAAGTGGCCGCGGAGTATGCCGGAGTCGGCAACGCGCTCTACCTGGGGCGTGGAGTCAACTACCCGGTCGCCTTGGAAGGCGCGCTCAAGCTCAAGGAGATCTCGTACATCCACGCCGAGGGGTACCCCGCGGCCGAGATGAAGCACGGCCCCATCGCGCTGATCGACGAGAACATGCCGGTGGTGTGCATCGCGCCGCAGGACCACGTCTACCCGAAGGTCGTTTCGAACATGCAGGAAGTGCGGGCGCGGGGTGGCCGGATCATCGCCATCACGAGCGAGGGCAACGGCGACTTGCGCGATCTCGTCGAACACCAGCTCCGCGTGCCCGCCTGCGACCCGCTGTTTTCACCAGTGCTCACGGTTATCCCCTTGCAGCTCCTGGCCTATCACATCGCCGTACAGCGGGGGTGCGACGTCGATCGCCCCCGCAACCTGGCGAAGAGTGTGACGGTGGAATGATGTCAAACGCCCGCGTGTTGATCCTTGCCGCATTGCTCTGCATCCCGGGCAGCCCGGCCCAGAGTGCGTCTCCTCCCCCGCCCGACGACTTTCAGGTGGGCGACCGCATCCTCCTGGCTGTCGAAGGGGACTCGATGCTGACCGACACGTTCACGGTCGTGGCGGGACCCGCGATCCAGCTTCCCGTCATCGGCCCGGTGTCGCTCGCGGGAGTGACTCACAAGGGGCTCGAGGCGCATTTGCAGCGCGAGCTGGCGCGGTACATCAAGGACCCGGTGGTGCACGCCCGTGCCTTGATCCGCCTGTCGATCCAGGGCGCCATCACGCGACCGGGATTCTACGCGGTCCCCACCGACCTGGTGCTCGCCGATGCCCTGATGGTGGCAGGCGGGCCCATCCAGGAAGCCAGGGTCGAGAAAATGCGCATCCGGCGCGAGGGCTCGCAGATTTGGAGCGGCCCGAAGCTCCAGGCCGCCATCGCCCGCGGGGCGACCCTGGAGGACCTCGGCTTGCGCGCGGGCGACCAGATCGATGTGCCCCGGGGACGGGACACGGAGACAACGGTGCGGATCGTCGGCGCGCTCGTGACCACCGCGGTCGCCGTGTGCGTCCTCACGAAGAGCTGCTGATGCGCGTCGTCTCAGTGGTGGGCGGTCCCGCGAACCTGCTGCAGGTGGCGCCGGTGGCTCGCGCCCTCGGCGAGTCGCGCGATGTCGAGCACTTAATCATCCATACCGGGCGGCACGACGCGCCGGGGATGTCGGCCGCGGTCGAGCAGTTGGGACTTCCGCCGGTCGAGTACCACCTCGAGGTCGGCGCAGGATCCTACGGGGTGCAGACCGGACTGATGCTGCAGCGGCTCGAGCCGGCGCTCGTCGAGCTGCAGCCGGATGTCGTCCTGGCGTATGGTGACCATCGAGCGGCGGGTGCGGCGGCACTCGCGGCGGCGGCGCTCGGCATCCGCTTCGGCCACGTGGAAGCAGGGTTGCGCGGCGACGGCGGAGAGAACCTGCCGAGCCTCGTGGCCGACCGGCTCGCCGACCTGCTGTTCGTTCCGTCGCGCGACGCGATCGACGCGCTGAAATCGGAGGGGGTCGCCGAGGAGCGGATCCAGTTCGTCGGGAGCGTACGCGTCGACGAGCTCTGCTGGGCGCTGCCGCGGGCTCCGTCAGCCGATTCGGGGGCGTACGCCGTGGCGAACCTGCACGAGCCCCCGGCTGAGGTCGTTCAAGCGCTCGCCGAGCTGGCCCAGCGAGTCCCCGTCGTCGAGGCGCCGGCCGGCTATGTCGAGCGGGCCGGGCTCGTGGCCGGGGCGGCGCTCGTGGTGACCGACGCAGATGATCTTCAGGAGGAAACGAGCTACCTCGGCGTCCCCTGTATCACCCTGCGCTCCAACACCGACCACCCCGCGACGTGCCAGCACGGCACCAACCGCCTGGTAGCGCCGGTTCGAGACACGCTCCTCGCCGCGGCGAACCGGGCGCTCGCGCGGCGCGCGCCGGTGCGTCCCGTGCTCGAACGTTGGGACGGGCGGGCGGCCGAACGCATTGCGAGCGTGCTGTGTGACGGCGCGGACTTCCCCTCCGAGCGGGAGCCCGCGGCCGCGCCGCGCGGCCGACGAGCGATGGCGCTTCCCCAAATGGCGTGACAGAAAGCGTGACGTCTCACCCACACACCGAGCGGAGGGCGTATGCGACTGCGTAGGACATTGGGCGTCTGGTTGGCGGTGGCTGCAGCCATCGGTACTGCTGGTGCCTGCCGTGAACCCAGCAGTCATGAATCGCCAGACACTGTTGCTCCGGCCCTGGCATCCCTCATTGGCACTCTCAGCACTGATCCCATTTTCGTGGTTGTACAGTTCGACGAGTCGGCGACGACAGGCGATGCCCTCGCGGGCCGCGTCATGGCGCTGGGTGCCGGGGCTCGCGCCCTGCGCCAGCTCCCGTTCGTGGGCGCGCTCGCGACGCCGGCGCAGGTGAACGCGATCGCCGCGCTGCCCGGCGTCGTGCGCATATCGGAGAACCGTCGACTCGCGTGGCTCGGGATGAGCTCCCGGCCAGCGGTACTGGCGCTGCTCGATCAGAGCGTGCCGACGATCAAGGCCGACCAGGCGCGGGCGCGCTACGGCGTGAGTGGGCGGGGCGTGGGCGTGGCGATCCTCGATAGCGGGATCGACGGGCTGTACCAGCACGACGTGCAGTATCCGAGTCGCACCGTTCAGAACCTCAAGATCATCGCCAACGGGCGCGACCTCGTGTGCTTCGAGAACCTGCCGTGCCCCGGCTCGATTTATCTCGAGAACCTCGCCAACAGCGAGACGTCGGTCGGACACGGCACGCACGTGTCGGGGATCGCCGGCGGGAACGGCGTCATGTCAGGTGGTCTGTACACGGGCGTCGCACCGGGATCGAATCTGATCGGGATCGGCACGGGCGACATACTGTTCATCTTCTGGGCCCTCGCCGGGTTCGACTACATCCTCCAGAACCAGGACCGCTACAACATCAAGGTCGTGAACAACTCCTGGGGCACGACCGGGCCCTTCGATCCTCAGGATCCCGTCAGCATCGCCAGCAAGCGCGTGCACGATCGTGGCATCACGGTGGTGTTCGCGTCGGGGAACGAGGGACCGGGCGAGAACACGCTGAACCCGTACAGCGTGGCGCCGTGGGTGATCGGCGTGGCGGCGAGCTGCTCGATCACCGACTCGCTCGCCCGGGCGACGCACTGCCAGCCCGGCGGCATGCTCGGGGACTTCTCGTCGCGCGGGATCCCCGGCGATCCTCTGTACCACCCCACCGTGACGGCTCCCGGGGTCCACATCGTTTCCACCCGCGCGTCCACCGGCACAGTCTTGAACACGAGTGACGCACCGCACGATTTCGATCTGACCTCGTCGTGCGATTTGCGCACGGAGTTCGCGCCGTTCTATACATGCGCCAGCGGCACCAGCATGGCCACGCCGCACGTGACGGGCGTTGTGGCGCTGATGCAGGAGCGCGCCGGCGGCGGGCTCACCCCCGACCAGGTGCGCAGCATCCTGGTCCAAACCGCGGATCCAATGGCCGGATACGCCGTCTTTGAAGTGGGTGCCGGGCTCGTCAACGCGCTCGACGCGGTGAGACGCTCCCGCTGATTCGAAAGTAACGCACCGTAGGACGCCCGGGCGTGAGACGCTCGGGCGTCTTGCTTTCGCGCCACGGGACTGCTGCGCGGGCGTGCCGCTGCAGCCCTGCTACGTTTTCCAACCGATTGCGTCGCCGCGAGATACACGGTCCCGGAGTTGGCACCGGGTTTGCCTTTTGTCGGTGTCGGCAGAACCACACCAACACTCGCGGAGGCGAACACCATGGTCAGACTGAGAGGCCTCGTGCTGCTGGTGGCTCCGATTGGGGTCGCCCTGGTCGCGTGGAGTTGCGACCGGCAGCCAAGCGCGCTGGCGCCGACGATCGGCACGCCGCTGGCGCACTTCAACGTATTCCAGTGTACGCCGCTCAAGATCACCGGCGGCGGCCGGATCGATTATCCCCCCGGCACAGCCGAGAAGAACCCCCCCGCCAGCCACATGTACGAGACGTTCGGCGCCCACGTCATGGACGACAATGGCGACTGCTCGCCGGAGAAGGGTCAGCTGGAGTGGGTCGACCACCGGCCCGAGTGGCGCATCAACGGGTCGCCACTGAATCTCCATTCCACGGCCATCACCTTCGCCGAAGAAGCGACGGACACCGATTGCAGTGACGGCGCCGCGCATTGGGGCGGGACGCTCCGCGTGCAGAACACGGGACAAGAAGCGGACTTTGAAGTCTTCGATTGCGACAACGGCGAGCCCGGCGTGGGCCACGACGGTTTCGCGATCCGTGTCCCGGCCATCAACTACGAGGTGCTGTGCACGGACCCCGACCTGCCGCCGGCGGAGCCTGCCTGTACGCTGACGGGCGGCAACAGACAGTTCCACCCCACGCACCGGTAAGGAGGACGCAATGAGAATCGAAACATTCCGGGGGGCGATCCGGTTGCTGGGTCTCGTCCTTCCGCTGACGATGTTGGCGAGTTCCGCCCAAGGCCAGGCCTTCGGCGTTGCCGTGAATACCAATACCGTGAATCAGAAGTTGGCGTACGTCGTCCTCCCGGCGGGAGAGGCGACGGCTTCGAATCAGGATCAGAGCGTGTCGGTGCCCGGTTTCGTGACCGCGCAGGACCTCTTCGCCATCGTGACCGGCGACGCCGACCCGACGGACGGCCCCACCGCCGTGAGCAGCGCGACGTTGGGCGTGGTGAACCTGCTCAATGGGCTCATCACCGCCGACGGCGTCGTGGCCATGGCGAGTAGCAGCATCGGCGACGCCGGCGTCAATAGCAACGCCGCCGGGTCGAGCCTAGCGAATCTCGTCGTCGGCGGGACCGAAGTCTCCGATCCCGCGCCGAACACGCGCATGAACCTGCCTGGCGTCGGCTACGTCCTGCTGAATGAGCAGCGCCCGAGCGGCGACGGCGTGACGACGAGCGGCATGACCGTCAACATGATCCACGTCGTGCTGCAACAGCCCGTGTTGGGCCTGCTCGGCCAGATCACCGGCTACCGGACGGTGGGCGACATCATCGTCGGATCGGCCACGAGTAGCGTGACGCGGTAGAGGCCCGTGTAGCTGCGGTAGAGGCCCGTGTAGCTGAGGAAGCCCGGTCCCGGGCGGCCCGTAGGGGCACGGCATTGCCGTGCCCCTACAAGTCGTTCTGGTCCGGGCTTTACGGTGAGCACCAGTTTGGGGCACGCTGAACGCCGTCGCGCCCTAGTCTGAGGCGGCGCATGGGGATCGTGTGAAACGTCAGGCACGTAACTTGTTATAGCTAATTGTGTTGTGTTAATGCACCACGATGGGGCGATGGCACTAGCCTTGCTGTTGCGTCAGGACAACATTTTACCCCCGTTCCCACAACCGGCGAGGAGCCGCCTCCACATGGTCAAGAAAGACGTGCCGCAGCCCCCGCCAGACCCGCAAGCGAGCACCGAGTCGACACAGGCGCTGCTGCGGGAGCTGGTCGCGCACTTGCGACAGAACCGGACGCAGCTGCGCGAGGAGTGGGCTCGGCGCATCACCCGCGCCCAGCTCCTCACGGCCATGACGGAGGAAGAAATCTTCGCGGAAGCAACCTCGGTGTACGACAACTACGTCGAGGCCCTCGAGACGGGGACGTTCGAAGCCCTCCAGGCGTACGCGCGCAACCTGTCGGAGCGCATCATTCCGCGAGGCGTCGAAACGCACGAGGTCGTCGGGATCGTGCTGCTGCTGCGCGACGTGCTGGCCCGCTCATTGTTCGCCAAGTACCACGAAGACTTCAACAAACTCAATCGCATTCTCGACGCCTACGAGCCCGCCGCGAACCGGATCGCGAATACGGTGGCGGTCGGGTTCGTGCAGGAGCGCGAGCGCATCATCCGGCAGCAGCAGGAGGCGATCCGGGAGCTGTCCACCCCGGTGCTCCAGGTGCGCGAGCGGCTGCTGATCCTGCCGATCATCGGCGTCATCGACCCCCAACGGAATCGCCAGCTCACCGAGCAGCTGCTGCGCGCGATCCGCACCAACCGCGCCAAGGTGGTCGTGATCGACATCACGGGTGTGGCCGCCATGGACTCGAATGTCGCGAACCAGCTGGTGCAGACGGTCGAGGCGTCGCGCTTACTGGGTGCGACGGTCATCGTGACCGGTCTCTCACCCGAGATCGCGCAGACTCTCGTCACGATCGGCGTTGACCTGAGCGAAATGGCGACCGTCGGCGACTTGCAGGGAGGCATCGAAGAGGCGGAGCGCCTGCTGGGCTACAAGGTGATTCCTTACGCCGAGGCCACGCAGCAGGCCTAAGGGAGGCGGTTCGTGGAAGTCCCCATTCTCAAGCAGGGCCACTACTTGATCGCCTCGATCCAGTCGGCCCTGTCCGACGCCGACCTGTCCCAGCTGCGCGAAGCACTGATCGCGCGGGTGGGCAAGTTCCGCACGCGCGGGGTGATCGTGGACGTGACGGCGCTCGACGTGATGGATTCGTTTGCCGTACGCACCCTGCGAGACATCGCGCACATGGCCCGGCTGCGCGGGGCGGAAACGGTGATCGTCGGCATTCAGCCGGAGGTCGCCTTCGCCATGGTCCAGCTCGGGCTCACCCTCAAAGGCATCGCGACCGCGCTCGACCTCGAGGAGGGCCTCGCCTTCCTCGATCGGCAGGGTCACGGGCGCATCGACAATAGGCCAGGGCATGGGCGCATTGACCGTGGCTGACGATCTCCGCTGTCTCATCGCCGCGGACACCGACGTCGTTCAGGCTCGCCAGGCGGGCCGTGATCTCGCCTCCGAGATCGGCTTCTCCATCGGCGACCAGACCGTCATCGCCGCGGCGATTTCGGAAATCGCGCGCAACATCTTGATGTACGCGAAGCGCGGAGAAGTGCGTTTCACCAAGCTGATCGACGGGACCCGCCAGGGTCTCATCGTCGTCGCCGAAGACGACGGTCCCGGCATTCGCGACATCTCGCGAGCCATGCAGGACGGCTATTCGACCTCGGGCGGGCTCGGCCTGGGCCTCCCGGGCGCGCGGCGCCTGATGGATGAATTCGAGGTCGTCTCCGCGCCCGGGCAGGGCACGCGGATCACGATGCGCAAGTGGAAGCGGACCCATGCCTAGCCGCGTGCGCGACACGAAGACCCTCGTCCATTGGGGCGTCGCCACGCTGGCACTCGAGGGCCAGGTGGAATCGGGTGACCTCCACCTCGTCCAACCGGTGAAAGACGGCGTGCTCATCGCCGTCGTCGACGGCCTCGGCCACGGCGAGGAAGCTGCCGCCGCCGCCCGGCTCGCGGTCGCCACACTCGAGCGCCACGCCGACGAACCGCCGTTCTCCCTGCTGCAGCGGTGCCATGTGGCGCTCAAAGGGAGTCGCGGCGTGGTGATGAGCCTCGCCTGCTTCGACGCGCCGCGCGGCACGATGACCTGGTTGGGTGTAGGCAACGTCGAGGGCGTGTTGCATCACGCCGACTGGTCGGAACGCTCGGGTCGCGCGTCGCTGATCACTAGAGGCGGCATCGTGGGGTCGGAGGTCCCGGCCGTGCAAGCCGCCGTGATTCCGGTGAACGCCGGAGACACGCTCGTCTTGGCGACCGACGGAATCGCGAGCGGCTTCTTGAGCGACGTCTCGTCGCGCGACGAGCCGCAACGGCTCGCGGACCACATCCTGGATCGCTACGGCAAGGGTACGGATGATGCACTAGTCCTGGTCGCCCGATACCTCGGACGCCAGTGAGCCGTGCGATGACCCGCCCGCTTCAACACCCCGCAGCCGGTTCCGCACGGCCCGCGAGCTCCGCGGTACGCGTCCTCGCCGTCGGCGGTGAGTCGAGTCCCGGTCCGCTCCAGAGCCTGCGCCAATGGGCCGCGGACTTGGGCGTCGAGTTGGAGTGGGCGGCGGACCTGCCGCGCGCCGCGCGTCTGCTCGCCGGTGGACGCTGGGACCTCGTGCTCGTCGTATTGGGCGAACGCTCCGACGAGGAGCTGACGTGGTGGGTCGACGCGCTCCGCAGTGCCCCCGGGGGGCCTCGTCTCATCGCGCTGGCCGATCGACCGTCGATGGGGTTGGCGCTGCGCGCCGAGAAGCTGGGCGTGCTCGATGTGCTCGCGCTGCCGCTCAAGCGAGAAGCCCTGTCGCACGCGCTCGCGCGCGTGCGCTCGGCCGTCACCGAGGTCGCGCTGCCGCTCCCGCCCGTCGATACCGAAGCCCAGGGCCAGTACGCCCTCGTCGGCCAGAGCCCGGCGATGCTCGACGTGTACAAGCTGATGGCGCGGGTCGCGAACAGCACGGCGACCGTGCTGATTCTGGGCGACTCCGGCACCGGAAAGGAAGTCGTGGCGCGCACCATTCACCAGCACGGTCCCGCCGCCGGCCCGTTCGTCGCCGTCAATTGCGCCGCCATTCCCGAAAACCTGCTCGAGAGCGAGCTGTTCGGTCACGAGAAGGGCGCCTTCACCGGCGCGGTGGCCCGCAAGATCGGACGGTTCGAGCAGGCGGGCGGCGGCACGCTGTTCCTGGACGAGATCGCCGACATGAGTCTCTCGCTGCAGGCGAAGATCCTGCGGGCGGTTCAGGAGCGCGAGATCGAGCGCGTGGGGGGCGGAGAATCCATCCCGGTCACCGTCCGGCTCATTGCCGCGACGAATCGTGATTTGCAGGACGCAATTGCGCAGGGGCGCTTCCGCGAGGACCTGTACTACCGTCTCGCGGTCGTGACCATTCAATTGCCGCGCCTCGGCGATCGCGGCGACGACTTGATCCAGCTCGTGGCGCACTTCGCGCGGCAGTTCGGCGAACGCTACGGCAAGCGCATCGAGGCGGTGTCCGACCGGGCGCTCGAGCTGCTCCGGCACCATCAGTGGGTCGGCAACGTGCGCGAGCTGCGGAACGTGATCGAGCGGGCGGCGATCGTCGCGTCCGGCGGGACATTGCGCAGCGAGCACCTGCCCGACGGGATGCGCGCGGAGGAGCCGGGCGTGCCCGAGCGTTCCACCGGCGCCTTGCCCACGCTCGCGGAGGCGGAGGCGCGGCACATCGCGCGCGTCTTGCAGCACACGGGCGGCCAGATCGGGTCCGCCGCCGACATTCTCGGCATCCATCGCAACACCCTCACCCGCAAGATGAAGGAGTACGGGCTATGAGGGTCGAGCAGGCGTTGCGGCTGTTGCCGAACCTCGAGGCCCTGATGCCGCTGCGGGGGCTCTTGCTCTCGAGCGCCCGACCCGACGAGCGCGTGCAGTGGGGGAGCGGCGGTCCGTACCTCACGGTGGGAAAGCGCGACGTCGAGCCCGCCGAGCTGACGCGCCTCATGGGACCCGTCCTGACCGTCCTCGCGACGCACGTCACGGCGCTGTACCGCGCGTACGTCCAGGCGCTCGAGTGCCAGGAGCAGGGCGATGCGCCCGCGGCGGTGACGGCTCTCGTGGCGGCGGGACGGCTCGAGGAGCGGGTCGGCCGCCTGACCCAGGCGCGGGCGTGGTACGCGGTCGGGCTCGCGCTCGCCGAAACGCTGCAGGCCAGGCGCCCCGAGGTGGACACGCTGCTCGCCCTCGGCCACGTCTGTCTGGCGCTCGGCCAGTACGTTGAGGCAGCGCGGCACTACCAGCGCGCGATGGTGCTGTCGGAGGCGGAGTTCGATCAGGCGGGTGCGGTCGATGCGTCCGTGGGGTTGGGCCGCGCCGCGTTCGAGCGGGCCGAGTGGGCCGGCGCCCAGGCCTGGTACGCGCGTGCGCTGCGGCTCACGGAGGCTGGTGGCAACCGGCTGCGTCTGGGACGCATCGAGCATCGGCTCGGTCTCCTCGCCCGGCGCCAGGGAGACCTGGCGGCGGCCGGCGACCACCTGCGCCGCGCGCGCGAGTGCCTCGAGTTGCTCGGCGCGGGCAGCGAGATGGCGCGCGTGCTCGATGCCCAGGGCGAGCTCGATGCCGCATTGGGGCGGCCGGGGCCCGCGGCGGAGGCGTTCCGTGAGGCGCTCGCCTGGGTCCGCCGCGACGAGCCCGATCCGGAGCTCGACGTGGCGATCCGCCTCCACCTCGCGGAGCTGTTGCTCGACACCGGTCGCTTGCTGGAATCGGAGGAGGAGATGCGACGGGCCGAGCAGCTCGCCATTACGGCCAACCAACCGCGTGGCCTCGTCCAGATCTACACCTTGCTCGGCACCCTGCGGGGCCGGCAAGGCGACGAGACCGGGTTCGTGTTCTTCGAGCAAGCCATCGCGCTGTGCCGCGCCCTCGAGGGCCCGCCGATCGACGAGGCCCGCATCTATCAGGCCTACGGGCTGTTCCGGCAGGTCTGCGGTGGCCCCGACGAAGCGCGCGCCTACCTGGAGCGCGCCGGTGAGATCTTCCGGTCGCTCGGCGTGGACGCGGAGGCTGCGAGTTCGCACGATGTGAACACACCCGCCGCGGGGGCCGGCTAGGTCCAACGGGGTAGGTTTACGGTCATGCGACCGGCCGCCGCTCCACTACTCGTCGTCCTCGTCCTGACCATCGCTTCGTGCGGGCACGAGGCTCCGTTCGCCTGGTCCGGGGGGGGGCCCGATACGCTCGGCCCGTTCGGCGGCGAGGGCGCCGTTCCGCGACGCCTCACCTTCAACCCCGGCGACGACCGCAACCCGAGCGTCACCGGTAACATGCTGGTCTTCAGCCGGCTGGACGGAACGCACGGTCGCGAGCGCTGCCTCGCGTTTCTCGCCGCCGCCGGCGGAACCTTGCACCGTACGGTGTGCCCGCCGCCTCCTGCCTCACCCGCCGATACGATGGTCGATACGTGGGTCGAGCCGGCGCTGTCGCCCGACGGGAGTCAGATCGCCTTCGTGTGGCAGAAGAGTGGGCCGGTGTCGTACTACACGTGGACGCGGGACCTCATCGTCGCTCCGACGAACGATCCCGGTCACCCCACCTTCGTTTGGCAGTCCTGGTACGTCCTTCCCGATGGCCGCACCGCGACCGCCGTGTCGAAACCGATGTGGCTGGGCCCGACAACCATCCGGTTCCTGGCGTCCTATGAGCGCGTCTTCAAGGTGAAGGGCGGGGGAGCGGAGCGCCTGACCGACACCCTCGTCGACGCGTACTCCCTCGTGGACCTGAACTTTGCCACCGGAGGTCCCGGGGGGGGGGGGAGGGGGGGG
>Ga0210382_10000231_pt1 | contig 21752 bp, 17 predicted proteins | sample PLMedo_FD_155452 | JGI IMG/M metagenome (GOLD analysis project Ga0210382, IMG submission 155452) | Groundwater sediment microbial communities from an aquifer in East River, Colorado, USA - PLM0_60_coex redo | ecosystem: Environmental > Terrestrial > Soil > Riparian zone | place: USA: East... | reverse complement strand
GGTCCTTAAGGACGCCAAGGCGCAGCAGAAGCCCGTGCTGCTGGACTTCAGCGCCGCGCCGATGTGAAGTGGCTGTGCTCGGCTGGATGCCGAGGTGTGGCCGGATGAGCGCATCGTGCGCTTCGTCAACGAAAACTTTCTCCCCGCCCGGGTGCACGTGAAGGACGATCCGGCGGCATTCAAGCAGTACAGCGAAAGCTACCAGGCGCCCTGGACGCCGACGATTCTGTTGCTCGATCCCGATGGCGTCGAGCAACATCGCATCGAAGGCTTTCTGCCCGCGGATGATTTACTCGCCCAGCTCATGCTGGGGCGTGCGAAGCTCGCCTTTCAGCAACAACAGTGGGCGGAAGCGGAGCGGCTATTTCGCGAGATCGTCGAGAAGCTGCCCCAGACCGATGCCGCGCCGGAGGCGCTCTATTGGGCGGGCGTCGCGGCGTATAAAGCAACCGGCGACCCGGCGTCGTTGCAGGCGACGGGTCGCGCGTTCACCACTCGCTATCAGGACAGCACGTGGGCGAAGAAGGCGTCGGTGTGGAGGTGAGCCTTACCGGTTCGCCGTGTTATCCAACATCGGCCGGGTCGCGGCCGTCGTCGACGTGACCGTGATGTTCCCGCGCGCGCCGATGGTATAAACGTGTCCAGCTACAAACGAGACGGCGTCCCGCGTAATCGTGTTTGTGGTCGAGTCGGTGTAGCGCGCGAACAGATTGTACACTCCTGCCGGCACCGCCGTGAATACAGTCCCATTCTTGTAGGCAACGGCCCCGCCGCTGACGGTCAGCGTGTCGTTCGTCACGGTATTGGCGGCATATAGCGTCAGCGGCGCGGCGTTGCCGATCGTGTGTACGAACCGCACCAAGGCGGTCCCGTAGTCGGGGTGCCCCGGGTACACATCCTCCAGCACGAACCCATCCGCGATTTTTCCCACAGCGTTGTAGAGGCCGCTCGTGTAGAACGAGTAGAATCTCCCGGTGGCAATCGTCGTGTCGATCGTGGCAATGGGCCGGTTAATGTCGGCGCCGCTCGAAATCCTTCCGGTCAGCGTGTACGGTCCCGCGGCGATGGTCGAGTAGGCTCCGCCGTTCCCCGCGCCGCCATATGCGAGTCCCGTCGCCGGCGGGACGACCGCGGTCATCTTGATACTATCGGCATAGAAGTTGACGTTCGGAGCACCCACGGCGAAGTGGAAGAACTTGATGCGGGAGTCGAGCAGCGGTCCCGTGGGCAGCACCTGCACGGCATTCTTGTCGCACGAGGCGAGCGCCCCGGCACACAGCAGCGTCGCGAGAAGACGATAGGTATTCACGGTTGGGTGATCCATAGCGGCTTAATGTGATAATTGGCGTCGAGACCGCCGATCGCCTGGAGTGCGTCTCTGTTCCACACATATTCGGAGTTGTAGCGCGGCCGGATCCGCTGCACCACCTCTCCGCCGTTGTCGGGATAGAGGGTCGTGGTGGGCGGTGTGAAACCGCGGAACACTTGCGTCGCGCTGACGGGGTCGGTGTCGGTGTAGTGGTAGCGGCGCATGTCCATCCAGATCTCGTTATGCCCCCAGCCCCACAGCGCGATGAACTTCTGCGACATGACGTATGACGGGCTGAGCGTCGCGGGAACGATGTTCGGGGATGCGAGGAATGAGTCGCGCGTCGTAGTCTGGATCGGCGGCGGCCCGCCAGATTCGCTGTTGCGGTCGTTCACGAACTGGAAGTGAGACTGGATCGCTTTAGTGTACGCGGTCAAGGCGGTTGCCTGATCGCCGATTCCCAAGGCGGCTTCGGCCTTGATGAACTGCAGCTCGAAATACGTCATGAGGGGAATCTTCGACTTGTCGCCAAAGATGTAGCGCGCCGGCAAGCCTAATCCCCCCGTGCCGAGGTACCCGAAAAAGTTCCTCGGTTGCACCATGGTATCTGTGAGCCCCCCGAAGCCCACCACGTTGGGATCGAGCCCGCGGTAGACGCCGTCGAGCGCCGGCGACAGCATCCGCGACATGCGCGGATCGACGATACCGAACTGCGTGCTGTCCATCAGTCTGAGGATGAACAGCGTCTGGCGATAGTTCGTGATGTTGTTGCGGCTGCGGCCCCAGAAGTTGTAGTCGGCGAAGTCCGGGCTCGTGCCCGGATACTGGAGCACCGCGTCGTCGGCGTTGCTCGCGAACGACGAATCGACTTCCGCCATGACGCGGACGGGGTCGTAGGTGAATGGCCCCGTCGTCTTATTCGAAAGGTGATTCAGGTTCAACGCCAACATGCCGTGCGCCAGCCTCAACCATTTGAGCCGGTCGCCGCCGTAAATCTTGTCGCCCCGGGCGAGGTATGCCTGATCGACGGCGCCATCGGTACGCCGCAGCAGAACGATCGCGCTGTCCAGCAGGCGCTCGACTTCCTGATACGCAAAGTCCTGTGTGTCGTAATCGAACTTCGTGCGCGATACGTCGAACGCTTCCCGGATGATGATCTCGCCGTGGAGGTCGGTGAGCACCTGCCAGCCCCACGCTTTGAGAATCAGCGCGACGCCGAGGAGATCCCAGCGCTGCTCGGCCTCTGCTTTGGCGGTCATATCCACCAGGTTCTGGCCCAGCGACCAGTAGACATCGCGCCATTGCATCGCGCCGTTGTCGCTCGACGGATCGTATCCCATCCGGTCCCACGTACTCAGGCTGGTTCCCGGTAGTGTCCACTCCTGCGTATACCGGCCAACGAAGCGGCCATCATACTGGGGTGACGTGACCATCCAGTGCAACATGGGCGGGAGATAGAGAATTGCGGAAACGGACTGCGGTCCGTTCGGATTGGTATTGACGTCGAGGAACTGCTGGCAGCCTGCCGTGAGCGTCAGAACGCCGATCAGTGCGGTTGCGCGAAGTGTTTTCATGGTCAGAACCCCATCCGGACGCCGACATTGATCCCCAGCGGTATCGGGAAGTTGCCGAAGTCGATCCCGACGCCGCCCGATCCGCCGACCGCCGCGCTGTTGCCGTTCACGATCGGATCGAGGCCGGAATAGTTCGTGATCAGGAACAGATCGGTGCCCTTGATGAAGACGCTGGCATTGCGGGCACCGAGGAAGCGCCCGGGCACCTGGTAGGTGAGCTGCACGTCCCGCAGCCGCAGCCAATTGATGTTCTTCTCGATGAACAGCTCTTCACTCATGGCGGTGTAGTAGGCCGTCTGTGAGCTCGGGACCACGACGATGTTATTGACCGTCGGGTTGGCGCTGTTCTGCTTGCCGTCCATCAGCACGCCCTCGAGGACCCGCGGCTGGTCGCGGTCCAGCGTCTCCTTGCTCAGGCCGCGCGTCGTCAGGTAGTGCTCCGTCGCGTTGAACACGTCTCCGCCCTTGCGGATGTCGAGCAGGAAGTCGAGCGAGAAGCGTTTGTAGCGCAACGTGTTCTGCACGCCGATCGTGAAATCGGGCTGCCGGTCGTAGCCGGCGTCGATGAACGTGGTCGACCGAACCGGCAGACCCGTCGTGGGATCGATCAACAGCTGGCCTTTGCGTCCCGCGCTGTCGCTCGACACGCGCGTATAGAACAGGCCGGTGAGCGACATCGTTGAAAGGCCTTCCATCACGCCGCTGCGCACGTTCGCCCACAACCAGGTGTCGGAGACATATGATTCCGGCAGGTCGCGGGGCAAACTCAACACGTAGCCGCGGGCGAGGGTGAAGTTCGCCTGCACGTCCCACGATGCGTTCTGCTTCAGCATGGGTGTGCCACGTAGCGTCATCTCGATCCCGCGACTCAGCGTCTTGGCGCCGTTCAGATTGAAAAGGATGAAGCCGGTTCCATAGCTGCCGCGGATGTCGTTGACGATCTGGTCCGTCGTGATTTTGTGGTAACCGGTGACATCGAGTCCGAGGCGGTCGTTCAGGAAGCTCGCCTCGCCCCCGATCTCCCAGCCGCTCGCGCGCTCCGGCTTGAGCGCGAAGTTCGGCCCCCAGAAATCGTAGCCGTATCCGCCGAAGGAGGTGGTCTTGTACTGGAGCGCCGGCCGGTAGGCGTAGGGCCGGGCATCCTTGGCGCCACCGGCGATGGCTGCGCGCAGCTTGCCGGTCACGAACCGCCGCAAACTCGGGAACGCGTCGGAGAAAACGAAGCTGAGCGAAGCGCTGGGATAGAAGTAGGAATTCCGCGGCGCCGGAATGGTGGACGTCCGGTCATTGCGGCCGGTCACGGTGAAATAGAGGTAGTTCTTGTAGTCGAGTGCTGCCTGTCCGAAGAAGCTCACCAGCCGGCGCTGCTCGGTCGTCGTCTTCGGCAGGCGCGAGCTCGTGTTGTTCATCGACACGAAATTGGGATCGAGGAATTGGGTACCGACGGCGGCGTCGGTGGTCGTCTTGAAAGCGCCGATGGAATTGCCGACCAGTCCGCTGATCGAGAAGCTGTTCGAGAGCTGGTGGCTGTTGAAGTTGAGAGTCGTCTGCGCGTTGAGATTACGCGTGATCACGTCCGCCTGATCGAGAATACCGCCCGACGAAAACCCCGCTGCGCTCTCCGGATTGCGCAGCACCAGGTTCTGGTTGGTGTAGTTGTCCGTGCCAATGTTGGTCTTGAGGTAGCCCCACGAGAACGGCGTCAGCAGGAAGCCGACATTCGCCATGATGCGATTGTTCTTGGAATTGATGGCGTTCTTGTTGACGTTGAAGTAGGGGTTGTCCAGTTCCGTCGAGGCGGCGAGGCTGGTGAGCCGCCGCCGCGTGCCTGCCGGTGTGAGATAGTCTTTGGCGTTGTCGGTCTGCGGCCACAGCATCAAGCCCATCAGCGGGCCGATATCGCCTTTGTAGACCTGGTCGTTGTTGGCATAGCTGTACACCATCGAGAGATCGGTGCTGAGCCAGCGCGAAACCTGCGCCTGCGACGATCCGGTGATGTTCAGCCGATCGTAACCCGACTTTGGGACGACGCCTTCCTGCCGGTCGAGCGACGTGCTGAGACGGTAATTGATCTGGTTGTCCGGCGTGGCCCCGCTGAACGAGAGGTTGTGCGTTTGCGTCACGCCCGTCTGCAGGAAGCCGCCCATGTTGTCGTAGAACTGCGTGCCGGCCGCGTAGGGAGCACCGAAGTACGTTTGGGCGCTCAGGACGCCGCCCGCGCTGATCGACGTGGGCCCATAGACGCGCTGCAGCGTCGGTGTCGCGCGCGTCCGTTCCATCCGAATACTGTTGCTGTACTCCACGCCGCCGCCCGAGCGGCCGCGCTTGGTCACGATGATGATCGCGCCGTTCGCCGCGTCGATGCCGTACAGCGCCGACGCCTCGACACCCTTGAGGATCGTGACCGACTCGATGTCGTTGGGGTTCAGGTCGGCGGCGCGGTTGGTGAAATCGATGCCGCGGTTGCTCAGCGCCGTCACCGCGTTCACGTCGGAGGCCATGGCCGTGGTGTTGAACGTGCGATTGTCCATCGGCAGGCCGTCCACGATGATCAGCGGCTGGTTGCTGCTGCTGATGGAGCTGATACCGCGGATGGTGATGGAAGACGAAGCGCCCGGCACGCCCGATGTGCTCGTGACGTCAACGCCGGCGACCCGCCCCGAGAGCGCGTTGATGAAGTTGTCGCGCTGTGTGGCGACGATATCGTTGCCCTGCACGCTTTGCTGCGAGTAGCCCAGCGCGCGCTGCTCCCTGGTTTGCCCGAGCGCCGTGACCACCACGGCGTCGAGATCGAGCGCCACTCGGCGCAGTACGACGTCGATGACGTCCTCGGCCGCCACGATCCGCTCCACCCTGGCGGTCCCGATGAGACTGAACTGCAGCACCTGGCCTGCTTCGGCGCGAATGGAATAGGTTCCGTCGTTGTTGGTCGCGGTCCGCGCGATCGTCCCTTTGACGAGGACCGCTACGCCGGCGAGCGGCGTGCCCTGCTCGCTCGTCACCTTCCCGGTAATGGTCCGTTGCTGTGCGAACGCCGGACCGGCAACGAGGATGAGTCCCAACAGCGTCAGTAGCGATCGTTTCATATCAACCGTGGCTCTCGGTGGAGGAGACGCAGCGAACAGGTACAATGCATGCGCGCGCCGTCGGGCGCGCTGGGGAACAGGTGATAGTACATCCCGATGATCATCGGCACGAAGACGAGTGTGTTATACGCGAGGTGCAGCTCGAGCCGCGGAACGAAAAGTTGAATGATGGAGGTCGGCGCCGACGCGCCGAACAACGTGTGGCCGGCAATGACCTGCCCCTGCAACAGCGCATGCTCGATGTGATGCCAGAACTGAATGACGAGCGCCGCCAGCCACCAGCTCCGCGCCTGACCGACGAAGCCCGGCAGGAACGCCCAAATGCCGGCCAGCATGATCACCGCGTAGCCGTAATGCAGGGCTTCCGAATGCACGAGCCACGGGAACGCCTGGCCGAGGACGCCGCGTGCTTCGTGCATTGGCCAGTTGAGTGCGTAGACCTGATAGGCCTGCACGAGATGCTCCGCCCAGTGGGCGAGCACGATGACCATGAACGTCCGCAGCGCCCGCTTGTGCCACGGGCCATTCAGTTTTTCGATCAGGCTCTTCACGACGGCGACAAACTCTGCTAAGGAGGAAAGGCGAAACTATCCTTCGGCGGCAAGCCGTCAAGCACCAGCGGCGCAAACTTTCGCCGCTCGGCCAGATGCGCGCGCACATCAGCCGCCGTCTTGAGCGCCACCAGCACCACCAACGCAAAGAGCGGCGAGCCCAGCAGCATGACGACCCACCCCCCGAACAGCACGGTCATATGCAGCACCATGACTCGGCCATAGGGCTGCGACATTAGGGCGTTCAGCGACGCGCGCTGGTATTCGCCGCTCTTCAGGTAGTTCCAATAGAAGGAAAGGCCGTGGCTGAGCACGAGGCTCAACAGGGCCCAACCGAGCTGATTCGCCCGGATCGCGGCGGGGACGGCGATGAGCAGGTCGAACGGCTGCGTTCCCTTGGGACCGAAGAACGCGACCACGAGCACGCCGTGGATGTAGGTGAATCCTCCGAAATGCAGCACGAAGAACGGCACGAGAAACGCCTTGCCGAGCCAATACGCCGGCTGCCGCGGTTGCGCGAGCAGCAGCTTGGCCACGTTGAAGCCACCGACGACCAGGTTTTCGAGCCAGTACAGGAACACGAGGGGAAACACCGTCCAGCCGAGGAACAGCACGCCCACCAGGGGGAGCGCGTTCGCGACGACGAGGGCAACCAGGGACGGTGTCATGGGAAACAATATGGGAATATCCTTACGCGGGAGCTCCCGTCCATTTACAATTCGGGTGGCGCCGTGGTTCGCGCCCCACGCCGGGAGCGGTCCATCATCTGCGATGGACCGAGGCGTTTCCCAAACGGCCCCCCGGCGGTGGTACTTCCACCAATGGGAGCGTCGTATGCCTTCCGAATCCTCGCTCGCAGCCGAAGTCCGCGCACTCAAGATCGAGCGCCGTGCCGCAATCCTGGCGCACAACTATCAGCGCCCCGAAATCCAGGACGTGGCGGACGTCGTCGCCGACTCACTCAAGCTGGCGCGCCGCGCCACCGAGCTCGACGCGCCCGTCCTCGTCGTCTGCGGGGTGCATTTCATGGCCGAGACGGCCGCGATCGCGAATCCCGACAAGCGGGTCCTGATTCCCGACCTGGACGCGGGCTGCTCGCTCGCCGCCACGATCCGGCCCGAAGACGTGCGAACCTGGCGGGCCGATCATCCCGACGGACTCGTCGTCGCGTACGTGAACTGCAGCGCAGCGGTGAAAGCTGAAGCAGACTACTGCTGCACATCCGGCAACGCCGTAGCGGTGGTGCAGTCGCTGCCACCCAACGTTCCCGTGCTCTTCGTCCCCGACTTCTTCCTGGGCAACCATGTACGGCGCGTCACGGGACGCGCGCTCGACGTGTGGATGGGTGAGTGCCACGTCCACGCAGCACTCGGCCCGGGAGACGTCGAGGCGAAGCGTCGCGCATACCCCGACGCGGAGTTCCTGGTCCATCCCGAGTGCGGCTGCGTCACGGGCCAGATGTACTACTCCGCCGCGGAGGGTGAAGTCGCCGCCGGCCGCACGCGCATCGTCTCGACTGAGCAAATGATGGAGCGCGCCCGGACATCACCCGCCCGGCGCTTCGTCGTCGCGACGGAGACCGGGGTGCTGCACCGCTTGCGCCGCGAGAACCCCGGCAAGGAGTTCCACGCCCTCGCGGAGTCGGCGGAGTGCCGCTTCATGAAAATGATCACGCTCGAAAAACTGCGTGATTCGCTGCGCGATCTGAAGCACGTCGTCACCGTGCCGCCGGTCGTGTCCGGTCGAGCCCGGCGCGCGATCGACCGGATGCTCGCCATTGGCTGAGCCGCTCGGCCGCGAAGAGGTCCTTCGCGCCCTGACGGAAGATGCCGCGGCGGACGACGTCACGACCCGCCTGCTCGGTGCCGGCGCGCGGCGGCCGGCGTGCGCGCAGTTCGTTGCCGAGGGGCGGTTCGTCCTGGCGGGGCTGCCCGTGGTCTCCCGCGTATTCTGTGAGCTCGACCACGAGACGCGCGTCGAGGCGCTGCACGGGGAAGGGGAGTGGGTGGACCAGGGCACGGTCCTCGCGCGGGTGCGCGCGACTGCCGGGACGCTGCTCGCCGGCGAACGCGTCGCGCTCAACTTCCTACAACGACTCTCCGGCGTTGCGACGCTAACGCGTCGGGCGGTCGACGCGGTCGCGGGGACCAGTGCTCGCATCACGCACACGCGCAAGACCACACCCGGGCTGAGGGCGCTCGAGCGCTACGCGGTCACGGTGGGGGGTGGCGTCGAGAATCGCGCCTCGCTCGCGGATGCCGTTCTCTGGAAAGACAATCACTGGGCACTGCTTGGCACAGGAGACCTTGGCGCCGCGCTGACATCGGCGCCCTCCGGCGCGTCTGTCGTCGTGGAGGTGGAAAATGTGGAGCAGCTCGAACGAGCGCTCGCCGCGGGCGTCCGCCACATTCTCGTCGACAACCAGCCCGCGGATCGCCTGGCGGCGTGGTTGCGGCGCGCGGGTAGGGGTGTCACGGTGCAGGCGTCGGGCGGCATCACTCCCGAGGGAGCGCGGGCATTCGCGGAGGCCGGGGCACAGTTGATCGCGATCGGCGCCCTCACGCACTCAGCGCCGGCCGCGCCGATTCGCTGCGATATCGCCGCGGATCAGCCGGACTAGGTTCCAGCCCCATCGGTTGACAGTCTAATCCCCGCCACCGCCGCCGGATTCTCGAGCGCCGACAGATCACCCAGGTCCGCCTGACCGAGATACGCGCCGCGAATCACGCGGCGCAGAATCTTGGCATTGCGGGTCTTCGGAAGATCCGTCACGAAACGCACGGCCTGCGGCCGTAACGGCCGGCCGAGTGTTTCCCCGATCGCATCCCCGATCTCACGCGCCAGTGCAGCGGTCGCCTCGTGACCCGGCCGCAACACGGCGAACACGACGATCGCCTCACCTTTGAGCTCGTGCGGCACACCGATCGCCGCCGCCTCGAGCACGGCCGCGTGCGCCGTGGCCGCGGATTCAACCTCGGCGGGCCCCACGCGCTTGCCCGCCACCTTGAGCGTGTCGTCGCTCCGGCCCTCGATGTACCAGAAGCCGTCGTCATCGATGCGCGCCCAGTCGCCGTGCACCCAGACATCCGGGAACCGTCGCCAGTAGGTCGCGACATACTTCTCCGGATCGCGCCAGAAGCCACGCGTCATGCCCGGCCAGGGCTGGCGAATGACGAGCTCACCCACGGCGCCACGCAGTGACCGACCCTGCGCATCCGCCACATCGGCCGCGATCCCGGGAACCGGACAGGCAAAAGCGGTGGGCTTTAGCGGTGTCCACGTCGTGCAGCCGAGGATGCCGCCGGAGCATTCGGTGCCGCCCGAGTAATTGATCAGCGGTGCCCGCTTTTCTCCGACCACGCCGAAGTACCACCACCACGGCTCGGGATTCCATGGCTCGCCGGTGGAGCCAAGCACGAACAGGGACGAGCGATCGTGTCGGCGTACCGGCTCTTCGCCGGCGCGCATCAGGCCGCGGATCGCCGTCGGGGAAATACCGAGGTGCGTCACGCGATGCCGCTCCGCGATCGACCACACTCGGCCCGCGTCGGGGAAGTCGGGCGCGCCGTCATACAAAAGGATGGTGGCACCGTTGATCAGCCCCCCGGCGATCAGCCACGGTCCCATCATCCAGCCGATATCGGTGAACCACCACAACAAGTCGCCCGATTGCAGGTCGAACACGTGCGCGAGATCCTGCGCGGCTTTGACCGGGAAGCCGCCGTGCACGTGCACCGCGCCCTTCGGCCGCCCCGTCGTGCCCGACGTGTAGATGAGCATGTAGGGATCTTCGGGCGAGGTGTCGGCGAGACTTTCGTCCTCGCCCTGCGCCATCATGAAATCCCACGTGACTTCGCGATCGCGGAGTCGTACTTGCCGGCCCAGCCGCGGCACGACGATGACCGTGCGGACACTGGGCGCGCCGTCCACCGCGGCGTCCGCTGTCTCCTTCATTTGTATCACCTGCCCGCGCCGCAGGAACCCGTCGGCGGTGATGAGCACGCTTGCCTCGCAATCGCGCAGCCGGCCGGCGATCGCATCGCTCGCGTACCCGGAGAAGATGGGTGTGTAAATCGCACCGATCGCCGCGACGGCGAGCGTCGCGATGGCGCACTCAGATGTCAGAGGCAGGAAGATCCCGACGCGGTCGCCCGGTTTGACGCCAAGGGACCGCAGACCCGCGGCGCAGCGTCGCACGGCGGCCGCGAGCTCGCCGTAGGTCAGCCGTCGCGCCACGCCCTCCTCGCCCTCGTAGATGACGGCCGTCCGCGACGGATCGTGACGCAACGCTGAGGCCACGAAGTTCATCCGGCCGCCGAGCCACCACGTGGTCCAGGGGATGCCGCGGGAGCTATCGAGCACGCGGTCGTAGGGCTTTTTCCAGACCAATCCGAGGTCACGGTCGACGGCGCGCCAGAAGCCGTCGAGATCTTCGATGGACCAGCGATGGAGCGACGCAAAATCTTGCTGACCGTGAGACTCGGCGAAGCGGCGCAGGCGGCTGCGTTCGAGATACGGGCTGGTTGGAACCCAGGCGAGAGACATGCAACGGGAAGATAGGGTGATTTGATCCGTGCCCTAAAGGGCCGGCTCGGCCACTGCACCCGTCCTGAAGGAAGGTTGAGCCCTTCAGGGCTCGCGTATTGGCCGAGCCGGCTCGTCAGCGCACGGTTCAAACGAACTCAGCACGACTGCTGTCCTATGGTCATGAACCCACTCCTCGCGTTGATGCTCGCGCTCGGCACGCCCGAGCACCCTCGTCCGGTTGTCAAAGAGTTAGTGCAATACACCCTCCGCGTCGACAGCACCGATCTGTCCGGTTGGACGATCGAGCTGCGGTTCCAGAACAAGAGCGGAATGTTCCGGCTCGCCATGGCCGCGCATCCCGAGTACGACGACCGCTACTGGCGCTACGTGCGCGACGTCGCGGTCGAACCGAGTGGCACTGTCACCCGACTTGATAGCGCGGTGTGGCAGTTCTCCGCGCCTGAGGGCTGGGTGACGGTACGCTATCGGGTCGCGCTGCCTCCACCTGAGCCGGGGCCGCGGGCTTCGTGGCGGCCATTTCTCACTGCGACCGGTGGCCTGGTCGGTGGCCCGCACGCCTTCATGTATCTGCTTGGAGGGGAGCAGATGCCGGTTGCGGTGATCCTCGAGCTTCCAAGGAGCTGGGACGTCGCGACGGGTTTACGAGATGCCTTCAGAGACACCGACCAGGGGCGGCAGCGCGGGAATCAGCGGATCTGGGGTTACGCTGCTGTCGACGCTGCATCTCTTATGGACTCGCCCATTCTTGTCGGCCGCCTACGCCAATGGCGCTTTGTCGAAGGCGGCGTGCCGCACCGCGTCGTGTACTGGCCGCTCCCGAACGCGACGCCGTTCGACACGACGCGTTTCGTGTCCGGAATCCAAGCCATCGTGCATCAGACCTTGGCGCTGTTCGGCACCGCCCCCTATCGCGACTACACATTCATGTTCGAGGATGGCGCCTACGGCGGCGGGCTCGAGCACCGCAACTCCGTCACCCTCGGCGCGAGCAGCGCGGACTTGGCGCGCGACGCCAACGCGGCGATACCGGAAACAGCGCACGAGTTCTTCCACACCTGGAACCTGCTGGCGATCAAGCCGATCGAGTATCGCGACATCGACTATCGCACCCAGCCCCCCGTGTCGAGCCTCTGGTTCAGCGAAGGGCTGACGATGTACTACGCCGATCTCCTCCTCCGGCGTGCGGGCATTCCGCTGCGCGACTCGACGCGCACGGCTCATCTCGAGCGGCTCATCGGGAGCTATCTCTTCAATCCCGTGTACGCCCGCTTCTCCGCCGAGTCGATCAGCCAGGTGGCGTACAACGTTCAGCCCGGTGAGCTGGGCGACTACAGCGGGAGCACGCATCTCCAGGGCGAGCTCATCGGGACGATGCTCGACTTCATCATTCGCAATAGCACGAACGGCCAGCGCTCGATGGACGACGTCATGCGCCTGCTGTTCAGTCGCGTGGAAGCGATCCGCCCGCCACCGTCCCGTGCCGAGCCGAGCCCGTACCGCGTGGACGGCCGGACGATCGAGCAGGCGGTAGAATCGGTCTGCGGTTGCGACGTCACGCCCTTCTTCGATGCTCACGTGCGGCACGCCGCGGTCATCGATTTTGACCGCTACCTGGGCCTCATGGGCATGACGACGCGCGTGACCTGGGCGCCCGCCGTCTACAACGGTGAAACAGAGCGCGACTTGCGGGTGTGGGGCTTCGAGTCGGAGCGCGACAGCTCCCTGCGGCTCGTCCTCAATAACCCGGCGAGTGCGTGGGGCAGGGCGGGGCTGCACAGCCGTGACCGGCTCGTAGGCCTCAATGGCGCCCCTGTGCGCACCTGGGCCGAGCTGCGCGCGAAGCTTCAAGCCTTCCGACTCGGCGACACGGTCCACGTGCAGGTGCAGCGCGCGGCGCGGTTCGAGGCGACCGTCGTCGTCGCCGGATTCGAGCGGCCGGCCGTGCGGATCGAACGGTTGCCAAATGCGACGGTCGCCCAACGGCGTCTCGCCGAGGCCGCTATATTTTGAGCATGCTCGCAGACCTCAGTATCTGGCACATCCTTATCCTCGTGGCCGTGGTCACGTTGATGTTCGGCACCAAGCGCATCCCGGAAATCGGGGCGTCAATCGGGAAGGGGATTCAGGCGTTCAAGCGCGGCTTGCAGGATGCGGGCAATGCGATCGAAGAGCCGCCTCCGCCCCCGTCACAGCAGTCAAAATCGGTCCCGAACGCGGGCGCGCCGAAACGTCTCAGCGAGTAGCGCTGCCGAAGTAGCACGACGCGCGCGGACGCTGCATAATCCGCGCATGCGAACTTCACTCGTCATCCTCAGCCTTCTCGCGCTCTTCCCGGCCGGCGCGACGTCGCAAACTCCCGATCTCTCAACGGCACTTCGCTGGCGCACGATCGGCCCCTACCGGGCCGGCCGCGCCCGCGCCGTCGCCGGGACGCCGGGCCGCCCGACCGTCTTCTACATCGGCTTCGACAACGGCGGCGTCTGGCGCTCGACCGACTACGGCAACAACTGGGTGCCGCTGTTCGACAGCGAAGCGACCGGTTCGATCGGCGCCATCGCCGTCGCACCCTCGGCGCCCAACGTGATCTACGTCGGCAGCGGCGCCGGCATCATCCGGCCCGATCTCGCGACGGGCAACGGCATGTACCGGTCCAACGATACCGGTCACACCTGGACCCACCTCGGTCTCGACTCGACCCAGATGATCGCGTATGTGGACGTCGATCCGACCAATCCCGATCGACTCTTCGTCGCGGTACTCGGTCACCCCTATGGGCCCAACGCCGAGCGGGGGATTTACCGCTCGACCGACGGCGGGCGCACGTTCGCCAAGGTGCTGTACAAGGACGAGTACACGAGCGGGAACGAAGTGCGGATCGATCCCGCCAATGCGAACACCGTGTACGCCGCGCTCTGGCAGCAGCAATCGACGTTTTATGAGTACGCCGCGTTCGGTCCTGACTCGACGTGGCCCGGTGTGGGTGGGATCTACAAGTCCACCGACGGCGGTACGACCTGGACGCAGCTCACGAACGGCCTGCCTCCGGTGCTCGAGGCAAACATCGCCATCGCGCCCAGCAATCCGCAGGTGATCTATGCGATGGTGGCGTCCGTGAATCCCGCGGGGGGATCGGGCCCGGTGGGCTTCTACAAATCCAGCGACGGCGGCGCGCATTGGACCCTGCGCACCCGCATTCCCGGCTCACCCGCCTCGCTCGGCGATACCACGACCGCGACAGCCGATCCCCGTCCGTTGGGCCGGATCGGCGGCGGTGATCTCCCGCCCATAGTCGTCGATCCCAAAAACGAAAACGTGATCTACAGCGCGTCGATCGTGATGTGGCGCACGGAGGATGGTGGGACAAGCTGGTCGGCCGTGCGGGGATCGCCCGGCGGCGACGACTATCAGCGCATCTGGATCCATCCGGACGATCCCAACCTGATCCTCGCCGTCTCCGACCAGGGCGCGGTGATCTCGTCCAATCGTGGGGAATCGTGGAGCAACTGGTACACGCAGCCCACGGCGGCCGTCTATCACGTGACGGTGGACAATGCGTTCCCGTATCGCGTGTGCAGCGGCCAACAGGACTCGGGTTCACTATGCGTGGCGAGCCGCTCCGACGACGGCGAGATCACGTTCCACGACTGGCACCCGGCCAACATTCAGGAGTACGGCATCGCCGCCCCAGATCCGCGCGATCCCGACGTGGTGTTCGGGAGCGCGCGCACCAACGTCTCGCGCTACGATCGCCGCACCGGCCAGACGACGCCGGTCGGTCCCGATGTCACCCAGCGCGGCGACAGCTTCGGCCGCAATGTGCGCACGATGCCGCTCATCTGGTCGCCGGTGAATCCGAGCGTGCTGTACTACACATCCAACGTCGTGTGGAAGTCGATCGATCACGCGCACACCTGGACCCGGATCAGTGCCGACCTCGCGCGGCAGACCTGGGCAATTCCCGCCAGCGCCGGCCGCTACGCGCGCGGCGTGACACCGACGCCCCGCGGCACAATCACCGCGCTGTCGCCGTCGCCGCGCAGCAGCGCGGTCCTGTGGGCGGGCACCGACGACGGCAACATCCAGGTGACGCTGAATGGCGGGACGACGTGGAGGAACGTGACCCCGGCCGCGATTCCGCCGTGGACCCGCATCTTCAACATCGAGGCGGGCCACTTCGATACGCTGACCGCCTATGCCGCCGCGAACACGCTGCGCATCGACGACATGCATCCGCATTTCTGGCGCACGCACGACGGCGGCCGGACGTGGACCGAGATCAACGCCGGGATCGCGCCCAACGCCGTCGCCAACGCGATCCGTGAGGATCCGCGGGTGCGCGGGCTCCTGTATGCCGCGACCGACGCACAGGTCTGGGTTTCGTTCGATGACGGGGCGAACTGGCAGTCGCTCCGCCTCAACATGCCGGCGATCTCGGTGCGCGACATTCAGGTGAAGGACGACAGCACTTGTTTGTGCGCCGACCTCATTGCAGGGACCCATGGGCGTGGGTTCTGGATTCTCGATGACCTGAGCCCGATTCGGCACTTAGCGAGATCTCGGAGTGCCGAGACGTATCTCGTGAAACCAAACACCGCGATCCGCGTCCGCTTCGGCACCAACGAGCCGACCCCCTGGGCGCCCGAGCTGCCGGCTGCCGAGAATCCGCCGAACGGTGCGATCATTGATTACGCGTTAGGGCAAGACGCACGGGCGCCCGTGAAGCTCGAGATCGTCGAGGCATCGGGGCGTGTCATTCGGTCGTATTCGAGCGATGATCCAGTCCTCGATCCCGATCCCGCGCTCGATCCTGCCGCGTACAGCCGGCTCTGCCAGAGGAATCCGTCCGCCCCTGATTGCGGGCTACCGCTCTATTGGCCGGCGCCACAGGAGCGCCTGTCGACTCGGGCGGGTCTCCATCGCTTCACGTGGGACATGCGCTATCAGGCGATCGGCGACAACCCGCGCACGGGCGAAGTCGAAGCGACCGGGGCTGTACCGCATCGCAGTGAGCACTCGCCGGTTGCGCCCTGGGCGCCGCCCGGCCGGTACACGGTGCGGCTCACGGTGGACGGGAAGAGCTTCACGCAGCTGTTCACGCTCCGCCTCGATCCGCGTGTGAAGACTCCAGCGGTGGGGCTACAGCAGCTGGCCGCGCTGACAGGCGAGATGTATGAGGCCGCGGCGCATGCTCGGGCCGCGCATCGCGACGCGCGCGCCCTGGTCGACTCCCTTTCGGGGCCGACGCGCGCACAAGTGGAGTCGCTTGCTCCCGCGCCGCGGCCACGGCCGCGGGGATTCGCCCGGCTTGGTGCGCCCGTTCCACCACCGACGCTCGAGAGCGCGAGCAACGCCGCGCTTGCCGCGGCGATGGCGATGCAGGATGCGGACGTCACGCCGACCGCGGCGCAGGTCGCCGCGTGTGCGCGAGCGCGCAGGCAGGTGAATCAGGTGTTAGCGCGGTGGGCGCGCCTCAAGCGGCAGCGAACGTAACGAGGGGTGCATTACTCCGGATGCGCGAGGGGTTTGCCGTCGGGCCCGACCTGGATCTCGGAGCGCTTGGCGCCGGTGCGCACGTGCGCTTCGTAGGCCACCAGCGCGCCGCGCGTGGTCAGCGACTCGACGTTGGTGATCGTGCCGGAACCGGCCAGCTGCAGAAGCCCCGCCTTCACCGCGGCAGGCAAGGAATCGAGCGCGACTTCCTCCTCGATCTCCAGCACGGAGCCGTCGCCGCCGATCAGGACGTCTCGGCCATGGCCGTGCAGGCGCATTTCGACCTCGTACACGAGCTGACCCTCGTCGGTCTCGCTCGAATAGCCCCGAATGGTCGCACCCTGGCTCTCCTGGTCGACGGTCTTCTGCACCGCGGCGGGAAGGTCGGAGCGCTTCAGCTTCCTTTCTTTCTCTTGTGCCGCTGTCTGCTGTGTTGCGGCCTGCGACGCGATCGAGCAGGTCAAAACCAGGAGGGGGACCGTCCATTTAGAGATTGGCATGACTATCCTCGCTGCTGCGGGTAGAGACCCAATCTATCTACATTAAGGCTTTCCTCCCTCCGACCACCACTGAGGAGTCGTATGAACAAACCGTCAATCCACGCTCTTGCATTGCTCGTCGGCGCGGCCGTGGCGTGGCCCGGCGTCGGCTCGGCGCAAGGCTTCAAGGTCGCGAAGTACAGTGTCGGCGGCGACGGCGGCACCGATTACCTGACTGCCGAGCCGGGCACGGGACGCGTGTTCGTCTCGCGCAGCACACACGTGATGGTGATCGACGGCAACACCGGCAAAGTGATCGGCGACATTCCCGACACGCCGCGCACGCACGGCATCGCGCTGGCGCCAAAATCGGGACACGGATTCATCACCAATGCCGGCGATTCAACCGTCACGATGTTCGATCTCGCGAGTCTCGCGGTCGTCAAGAAGATCAAGGTCTCCACCGGCGGCCTCGACGGCATCATGTATGACGACTTTTCCGATCGCATCGTTCTCACGAACCACAGCCGGCCAGCCGGGACCGTCGTCGCGATCGATCCCAAGAGCGGCGAGGTCGTCGGCACGGTGCAGCTCGAGGATGACTCGCCTGAAGGCGCGGCGAGCGACGGCAAGGGAAAGATCTTCGTCAACAACGAAGGCAAGAGCACCATCCAGGTGATCGACGAGCGCACGATGACGGCGATCGCGTCGTGGCCGCTGGCGCCGTGCGAAGGCCCGACCGGCATCGCCTACGATCGCGCCACGGACCGGATCTTCGCCGGGTGCGGCAAGACGTCGGTGGTGCTCGATGCAAAAACGGGCAAGGTCGTCGCCACGATCACCAATGGTGACGGCGTGGACGCCCTGGGGTGGGATCCCGCGCAGAAGCTGATCTACATCCCGGCGGGCCGCGACAGCAACGTCACTGTCGTGCGCCAGGATTCGCCGGACAAGTACACGGTGGTTGCGACGGTGCCGACGATGCGCGGCGCCAAGACCATTTCGGTGGATGCGCAGAAACACATCGCGTACCTGTTCCAGCCCGAATACGGTCCGCCACCGGCCGGCACGCCACCGCCGCAGCCGGGCCAGCGGCCGGTCCGGGGTCCGGTCATCGGGGCGTATTTCTTCGCGATCAGTCACTGACGCAACAATGGGGGGAGAGGCATCATGAGAGTCGGCACAATTATTTTGACGGTGTGCGTGCTTGCCGTTCCGCTCACGGCACAGAACACCGCGCCAGCGGCGTCGGAGCGTGACACCGCGGCTAAAGCCGCGGCTGCACCGATCCCGAAGGAAGCGTCGTCGGTCACCGATCACACCATTCGCATCGGCGGTCAGCTCGTGCCCTATCGCGCGACAGCGGCGACGCTGCTGCTGAAGAACGAGAAGGACGAGGCGATCGGGTCGCTCTACTACACGGCCTACACGCGCACCGGCGCGGGGGACCTGAGCCAGCGCCCCCTCGCCTTTATCTATAATGGCGGGCCCGGCTCCGCCTCGGCCTGGCTGCACATGGGCGCCTTCGGTCCGCGTCGTATCGTGACGACCGACGCTAGGCCCACGCCGCCGCCCCCGTACCAAGTGGTGGACAATCAGAGCAGCCTGATCGATGTCACCGACATGGTGTTCATCGATCCCATTGGGACAGGATTCTCCAAGCCCGTCGGCAAAGGCACGGGGAAGGATTTCTGGGGCGTGGACGAGGATGCCAAAGCGCTCGCGCAGTTCATCTCGCAGTACGTGAGCCGCAACGGCCGCTGGGCCTCGCCCAAGTACCTGATCGGCGAAAGCTACGGGACGACCCGATCGGCGGTCCTCGGCAGCCGGCTGGAGCGCGACGGGATATCGCTGAACGGCATCGTGCTGATTTCGTCGGTACTCGATTTCGAAACACTGCTGTTCTCGCCCGGGCACGATCTGTCGTACGAGCTCTACCTGCCGAGCTATGCCGCGACCGCGGCATATCACAAGGTGATCCCGGCGCCCGCCAACATGGGCGCATTCTTGACTGAAGTCCGCCGCTACGCGATGAGCGACTTCGCCAGCGCGCTCGCCGCTGGAGCGACGCTGCCGGCGGATCGCAAGGCCGCGGTGGCGAAGCAGGTCGCGGCGTACACCGGGCTCTCCGAGGACTATGTCATGCGGGCCAACCTGCGCGTGAACCTGCGGCAATTCATGGCCGAGCTGCAGCGCAGCCGCGGACTGGTGACGGGGCGGCTCGATTCACGCTTCTCAGGCCCGCTGCCCGATCTCTTGACCGAGAACGCGCCGGGCGATCCGCAGTCGAATGCCGTGACGGGCGCATTCACGGCGGCCGCCAACGCCTACCTCCGCGGCGAGCTGAAGTTCGACACGCAGGACCGCTACTTGATGGGAGGCGGCAACCAGGGGCAGTGGAACTGGGCGCGTGACGGCCAGCGTGGCTGGGCAGCGACGACGTACGTCGGCTCCGACCTGACGCAGGCGCTCGTGACCAACCCGCACCTGCGGATCGAGGTCGAGAACGGCTATTACGACCTGGCGACGCCGTTCTTCGCGACGGAGTACACCGTCAACCATCTCGAAGGGCTGTCACCCGATTTGCGCGACAACATCACGCTGAAGTACTACGACGCCGGGCACATGATGTATCTGTACGAACCGGCGCTCGCGGAGCTGAAGCAGAACGTGGCGCGCTTCATCACGAATCCCGCACCCGCCGCGGCGAGGACCGCCGGCTCGAATTGAGTCAGCGCGGAGGGCGGCGCAGCGCGACGGCGTCGATGTCGAACGTGACGGCATCCGCGACGCGCACAGTGCCACCCGGTCCGCCGCGGTAGGGACGAATGCCATAGTCTGATTGCCGCACCGAGAATGCCGTCGTAGCACGCAGCGTATCCGGCTCGATCCGAACGCGCACCGTCAGTGGCACGGTGCGCGTTTGGCCTTTCAGGGTGAGCGCCGCTTGAATGCGAAGCGTGTCTCCCGCCAGTTCGACTGCTTGCGACGTGAGCGTGATCTCCGCGTACTGCGCCACGTTCAGCACTTCCGCGCGCATCGCGGCCGTCACCTTACGGATTTCCTCGGTATCGGGGGGCGTCAGCACCTCGAGGCCTACGGTCGCGATGGAGACCGCCAGGTGGGACGCTTGCGGCTGGTGCGGATAGTACACGATGCAGCCCGAAAACTGCCGGGCCTGGATGAGATGCTCATGACCGGCGAATCCGAACAAACCGGCTTTCCCGGTGCGCACCACGAAGCGACTCGAGGGCGCGAGCTCGTAGACCACGGAATCACGCGCGATTGCCTGCGCTGGGCCGAGACGCGGGACGAAGCTCAGCGTAACAAGTGTCAGAAATCGGACGTTCATTTTTCCTCGACGATGCCGCCTGGCAGAATGCTCTTGGCGCCGAACTTGCCGCGCACGCGGTCGATGGCGCGCGCCAAGCCGCGGTCGCGTTCAGTCTCCTCAGAAAGGATAACCAGCTGATCGGTCACTGGTGCCTTCGCGAGGCCTGACAGCCGCACGCCGACGAGCCGCGCCGGCACGCGTCGAGCGTGGCGCAAGCTTGCGAGCAACTCGTGCGCGACCCGCAGAATCACGCGGTCCGACACGACCGGCTCCGGCAGGGTGCGCTGCGCGGAGCGCGTCTTGAAGTCCCAATCCCGCAGCCGCACCGCCACGGTTCGGGCGGTGAGCCCATCGCCGCGCATGTCCGCGGCGGCGCGCGTGACGAGCCGCAGCAGCTCGCGCTCGATGTCGGTGTCCTCGTGCAGATCCTTCCCGAACGTCTCGTCGCGGCTGATCCCGCGGTTCATCGTGCGGTGGAACACGTCGCCTTCGTCCCGACCATGCACGCGGTTCCACAGCCACTGCGCTTCGCGCTTGCTCATCCAGCGCTCGAGCGCCGCCAGGTCGTGGCGCAGCACGTCTGCGACGGTGATCAAGCCGTAGCGCGCCAGCCGCGCCTGGAACTTCGGACCGACGAGCGGGATGTCCGCCAGCGTGCACGATCGCAGGAACGCTTCCTCGGCGCCCGGCTCGATGATCACGACCCCGCTGCCGCCCGCGCTCGGCTTGGCGCGATCGACCGCCAGCTTCGCGATGAGCTTGTTGGTGCCGCCGCCGATTGACAGCGTGAGCCCCGTCGCCGCGCGCAGCGCAGCCCGGATCCGCTGCGCCGTTGTTTCGAGGGGCTCGTGGTGATAGACGCCCTCGGTCCCGGTCAGGTCGAGATACCACTCGTCGATGCTCGCTCCCTCGACCACGGGCGAGAACTGGTGCAGCAGTTTGCGGATGTCGGCGCTCTTCTGGATGCAGGCTTTGAAAGGAACCGGCACGCACACGGCATCGGGGCAGAGGCGCAGCGCGCGGGCGATCGGCATCGCCGAGCGGACGCCGAACTTGCGGGTCTCGTAGGAGGCGGAGCACACGACACCGCGGCTTTCGCGCGAGCCGCCGACAATGAGGAGCGCCGCTTTTCCGGCGCCGTCGGGATCGACGGCGCGCGCGACGGCGACGTAGAACGCGTCAGCATCGGCCAGCAGTATCCGGCGCATGACAGGCACTCTGAGGGCGACGCCCGAACGTATCCCGAATGTCTTTGGCCGGCAACTCGGCGGGCTTAGAAGCGCGCGCGCCAGAATGCTGCGACGCTGGGGAAGAGCTTTTCAGTGAGCACCGCCGATAGCGTCACAAACGCTCCGTGCCCGCCGCGCACCGAGAAATCTGG
>Ga0210382_10000230_pt1 | contig 21865 bp, 16 predicted proteins | sample PLMedo_FD_155452 | JGI IMG/M metagenome (GOLD analysis project Ga0210382, IMG submission 155452) | Groundwater sediment microbial communities from an aquifer in East River, Colorado, USA - PLM0_60_coex redo | ecosystem: Environmental > Terrestrial > Soil > Riparian zone | place: USA: East... | reverse complement strand
CCGCATCATGCTCGCCGGCGTGCCCGTACATGTCATCCAACGCGGCAACAACCGGGGGCCATGCTTCGTCAACGACGAAGACCGCGACTTTTATCTGTTCCACCTGGCGCGTGGCCTCGGCCGGTTTGGATGCCAGCTGCACGCGTATTGCTTGATGACCAATCACGTGCACTTGCTCCTGACTCCCAAAGGCGCGGAGAGCTGCGCGGCACTGATGAAGCATATCGGACAGCTGCACTCGCAGTATTTCAACAAGCGCTACGGACGCACGGGGTCGCTTTGGGAAGGGCGTTTCCGTTCCTGCCTCGTCCAGTCCGAGCGTTACCTGCTCGCCTGCTATCGCTATATCGAGCTTAATCCGGTGCGCGCCAGCATGGTTATTCACCCGGGCGATTATCCGTGGTCGAGCTACCGCAATAACGCGTTGGGCGAAGCGGCGAACCGGCTTATTACGCCCCACTCTGAATACCTCCGGCTCGGCGACAGCGCCGAAGAGCGCCCGAAGGTGTATGCAGGGCTATTCGGCTCGACTGCCGACAACGAGGGGCTTGAGGAGATCAGGGCCGCAACGAACGGTGGTTATGCGCTCGGCGACGAGCTTTTCAGGAGGACGATGTCCCGCGCGCTTGGGCGTCGTGTGGACAAGGGGAAGCCGGGAAGGCCATTGCGCGATGCGGCACCCGGGGACTCTCAAGAAGAGCTTCCGTTGCCGCCTACGGAAAACGTGGTCTGTCCCTGATTTCTAGTCGTTGAACAGGCTCTCGGCGGTGACCGGGATGCGGCCGTACTCGAGGGTGCGGCGGATGCGGTAGGGTTCGCCGTCGGGGGCCTTGAGCCCGCGCGACAGGTCGAGGAGCTTCTGCGGCTTGAGCGGGTTGCCGGCCGCGTCGCGGATCACCATCACGCGCGGCTGAAGGCGCTTCTCCAGGTTCTGCGCGATGACGATGCCGACCTCGCCGCTGTTGAGCTCCACCGTGCTGCCGAGCGGGAAAATGCCGATGCAGCGGATGAATTGCTCGATCAGCACCGGATCGAAGAAGCTGCCGCGCCACTTGTACAGCATGCTGAGCGCGGCGGAGGGCGGCACCGGCTCGGCGTAGGGCCGGCGCGCGGTGAGCGCATCGAAGGTGTCGACGATGCCGGCGATCGAGCCGAGCAGCCCGATGTCCTTGCCCTTGAGGCCTTTCGGGTAGCCGCTGCCGTCCTGGCGCTCGTGGTGGAGCGCCGCGAGCTCGGGCAGCCGCGGCGGCAGGCCCGGCGTCGCCTCGAGGATCTCGATCGAGTAATCCACGTGCTGCTTCGCTAGAGCATATTCGGTTTCGCTCAGGCGGTTGCGCTTGTTGAGGAGCTCGGTCGGCAGCTTGGTCTTGCCCACGTCCTGCAGCAGGCCCAGGTAGCCGAGCAGGCTGATGTCCTCGGTCGGCAGCTGCAGGAAGCGGCCGAAAGCGGTCATGTACACGGCGCTGTCGACCGCGTGCGAAGTCGTGTAGTCGCCTTTCTCCTTCAATTGCGAGAACAGGAGCAGCGCGTCCGGGTTGCGCAGCACGCTCTCGGTCATGCTGCGGACCGCCTGCTCGACGCGCGGCGCGTCCAGGGTGCGGCCGGCGCGCACCGCTTCCACCGCCTCGGTCGCGAGCTTGGTGGTGCCTTTATAAGCGACCTCCGCCTGCTTTACTTCGCGCTCCACCGGCGCTTGCTCGACGTAGCGCACCTTGCCGATGCGCGACAGATCGAGCTGGCTGGCCCCGGTGCTCCCCGCCGGCCGCGGCGCCGGCGCGAGCGGCTTCAGCGCGAGCGGCTCGGCCAGCTTGGGCGGATCGGGATCGACGAAGACCGTCTTGCAGTACTGCTTCAGCGTCTCGAGCTGCTCGTCGCTCTCCAGGTAGAACCCCTGGAATATGAACGGGGTCTCGATCCAGGGCCGGTCGAGCTCGACGACGTACATGCCCATCTTCAGTTCCGCGACCGGAACGTTTTTCTTCATCTGTGTAAGATTACCGCATGCCCGAGCCGCTTCTGGATGCGAACGCGCCCGAAGTGCTGAAGGAGCGCTGCGAGTACATTTATCGCCGGATCCTGCCGGCGGTTGGAGCGACCGCGGTGCTGAGCCTGCTGCTGAGCGCCTTCCTGTGGCCATCGCGCCCGACCGACCTGATCGTGTTCTGGCAGACTGCAATCCTGCTCATCGCGGCGGGATTCTGGGCGCTGGCGCTGGCTTATCAGCGCAGCGGCGGCGCGCGCGCGGATCCGCAGCCGTGGATCCGGCGGGCGGCGTTCGGCGCGGCGGCGCTCGGCGCCGCCTGGGGTTTCGCGACGGCGGTGTTCTTCCCGGGCGGCGATTATCAGCAGGTCTTCATCGCCTTTGTCGTGGCGCTGGTGACCGCGGGCGGGCTGCCGATGTTCTCCACCGTCTGGTGGATCTACGCCCTCTACGCGGCAGGCGTGATGATCCCCTTCAACGGCGTGCTGTTCGCGTATGGCACGGATTTTTTTCACCTGCTCGGCGCCGCGGTGCCGCTCCTGTATATCGCGAACGTCGCCACCGCGTATCAGCTCGGCAAGGCGTTCAGCAGCGCCTATGGGCTGCGCAGCGCCTACGAGCGGCTCTCGGCCGACAACGCCGACACCCAGGCGCAGCTCGGCGAGCAGCTCGACAGCCTGCTGGAGGCGCATCGCGAGGTGCAGGCGTTCGGCCGCAAGCTCGCCCTGTTTTCCGAACAGGCGCCGATCGCGGTGTTCGAGGTGGACCCGCAGGCCACGATCCTCGACATGAATCCGGCGGCCGAGAACCTGTTCGGCTACGCGGCGCCGGAGATGGTAGGGCGAAACTGCATCAGCATGCTGCTCAATCCGGACGATCGCGAGAGCACCGACAAGTGGTGGGCCGAGCTCGTGGCGCAGGGCCGGCCGGCCACCGTGGTCGCCGAGCGCTGCCTGCGGCGCGACGGCCTGGAGCTCGCCTGCGAGTGGACGATGACGCCGCTCGTCGACGACGACAACCGGGTCATCTCGGTCATCCTGCAGGGCCGCGACATCACGCAGCAGCGCGCGGCCGAGCGCATGCGAAGCGAGTTCACCTCCACCTTGAGCCACGAGCTGCGCACGCCGCTCACTTCGATCATCGGCTCGCTGCAGCTGCTGCGCGCCGGGGCGCTCGGCGAGGTCTCCAGGGAGCAGGACGAGATGGTCGAGATCGCCGAGAAGAACAGCCAGCGCCTGCTCGACCTGATCAACGAGGTGCTGGACATCGAGAAGATCGAGTCGGGGCAGCTGACGCTGGTGCCCGAGCCCATGCCGCTCGATGCGCTGCTGGGCGAGTCGCTGCGGCTCAACCAGGGTTACGCCGACCGCTTTCGCGCCAACCTCGCGCTGCACGGGGAGGTCCCCCAGGTCGTGGTGCGGGCGGACCGAAAGCGCCTGATGCAGGTGATGACCAACCTGCTGTCGAACGCCGCCAAGTTCTCGCCGCCGAACGGCGCCGTCGACGTGACCGTCGCGCAGAAGGACGCGGCGGTGCGCGTGGAGGTGAGCGACCGGGGGCCGGGCATTCCCGAGGCCTTTCGCGGCCGCATCTTCGGCCGCTTCGCGCAAGCCGATTCGGCCGATTCGCGCGTCAAGGGCGGCACCGGCCTGGGGCTCGCCATCTGCAAGCGGCTGGTGGAAATGATGCAGGGGCGCATCGGCTTCGAGGACCGGGAAGGCGGCGGCACTACGTTCTTTTTCGAGCTGCCCGTCATGCCGCCTGAAGAGACCGCCGCCGAAGCGGCCCCGCGGGTGCTTCTCACCGAGCACGACACCGTGGCCGCCGAGTACCTCTCGATGGTCCTGGAGAAAGGCGGCTATCGCGTCGACGCCGCGCCCGACGCGAGCGCCTCGCGTGCGCTGCTCAAGCGATGGAAGTACGCCGTGTGGCTGCTTGCGCGCAGGCTGCGCGATGCCGAGGACCCGCTCGCCCTGATCGCCGAAGTGCGGCCGCGCCTGGGCGGCACGCCGATCATCATGCTGGCGAGCACGCGCAGCGAAGAGGCCTACGTGCGCGAGCCGCAGCGCGTGGGGGTCGTCGACTGGCTCCTGAAGAACGATTCGCGCGCGCGCATCCTCGATGCCGTGGCGCAGGCCCTCGGACGCGCCTAGTTGGTCGCTTCGCTTATCGCGGTAGGCGCCGTCGTCGTCGGTTTTCCACTGCTCATGTACCTGATGCAGGACTCGCTGATCTTTTTCCGCCAGCCGGTGCACGAAGCGCAGCGCGACTCGATCGCGCGGCGCTTCCCCGCCGTTGAAAGCGTGTTCATTCAAGCCGACGTGCGCTTGCACGCCTGGCACGTCCGGGGATCCCCGCTGGTGCTTTACTTCGGCGGCAACGCCGAGGAAGTCTCCTGGATGCTCGAGGAGGCGCCGCGACGCGCGCCGGGCGTCGGCTGGCTGCTGATCGACTACCGCGGCTACGGCTCGAGCGAAGGCTCGCCTTCCGAGGCGGCGCTCACCTCCGACGGGCTCGCGTGGTATGACTACGCCACCGGGCAGCTGAAAGCGAACAGCGTGTTTCTTTTCGGCCGCAGCCTGGGCAGCGCTGTAGCGGTGCAGCTGGCCGCAGAGCGCCCGCTGGCCGGGGTGATCCTGGTCGCGCCGTTCGACAGCCTGGTCGAAGTGGCGAAGCGCCATTATCCGTACCTCCCGGTAGATTGGATGCTGAGGCATCGCTTCGACTCGATCGGCCGGGCGCCGAAGATCGCCGTGCCGCTGCTGTGCCTTGTCGCGGCGGACGACCGGATCATTCCCGCCGAGCATTCGCGCCGGTTGTATGCGGCCTGGGGGGGACCGAAGCAGTGGGTCGAACTGCAGGGCGCCGGGCACAATAGTATGGACAGCGCGCCCGCATTCTGGGAAAACATATGGAAATTCTTAACGCGCTGATCCTCGGCGTCGTCGAAGGGCTGACCGAGTTCCTGCCCATCTCGAGCACCGGGCACCTGATCCTGGCAAGCGACCTCCTCGGCGCGAACGACGAACGCGGCAAGGTGTTCGACATCGCGATCCAGACCGGCGCCATCCTCGCGGTGATCTGGGAATACCGTGCGCGCTTCTTCCGCGTCGACCCGAAGCTGTGGCTGAACCTGATCGTGGCCTTCATCCCGGCCGCGGTGCTCGGCCTTGCCTTCGGCGCCTACATCAAGGCGCATCTGTTCAGCGCGGTGCCGGTCGCTTTGGCGTTCATCGTCGGCGGCCTGATTATTCTTTTTGTCGAAGGAAGAAAGCTTTCCTCCCGGGTCGACGGCACTGAAGCGATGACCTGGCTCGATGCGCTGAAGGTCGGCATCGCTCAATGCCTCGCCCTGATCCCCGGCACCTCGCGCTCGGGGGCGACGATCATCGGCGGCATGCTGTTCGGCCTGTCGCGCCGCGCCGCGACCGAGTTCTCCTTCTTTCTCGCCGTGCCGACCCTGCTCGCGGCAGGCGCCTACGACCTGTGGAAAAGCCGCGCGCTGTTTGCGGCGCGGGATCTGCCGATGTTCGCGGTCGGCCTCGCCGCCGCCTTCGTCTCGGCTTTCATCGTCATCCGCTGGCTGATCCGCTACGTCGCGACCCACGACTTCCGGCCGTTCGCGTGGTACCGGATCGTGTTCGGCGGGCTGGTGCTGCTGACGGCTTACTTCGGATGGGTGAACTGGAGAGCCTGATTATCCTTGCACCCAGGGCAGACCCGCTCTGCGCCAGCCGCCGACGCTGTTGCGATGCTGCTGGTCGTCCTTGTCGCCCTCGAAGCCTTCGAGCACGTTGTAGGTCTCACGCCACCCGGCTTGCATCGCAGCCTCAGCGGCGCCGTGCGAGCGTGCCCCGGAGCGGCAGATGAACATCACCGGTTCGTCCTTTTTCGTTACCGTTGCCAGCTCGCCGATGAACCCGGGGTTGGGCCGGCTGCCGGGATAGGTCTGCCACTCGAGGGCGATACTCCCGGGGATCTGGCCGACATACAGCAGCTCGGGCTTCGTGCGTACGTCGACCAGCTTGGCGCCGGCCTTCATTAGCGCGTGCGCCTCGGAAGGGAGCAGAGCGCCGGCGTACGTCAGCCCCATTTTCCGGGCACGCTCGGCGGCTTTTTTCTTGATGTCGTCCATCTGCTGACGCATTATAGTGCGCGAGCCCCCTAAATGCCCCTAGACGGTGCGCCGCGGGCGGGTAAAATGCCCCGGCTCCGGGCGGTGACATTAGGCATGGAAACTGCTCACCGCCGACTTACCTACTACACCTACTCGCAATCCCTACCAAGCCAGGAGAACCGCAGATGGCGATGACGCCCGATGACGTATTGAAGCTTATCAAAGACAAGGAGGTGAAGTTCGTCGACCTCCGCTTCACCGATACGCGCGGCAAGGAGCAGCACGTCACCGTCCCGGTCAAGCACTTCACCAAGGACAAGTTCGAGCTCGGCCATGCCTTCGACGGCTCGTCGATCGCCGGCTGGAAGGGCATCCAGTCCTCCGACATGCTGCTGATGCCGGACGCGGTCAGCGCGCGCATGGACCCGTTCACCGATGAGCCGGTGCTCAACATCACCTGCGACGTGTACGAGCCGATGGACGGCAAGCCCTACGACCGCGACCCGCGCTCGATCGCCAAGCGCGCCGAGGCGTACCTGAAATCGACCGGCCTCGGCGAAGTCGCCTACTTCGGTCCCGAGCCAGAGTTCTTCATCTTCGACGGCGTCACCTGGAACGTCGACATGTCGGGCTGCTTCGTGAAGATCAAGTCCGAAGAAGCGCCCTGGTCCTCGGGCATCGACTACGAGTCGGGGAACATGGGCCACCGCGCGCCGGTCAAGGGCGGCTACTTCCCGGTGCCGCCGACCGACACGCTGCACGACATCCGCAACGCGATGGCGCTCGCGATGGAGCAGCAGGGCGTCGACGTCGAAGTGCATCACCACGAGGTGGGCGCGATGGGCCAGAACGAGATCGGCACGCGTTTTGCGCCGCTGGTGCAGCGCGCCGACTGGATGCAGATCTACAAGTACACGGTGTGGAACGTGGCGCAGTCGTACGGCAAGACGGCGACCTTCATGCCCAAGCCGATCGTCGGCGATAACGGCTCGGGCATGCACGTTCACCAGTCGGTGTGGAAAGGCGGCAAGAACCTGTTCGCCGGCAACGGCTACGCCGGGCTGTCGGACTTCGCCGTGTACTACATCGGCGGCATCATCAAGCACGCCAACGCGCTCAACGCCATCACCAACCCGGGCACCAACTCGTACAAGCGCCTGGTGCCGGGCTTCGAGGCGCCGATCAACCTCGCCTACTCGGCGCGTAACCGCTCCGCGGCATGCCGCATCCCTTACGTGTCGAGCCCGAACGGCCGGCGCGTCGAAGTGCGCTTCCCCGACCCGACGACGAATTCCTACCTGGCATTCGCCGCTATGCTGCTGGCGGGCCTGGACGGCGTGCAGAACAAGATCCACCCGGGCGACCCGATCGACAAGAACATGTACGACCTGCCGCCCGAGGAGGCCGCCAAGGTGCCGCACGTCTGCGCCTCGCTCGAGCAGGCGCTCGATCGCCTGCGCGACGACCACGCGTTCCTGACCAAGGGCGGCGTGTTCTCGGACGACTTCCTGGAGTCCTACATCACGCTCAAGGAAGAGGAGCTGACGCGCTTCCGCATGACCACGCACCCGGTCGAATTCGACATGTATTACTCTTCTTAACCGTTTTTGGGTGCGTAAGAGGGGCGGTTTATCCGCCCCTTTTCTTTTTGTTTGATAGACTTAGCTCATGCACCGCCCATGGGCGCTGGGATGGATGGTAATCGGCGTGCTGGCCGCGCCCGCCTACGCCCAGGTCACGGAAATCTACAAGTGCGTCGATGGGACCGGCCGGCCGCTGTACACCAGCGACAAGCGCGACACGGCGGGCAAGAAGTGCGACCTGGTCTCGCGCGAGATCAATGTAGTCCCGGCACAGCAGATCCCGGTGCAGAGGCCGTCGGCCTCCAACTCCAGATCCGGCTTCCCGAGGGAGTCGGCCTCGGACCGCGCCAACGCGAAGGAGCGCCAGCGCGAAATCCTGGAAAAGGAGCTCGCCACCGAGCAGCAGCTTCTGGCGAAGGCGCAGCAGGACCTGGCGGAGCAGGAATCGGTGCGCTCGGGCGACGAGCGCAATTACGCGCGCGCGCTGGAGCGGCTGCAGCCGTACAAAGAAAGCCTCGAAGTCCATCAGAAAAACGTAGAAGCGCTGCGCCGAGAGCTCGGCAACCTCAACCGCTAAGTGGCCTCGTTCCCCGGCCTGGATCTGCTCGCCACGGCGGTGGTGGCGCTCGACGAGAGCTTTGTCGTGCGCTATGCCAATCCGGCGGCTGAAAATCTGCTGGCCACGGCCGTGCGCAGCCTGATCGGCCAGCCTTTTCTCGGCCTTTTCTCGGAGCGCGCGGAGCTCGAGCGCACGCTCGACGAGGCGCGCGTCACGCATTGGGATTACTCGGCGCAGGACGCGACCTACGCCCGGACCGGACTGCCGCTTTCGTGCATCGTCACCCGCATCGAAGCGCAGGGCCTGGCGTTGCTCGCCGAGCTGCGGCCGCTCGACCAGCAGCTGCGCCAGGCGCGCGAAGAGCGCATGGTGTTCGAGCAGCAGACCAACCGCGAGCTGATCCGCAATCTCGCGCACGAGATCAAGAATCCGCTCGGCGGCCTGCGCGGCTCGGCGCAGCTGCTCGAGCGCGAGCTCGACCGGCCCGAGCTGCGCGAATACACGCAGGTGATCATCAAGGAGGCCGACCGGCTGCAGGCGCTGATGGACCGCATGCTCACGCCGCATCGCGCGCCGCGCATCGAGCCGCTCGGCGTCCACGAAGTGCTGGAGCGGGTGCGCAGCCTGGTGGCGGCCGAGTTCGCCGGCGTCGAAATCGAGCGCGATTACGATCCGAGCCTGCCGGAAATGCTCGGTGACCGCGAGCAGCTGATCCAGGCAGTGCTCAACATCGCGCGCAATGCGGCCCAGGCGGGCGCCGGGAAGGTCATCTTTCGCACTCGCGCCGTGCGCCAGATCACGGTTCTGCGACAGCGCTACAAGCTGGCACTAGAATTGCAGGTAGTCGACGACGGCCCGGGCGTGCCGGAAGAGATCCAGGACCGGATCTTCAGTCCGCTGGTGTCCGGGCGGGAAGGCGGTAGCGGCTTGGGACTCTCGCTCGCGCAGACGTTCATCCAGTATCACCAGGGCGTCATCGAGTTCGAGTCCCGTCCGGGCCGCACAACATTCAGGATCCTGCTGCCGATAACATGAAACCGGTCTGGATCGTCGACGACGATCGCTCCATCCGCTGGGTGATCGAAAAGGCGCTCAGCCGCGAAGGCATCGCCTTCAATTCGTTTTCCTCCGCGCAGGAGGCGCTCGATGCGCTCTCGGGCAGTGCGCCGGAGGTCCTGGTCTCGGATATCCGCATGCCCGGGCTTTCGGGGCTGGAGCTGCTGCAGACGGTGAAGCAGCGGCATCCAGCGGTGCCGGTCATCGTGATGACCGCCTATTCGGATCTCGATTCCGCGGTGGCTGCCTTCCAGGGCGGCGCCTACGAGTATCTCCCCAAGCCCTTCGACGTCGACCAGGCAGTGGAGCTCATTCGCCGCGCGCTCGACGAAAGCAGAAGGGAATCCCAAGCCATCGAGCCCATGGGCGAGGCGCCGGAGATCCTGGGGCATGCCCCTGCCATGCAGGACGTGTTCCGCGCCATCGGGCGGCTTTCGCAATCGAGCGCGACGGTGCTGATCACCGGCGAATCAGGAACCGGAAAGGAGCTTGTGGCGCGCGCCCTGCACCGGCATAGTGCGCGCGCGTCGCGGCCGTTCGTGGCGATCAACACCGCGGCAAGTCCGAAAGACCTGCTCGAGTCGGAGCTGTTCGGCCACGAGCGCGGCTCGTTCACCGGCGCGCAGCAGCAGCGGCGCGGGCGCTTCGAGCAGGCCGAGGGCGGCACCCTGTTCCTGGACGAGATCGGCGACATGCCGGCGGAGCTGCAGACGCGGCTCCTGCGCGTGCTCTCCGACGGCACGTTCTACCGCGTCGGCGGCCACCAGCAGATAAAGGGCAACGTGCGCGTCATCGCTGCCACGCACCAGAACCTGGAGCAGCGCGTGCGCGACGGCTCCTTCCGCGAGGACCTGTTTCACCGGCTGAACGTGATTCGCCTGCGGCTGCCGAGCTTGCGCGAACGCGCGGAAGACATACCTTTATTATCAAAACATTTTCTTGCCGCCAGCGCGCAGCAGCTCGGCGTCGAGCCGAAGCGGCTCGCCGCCGAGGCGCTGCAGCACCTGTCGCGGCTGGAGCTGCCCGGCAACGTCCGCCAGCTGGAAAACCTGTGTCATTGGCTGACGGTGATGGCGCCGGGGCAGGTGATCGAGGTGGGCGATCTCCCGGCGGAGTTCCGCGATCAGTCCACCGCCGTCGCCGCGGACTGGCTCTCGGCGCTCGAGCAGGAAGCCGAGCGCCGGCTCGCGCGCGGGCAGACGGGAATCCTCGATGATCTGGCCCGACAGTTCGAGCGCACGCTGATCTCCAAGGCGCTGCAGCGCACCGGCGGCCGGCGCATCGAAGCGGCCAACCTGCTAGGCATGGGCCGCAACACGATCACGCGAAAAATCCAGGAGCTGGGGATCGAGGACGAAGAAAAATCGAGGGAAGAAAAATCGGGCTCAGAGCCCGATTTCCGTGATCGCTAGCGCTAAGCGAAATCGGGCTCTGACCCCGATTTTTCTACAGCTTTACCGTCCCACAGCGGCTTTGCCAACGGACCGGTCGGAGGCCCGCCGGTTCGCCTCCAGCCGTGCATCGACCAAAGCGACGATCTCGTCGATGGCGTCCAAGCGCATGCCTTTCTGCGCTGCGATGGTTTTCACCAGGCGATCGACGCGTTCGATGTTGGGCGCGCCGCCAAACAAGGCGCGCGCCGCGGAAGACGGAGTCGCAAGCTCCTGCGCCGCGCCAGCGTATTTCTCGAACGGCACAAGATCCTCTTCTCGGGCGCCGAGCGACTTGCAAAGCTCGACCACCCAGTTGTACACCGAGCGCGTGGCTTCGATGTCGGTGTGCACGGCTTCCTTGATGGAGCGGATTCCGTCCTTCGTGATGCAGCGGTAGTTGCCCGCCATCAGCATCGCCCACTTCGCGAGCGGCACGAAGACCGACTCGTGCACCTTCAGCTTCACCGGCAGCTCGAGGTTCTCGAAGCGGGCGGCTTCGATGTCGGCTTCCAGCCCGCGCAGAATCGCCGTGTGCGCATCCGAAGGAAAGCGCGCCGACTTGAAATTGGTGGGCAGCCTGACTTGCAGCACGTTCACCTTTTCTTCAGGCGGGCGGAAAGCCTGCGGATCCGGGCTGCACAGGGTCATCAGCGCGGGGTCAAAGCGGTCCCAGACCGTGGGATCGGTATAGCACTCTCTGCATGCGTCGGCAGAGACGCCCGGAATGCGCGCGAGGTAGGGCAGCGGCGGCATGTTCATGATCGACATGCAGGGAACCCTGGCTTTGGCCACCGCATCGAGCAGCTCGCGCACGCCGGGCGAGCGATATTGCGGCTCCTGCATGGCGAGGGCTACGAGATCGTAATCGGCCGGCTTGACCTCGGTCGGCAGCGACGCGGACAACTTGCCCGGCAGCTTGCGCGAATCGACCTCGATCAGCCCTTCTCGACCCTTGACGGGCATGCGTACGCGGGCTCCCTCCTTGTTGATCAGGTCGGCCTCCGCGGGAAGACAAACCAGCCTTACCGGGTGCCCGGCGAGCAGCAACTTGATCGCCAGCAGCGAACCGTAGGAAGCGCCGAGAATCAGAATTTTGCGTGGCATGAAAAGCTCCGATGAGAGAGCGCGAGGCTACTCCCAAACAGGCGACGATTTCATGTTGCAGTGCCGCATTTCATCACGTAAAATGCTGCGATGCAAAGAGCTGCTCCTCGCTCGCGGGACATCAGCGTGCTTGGCCGCGTCAGCGCCGAGTTCGCGGAGATCCTCACCGAGGAGGCGCTCGATTTCATAGCGGCTTTGCATCGGCGATTCGACCCGCCGCGCCAGGACTTGCTCGCGCGCCGCGCTGCGCGGCAAAAGGAATTCGACCGCGGCAAGCTGCCTGATTTTCTTCCCGACACCCAGAAGACAAGAGAGCGGGAGTGGCGCGTGGCGCCGCAGCCGAAGGACCTGCTCGACCGCCGTGTCGAGCTCACCGGCCCCACCGACCGCAAGATGGTGATCAACGCGCTGAATTCGGGCGCCTCCACCTTCATGGCGGACTTCGAGGATGCGAACTGCCCGACCTGGCACAACATGGTGGACGGGCAGATCAACCTGCGCGACGCAGTGCGGCGCACCATCAGCTTCGAGCAGAGCGGCAAGCGATACCGCCTGCAGGACAGAACCGCGGTGCTGATTCCGCGCCCGCGCGGCTGGCACCTCGACGAGAAGCACCTGCAGGTCGACGGCAAGGCGGTATCGGGCGCGCTGTTCGACTTCGGGCTGTTCTTGTTCCACAACGCGAAGGAGCTGATCGCGCGCGGCTCGGGCCCGTACTTCTACCTGCCGAAGATGGAGTCGCACCTGGAAGCCCGGCTGTGGAACGATATTTTTGTGTTTTCACAGGAAGAATTGAAAATCCCGCACGGCAGCATCAAGGCCACGGCGCTGATCGAGACCGTCGTCGCGGCGTTCGAGATGGACGAGATTCTTCACGAGCTGCGCGAGCACTCCGCCGGCCTCAACATCGGCCGCTGGGATTACATCTTTTCGTGCATCAAGAAATTCCGCGCCAACCAGGAGTTCTGCCTCGCCGACCGCGCGCAAGTCACGATGACCGCGCCGTTCATGCGCGCGTACGCGCTGTTGCTGATTAAGACCTGCCACCGGCGTGGCGCGCCGGCGATGGGCGGCATGGCGGCGCAGATCCCGATCAAGAACGACGCGAAGGCCAACGCGGCGGCGCTCGAGAAAGTGCGGCAGGACAAGCTGCGTGAAGTGACCGACGGCTGCGACGGCACCTGGGTCGCACACCCCGGGCTGGTGCCGGTCGCGAAGGAGATCTTCGACCAGCACATGCCGCAGCCGAACCAGTACGACCGCCAGCGCCCGGACGTGCGCGTCAGCGCCCGGGAGCTGCTCGATTTCCAGCCCGAAAAGCCGATCACCGAAGCCGGGCTGCGCAACAACATCTCAGTCGGCATCCAGTACCTCGGCGCCTGGCTCGCCGGCAACGGCTGCGTCCCGGTGTTCAACCTGATGGAAGACGCCGCCACCGCGGAGATCTCGCGCTCGCAGATCTGGCAGTGGATACGCTCGCCGAAGGGCGTGCTCGACGACGGCCGCAAGGTCACGGCCGTCCTGTTCAAGCAGCTGCTTGCCGAAGAGCTGCCGAAGGTGAAGGCCTACCTCGGTGAAGCCGCTTACAACGCCGGCAGGTACGAAGAAGGCGCGCAGCTGTTCGAGAAGCTCACCACCGGCGACTACGTCGAGTTCCTCACGCTTCCGGCGTACGCGCTGATCGATTAATTCAGGTCGGCGATGACCGGCGCGTGGTCCGAGGGCCGCTCGCGCTTGCGCGGCTCCCTGTCGATGGTGCTGGCGGTGCAGCGCGCCGCGAGCTCGCGCGACAGCAGGATGTGGTCGATGCGCAGCCCCCAGTTGCGCTGGAAGCCGAGCAGGCGGTAGTCCCACCAGGAAAACAGCTTCTCGGGCTGGGGGAACAGGCGGAAGGCATCGGCAAGGCCCGTGTCGATCACGCCTCGCCATGCCGCCCTCTCGGGAGGCGAGACGTGGATCTCGCCTTCCCAGCGCTTCGGGTCATGCACGTCCCGGTCTTCCGGCGCGACATTGAGGTCGCCGAGCACCGCCAGGCGCGGATGCTGCTCGAGCTCTTCTTTCACCCAGCGGGCGAGCGCTTCGTACCAGCGGAGCTTGTAGAGGTACTTGTCGGATCCAAGCGACTGGCCGTTCGGCGCGTACACGCAGACCACCCGCAGGTCTTTCACCGTGGCCGCGATGACGCGTTTCGGATCGTCGGGAAACCGCGGAATGCCGTGGGTGACTTCGCTGAGCGCCGAGCGCGCGAGGATCGCCACGCCGTTATAGGCCTTCTGCCCGCAATACGCCGCCTGGTATCCGGCCGCCTCGATTTCGGCGCGCGGAAAGTTCACGTCCTCGAGCTTCGTCTCCTGCAGGCACATCACGTCGGGCTGCGCCGAAGCGAGCCAGTCGAGCAGGTGGGGGAGCCTGACCTTGAGCGAGTTGACGTTCCAGGTGGCGAGCCTGAATCTCCCCCTATCCTGTGTCACTTCCTTTGCAAGCGCTGAGGCGGCGCGCCGGGCGCGTACGGTCCGCGCGGCGCCTCCTCTTCAGGTGCCGGTTTAACCTCCGCACCAGGCTTCGGTTCCGCTTGGCTGCGGGGCGACAGGATGCCGGCTTTCGGGTACCCGGCGGCGTCCAGAATGCCGTGATAAGTGCGTTCCTCGAAGCCCTTCTGAGTCGCGCTGCCGACAACGATGACCGGCACCGAGGCGCTGCCGGCGAGCTTGACGAGGTCATTGACCTCCTTTTCGGTCACGCTCACTTCCTTGAACGGGACGCCGCGCGAGTTGAGCAGCTTGCGCGCATCGTTGCAGGGCTCGCAGTCGGCAGCCGTGTAGAGCGTTACCGGCGATTCCTTGCGCGCCTGTCGCAGGACGTACGGTTCGGAGCCGCTCTCGGCGGCGCTCGACGCGGTGACGCGCCACTGGTGCACATCCTTCGCGCCGGGCGGCGGCGGCGTGTCGGCGACGTGCAGCCGGCCTCTTTCGTCCGTCCAGCGATAGAGCTGCTGCTGCGCCGCCACCGCGCCCGCGGCCAGCGCGAGAACCAGGGCAACGCCGATAGGCTTGAGGATCATGCGGAAATCATACCATTGTGCTTCAGCAGCGCTTCGACGCGCGGCTCGCGGCCGCGGAACGCGCGGAACGACTCCGCGGCCGGCCGGCTGCCGCCGACGGCAAGGATCTCGTCGCGGAATTTCTGGCCGGATCGAGCGTCGAGCACGCCGTTTTCCTCGAAGAAGCTGTACGCGTCGGCCGAAAGCACCTCCGCCCACTTGTAGCTGTAGTAGCCGGCAGCGTAGCCGCCGGCGAAGATGTGCGAGAAGTTGTTCGGAAAGCGGTTGTACCCGGGCGGGTGCAGCACCGCGACGCGCTCGCGGACTTCCTGCAGCAGGGCGAGCGGGGTCTGCCCCGACGCCGGATCGAAGTCCGAATGCAGCCGCATGTCGAACACCGCGAACTCGATCTGGCGCAGCATCGCCAGCCCGCTGTGGAAGTTCTTCGCCGCGATCATCTTGTCGAACAGCTCGCGCGGCAACGGCACGCCGGTCGCGACGTGGCGCGTCATGTGGCGCAGCACGTCCCATTCCCAGCAGAAGTTCTCCATGAACTGGCTCGGCAGCTCCACCGCGTCCCATTCGACGCCGTTGAGACCCGAGACGCCGAGGTCATCGACGCGGGTCAGCAGGTGATGCAGGCCGTGGCCGAACTCGTGGAACAGCGTGAGCACGTCGTCGTGCGTGAATAGCGCAGGTTTGCCGCCGATCGGTCTGGAAAAATTGCAGTTCAGGTACGCGACCGGGGTTTGCAACTGCTCGCCCTTGCGCCGGCGCGTGATGGCATCGTCCATCCAGGCCCCGCCGCGCTTGGTGTCGCGCGCATAGAGGTCGGTATAGAACTGGCCCACGAGCGCACCGGCGCTGTCGCGGATCTCGAAGAAGCGCACATCCTCGTGCCACGCCGCGGCCCTGGAGGGAAGAATCCTGATGCCGTAAAGCGTTTCGGCCACCTTGAACAGCCCGGCGATGGCAACGTCCTCCGGAAAGTACTGCTTCACCTCCTGGTCGGAGAAAGCGTAGCGCTTGGCACGCAGCTTCTCGGACGCGTACGCGACGTCCCAGGCCTGCAGGTCCTGAATGTGCAATTCGTTGCTGGCAAACTCGCGAAGCTCTTGGACATCGCGCTCGGCGAACGGCCGGGCGCGGCGCGCGAGATCGTCCAGGAACTGCAGCACCTGCTCGGGCGACTCGGCCATCTTCGGCACCAGCGACACCTCGGCGTAGCTGCGGTAGCCGAGCAGCTGCGCCAGCTCGCGGCGCAGGGCGACGATGCGCGCGACGAGCGGCGTGTTGTCCCATTCCGGCCGGCCGAATTCCGATGCGCGGGTGACGTTCTCGCGATACATCGTCTCGCGCAGCTTGCGGTCGTCGGCGTACTGCATCACCGGCAGGTACGACGGTGCGTGCAACGTGAATTTCCAGCCCGCCTTGCCCTCGGCCTGCGCCGCTTCGCGCGCCGCATGCAGCACGTCCTCGGGAAGCCCTGCAACTCTTTTCTCGTCGACCACGACCGAGAACGCGTTGGTCGCGTCGAGCAGGTTCTCGGAGAACTTCGCTCCGAGCCGCGCCAGCTCCTCCTGGATCGCGGCGAAGCGCGCCTTCCTGTCCGGCGGCAGCTCGGCACCGCCCAGGCGGAAGTCGCGCAGCGCGTTGTCGATGATTTTCCGCCTGGCTTTCGACAACTTGGCGAATTCGGGGGAATCGCGCAGCGCCTGGTACTTCTCGAACAGCGCCTGGTTCTGCCCGAGCTCGGTCCAGTACTGGGAGATCTTCGGCAGGTTGGCGTTGTAAACCTCGCGCAGCGCCGGGCTGTCGAGCACCGCATGCAGGTGCGAAACCTGGCCCCAGGCCCGCGCGATGCGCTCGTTCGCGTCTTCCAGCGGGGCGACGAACGCATCCCAGTTGGGGCTTGCGTGGATCGCCGCCGCGGTCGTGGCGCGGCCTTCGGCGAGCAGCTGGTCCACCGCGGGGGTGACATGCTCGGGCTTCAAATCCTGGAAGCGCGGTAGAGCGGAAAAATCTAGCAATGGATTCATGTCGAAGCAGCGCGCACGCAATTCTCGAGCAGGAGCGCAATCGTCATCGGTCCGACGCCGCCCGGCACCGGGGTAATCCAGCCGGCCACGTTCTTGACGGCGTCGAAATCGACGTCGCCGGCCAGCGTCCCGTCGGCGAGGCGGTTGATGCCCACGTCGATGACGCAGGCGCCCGGTTTGACCATCGCCGCGGCGACGAGTTTCGGACGCCCGGCGGCGGCAACGAGGACGTCGGCTTCGCGGGTCAGCTTGTGCAGCTCCATGGTCTTCGAATGGCAGATGGTGACGGTGGCGTCCTTCTGCAAGAGGAGCAGCGCGAGCGGCCTGCCGACGATGCTGGAGCGTCCGATCACCACCGCGTGACGGCCGGCAAGCGTGACGCCGGCGTGCTCGATGAGCCGCACCACGGCGGCGGGCGTGCAGGGCACCAGCTTCGGCTGCCCGGCGACGAGGGCGCCGAGGTTCTCGAAGTGGAAACCGTCGATATCCTTTGCCGGCGCGACCGCTTCGAGCACGCGCCGGGCATCGATCCGGCCCGGCAGCGGGAGCTGCACGAGAATGCCGTGCACGCCGGGGTCGGCGTTCAGTGCTGCAACTCGATCGAGCAGCGCGCGCTCGGTGACGTCGGCGCCGTACCGGTGCACCTCGGAGCGCACGCCGGTCTCCTCGCACGCACGCGCCTTGTTGCGCACATAGACCGCGGACGCCGGGTTGTCCCCGGCCAGGATCACCGCGAGCCCGGGACGCACACCGCGCGCCGCGAGCCGCGCCACGGTCTCCTTGACCGAGGCGCGCACCGCAGCGGCGAGAGCCTTCCCGTCGAGGATGCGCGCAGCCATGGAGGGCGGGCAGTCTACCACTTGAGCCACCCGGTTCCCCGTATTAAGCTTGGGGCGCAGTCCCTCCGCGCTCGCAAGGCGCCAGACTTTCAAAGAGCGAACCCCATCATGTCCGCGCTCCCTCAATTTCCGGCCGCGAACGATCCCGACGCGCTAGAGACGCAGGAATGGCTAGACGCGCTCGAGGCGGTGCTCGAGCGTGAAGGTCCGGAGCGCGCGCACTACCTGCTCGAGAAGCTGATCGACAAGGCGCGCCGCTCCGGCGCCTACATTCCGTTCTCGCCGAACACCGCGTACATCAACACCATTCCTCCGCATCTGGAGGAGCGCTCGCCGGGCAATGCCGCGCTGGAGGAGCGCATCCGCTCGTATTGCCGCTGGAACGCGATGGTGATGGTGGTGAGAGCCAACCGCAACGACGACGAGCTGGGCGGGCACATCGCGAGCTTCGCCTCGGTCGGAACGTTGTTCGGCGTCGGGCAGCACCAGTTCTGGAACGCGCCGCACGACGGCCACGGCGGCGACCTGGTCTACTTCCAGGGCCATTCCTCGCCCGGCGTGTACGCGCGCGGCCTGCTCGAAGGCCGCTTTACCCAGGAGCAGCTGCTCAATTTCCGGCGCGAAGTCGACCGCAAGGGCGTGTCCTCGTATCCGCATCCCTGGCTGATGCCCGATTACTGGCAGTTCCCGACGGTGTCGATGGGATTGGGGCCGATCCAGGCGATCTACATGGCGCGCTACCTGAAGTACCTGGAGGCGCGCGGCCTGGCGCAGACCGCGAACCGCAAGGTGTGGGTGTTCTGCGGCGACGGCGAGATGGACGAGCCCGAGTCGTTGGGCGCAATCGGCCTTGCCGCGCGCGAGAAGCTCGACAACCTGATCTTCGTCGTCAACTGCAACCTGCAGCGGCTCGACGGGCCGGTGCGGGGCAACGGCAAGATCATCCAGGAGCTCGAGGGCGACTTCCGCGGCACGGGCTGGAACGTGATCAAGGTGATCTGGGGCTCGTACTGGGATCCGCTGATCGCGAAAGACAAGGACGGCATCCTGCTGCGCGTGATGGAGGAAACCGTCGACGGCGAGTACCAGAACTACAAGGCGAACGACGGCGCGTTCGTGCGCAAGTATTTCTTCGGCAAGCACCCGAAGCTCCTCGAGATGGTCGCCAACATGACCGACGAGGACATCTGGCGGCTGAACCGTGGCGGCCACGACCCGCACAAGGTGTACGCCGCGTACGCCGCGGCCGTGAAGCACAAGGGCCAGCCGACGGTGATCCTCGCCAAGACCATCAAGGGCTACGGCCTGGGCAAAGCGGGCCAGGCGAAGAACCCGACGCACCAGCTGAAGAAGGTCGACCTCCAGACCATCAAGGAGGTGCGCGATCGCTTCCGCATCCCGGTACCGGATGACAAGCTCGAGGAGCTGCCGTTCTACATTCCGCCGGCGGACTCGCCGGAAATGAAGTATTTGCACGAGCGCCGCCAGGCGCTGGGCGGCTTCCTGCCGCAGCGGCGCCGCAAGGCGGACACGGTTCCAGCGGTGCCGCCGCTGCCGGCGTTCGACGCGCTTCTGAAGGGCTCGGGCGAGGGCCGCGAGATCTCGACCACGATGGCGTTCGTGCGCGCGCTTACCGCGCTCGTGCGCGACAAGGACATCGGCAAGCACATCGTGCCGATCGTCCCCGACGAGGCGCGCACCTTCGGCATGGAAGGCATGTTCCGCCAGCTCGGCATCTTCGCCGCCGAGGGCCAGAAGTACGAGCCGGTCGACAAGGACCAGGTGATGTACTACCGCGAGGACAAGCAGGGCCAGATCCTCGAGGAAGGCATCAACGAGGCCGGAGCGTTCTCCTCGTGGATCGCGGCGGCCACCTCGTACAGCCACTCCAATCGCGTCACGGTCCCGTTCTACGTCTTCTACTCGATGTTCGGCATGCAGCGCATCGGCGATCTGGCCTGGGCGGCGGGCGACCAGCGTGCGCGGGGCTTCCTGCTCGGCGCGACTGCGGGACGGACCACGCTGAACGGTGAAGGGCTGCAGCACGAGGACGGGCACTCCCATGTGCTCGCCTCGGTGATCCCGAATTGCGTCTCGTACGATCCGACCTACGGCTACGAGGTGGCGGTCATCATCCAGGACGGCCTGCGGCGCATGGTGACCAACCAGGAAGATGTCTTCTACTACATCACCCTGATGAACGAGAACTACGAGCATCCGGCGATGCCGCAGGGGGTCGAGCAGGGAATCCTCAAGGGAATGTATTTACTTAGAGAGACAAAAACCAAAAATAAGCTGCGAGTGCAATTGCTCGGCTCGGGAACGATCCTGCGCGAAGTGCTCGCCGCGGCCGATTTGCTCGAAGCCGACTGGGGCGTCGCCGCCGACGTGTGGAGCGCGACCAGCTTTACCGAGATGCGGCGCGACGGCCTGGCCGCCGAGCGCTGGAACATGCTGCATCCCGAAGCGAAGCCCCGGGTCCCTTATGTAACCGATATTCTGCAAAAGCGGCCTGCGGGGCCGGTGGTCGCGGCGAGCGACTACATGAAGATCTTCGCCGACCAGCTGAGGCCGTTCATGCCCAAGGATCGCTTGTACCGGGTTCTCGGCACCGACGGCTTCGGCCGCTCCGATACGCGTCCCAAGCTGCGGCACTTCTTCGAGGTCAGTCGCAACTTCGTTGCAGTCGCGGCCCTCAAGGCGCTGGCGGACCAGGGCGATGGCAAAGCGAAGAGCGTTGCCGACGCGATGAAGAAGTACGGCATCGACGCCGACAAGCCGGATCCGACGACCGTATGAGTCAAGTGGTTGTCCCGGACATCGGCGACTTCAAGGAAGTCGAGGTCATCGAAGTACTGGTCAAGCCGGGCGACGCCGTTTCGAAGGAGCAGTCGCTCATCACGCTGGAGTCGGACAAGGCGACGATGGAAATTCCGTCGCCGGCGGCAGGCGTGGTGAAGGAGCTGAAGGTGAAGATGGGCGACAAGGTGTCGCAGGGCACGCCGATCCTCGAGCTCGATGCGGAGGAAAAGCCCAAGGGCGGGGAGAAGAGAACCGAGCAGAAACCGAAGACCGAGGCGTCCAGCGAGGTTACCGTTCCCGTGCCCGATATCGGCGATTTCAAGGAGGTCGAGGTCATCGAGGTGCTGGTGAAACCCGGCGACACGGTTTCCAAGGAGCAGTCGCTGATCACCCTCGAGTCGGACAAGGCGACGATGGAAATCCCCTCCCCCGCTGCGGGCGTGGTGAAGGAGATCAGGGTCAAGATCGGCGACAAGGTGGCGAAGGACTCGCCGATCCTGGTGCTGCAATCGAAAGGGCAGGCGCCCTCCGAGGCGCCGAGGCCGGCTGCGCCCAAGACGCCGGCGAGCGCACCTGCGATGGCGGCGCCGGCCCCGCGCCCGGTGCCGCGCGAGCCGCTGGAGGAAGCGACGACCAAGCCTCATGCCAGCCCGTCGGTGCGCAAGTTCGCGCGCGAGCTCGGCGTCGATCTGGCGAGGCTGCGCGGCAGCGGGCCGAAAGGCCGCATCCTGCAGTCCGACGTGCAGGCCTTCGTGAAAGGCGTGCTGCAAGGCGCACCCGCCTCCGCGCCTGCGGCAAAGGCGGGCGGCGCGCTGCCCTTCAACCTGCCGCCCTGGCCGGAAGTCGATTTCGCGAAGTTCGGCCCGGTGGAAAGCAAGCCGCTGTCGCGCATCCAGAAGCTGTCGGGGCCCTACCTGCATCGCAACTGGATCTCGATCCCGCACATCACGCAGTTCGATGAAGCCGACATCACCGAGCTCGAGGCTTTCCGCAAGGCGCAGACTGTCGAGACCGAGAAACAGGGCTTCAAGCTCACGATGCTGGCCTTCATGATCAAGGCCTGCGTCACCGCGCTGCGGCAGTACCCGGTGTTCAACTCCTCGCTCGACAGGTCGGGCGAAAGCATCGTCATCAAGAAGTACTTTCACATCGGCGTGGCGGTCGACACGCCGGGCGGGCTGGTGGTGCCGGTGGTGCGCGATGCGGACCGCAAGGGCGTGTTCGACCTCGCGCACGAGCTAGCCGACATCTCCAAGCTGGCGCGCGACGGCAAGCTCAAGCCCGGCGACATGCAGGGCGGCACGTTCTCGAT
>Ga0210382_10000229_pt1 | contig 21894 bp, 19 predicted proteins | sample PLMedo_FD_155452 | JGI IMG/M metagenome (GOLD analysis project Ga0210382, IMG submission 155452) | Groundwater sediment microbial communities from an aquifer in East River, Colorado, USA - PLM0_60_coex redo | ecosystem: Environmental > Terrestrial > Soil > Riparian zone | place: USA: East... | reverse complement strand
AAGGGGCCGATGAGCTTGTCGCCGAGCACGCCGACGATCGTGCCGACGATGAAGCTCACCAATACCTTGAGCAGTTTCACATGACCTCCAAAGCGCGCAACGCCGCCGCGGTTTCAATGCCGGTGATCTTCACGGTCTTGCGCCGGCCCGTGTGACCGGCGGCGATGGTCACGGCGGTGCGTGGCACTCCGAGTTGTTCGGCGAGGAAGCGAACGAGCTCGTCGTTGGCCGCGCCGTCCACTGGCGGTGCCGCCAGGCGGATTTTCAGCGCGTCGCCGTGGCGGCCCACGACGATCGTCGCGCGGGCGCGCGGCACGACGTGCACGAGCAGCGTCGCGGTCAGACCCCAGCCGCCGCGCGCAGCCCCGCCAGGAGGACGGTCTTGAGCGCATATAGGACGACCAGCGCGACGAGCGGACTGAGGTCGAGCATGCCGAAGGGCGGAACGACTCGGCGGATAGGCTCGATCAGCCAGTCGGTGAGGGCGTAGAACGGACGCATCCAGCGGTTGTACCGGAAGAACCCGAGCCACGATCCGATGATGCGGATGATCACGGCGTAGAAGAACACGTTGTATCCGAGCTCAACCGCCAGACCCAACGTGGCGCTCGGTCCGCGCTCGGCCGCCCACGTGACGACGTGGAACGTGTTCAGGGCCCACCCCAGCAGCGAAATGAAGATCACGCCGCCGGCCGCGACGACCACGACGAGCCACCAGCCGGCGTGGACGGGATTACCGCCCATCCGCACGAGCCGTTTCTCCACCGGGCGCACGATCGGGTCGGTGGCGGAGCGGAGGCTGCGGCCGAATGGGCTGAACGGAGAGATCCGACGGGTGCGAACCAGCCAGGAGCCGAGCGCGGCGAGAGCCGACACAGCGAAGAGCGCAAAGACCGTGTACCGGGCGACGGTGAGAACGTCAAGCATACGCCGCCGCCACGATCCGATCCTGTTCGGCTTTGTGGGCCGCCGGATATCCCTCGGCGGGACTCGAGCGTTCCGGCCGCGACACGTCCCGCAAGGCGGTTGCCTCGGGGATGACGTCGCGGATCTTTGGGAGCACGAACTTCCGAGCCCCCATGTTGCGCGGCTCCTCCTGCACCCAGACGACTTCCTTCAGGTTGGCGTACCGGGCCGCAGCCTCGCCGATCTCCGCCGACGGAAATGGATAAAGCAACTCGACCCGTCCAATCGCGATGTGCGGCGTCTCGACTCGCCGCGGCGACGCCGTCAGATCGTAGTAGACCTTGCCACTGCACAGGATCAACCGCGTCACCTGGTCCAGCCCGGGCCGCTCGGCATCCCAGAGCACCGCGCGGAACCGCCCCTGCGCCAGGTCCTCGACTCTTGAAGTCGCCGCCGGCAGGCGCAGCAGCCCCTTGGGCGTCATCACGACGAGCGGCCGGATCTCCTCGTGCCGCGCCTGGCGGCGCAGCAGGTGGAAGTACTGCGCCGGCGTCGTGCAGTTGGCCACGCGGATGTTGCCTTCGGCGCCGAGGGCGAGAAAGCGCTCGAGCCGCGCGCTGGAATGCTCGGGGCCGCCCCCCTCGTAGCCGTGCGGCAACAGCAGCGTGAGGCGCGAGGTGTCGCCCCATTTCGCGAGCCCCGCCACGATGAACTGGTCGATGATCACTTCGGCACCGTTGGCGAAGTCGCCGTACTGCGCCTCCCACAGCACCAGCGCGGGATGCGCGGCGGTGGCATAGCCGTATTCGAACCCCAGGCACGCCGCCTCGGACAAGGGGCTGTTGTGCAGCTCGAACGGCGCCCGCGCACCCGGGAGATGCTGAATCGGCGCCCAGCGCTGGTCGTTCGTGGGATCGTGCAGGACCAGGTGTCGCTGGCTGAACGTGCCGCGCTCCACATCCTGCCCGGTGAGCCGGATGGGGGAGCCCTCGGCCAGGAGCGAGGCAAACGCCAGCGCCTCGGCGTGCGCCCACTCCATTCCGCCCTGGGCGATGGTCTCGCGACGGCGCTCCAGCTGTCGTTTGAGCTTGGGATGCTCGGTGAAGCCGTCCGGCACGGTGAGCAGTGCGTCGTTCAGACGCCTGAGGACATCCACGGGAACGGCCGTCTCGGGGTCGGCCACCGCGGCGCGCACGATGTGCCGCTCTTCGCCGGACGGGCGTGACCGTCGCGCCTTGAGTGCCTGCTGCACGTCGGTGAGCCTGGCATACGCGGCGTCGGCTTCCTGCTTCGCGGCCTCGGGCGTCACCAGTCCCTCGGCGGCGAGCTGGGCGGCGTACTTCTCGCGCACCGGCGGCGTCTGCTTGATGACTTCGTACATCAATGGCTGGGTGTAGGCCGGCTCGTCGCCCTCGTTGTGGCCCCAGCGCCGATACCCCACGAGGTCGATCACGACGTCGCCGTGGAATCTCTCGCGATACATCCAGGCGAGGCGCACCGCCGCGATGCACGCCTCGGGATCGTCGGCGTTGACGTGGATGATCGGGACGTCGAACCCCTTGGCGAGATCGCTCGAGTAGTCGGTGGAGCGCCCGTCGCGCGGATCGGTGGTGAAGCCGATCTGGTTGTTGGTGATGAGATGGATCGTCCCACCCGTCGTGTACCCGCGCAGCCGCGCCAGATTGAAGGTCTCGGCGACTACGCCCTGGCCCGCGAATGCCGCGTCGCCGTGGATCAACAGCGGCAGCACGGCGGAGACGTCGTGCTTCGGCTCCGCGCCCCCCCCCGAGCGGTCGGTCTGCTCCGCCCGCGTCCAGCCTTCGACCACCGGGTTCACGGCTTCGAGGTGGCTGGGATTGGACAGCAGGGAGACCGTCACCTCTTTGCCCTTCGTGGTCCGGTACGTGCCTTCGGCGCCGAGGTGGTACTTCACGTCGCCCGTGACGGCTTCGGGGTCGGACGCCGAGCCGGCGCCGCCGCCCTCGAATTCTTCGAGGATCGCCTCGTAGGGCAGGCTGACGACGTGCGCCAGCACGTTGAGCCGGCCGCGGTGCGCCATGCCCATCACGACCTTGTGCGCCCCGAACGCGGCGGCCAGCTCGAGCGTGGTATCGAGCATCGGGACCGTCATGTCCACGCCCTCGATCGAGAAGCGCTTCTGGCCGAGGTAGGCGCGCTGCAGGAAACGCTCGAGCGTGTCCACCAGTGTGAGCCGCGTGAGCAGGCTCCGCTTGTCGTCGACGGAGAGCGGCTTGCGATGCTCGCCGGCCTCGATCACGCGGCGCAGCCACACGCGCTCCTCGTGGCTCGCGATGTGCTCGACCTCGTAGGCAATCGTGCCGCAATAGGTAGCGGTGAGATGGGGCAGCGCGTCGGCGAGTGTGGCACCCGGCACGTAGCACCGCAGCACATCGGCGGGAATGCGCGCCATCGTTTCGGGGGTGAGGCCAAGGGGGCCAGGGTCGAGCGATGGATCGCCGGGCGGCTCGGATCCGAGCGGGTCGAGGTGCGCCGCGCGGTGCCCGAGCCGCCGGATCGCGCGAACGAGGGCCATCGCGGCGGCGACGTGTTGGAAGTCGGGGCTAGGGCCTGGGGCCTGGGGCCTGGGGACCACACTCACCGCCGGACCCCCTAGGCCCCAGCCCCCAGCCCCTAGCCCCAAGCTCTCCGCCACTTCCTCGTAGAACCGTTCCTGTCCCTGCAAGAGGGCATCCACCTGCCGCAGGAACGTGCCAGACTCCGCGCCCTGGATGATGCGGTGGTCGTAGGTACTCGTGATCGTCATGACTTTGGCGCCGGCGACGTCGCGAATCGCGCCGGTGGCGATGATCGAGCCCTGGCCCTTCATCAGGCGCGGGACGGAGGCGACGGTGCCGATCGTCCCCGGGTTGGTCAGCGTGATCGTACCGCCGGCGAAATCGTCGGGGAGGAGCTTGTTGGCGCGCGCTTTCTCGACCAGCGTCTCGTACGTCTGGTGAAACGCAGCGAAGTCCATTCCCTCGGCGTGCTTGATGACCGGGACGACGAGCCCGTGGCTGCCGTCCTTGCGCTCCACGTCCACGGCGAGCCCCAGGCTCACGCCCTGGGGCTGCACGCGGTGCGGCTTCCCCTCGATCTCCTGGAAGGCGTGCGTCAGCACGGGGAATTGCTTCGCCGCCTGGACGATCGCGTAACCGATCAGGTGCGTGAACGAGACCTTCTTGCCGGTCGTTGCCAGCTGGGCGAGCTGGGCGTTCAGGCTCTTGCGTTGCGCGTCGAGCGTGCCCACGGCGAGTTCGCGGAACGAGGTGGCGGTGGGGACGGAGAGCGAGTCCGTCATGTTCTGGACGAGACGGGCTGCCGGGCCCGTGATGGGAGTGGGGCTGGGGCCTGGGGCCTGGGGCGTGGGGACTACACTCGCCGACGGGCCCCCCAGGCCCAAGGCCCCAGGCCCCAGCCCCGCCACCTCCTCACGGGTCGTCGGGATGACCGGCAGCTCCCCCGTCTTCCCGTTGTCGAATAGTTTACGCCAGTCGTCGGGCACGGACGCCGGATCGCGCAGATACTCCTCGTACATCACCTGCACGAAGGCCGCGTTGTGGGTGCCGAAGGCGAACTCGCTCACGCGTCAAATCTAACGACGGGGGCAATGCGCAGTCAGGAAACCGTCAACGCCCTCTCCCTCCCACCACGTAGCGGATTTCTGTCTTGTCGGTCGCCCCGAAATGACTGGACTCGACCAGGTAGCGGTCCCCGACGAGCACCCAGTGCTCGAAGCTGCCCGTGCCCGTGTTGAGGATGACCCAGTCGCCAGGGCCGGAGACGCCCAGCCGATAGGGTCCGGCTCCGGCTTGGAGCTCGGTGGGCTCGGCAGCCAGGGGCTTGACGCGGTCGACGGCCAGCCATGCCACGGCGGCCAGTCCGAGGGTGACGATGGCGGTGCGAATCAACGCGATGGACATAGATTCTCCCAGGTGTTGATGGACGATCGCAATCTACGCGCGCTGCTCTGCTCCGGGATGATAGCCGGGGCCGGCCCACTGATCGCAAGTTCCGCGGTCGCGCAGGGCGTTGTTGGAGGCGCGCTGCCGAGCCGGCTCGCAGCGCGCATCGCCGCCGCGCCCGCGCGCGCGGTGGGCGTCTACTTCCGTGATCTGACCACCGGCGATTCGGCGCTCGTGGGTGCGCACCTTCGCTTCCATGCCGCGAGCACGATGAAAGTCCCGGTGATGATCCAGTTGTTCCGCGACCGCGACGCCGGGCTGCTGTCACTCGACGACTCGATCACCGTCACCAACACGTTCCGATCGATCGTGGACAGCTCGACGTATCAGCTGGATAAGGCGGACGACTCGGATTCATCCCTGTACGCTCGCGTGGGCGGGAAGGCCGCGATCCGTGAGCTGGTCGAGCTCATGGAGACGGTGTCGAGCAACCTCGCGACGAACTTGCTGATCGCGCGCGTGGGCGCGCCGCGCGCGAACGCCACCGCGCACGCCCTGGGCGCCGACTCCATCGTCGTGCTGCGGGGCGTGGAGGACGGCAAGGCCTACCGGGCCGGTCGCAACAACACCACCACGGCGCGGGACCTCGGAGTGCTGCTGGCGGCGATCGCGGACGGCCGCGCCGCATCCCCCGCCGCGGCGCGGGAGATGCTGGCTATTCTGGGGCGCCAGCAGTTTAATGAAGGGATTCCCGCGGGTTTGCCCCCGGGGGAGGGAACGAGGGTCTATCACAAGACGGGATGGATCGGGGGGGTCGTGTACCACGACGCCGCGATCGTCGAGCGCATGGATGGGCGGCGCTACGTGCTCGTGGTGCTCACCGGCGGGATCCAGAAAGACGAGGATGCATACGGGCTGGTGCGCGACCTGTCACGCCTCGTGTACGATCGTGTGGTAAAGTAGGGGCTGGAACGCGGACTTACCTTCTGGCGTTTAGGATTCAACCCATGACCAACACAACGACTCGAGTGACCCGGGGCCCGCTCCCGCCAGGCGTGCCCGCACCGGATTTCACCCTGCCCAGCGGGCCCGACCGGAAGGTCTCGCTGCGTGACTTCCGGGGGCGGCCGGTGATCCTCGCCTTCTATCCGGCCGACTGGAGTCCGGTGTGCGGCGATCAGTTGGCGCTGTACAACGAGGTGTTTCCGGAGTTCCAACGTTACGGCGCCGAGCTCTTGGGCGTCTCCGTCGACGGCGTGTGGTGCCACAAAGCCTACGCGGAGAATCGCAAGCTGCATTTCTCGCTGCTGGCGGATTTCGAGCCGAAGGGGGCGGTCGCGAGGGCGTATGGCGTGTATCGCAACGCGGATGGGATCACCGAGCGGGCGCTCTTCGTGATCGACGGGGACGGCACGATCCGCTGGAGCTACGTCTCCCCGATCGATGTGAATCCCGGGGCAGACGGGATCCTGCAAGCGCTCGAGGAGATCGTTCCCTCCCCGAGCGGCGGTGCACGGTGACCCGCAAGCTGGAGACCGGCATCTTGGTGCTTCCGGTCGGGGAGCGCGATCACGCGCAGGGGCGCGCCGACGCGCCGGTGACGCTGGTCGAATACGGGGACTTCGAGTGTCCCTACTGTCGCCAGGCGTATCCGATCGTCAAGGAGGTCCAGAGCCGCCTAGGGCCGCGGCTGCGGTTCGTGTACCGCAACTTCCCGCTGACGGAGCTGCATCCGCACGCCGAGCACGCCGCGGAGGCCGCGGAAGCGGCGGGTGCGCAAGGCGCGTTCTGGCAGATGCACGACCGGCTGTTCGAACGGCAGTTTGCGCTCGAGGACGAGAACCTGGTCGAGTACGCCCAGGAGCTCGGCCTCGATGCCGACCGCGTGGCGGGCGAGCTGGCAGCGCACACGCACAAGCCGCGCGTGCGGGAAGACTTCATGAGCGGCGTGCGGAGCGGCGTCAACGGTACGCCGACGTTCTTCATCAACGGCGTACGGCACGATCAGCGGTGGGACGTGGATACGCTCGCCGGCGCGGTCGAGCGGGCGGCTGTGGTGGGCGCGTGAGCGAAGGGGTGTGGCGGCCGCTCCGCATCGTTTTCGCGCCGCACAGTGTGGCGCTGACTGATCACCCACCCTGTACCAAGGGGCCGCCGGCGTAGCGAAGATACGCGAGCATGGGCCTTGCCCTAGCGTGGTGCGTCCGTTCGGACACAGCGGATCACCAGCAGGAGGAGTACCCATGCCACGCATGCATATTCGGGGCGGTCTCGCCGCGACGGCCCTCGTTATCGTTGCCGCCTGCCGGGATACCCCGGTCGCTCCCCCCTCCTCGTTGACCCTCCCCGGCGGCGGCCTTCCGGGCTTCCCCGGAACCGTCACCGATCTCGCGGTAGATGAGGTCACGCAGAACTCTGTGACGCTCTCGTTCACGGAGGTGGACGACGGCCTCGGGCAGCCGGCGCGCTACGTCGTGCGCTACGCCGCGCCGCCGATCGAGTGGGGCTCGGCCGCGGCCGTGACCGAGGGGACGTGTGTGACGCCCGTGTTCGGACAAGGGGTCGGCGCGCGCTTGACGTGCACCGTCCTCGGGCTTGCGTCGGCGACGACGTACGAGTTTCAGGTGGCGGCCTACCGGTCGACGCTCGGGCTGGTGGAGACGTTCGGGAACCCGTCGAACGTGGCGCAGGGGACGACCAGCGCGCCCCCGCCGGGCACTGTGACGGATCTGAGCGTCATCGAGGTGACGGGCAGCTCCGCCACGCTCGCGTTCACCGAGGTGGACAACGGGGAGGGGCAGCCGGCGCAGTACTTCGTGCGCTACGCCGAGCCCCCGATCGAGTTCGACGCGGCGCCGGATGTGACAGAAGGCACTTGCACGCCGCCGGTGGTCGGGGCGCAGGTCGGCGCGCAGCTGACGTGCATCGTCCTCGGGCTTGCGCCGTCCACGACGTACGAGTTTCAGGTGGTCGCCTACCGGGGAACGTTTGGTCAAGACGCCGTTTTCGGGGACCTGTCGAACGTAGCGCAGGGGACGACCGGCGCCGCATCCTGTGACTGTTGGACCAACAAGGCGTTCATGCCCACGGCGCGATGGTCGCTGGGCGTCGCGGACGTCAATGGGACGCTCTATGCTGTCGGCGGCCGCCGGTTCAACGCACAGATTCAGTCGGCGGTCGAGGCGTATGATCCGGCCACCGACACGTGGACGACCAAGGCCCCGATGCCCACCGGGCGCGCAGGCTTGGGTGTTGCCGTGGTCGACGGGATTCTCTACGCTGTGGGTGGCTACAGCGGCGGCGGCGGCGTGGTCGAGGCGTATGACCCGGCCACCGACACGTGGACGACCAAGGCCCCGATGCCCACCGCGCGATACTCCTTGGGTGTCGCCGCAGTCGACGGGATTATCTATGCCGTGGGCGGCAACGTTGGGGGCCTCAGCGGCCTGACGACGCTCGAGGCATATGATCCCGCCACCGACACGTGGACGACCAAGGCCCCGATGCCGACGGGGCGGTACTGGCTCGGTGTCGCCGCCGTGAACGGCCTGCTGTACGCAGTGGGTGGCTCCAGTAGCTCCGGTAACTCGGCGACCGTTGAAGCATACGATCCCCTTACCGACACCTGGACAACCAAGGCGCCGATGCCGACGGCGCTACGCGACGCAGAGGCCGCCGCCTTGGACGGTATGCTCTACGCCGTGGATTCGTACCCCCAGTATCGCCTGAAGGCGCTCTTCGCGTATGACCCGTCCACCGATACCTGGACGGCCAAGGCGCCGATGCCGACCTACGATACGGAAGGGATAGGGAGCTTTGGCGTCGCCGCCGTTGCTGGAAGACTCTATGCAGTGGGCGGCAGCGACTTGCGTGGCTATGTCAAGGCGTATCAACCGTAGAGGAGCAAACTACGAGACGCGCCGCGTCTTCCTTCTCATGAAGTCCATAAGAATGAACTGCCCCAGCGTCATGGTGTTCGTGAAGTAGGCCTTCCCGCGGCAGATCGCGGAGACCTTCTTCACGAACTCCACCAGGCTGCGATCGCGCGCCAGCATGAACGTGTTGATCAGGATGCCGCTACGGCGGCACAGCCCCACCTCGCGGTAGGTCGCCTGCAGGATGTGGGGGTCGAGGCCCATCGAGTTGACGTAGATCCGTCCGTCGGGCTGCGTCAGCGCCGACGGCTTGCCGTCGGTGATCATGATGATCTGGCGCATGTCCTTGCGCTGCCCCGTGAGAATCCGCCGCGCCAGCTTCAGCCCTTCCGCCGTGTTCGTGTGGTAGGGTCCCACCTGCGCGTGCGCGAGCTGGCCGAGGGGGATCTCCTCGGCGGTGTCGTGGAACAGCACGACGCGCAGCGTGTCGCCCGGGAACTGGGTGCGGATGAGGTGCGTCAGCGCGAGCGCGACCTTCTTGGCCGGCGTGAAGCGGTCCTCGCCATAGAGAATCATCGAGTGGGAGCAGTCGAGCATCAGCACCGTCGCCGAGGACGAGCGGTACTCGGCCTGGTGCACCATCAGGTCGTCGTACTCCAAGTTGATCGGCACACCCAGGCCCTCGCGCTCGAGCGCGTGCGATAGCGTGGCGTTGACGTCGAGGTTCAGCGTGTCGCCGTATTCGTACCGCTTGCTCGCCGCCTCCGCCTCGATGCCCGTCGCCAGGTGCTCCGTCTCGTGCGCGCCGAAGCTCGACTTCCCGACGCTTCCGAGCAGGTGCTTGAGGGTGCGGTAGCCGAGGAAGTCGATCCCCTTTTCGGTGAGGCTGAACTGCACCTGCTGGGCCGCTTCCTGCGCCATCCCGCCAGGGCCGAAGAGCGGCTGCTGGCCCGCCGGAAGCTGCGGCGCCTGGGTGAGGTTCAGGTACCCCTCGTCGATCAACTTCTGCACGATCTGGTCGAGCAGCTCGCCGAGCTGGCGTTGCAGCTCGGCGTCGCGCTGCGCGTCGCCGGTTGAGTCACCGCGCAGCACCGTGAGCATTTCGGGAGTGAGCTGGCCCGACTCCATCAGGGCCTGGAGGATCGCCTGGCGCAGAGCGTCGAGCGAGCGGTCGGGATCCTCCTCGCCCACATCGCCCCAGAAGGGATGCGAGTGCGGGCCTCCGGCAAAGCCCGATTGGAGGAGAAAGTCCGCCAGCTGGTCGAGCAGCGCCTGCAGGTTCAGCGTCTCGAGCAGGCCGGGGACGAAGCGGCTATAGGTCGTGTATTTCATGGGCCGTCTATCAATCTAGTATAGTTTGGTACGCCATGACCGAGGCCGCGCGGCGCTACGGATTCGGGGCCCTCGCCCACCGCAACTTCCGTCTTTTCCTCTTCGGCCAGACCGTCTCGGTCACGGGCACCTGGATGCAGTCGATCGCCCAGGGCTGGCTCGTGCTGCAGCTCACCAACTCCCCGTTCTACGTCGGCCTGGTGTCGGCACTCAGCTCGATCGGCGTACTCCTCCTTACCCTCTACGCCGGCGTCGTCGCCGACCGCACCGATAAGCGGCGCATGGTGGTCATCACGCAAACACTCCTCATGCTGCAGGCGTTCGCGCTCGCCGCCCTGGTCGCGACCGGCAAGGTCACCGTGGAGAGCGTCATGGCGCTCGCCGCGTTCCTCGGGATCGTGAACGCGTTCGACATTCCCACCCGACAGTCGTTCCTGGTCGAGATGGTGGGCAAGGACGACCTGATGAACGCGATCGCACTGAACTCGTCGGTGTTCAATGCGGCGCGCGTCTTCGGCCCCGCCGTGGCGGGCGTGCTGATCGGGACCGTGGGCACGGCATGGTGCTTCGCCCTCAACGGCGTGAGCTACCTCGCCGTGATTGGGGTGCTCCTCGCGATGCGGCTCACGCCCCACATCCCACGCCCCACGCAGTTGACTGCCTGGCAGGGGCTCCGGGAAGTGCTGCGGTACCTGGGGAGCGACCGGCGCGTGTCGACGCTCGTCGTGCTGACCGGCCTGTTCAGCGTGTTCGGGTTTCCTTTTCTCGTGCTGATGCCCGTCGTGGCGCGGGACGTCCTGCAGGCCGGTGCGGCGGGGTACGGCGCCCTCACGGCAGCGGTGGGGATGGGCGCGCTCCTCGGCGCGCTCGGGATCGCCGTCTTGAGCGGGCGCATCCCGAAGGGCCGCACCCTCGTCCTGGGCGGCACGAGCTTCGGCTTCGCGCTCGCGCTGTTCGCGGCCTCGCGCAGCTTCACGCTCTCGCTGGTGGTGCTCGCGTTCGCGGGCTGTGCGATGATCCTCAACAACGCGCTCACGAATACGTTGCTCCAGACACTCGTCCCCGACGAGCTGCGCGGGCGCGTAATGGGGTTCTACTCGTTCGTGTTCGTTGGGTTGGCGCCGCTCGGCGCGCTGCAGGCCGGAGTGTTAGCCGAGCACTTCGGGGCCCCGTGGGCGGTCGCGGCGGGGGGGCTGATCACGGCGCTGGCGATGGCGATCGCGGCGTGGCGGGTGCCGGAGCTGCGAACTGCGCCTTAGGCCGTTGGCTGTTGGCCAAGGGCCAATGGCCAACGGCTATGTCCAGCCGCGACGTTTCCCTTCCGCCACGACCAACGCCGCCGCCCCCTCGAACCCGAGCCGCTCGGCGTTGAGCACCAGATCGTAGTTGGTGATGTCCCCGCGCTCGCGGCCATAGTGCGTCTTCACGTAGTGGTCGCGTTGCTTGTCGGTCTCGTCCACCACCTTGTCTACGCTCGCGGGATCCACGCCGAGCCGTTCCACGGCGACCTTGCGGCGCCAGGGCTTGCTCGCGACGACGTACACGTGCAGGGCGTTCTCGCGCTTGGCCAGAACGGCCTGCGCCCCGCGGCCCACCAGCACCACGCGCCCCTCGGCCGCCGCTTCGGCGATCACCCGCTCGGTCATCTTGACGATGGTCGTCTCGTCCGTCTCGACTTGGGGCAGCGCCGCGGCGGTGGTGATGAACATTTCCGGGGACCCGACCGCCAGCGTCCGCGCGACGCGCTCAAGCAGGCCGGGGGTCCGCTCCTCCCGCTCCGCCACCTCGTCGGCGGGCAGGCCGGCGAGGCGCGCCACTTGATCCACGAACTCGTTGTCGATCAGCGTCCAGCCCAGCGCCTTCGCGACCAGGCGGGCGATGTCCGAGCCACCTGAGGCGTACTGCCGTGTGACCGTAATGAGCGGCGGTGCGCTCACTACGGCCGCAGATTCCGCCGTAGGTCGCCGAGGTTCAGCACCGGGATCCCGCCCGCGGTCGGCACGAGGACGACGAGGTTGTTCGACGACTTCATTTCGCGCAGGACGTCGAGGTACTGCCGGGTCAGGGCCTCGGCGGTGAGGGTCGTATTGAGGAGCCGCTGCTGTTCCGCCTGGAGCCGCGCCACTTCGACGCGGTGCCGCTCCGTCTCGACTTGCTGCTCCTGCGCGATCTTGTTGTTGATCGCCTGCACTACCTGCGCCGGCGGCTGCAGGTCGCGCAGGAAGAAGGCCGTGACGGTCGCGATGCGGAACCGCGGGCCGCCCACCCGGGGCTGCGTCACCAGGGCGGAGTCCACCAGCTGCTCCATCGTCGTGGCGATCCGGGTGCGCTTCGAGATGTCGTTGATGGAGTACTGCACCATCCCGTCGCGCACGCCCTTGCGGATGGCGTTGCGCACGGCGCTGTGGATCTGGTCCTCGTTCCCGATTTCGGTGTAGATGTGCGCCGCCTGCTGCGGGTCGATCTGCCAGCGGAGGCTCACGTCCACGGTCATGCCCATCTGCTCGCTCGACAGGGCCGCGATTTCCTCGATCTGGTCGCCCGAGAAGGGGTATTGCTCCTCCCGCGTGGAGAAGCGTTCCACCGACGACCACGGGGTCACCACACGGATCCCGGCCAACAGGGGCGACTGGTCCACCGAGCCGAAGGCGTGCCGCACACCGACTTCACCGGCGTTGATGACGACTAGCGTCGACCCCAGCACGAGGAGGACGCCGACGACCATGGCGCCGAGGCTCAGCAGGCGCAACCCCGGGCGCGCGCTCTCGGCCCGAAGGGCGGATGCTCCGAGACGCAGGAAGAACGCGAGGGCAAGGAGCACGAGACCGAAAAGCATCTGGCCCATGGGGACTCCGGGAAGGGGGGTTAGGTGAACAGGTTGGGCCCCGCGCCCGGCCCCGGCTTCCCGAAGGGCGGTCCCTTCGGGTCGGGGCGGGCGCGGACGTAGCCAAGGTCCTCGCTGCGCGCGATCCGTTTCTCGGCCACCAGGCCCTCGAGCACCAGCTCGCAGGCCGACACCATCGCGGCGGGATCTTTCTTGCCGGCGAGCCCCACTTGGTCCACCAGGTCGAGCAGCCCCGGTACGACGCTGAAGCCTTTGAGCAGGGCCTCCGAGCGCTCGTCGGGCGTGATCTTGAGCGCGCCGCCCTCGTCGAACCAGTGGACGATGTCGTCCACGTTGGCACCGCCCACTCGCGCCTCGAATGTCTTGCCGGCGGCGCGGCGGATCAGGTCTTTGGCGATCGTCTCCGACCCCTGCAGCTCGCCCTCGTACTCGAGCTCCAGCTTGCCGGTGATGGCCGGCAGGGCGGCGTACACGTCCGAGACGCGCGGTACCACCGCCCGCTCCTTGGTGGCGATCGTCCGGCGCTCGGCGTTCGAGACCACGTTGTCCAGCACGCTGATCGGCAGGCGCTGCGACACACCGCTGCGGCGGTCCACGCGCTTGTCCTCGCGCGCTTCGAAGGCGATGCGCTCGATCAACTCCTCGATGAAATCGGGAATGCGGATCGGGCGGCCATCGCGCTCCACCCACGCCTCCTGCTTCGTGATCGCCGTGCCCAGCTCCACCGTCAGCGGGTAGTGGGTGGTGATCTCGGAACCGATCCGGTCCTTGAGCGGCGTGATGATCTTGCCGCGGGCGGTGTAGTCCTCGGGGTTCGCGGTGAACACGAGCGCCACGTCGAGGTTCAGTCGGACGGGGTAGCCTTTGATCTGGACGTCACCCTCCTGCATGATGTTGAAGAGGCCCACCTGGATCTTGCCGGCGAGATCGGGCAGCTCGTTGATGGCGAAGATCGCGCGGTTCGCCCGCGGCAGGAGGCCGAAGTGCATCGTCAGCTCGTCGGAGAGGAGGTGCCCCCCCCGCGCCGCCTTGATCGGGTCCACGTCGCCGATGATGTCGGCGATGGTCACGTCGGGCGTGGCGAGCTTCTCCACGAACCGGGAGTCGCGCGGCAGCCAGGCGATGGGCGTCGCGTCGCCGTGCTCGGCGATCAGCTCGCGGCCGTACTTGGAGATCGGCTTGAACGGATCGTCGTTCACTTCGCTGCCCGCAACGATCGGGACCTCCTCGTCCAACAAACTGACGAGTTGGCGCAGGATGCGGCTCTTCGCCTGGCCGCGCAGGCCCAGCAGGATGAAGTTGTGGCGGGCGAGTAACGCGTTGACCAGCTGCGGAATGACGGTGTCCTCGTACCCCACGATGCCGGGGAACAGGGCCGTGCCGTTCTCCAGCAGGCAGATCAGATTCTCCCGCATCTCGTCCTTCACCGTGCGGCGGCGGCGGGCGGGACTCGCCCACTCCGTCTGCTTCAGCTCACCGAGTGTCGTTGGCTGCATCATGACTCGACGTTAACCAAAGAGGCGCAGTGCCGCCACGCCCCACGCTGCAACATCGACCGCCGCTTTGCCGTCGCCCCCGACTGAGATCGCGTCGCCGTTCATCTCCACCAGGTTGGTGCGGCGCGCCTGTCGAAAGGCATACGCCGCGGGCCACACGCCGACCGACCGCGCCTGGCCGGCGACGTCGAGCAGCTTCACGATCGCCCCCTCACCGTCGTCGGCGCGCTTCGCGCCCACCACCAGCACGCCTTTGTCCGCGAGGAACAACGCCCGATCCTTGCTAATGAGCGGGCCGGCGACGGAAGTCTCGTATGAAGGGCTGAGGTAGAATGGATCGCACGCCGCCCAGCCGCGGCGGACCGGCTCGGCGGGATCGCCCGGGGCGAGGAGCGAGAGGCGGAACCGGAACGTCTCCACACCTCCTTGCCGCGCGGCGTAGTTCGTGTGCCAGTAGTTGTTCATCGCATAGGCGAACAATGTGCCGTTGGGGACGATGGACCGGCGCCATGCTCCGCGGCAAATGTCGTTCAAGGTGAAGAGGGGCGTGTCGGGCCCGCTCCACAAAATCCCCTCCGTGCCTTCGCGCAGCCACACCCAGTGCGCGTGGCAGTACCAGTCGCGGCAGCTCCCCGGCTGCTGGTCGCGTTCCACCGTCATGCGGCCGAGGGGCACCTCGACCTCGACGGTCGGCTGCGTGAAGGCGAAGGGGAACGCCACGTAGAGCGCTTCCTTGGCGAGCGTCGCGTCCTTCAGGAGCCGATTCTCGATGTCCACCCACGGCAGATCGTCGTACAGCGTGACGGTCGACACGATGGACGAAAACCCGTCGAGCGCCCGCTCGGCCACGAGCCGCGCGCCGATCCCCGGCAGTCGCTCGCGCCGGGCGCGGACCAGGCGCGCCTGCGTCAGGGCCAGCTCGGGCGGGTTTTTCAGGTGACTCCGGTCGCCGGAAGTCCACAGCGCGCTGCGCTCCCCTCCTTTGACGTACACGAGCTGGTTCAGGCCCGACCACTCCGATGCCTTCACCCGCTCCTTGCCGTCGGGCCCCGTGAGCGAGCGGATGGCGCCGGTCGCCGGATCGAGTTGGGCCGCGAGGCCGCCGGCCTTGGCATCGAGGACCTCGCCCTCGGCGACGGGGGGGCGAATGGCGCGGTCCGTCTCGGTGAGCGCCAGGTAGCCGAGCGGCGGCACATCCCGCAATAGGACCAGCGCGTCTCCGCCTTCTCCACCCAGGTCTACCGCCGGGAGCTCCTGGCCGCCGTAGGACAGGGCTTTTCCGGCGCCCCCGGGCACGCGCGCCACGTCGGTGCGCTCCCAGGGGGCGGCGTTGAAGACGAGCCGGCCGTGGCCCGCGCCGGTGGCGCGGCCGAGGCGCAACAGCCCTTCATCCAGGAGCTGGCGGGCGGCGGCCGCACCGCCTTCGACAAGACGCCGCTTGTACGCCCACTGCGCGACCGTCTGCCGCGCGTCCGGCGCGGAAACGCTGACGTCCGCACCCCAGGTGTGCTCACCGAAGAGCAGCAGGTCGCGCCACATCGTCCCGCGATCCTCGGCTCGGCGGCGCAGCCGGCGCGGTGCTTCCTCGTCGTGTGGTTCCACACGATCGTCCCACAACGCCACGATCTCGGTGGCGCGAGCGGCGAGCTGCGCGGATCGGAACGCCGCCAGCTCGGCCGCTGTCGATGCCGCGCCGTCTTCCCAGTACAGCCCGGTGTCGCCCCGCCGCACGGGGATCCGCGGTCCGTGCCGCCGCTCCAGCTCGCGGAAGAAATCCTCCGCTCGGCCCGGCACGATGCGCGGAAAGGCGTAGCGCCGGTTGAACTCCTCCATGTTCGTGACGAGCTGCTCCTTCATGAGGGCGTTGTCCTGCCAGTCGGCCCCGTAGAGCAGCGCCAGGTCGAACGGCCAGTCGCGCGAGAGGAACACCGGAGCCCCTAGGAGCCAGTCGGAGAGCCGCCGCGCCATCTCGTCGGGGCCGGTGGCGAAGCCGTAGCGCGTCGCGTCGCCGTAATGATAGGCGCGCCAGTGGAGCACGCGGCTGCCGTCAGGCCCCTCCCAGTAGTAGACCTGCGGGTAGCTCGTCCACGGGCCAGCGAGACCGATCTCGTCGCCCTGAGCGGGCGGCAGGAGCGGCACCGCGCGCTCGGGGTTCGCGCCGCTCGCGAGGTACTTCACCCCGCTTGCGGCGAGCACCATTGGGAAGGTCAATGTCTGGCCGGGGACGTCGGTGATCTGTGCCGCGACGTAGGTAAGGCCTCGCTCGCGCGCGAGCCGGCCCGCCGGCCAGACGACCCGAGCGAGCGTTTCGTGGTCCAAGAGGCCGGTCAGCATGTTCGCGAACAGCGCCTCGGACCCGACCTTGCCGCCCTGAATCGCCTGCACGAGCGCGTCGCCCGCCTCGGGGGGTCGATTCTCGAGATACGACAGGACCTGCAGCGCGCATTCCGCCGTGAAGTGGTAGTCGGGGTGAGCGGGGAGCCGGGCGAGCGCGGCGTCCAGGTTCTTGCGATGGACCTCGAGCGCGTTCTCTTGCAGATCGGTGTAGCCGACGTCGGTGTGGATCGATGACAGCCAGTACAGCGTCCAGCGCTTCGGCGGCGTGAGCCGGACGCGCTTGCGGGCCGCGCGGTCGCGCCCCACTTCGACATCCACCTGGAAGTCGGACGGCTGGGACAGCGGGACCCAAACCTCGCCGGTCAGGGTGAGCCCTTCGCCCAGCGGGAGCAGGCCCGCGGTGCCGACGAGCGCCCCACGGCGGTCGGTGACGCGGGCGCGCGCGGCGGGGGCACCGAGGCCGGCGACGGTGATGCGCACGAGATTCTTGCGGCCGTCGGGCTGCTGGTACAGGGCGGTCGGGAGCACCTCGACGGCCGGCTGCTGGGCAGCGGCGCGGCTCGGGCCGCGCCACAGCGGAAGGGACGCGAGCCAGCCGAGGAAGCTGCGACGGTCGAAAGGCGGCATGGTTGTGGTACAAGATACCCGGCCTTGACGCAACAGAGCCGTCCGATAAGTTCCCCCACGTTTCCGGGGACTCGAACCTCCAACAGGAGTGAGCATGAAGCGTCTCGCACTCGCCGTGGCGCTCGTCGCCATGGCCTCGGCCGCTTGTAAGAAGGCCGATCAGTCCGGCCAGGCGGCGGCCGACACGTCGGCCATGATGGCCGCCGACTCGACCAAGATGGCGGCGGACACCACGCACCACATGGCGGCGGATACGGTCAAGAAGAAGCCGTAAGTTAGAAAGCGGCCACCGTGCGGCGGATCGCCGTACGGCCATCGAACGGCGGCCTCCACCCCAGCTCCTGATGCGCCCGGGCGGCAGCGTAGGGATTCTCCCCGACAAAGAACCCGACCGCCGCGCCGCCGAGCCCCGCGTACTGCGTCGGGTAGCGCAGCCGCAGCCAGCGCGTCCAGACTTTCACGCCCAGCCGCGCCACGAAAACGGGGACGGGGATGCGGAGCAAGCGCACGCCCAACGCCTCTGCGAATGCGGCGATGAATTCCCGCTGGGTCAGCTCGGGGGGGGCGTCGGCGGTGACGTTGTAGGCGCGGAAGCCAGGTACCCGCGAGTCAAGCGCGGCGACGATCGCCGACGCCACGTTCCCCGCGTACACGCACGACAAGTGATTCGTCCCGGGTCCGATGGCCGGCAGGAACCGCGAGCGCACCGCGCGGATCACGCGCGGCGTGAACAGCCGGTCGCGTTCGCCATAGATGACGTTGGGTCGGATGGCCACCGCGCTGAGCCCGCTGTCCCGCACGAGGTCTTCGGCCATGCGTTTCGTCCGCGCGTAGAAGTCGTGCTCGGGGATCGGCTGGAACGGGAAGGCCTCCGTGACCGCATTACGACCGGCGGCGTACGCCGCGGTGCGGCCATACACGGCGGCCGATGAGATGTGCACCAGCCGGGCCTCCGCGGCACGGGCAGCGGCCACCGCGAGGCGCGTGCCGCCGACGTTCACCCGCTCGAACTCGGCGTACGGGGCCCGTGGTGCGACGAGTGCGGCCGCGTGCACGATCCCCCGCACGCCGTCCGTCGCGCGCCGCCAGGCCTCAGGGTCCGTCACATCGCCGACGAAGGACCGGACGGGCTTGCCGGCCGCCTGGAGAGCCTCGATGACATGACTCCCCACGAGCCCTCTGCCGCCCGTGACGAGGACGGTCACGCCGGGCCGATGTTGGGTAGATCGAAGGGGAGGGCGACGACGCGCGCCTCGCGGCCGGCGGCGCGGACCACCGCGCCGATCGCCACCTCGCGGCGGACGACGGCGAGGCCGATCCAGCGGCCGCTGCCGGGCACGGAGCCTTTCCCGTCGGGGAGCCAGGCGACGCTCGTCACGCGGCCGACGTCCCGCTCGTCTTCGGTCACGGCGCTCCACCCCTCCGCGGGCGGCACGGGCGCGTCGAGCTCGAACAGCAGACCCCGCAGATGCCGGTTCGCGTGGCCGCGGAAGTGCAGGCGGCTGACGGTCTCCTGCCCCGTGTAGCAGCCTTTCGTGTACGACACACCGCCGATCTCGTCGTAGCGCACTTCCTGGGGAATCGTCTTTTCGTCCACTTCCGCCGCGAGGCGCGGCCATCCGGCGAGAATTCGGGCCAAGTCGAGCGCTGCGCCCTCCGCCAACGCAGCGCCCGCCCGGACGAGTCGGTCGACCACTGCCGCCTGATGCTCCGGGGCCAGCGTGATCTGGAGGGCGAACGGCGCCTGGTCGCCCGGGCGGGCGATCTCGAGCGGCAGGTCCCCGAGCGTCGCCTCCATGGCATGCCCAGCTCCCCCCCCCCCGTGCGGCGGATTGGGGAGCCCCGCCGCGCTTGCCGTGGCGAGGGCGTGTGCGCCGGCCACGCGCAGCACCGTGTAGTCGGCGGTCCGGTCTACGGCACGCGCGAGCCGCGGCGGCACAGAGCGTTGGAAGATCGTCGCCGCGCGCTCGCGGCCCTCCACGGGCACCGTGAAACGCACCCGCGCGCCCAGGCGCGCGGCCCAGCCGTCCACGACGATCATCCCCTTCGGCGTGAGGAGCGCGCCGTACACGAAGGCGCCGTCGCCCGGTTGCTCGATGTCGCTCGTGAGCAGCCCCTGGAACGACGTCACCGCGCCGGGCCCCGCGAGGTCGAGGACCGCGACGTCGGCGGGCGCGACTATCGCGCCGGCGCGGAGCTGATCGACGATCTCGGCCGGCACGTCACCCGGGTTCAGGCGCGTGACTGTCGGCGGCGGGGCGGGGGGGAACGTTTCGCTCACGCGAGCGTCTCCTTGAGCCATGCCGCGATCGCCGGCCAGCACGAATCGCGAGCCTGGGGGGCGAGCACCAGACCGCGGTGCGACAGCCCCGCCTCGACCGTGAGGGTCTTGCGCTCGGCTCCGACGCGGTCGACCACTTGGCGGCACGCGGCGGCGGGCGCGAAGACGCGGTCCGAGCCGCCCGCCACGGCGAGATACGGCGTGCGGACGGCGGCGAGCGCGGCGAAGTAGTCGAAGCCGTCGGCGCCCACCCACCCGCCTCGCACGTTCCACCGCATCCACTCGGCGAGGATCCCCGCCGCTTCGTCCTCCGAGCCGAAGCCCAGCGCGCGGGCCGGGAACCGCCCGAGGAGGCGCGACAGGGCGATCGTCGCGGCGGCGAGGGACCAGCGGATGGCCCCAATGCGGCGGGGCCCCGGCGTCCCCAGGGTCACGATCCCGCGCAGCGGCGCGGCGGCGGCGACGCGGGTGAGCCAGCACAGCCCCGCCGCCCCACCTGCCGAGTGGCCGAGCCACGCGAGCGCCGCGCCGTCGGTCTCTTCGTGCACCCGGGCGACGAGCGCCGGCGCATCGCGCAGCGCCCAATCCTCGAATGTCCAGGCGAGAGGCCGCGGCTCGCGGGCGGCATCGCCGTGATGGCGCAGATCGGCGAGCCAGACATCGAAGCCGGCCGCGCCGAGGTAGTGGCCCAAGCCGCCGTTGCCGTCGGCGGCGTGGAGCCAGACGCGGTGGTTCGTGAACGCGCCATGGACGAGCAGCACCGCCGGGCGCCGGTCGCGGTGGGCGCGGAGCCGGTGCAGCGCCAGCTCGACGCCGTCGTTCGCGGGAAAACGGCGCATGCTCATTCGTAGCGACCCGCCGCGCGATAGGCGGCGTCGAGCAGCTCGACCGGGTGGCGCACCGCCGCGGGAATCCGCGCGGCGGCGAGCCCCGCGCCGAGCTGCATGACGCACCCGGGGTTGCCCGTCGCGACCACCTGGGGTGCCGCGGCGCGCAGCCGCTCCAGTTTGGGGCGGAGCACGGCTCGCGACATCTCCGGCTCAACGAGCGTGAACAGCCCCGCGCTGCCGCAACAATCGGCGGCGCCGGGGACGGAGATCAGCTGGAGCAATGGGATGGCTGCGAACAGGCGGTTCGGTGGTTCGGCGACGCGCTGCGCGTGCAGCAGGTGGCAGGGCGGGTCGTAGGCGACGTGCAGGTCGAGCGGAGCACCGGCGACCGGCCCGCCGTTCGCGGCGAGCAATTCGGTGACGTCGCGGACGCGGGCGGCGAACCTCGCCGAACCATCGCCGTCATCCAGCAGGTGACCGTACTCCTTCATCAGCGCCCCGCACCCCGCGCTGTTGACGACGATCGGCTCGTCGCCGTCGCCGAACGCCGCGACATTCGCTCGCGCCAGCGCCCGCGCCGCGTCACCGAGCCCCGCGTGCGCGTGCAGCGCCCCGCAGCACACCTGGCCGGCGACCTCGCGCACCTCGTAGCCGTTGACTTGCAGGGTCCGGATGGTGGCGTCGTGGACGTGGGAGAAGAGACCTTGCATGACGCAACCACGAAACAAAAGGACGGAACGTTGGAACGTTGGAAAGTTGGAACGTGAAGCCACACCACTTTCCATCTTTCCATCTTTCCATCCTTCCGCCTTCGTAGCCGCCAGCATTCCCATCGCGAACCCCATCCGTCCCCACCCGGCGAGCAGGCGGGGAATCCCCGTTGCGCGAAGAAGGCGGGCGAACCGATACACGAGCGGCGATACACCGGGTGCGGTCAGCGCCCACAGCGCCGCCCGCGCCAGCCAGGGGACGCTGCCAGCCGCGGTCAGTCGCTCGCGCGCCGCTTCGAGGCCTTGGCCATAGCGGACGCCCGACGGGCAGACCGGCTCGCAGGCGCGGCACCCGAGGCAACGGTCGAGGTGGAAGACGAGCGTCGCGTCGGTCGCGGCGAAATCGCCGCGCTCGAGCGCGCGCATCAGCTCGATCCGGCCCCGCGGTGAGTCGGCTTCGTCGCCCGTGGCGAGAAATGTGGGGCAGGCCTGGAGGCAGAAGCCGCAGTGGACGCACGCATCCAGGCCGGCGAAGCCCCCCCGCGCCCGTGAATTCACCGCAGTCATTCGCCGTCGGTCGCGACCACCAGCGCGCCGCCGGGATCGAACGTGCGGCGCAGCCCGGCGACGAGGGGGCCGGCTCCCTCGCGATACGCGCCGAAGTGGCCTACGGCGTGGCGTACCGGCCAGGCCGCGCGCTCGAGCGTCAGCGGCGCCTCGAGGCCCGCGAGG
>Ga0210382_10000228_pt1 | contig 21894 bp, 21 predicted proteins | sample PLMedo_FD_155452 | JGI IMG/M metagenome (GOLD analysis project Ga0210382, IMG submission 155452) | Groundwater sediment microbial communities from an aquifer in East River, Colorado, USA - PLM0_60_coex redo | ecosystem: Environmental > Terrestrial > Soil > Riparian zone | place: USA: East... | reverse complement strand
GCGATGAAGCCCGACGAGCGGCTCGCCGCCCTGGTGCCGGTGCGCGAGTTCTCCGAGAGCCAGTACCTCCTGTTCGCGACCAAGAACGGCGTCGTCAAGAAGACCGTGCTCTCGGAGTTCGGCAATCCGCGCTCGAACGGCATTCGCGCCATCAACATTGAGAAGGGCGACGAGCTGATCGACGTGCAGGTGACCGACGGCAAGAACGACATCGTCCTCGCCACCAATCACGGCATGAGCATCCGCTTCCACGAGAAGGACGTGCGCGACATGGGCCGGACCGCGACGGGCGTGAAGGGGATCGAGCTCGACAAGAAGGACCACGTGATCGACATGGTCGTGGTGCGCCGCAAGTCCACGCTGCTCGTGGTGACGGAAAAGGGGATGGGCAAGCGTTCGGAGCTCGACGAGTACCGGATTCAGCACCGCGGCGGCCGCGGCATCATCACGCTGAAGCGCGGCCCCAAGACCGGCGACATCATCGCGCTCAAGGAAGTGCTCCCCGACGATGAGCTGATGATGATCACCAAGAAGGGCATCATGATCCGCGTCCCGGTCGAGGGGATCCGCATCACCGGCCGCAACACGCAGGGCGTGAAGGTCATGAACCTGACCGCCGGCGACCTGGTGGTGGACGTGGCGCGCGTGGTGAAGGAAGAAGGGGATGAAGAGGAGGACGAGGGCGAGGGTGAGGGTCCCGCGCCGAAGGCCAAGGCCAAATCCAAGCCCAAGCCCACGCCGAAGAAGAAGTAGTGTGGTGACCCCCGAGGAGATCCGGGAGGCTGCCGCCGGGCTGCAAGGCATCGCGGTCCGGACGACGCTCCGCTACGTCGAGGCCCTCGGCGCGCACCTGAAGCTGGAGAACGAGCAGCCGATCGGCGCTTTCAAGATCCGCGGCGCCTACAACGCGATTCGGAAGCTGGCTGACCCCGTGCGACAGCGCGGGGTCATCACCTTTTCGAGCGGCAACCATGGCCAGGCCGTCGCGTACGCCGCCAAACAGTTCGGCGTGCGCGCGGTGATCGTCATGCCCGAAACGGCACCGGCGGTGAAGGTCGAAGGCGTGAAGCGCTGGGGCGGGGAAGTCGTGCTCGCCGGCCGCACCTCGGAGGACCGCCGCATCAAGGCCGAGGAGCTGGCGGGGCGAGAGGGACTCGCCGTCGTGCCTCCGTTCGACCACGCCGACATCGTGGCGGGCCAGGCGACGGTCGCCCTCGAGATCGTCGAGCAGCTGCCCGAAGTCGAGACGGTGCTCGTGCCGGTGGGCGGCGGCGGGCTCATCTCCGGCGTGGTGACGGGCCTCGCCGCGGCCGGTAGCCGGGCCAAGGTCTGGGGCGTCGAGCCGGCCGGCGCGCCCAAGCTCAAGCGCTCGCTCGAGGCTGGGGCGCCTGTCCGGCTCGAGCGGACCGGGAGCATCGCCGACGGCTTGATCACGCTCAACGTGGGCGCCATTCCCTTCGCGGAGCTGCAGCGCCACAAGGAGCGTCTGCGCGGCGTCGTATTGGTCGAGGATGACAGCATCCGCGATGCGGTGCAGTTTCTCTGGCGTACCTGCCGGCTCGCGGTCGAGCCGTCGGGCGCCGTCACGACGGCCGCCGTGCTGAGCGGCGCCGTCCGGCCGTCCGGGGTCACGGTTTTGGTCGTGAGCGGCGGCAATGTCGACCGCGCGCTGCTCGAGGACTGACGCACGCCATGGCCACTACCGCCGGCTCGAAGATCCTGGTCGCCGACGACGACGAATCACTGGTCAAGACGCTGACGTGGATCCTCAAGGAGCACGGCTACGAGGTGGCCGTGTGCCCCGGGGGCGAAGGTCTGCTCGCCAAGCTGGAGGAGACCAAGCCTGCCCTGTTGCTGCTCGACATCATGATGCCCAAGGTCGACGGGCTGCAGTTGCTCGAGCGCTTGAAGCAGGACGAACGCTTCCGCGAGCTCCCGGTTCTCATGGTCTCGTCGATGCCCCCCGAGGACGCCACGGTGCGGGCCCTCGGCCTCGGGGCCGCGGACTTCATCGCCAAGCCGTTCCGGGTGCGCGAGCTGCTCGCCCGCGTCGAAGCGCACATCCGGGTGGGGCAGGCGCTCGCGCAGGCCCGCGAAGAAGCCCGCAGCCGCGCCGCGATGGTGGACATCCTCCACGAGGTCACCGACTCCCTCAAGCCCGACGAGATCTACCACATCCTGGCGCGCCGGGTCGCGCGCGTCCTCAACATCTCGAAGTGCTCGATGGTGCTCGCCAAATCGGGCGATCAGCACGGCGTCGTCGTGGCCGCGTACGAGAACCCGATGCTGCGCAACCTCCAGATCGAGCTGTCGCGCTATCCGGAGATCCGCCAGGCGCTGACCACCGGCCGGCTGGTGCTGGTCGAGGACGTCTCGACCGACCCGCTCTATAAAGAAGAGCGGCTGCGCTGGGAGCGTGACGGCATCAAGGTGCCGACGCGCTCGGCGGTGGACGTCTCGACCGACCCGCTCTATAAAGAAGAGCGGCTGCGCTGGGAGCGCGACGGCATCAAGGTGCCGACGCGCTCGGCGGTCGCGCTGCCGTTCTGGATGAGGGATCAGCAGATGGGCGTGTTCTTCCTCCGGACCACCGGCGACGACCCGCCCCTCACGCGTGCCGACGCCCAGTTCGGCGAGACGGTGATCAAGACCGCCGTGTCGGCGATCGAGAAAGCGTACGACTTCGAGTCGGCCGTGTCGGACAAGCAGCGCCTCGAAAAGCTGGCGCTGACCGACGCGCTCACGGGGTGTCTCAACCGGCGCGCGCTGTCGGAGGCGCTTGGCCAGGAGCTGGACCGGGCGCGCCGGTACAATCTGGCGCTCACGATCCTCCTGGCCGACATCGACCGCTTCAAGCAGATCAACGACACGCGCGGTCACATTGCCGGCGATTCGGTGCTCCGCCAAGTTGGAGAGTTGTTGCGCAGGGAGGCGCGCTCGGTGGACGTCGTGGCCCGCTACGGGGGTGAGGAGTTCGTCGTGGTGATGCCGGAGACGGCGCTGCAGGGCGCCGCCATCTTCGCCGAGCGCCTGCGGCGGCGGGTGATGGCGCGCGACTTCGCCGATCCGGGCGAGGATCCGCTGCACATGACCGTGAGCATCGGCCTCGCTTCGTTCCCCGATGATCGGGTCCAGAGCGCCGACACCTTTGTGTCCCTCGCCGATCAGGCCCTCTACCGCGCGAAGAACGAAGGCCGCAACTTGGTGCGGCAATGAGTGAACGCCGCTGCCCCAAGTGCGGGTCGGTCTACACCGACACGGCCCGATTCTGCCCCAAGGACGGCACCATGCTCGTCGAGGTCCAGGCGAAGCCCGCCTCCTCGGGCAGCGGCACCGCCGTGCGCCAGCCGGCCTCCGGCAAGGGACCGGGGCTCGACCGCGCCTCCACCCTCTCGAACCAGATCCTCGACGCCCGCTACCAGGTCATGAAGAAGTTGGGCGAGGGCGGCATGTCCTACGTCTACCTCGCCAAGGAGATCTCCTCGGGCGAGACGGTGGCGATCAAGGTGCTCTCCCCGCGCCTCGCCTCCGACAAGAGCTCGGTGGAGCGGCTGCGCCGCGAAGCGGGGCTCGCGATGCGCCTCGACCATCCGAACGTCTGCCGCATCCTCCGCCTGGGCGAGTCCGAGGACGGGCTCATCTACCTGGTGATGCCCTTCCTCAAGGGCGAGCTGCTGTCCGACCGCGAGGTGCGCGGCGGCCCGATGGACGTTGCGACGGGCATCGTGCTGCTGCAGGAGATGTGCGCCGGCCTGCACCACGCGCACGAGCTGCAGATCATCCACCGCGATCTGAAGCCCGAGAACGTGATGCTCGTGCCCGAGGACGACGGCGGCACCGACCACGCGGTCGTCCTGGACTTCGGCCTTGCGAAGGAGCGTCGCGCCGACCCGGCCATCGCCAAGCTCACGGCGACGGGCATCATCCTCGGCACGCCCGAGTTCATGAGCCCGGAGCAGATCCGCGGCAAGCCGCTCGACGCGCGCAGCGACATCTACGCGCTCGGCATCGTGGCGTTCGAGATGTTCACGGGGAAACTGCCGTTCCAGGGCCGCAACGCGCAGGAGATGATGATCGCGCGACTGCGCGGCCAGCCCACGCCGGTCCGGCAGCTGCGGGCCGATACGCCCCCGGCCGTCGAGAAGGCGCTCACCAAGGCCCTGCAGACGAACCCCGACGATCGCTACACCACGGCGCTCGAGTTCGCGGACGCGCTGACCGCCGGAGAGTCGTCGGGGGGCGGCCTGTTCGGGAAGCTCAAGGAGAAGTTCACGTGATCGTCGCAGCGCTCGTCGCCCTTCTCGCCGTTCAACAAGCCCCCCCCCCTCCAGTCACGGCCATTCGCGCGGGCACCTTGATCGACGGGACGGGTGCCGCGCCCATCAAGAACGCGGTGATCGTCGTGCAGCGGGGCCGCATCACCGCCGTCGGTGCCAACGTGCCGGTGCCCGCCGGCGCCACGCTGATCGACCTGTCGGCCTTCACGGTGCTCCCCGGCTTCGTGGATGCGCACGTCCATCTGACCGGCCACATCATCGGCGACGGCGACTGGCAACACCAGGAGCTCGTCGAGACGTCGGCGCAGCGCGCGCTGCTCGGGGCCGCGCACGCCCAACAGACCCTCGAGGCGGGGTTCACCACGGTCCGCAACGTCGGCGCCGACGAGTTCACCGACCTCTCGCTCCGCAACGCCATCAACGCCGGCTGGGTCCCGGGCCCCCGCATCCTCGGCGCCGGCATCTCGTTCGGGGTGAGCGGCGGGCACTGCGACGGCTCCGCCGGCTACCAGCCCGGCAGCCCGATGAGCCGCGGTGGATTCGAGACCGGGGCGGCCGACGGCGTGGAAGGCGTGCGGGAGATGGTGCGCTACGACGTCAAGCACGGCGCCGACGTCATCAAGATCTGCGCGACGGGCGGCGTCCTTTCGCCTACCGATTCCGTCGGCCTCCAGCAGTACACGGAGGAGGAGATGCGCGCGGTGGTTGAGGCGGCCCGCATGACGGACCGGCGCGTGGCGGCGCACGCCCACGGTCTCGAGGGCATCAAGGCTGCGGTGCGCGCCGGCGTCACGTCGATCGAGCACGGCTCGATTCTCGACGCCGAGGCCGTGCGGATGATGAAGGAGAAACGGATGAGGAAGGAGAAAGGCACCTGGCTCGTGCCGACGCTGCTCGCCGGGTACACCGTCGATTCGCTCGCCCGCGCCGGCCGCCTGCCTCCGGCGATCGCCGCCAAGGCGCTCGCGATCGCGCCGCGGATGCATGCGTCGTTCAAGCTCGCGGTCGATGGCGGTGTACGCATCGCTCTGGGCACCGACGCCGGCGTGATGCGCCACGGCACCAACGGACGCGAGTTCGGGTTGATGGTGAAGTACGGGATGACGCCGATGCAGGCCATCGTCGCGGGCACGGTGAGCGGCGCGACGCTCCTCGGTCTCGAGGCCGACATCGGCACGATCGCCACGGGCAAGCAGGCCGATCTGGTCGCCGTGCGCGGGAATCCCCTCCAGAACATCCAGATCCTCGAAACCGTCGAATTTGTCATGAAGGACGGCGTCGTGTTCAAGCGGGATGGACAAGTCGTCGGACGGAGCGCCGCCGCGGCGCCGTGAAGCGTTTCCCCGCCTTCGATCCCCCCGAGTACGTCGAGTGGAAGGCCGAGCCGCAGTTGGTCCGGGCGTTTCGCGCGGGCGTCGAAGTTGGTCCGGGCGTTTCGCGCGGGCGTCGAAGGCGACGCCGAGCGCGCGGCCATCGTGTCCCGCCTCTCGATCGACGAGAAACTCGATCTGTACGCCGGCCTGCTGCGCGCCCGGTTGCACGACATCCAGCTGAAGCGCTGGGTGCGCACCGGCGTGATCTCCAAGGCATGGCTCGGCACCGGCGAGGAGGCGACGACGGTCGGCCCGGTCCACGCGCTCGATCGCGAGCACGACGTCGTCGCGCCGATGATCCGCAACGCCTCGGCGTGTTGCGAGATGGGGATGTCCCTCGCCGCGATGCTGCGCGCGTATCTCGCGACCGACGACTCCCCCTCCCGGGGGCGCGATCTGCACGTGGGCTCCCTGCCGGATGGTGTCCTGCAGCCGATCTCCCACGTGGGCGACATGGTGCCGGTGATCGCCGGCGTCGCATTGACGTTTAAGATGAAAGGCGAGCGCCGCGTCGCCCTCACTTGGGTGGGTGACGGATCGATCAACACCGCCGCGGCGCACGAGGGGACCAATTTCGCAGCCGTGCAAAAGCTCCCCGCGATCTTCATCGTCGAGAACAACCAGGTGGCCCTCGGCACGCGGCTCGAGCAGCACCATCTTCCCGGGGACTTTCAGGACTGGGCGGCGAGCTACGGCGCGTGGGGCGCGCAGTTCGACGGCAACAACGTGCTCGACGCCTTTGCCGCGACGCGGATCGCCGCCGAGCGCTGCCGGGCGGGCCAGGGCCCGGCGCTCCTCGTTGCCGACACGTTCCGGATGGGGGGACACGCGACCCACGACGAGCGTGAGGCCCGGGAGACGTTCCCCGCGGAGCTGTTCGCGACTTGGGGAAAGCGCGACCCGATCGGCCTGTACGAGGAATACCTGAAAGAAGAAGGCGTCAAAGCCAAACGACTCAACGAGGTGGAATCCGGCGTGGCGGTGCAGGTGGAGAAGGCGGCGGAGGAAGCGATCGCCAGTCGGGAGAGGATGCCAAAGGGTGATACGGCGCTGGAGGGAGTGTATGCAATCCCCGGAACCATCGACTCATAGGGAGGTACCCATGCAACCACGCGCCGTCCTCGCGGCCATCGTTACCCTGGCCCTGGCCTGCCAGGGCAAATCCGTCGCCGGCCAGGAGCAGTCCGTCACCGTTCCCGCCGGTTTTCACGTCAGCGTCTTCGCCCAGAACCTGAATGGCGTCCGCTACCTCGCCCTCGGGCCCGGCGGCGTCGTCTACGCCTCGCGCCCCTCGGCGGGCGAGATCGTCCGGCTCCCCGACGCGAACCGCGACGGCGTCGCCGACACGGGCGTGGTCGTCGCTTCGGGACTGAACCGCCCGTTCGGCATCGCGTTCCGCGGGGACACGATGTTCGTGGCCGAGAACGACGCGGTGGTGCACTTCAATCCGGGGTCGGCGACCAAGGTGGTCGACGTGCCCAACATCCCCGGCGGCAAGGGCCACTGGACTCGCACCATCGTCTTCGGGACCGACGGCAAGATGTACCTGAGCGTCGGATCGTCGTGTAACGTACCTGAGCGTCGGATCGTCGTGTAACATCTGCGACGAAACCGATTCGATGCGCGCGGCCGTGGTACAGTTCAATCGCGACGGCTCGGGCGGTCGGGTATTCGCGCGTGGCCTGCGCAACTCCGTTGGATTGGCCATCCATCCCTCGACGGGCGAGCTGTGGGCGACGAACAACGACCGCGACATGCTCGGCGACGATCTCCCTCCGGAACGGATCAATATCATCAAGGAGGGAAAGTATTACGGATGGCCGCAGTGCTACCTGCCCGGTCAGCGAAACCCTGAGTACGCCACCGCCGACTGCTCGACGGTCGAGGCTCCGGCGATCACCTTCCAGGCGCACTCGGCGCCCCTCGGGATGAGCTTCTACACGGGCACGGCGTTCCCCGCCGACTACCGCGGCGACGCCTTCGTGGCCTTCCACGGCTCCTGGAACCGCTCGGTGCCGACGGGAGACAAAGTCGTGCGGGTGCAGGTCGCGAACGGTCGCCCCGTGTCGATCGACGACTTCATGACCGGTTGGCAGCGGCCCGACGGGTCGCGCTGGGGCCGGCCGGTGAGCCTCGTGATGACCACGGATGGCGCGTTGCTGGTGAGCGACGACATGGGCGGCAAGATCTGGAGAGTGACCTATGGACGGTAAGACAGCGGGCGGCAACGGGCGGCAGAGGGCGGCAACGGGGGTGGCGGTGTTGATTGCGGCGAGTGTGGCTGGCGCGGCCTATTACCGTCCGTTGCCGTCCGTTGCCGCCCTTGTTTCGCCCGACATCCACGCCGAGTACGTGAAGTACCTCTCCGGCCGCGACACGATCACCGCGTATCTCGCCTATCCCGAGCGGCCCACGCCGGCGCCCGCGGTCATCGTGATCCACGAGATCTTCGGCGTGTCGGACTTCGTGCGGCAGACCGCCGAGCAGCTGGCGAAAGACGGCTTCGTGGCGATCGCGCCCGACCTGCTGTCGCGCAGTGGCGGCACGCCCGCAGCTGGCGACTCCGCCCGGAGACTCATCGTGGCGCTTCCGCCCGACCAGGTGACGGCCGACCTCGACGCCGCGCAGGCCTACCTCAAGACGCTGAAAGCCGTGCGCGCCGACGCGATCGGCGTCATCGGGTTCTGCTGGGGAGGCGGTCAGAGCTTCCGCTACGCGACGAACAACGCGGCACTCAAGGCGTTCGTCGTGTGTTACGGGCCGAGCCCGCGCGCCGAGGACATCGCGCGTATCCGGGCCAAGGGGCTGGGCGTGTACGCTGAGAACGACGCGCGCATCAACGCGGGACTCACCGACATGGCCGCGGCCGTCAAGCAGGCAGGGAAGGACTACCAGTACACCGTCTATCCCGGGGTGGGACACGGATTCCTGCGCGCGCGTGAGAAGCCGGAGGTGTCCGACAGCGCGTGGAGTGGGGTGATCCGGTTCTTCCGGGCCCAGCTCGAGACGAAGTGACGCTCAGCGGCGCGGCGCGGTTCTGAGGTACTCCCGCGCCCGCTCGAGCGCCGCATCGCGTCCCGCCAGCACATCGTCGACTTTGACCGCCACCGGCAGCTCGGGGGCGATACCGGCAGCTCGGGGGCGATCCCGGTTCTGGCGAACTCGGTACCATCGGGAAAAGCGTCGCGCGTCACCGTCACGCGCAACCGCCAGCCGCGAGGCAGAGCCAGGAGCAGGGTCTGGCCGGTGCCGCCCGCCGACGTTTCGCCGATGATGGGGCCCCGCGAGCCATTCCGGAAAGCGACGAGCAGGTCCTCGGCCGCGCCCGCCGTGCGCGGAGACGCGAGGATCGCGACGGGCCCGGCAAAGCGGGCGCGGCCCTGGCGCGGGCGGATGGAGTCGGAGGGCGCGGCGAGCCAGGCCCCGATCGAGTCGGGGGTGTCGGCACCGCGATAGGCGGGCCGGTACTGTGGCGTGCGCCAGCGCGATGTGAGGACGGGCCGCTCGATGAGCCGGGCCAGGATCGCGTACCCGTTCTCCCTGCCGCTTCCAGTTCCTGCCGCTTCCCGCAGATCGAGGACGATGCCGGCGAGACGTGGTGCGTCGCCGAGGGCACGATCGAACGCCTGAACGAGCCCCTCGTCGGCGAGCGAGTTCACCCGCACCCACAGGGCCCCGCCGGGCAGCGTGTCGACCTCGAGCGCCGGGTGCTCGAGCGGCCAGCGGGCGGTCAACGGGACGCTGCGTGTCACGCTGGCGCCGCGCTGCGCTCCCCCGGGGAGCCGCAGCAACAGGTGCAGCGCGCTGCCCCTCTCGCCCTCCAGCATACGGGCGACGGCGTGGCCCCAACTTCCGCCGGGAGTCTCGGGGAGGACCGAGTCGCGGATCCACTGATCGGCGGGGATACCTTGCACGGCGACGATCTCTGCAAGCCGCTCCGGACGGGCGATCCGCATCTCGTCGTTGGCGTCGTAATCGATGATGAACGGCCGGCGCTCGATGCTGCGCAGCGCAAGCGGCGGACGCGCCACGCGACTCGCGATCGCCGGCGGCGGCATCAGCTCCGCCTGCGGATCGCCCAGCAGCGCCACGAAGCGCCGCAGGTGCCGGAAGAACTGCACGTCCGATGGGGGGGGGGCGCCACGACCCACGGTCTGGGTGACTACGGCGGCGAATGCCGAGTCCCAATCGGCGCGTCTCGCGTCCCAGTAGGCGTAGTTCGGAAGAACTGCACGTCCGATGGGGGGGGGGCGCCACGACCCACGGTCTGGGTGACTACGGCGGCGAATGCCGAGTCCCAATCGGCGCGTCTCGCGTCCCAGTAGGCGTAGTTATAACGGGGCTCGGACCAGACCGCGGCGGCAACGAGCTGTCGATCGACCGGCGTCAGGTGTTGGGCCATGATCGGGGTAACGAGTACCGGGAACCACGACATCAGGCGGAGCGTACGGGATAACATGGTGGCCGTAATCTATCTTCTGCTCTTCATCGCGCCGCAGGTGCTCATCTATCTGTACCTGCGCGAGCGCCTTCCGGACCCGACCAGGCCACGCCAGGCGCGCCTCGTGCGCATGGGCCTCACGGCGGTATTCACGGCGTTCAACTTCCCCTGGATCTTCGTAGCGCGCCGGGTGCTCTTCGGCACCGTCTGGGGCATCGGCCGCATTCCCTACATCGCTCCCTGGATCGCGTGGCAGATGATGGGGTGGGTCTTCTGCGGGTTGGTGTGCGTCTACTTGGCGGCGAAGGGCGTAGCGTGGCTCGCGCAGCGTGGGCGTTGGGCGTGGGTCGTGGGGCGTTTGCGTCGTGAGACGGCTGTGCAGCTCGACGCCCTACGCCCCACGCCCCACTCACAGGTCTCCCGCCGTCAATTCTTGGCGCGCGTGACCTACGCCTACGCGGCGGCGGGGCTCGGGTTGTCGACCTACGGCATCTGGAGCGCGGAGCGGCTGCCGGTGGTCACACGCCGCACCCTCTTCTTCCCCGACCTGCCAACGGGGCTCGACGGCATCCGCATCGCGCATCTCTCCGACGTGCACGCCGGGATCCACATGGAGCGCGCCAAGATGCAGGCGATCGTCGCCCAAACGAACGCGCTCCAGGCCGATCTCATCGTTCAGACCGGCGACATGATCGACATCGCGGCGTCTTTCATCCCCGACTACGTTCGCGCGTTCCGCGATCTCAAGGCGCCGCTCGGCGTAGTGACCGTGCTTGGTAATCACGACCGCTATACGGGGGAAGACGAAGTGATCCGGGGCGTGCGCGATGCGGGGCAGACGTTTGTGCAGAACGGCTCCCACGTCGTCGAGCGCAACGGTACGCCGCTGGCGCTCGTCGGCATCGACGATCCGCGCAACTGGCAGGCCGACGATCCCCAGGATGCCGACGTCGGCACCGCGTTGCGGCGCACGCCGTCCGGCGTCTTCAAGATCCTGCTGGCGCACCGCCCCGGAGCCTTCGATGGCGCGGCGCCGCGCGGCATTCCACTCACGCTCGCCGGCCACATCCACGGGGGCCAGTTTTATCTGCCGGTGATCGGATGGTCGGCGGGGCGGCTGATCACGAAATACGTGATGGGGCACTTCCGGCAAGGCTCGAGTCAACTCTACGTGAGCCGCGGCATCGGCGTCGTGGGTGTGCCGATTCGCGTGTTCGTGCCACCGGAGATTGCGTTGTTGGAGCTCCGTCGGGGTACCGCCTCCGCGACGCTGGGGCCCCGCTCCGCTACCGAAGACCTGGCAGTCGCTGCGCGGGACCCCAGCGTCGCGTAGGACAGGACCCACGAAGCGGGGTAGGCGGCGGCCTCGCGTAACGACTGCCAGGCTTTTTGTCGTGGAGCGAGCCCGCCGCCTACCCCGCTATCGCTTCCCACGCTCCCTCGATCACCAAGCCCACAGCGGCATCCCCAGGCTTCCAATCTTTCGCCACGATCTTCTCCAGGGCATACGCGACGACGGTCAGCCACACGCCGGCCCAAACGTCCGCGGCCCCCGATCGGACCGCGCCCTCGGCCTTCCCCTGCGCGATCACCCGCTCGAGCCCCATCCGGAATTCGCGCGCCGTCTTGCGGCTCTCGTCGTCCAGCACCGCGTCGTGCCGCTCCAGCAGGGCGAGCTTGACGACCGCAGGGTCGCGGACGGCGCCTTCGACGAAGGCCTGGGCGATCGAGGCGAGCCGGGCCCGCGGAGGGCCGGCGCCCGAATCCTCCACGGCCTTGAGGGCCCAGCGCAGCGCCGCGCGATACAGCTCGTTCAGCAGCTGCTGTTTGCTCGGGAAGTGACGGTAAATCGTACCTTCCGCGACACCTGCTTTCTTCGCGATCTGGGCTGTCGTGGTGTCGTGATAGCCCCGGCTGCTGAACAGCTCCAGGGCGGCGCGGATCAAGCGCTGGTGGGTCAAGTCGGCGGCTGGCGACATCGCGGCCGAATTTAACTAGCTTTCGCCGCCTCAATAAGGAGCGTTGGCGCGATGCGAATGCTGGTGTTGGGGGCGGGGCTGCAGGGGTCGGCTTGCGCGTACGATTTGTTGCGGCAGCCGGAGGTGGAGCGGGTGACCCTTGCGGACTTGGGTCCCAAGCGTCTGCCGGCGTTCCTCAAAAAGAAGGTCGGCAAGCGGCTCGCGCTGGCGCGGCTCGACGTCAAGCAGACCGCGCGCTTACGTGCCCTGATGCGCGGCCACGACGCCGTGATGAACGCGTCGCCCTACTACTTCAACTACGCGGTGGCGAAGGCGGCGGTCGCCGCCGGCCTGCACTGCGCCGACCTGGGCGGCAATACCGAAATCGTGCAGCGACAGAAAACGCTGCACGCTGCCGCTCGCAAGAAGGGCGTGTCGATCATCCCCGACTGCGGTCTCGCGCCCGGGATGGTCAACATCATCGCCGCCGAAGGGATCCGCCGCGTCGGCGACGCCGACACCGTGAAAATCTTCGTCGGCGGCCTGCCGCAACAGCCCGTGCCGCCCCTCAACTACCAGATCGTCTACTCGCTCGAGGGCGCCCTCGATTACTACACGACGCCGTCGTGGGTCCTGCGCGACGGCAGGCCCGCGCGCGTGGATGCGCTTTCCGAGCTCGAGACGGTGGAGTTCCCGGCGCCCGTGGGTACCCTCGAAGCGTTCCACACCGGCGGCGGCATCTCGACGATGCCCTGGGCGTACGCCGGCCGGGTGAAGACGATGGAGTACAAGACGCTCCGCTACCCCGGCCATGTCGCGATCATGCGCCCGATCCGGGAGCTGGGCCTCCTCGACCTGAAGCCGGTGACGGTCAAGGGCGTCAAGGTCGTGCCGCGCGACGCCTTCATCGCGGCGGTGTCGCCCCAGCTCACGAAGAGTGAGCCCGATCTGGTCGCCCTGCGCGTCGAGGTGACGGGGCGCGGCGGGCGGCGGGTCGCCTGGCAGCTGCTCGACTACGCCGACGAGTCGACCGGGATCAGTGCGATGATGCGCACTACCGGCTACTCGCTCGCGATCACGGGTTTCATGCAGGTGGACGGGCGCATCAGCGCCGCGGGAGCGCACACGCCGGACGAAGCGGTGCCGTTCCGGGCCTACGTGGACGAGCTGAAGAAGCGCGGCGTGGAGATACGGGAGGTTGTCTAGGTGCGGACCTCCACCAACCTTCACAACCTCCAATCCCCCCTTCAGTAGCTCCAGGTGGCGCCGAACAGCAGCTGGGCGCCCTCGGTCCCTTTTCCGACACCCAGCACGAACACCGTGTTCCGGACCAGCGCCACCGCGACTTCGCCTCCGGCGCTGTGGTGCAACCCGTCTGCGGTGAGCCGCACCGATTCCCCGGTCGCGAACACGCGACCCCAGTCGGCGAACGCGACGAGCTTCACCTCGAGCACCCGCGGGGCCCAGATCAGCGCGTAGCGAACCTCGACGCCCCCGACCAGCTTCCCCGGCCCGACAAACCGCGCATCGTAGTAACCGCGCAGCGAGCGATAGCCGCCAAGCGCGATGACCGGCCCCTCGCTCGACTCCATCGTCATCTGCGCCGATACGGGCGGCGAGCCGATCATGCGTTCGCCGCCGAGGCGCGCCGCCACCATCACTTTCTCGAACGGGTGCAGGTACACCCGCGCGGCGGCGGTCGTGCGGGTGTAGCCGCGCCCGCGCCCCACGAGCCCCTCTACGAAGACACCGCGGTGCGGGTCGACCTCCTGATCGCGCCAATCGACGACGACCCCGCCGCGCACCACGTGGTCGCTGAACGGGACTTCGCCGGGGCCGACGATGCCCGCGACGCGATCGCGCTGGAACCGGTTCTCGCCCGGGAGCTCGCGGAAGTTCGTGTGCTCGAGCGAGGCGCCGGCGAGCACGCGCAGCGGTCCGACCACGCGGCGCTGCACGGTGACCCTGGCGGCGCGGGTGGTCCGGCTCACGCGATAGAAGTACGGCCGGACGGGTGTGACGCTGTCGGCGTCGTAGGGACTGTCGTTTCCCTGGCCGTAGTAGCCGAGCCGGTTGGCGCGGGCGGCCGTGAGCGACAACGCGATGCGCCATCCATCCCAGTAGGCCGGGGCCGCGGCGTCGACGCCGAGGAGGTAGCTGCCCTGCGTACTGGCGGCCGCATCGACCTTGATGCTGGCGAAGTTCGGCTCGGGGCGCTCGGTGAATCCCATGGGACTGTACCAGCCGTAGCGGCCGGCGAGCCAGAACCCGTCGATCGTGCTGTAGTAGGCGTAGGGGTAGAGCTGATCCACCCAGGCGCCACGCTGCGCGGCGAGGCTCACCGGAGCTAGCGCGAGCGCCGCGAACGCGATACGCCGCATGCGCGTCAGGCGCTTTCGAACAGGTGAGCGGCGTCGCGGATCTTGGCCTCCGTGCCGTCGTGGGCGGCATAGTTGGCCGGGAACAACGAGGCGGCCCCGAGCTCGCCTCGCTTGTTCACTGCGTAGAAGATCAAGCCGAACTTGGGCCGGCCGCGGGCGTCGAGCAGCCGGGGTTCGGTGGTTGCGACGACGCGCTTCAACGTCTCGAGACAGGCGTCGGTCGGTTTCATCCCGCGCCGCATGTGCTCGACCGTCAGGAACCCGCCGCACACCTTGATATTCGACTCGCCCCGTCCGGTCGAGCCTGCCGCACCGACGTCGTTGTCCGTGTATTGACCGGCGCCGATGACCGCCGAGTCGCCCACCCGGCCGGGGATCTTCCAGGCCAGCCCGCTCGTCGTCGTCACCGACGAGATTTCCCCTCCCGGGGTGACGGCGTTGCAGTTGATCGTGCCGGTGGGCCGGACCACCATGCTCTCCGATTCCGGCACGTCGAGGAAATCGTCGGTCGGGCTCAGGTTGGCGCGCCACGCCAGCCATTTCTGGCGCGACCGCTCGGTGAGGAGGTCCTCTTCCTTGAATCCGTACGACAGGGCGAAGCGCTTCGCCCCCTCGCCCACCAGGAAGACGTTGTTCGTGTACTTGAGAACGAGCTTCGCGACCTCGGACGGCGTCTTGATGTTCTCGAGGCACCCGACCGCGCCCGCCCGCTTCGTGGGTCCGTGCATGCACGAGGCGTCGAGCTGCACCACGCCTAAGGCGTTGGGAAGACCGCCGTAACCCACGGAGTCGTCGTTCGGATCGAGCTCCTGGATCTTGACGGCTTCGATCGCCGCGTCGAGCGTGTCCGCGCCCTGCAGGAGCAGGTCGAATGCCTTCTGCACGCCGCGTATGCCGTTCGCGCTCGCCACCAGCACGGGCTTCGATGCCCAGCGGCTCGTGACGGGCAGCGGCCGGAAGGGGCGCATGGGATGCGGGATGGCCAGGGCCGCGGCGGCGAGGCCGCCGGCCGTGGAGTGGAGGAACTCGCGACGCGACAGCGGCTCGGACACGTGACGGCTCTCGATGCGGGAAGTGCTAGGGTTTTACCCACACGCTTCGCGCCTGTCAACTTGCTCGGCGCGGGGCGCGCCTCTACGTTCCCCCATCGGTGCCACCTGACGTGTCTGATCCCCCGAGCCCGCCGGTAGTCGTGCGGCGCTTCGCCCTAGCAGCGGCCGTCGCCGCTCTGGCGGCGTTCGGCTACGAGTGGCTCTCCACCGGCCGTGGCGATTGGAGGCTCATCGCCTTCGCCGGCCTGGTACTCACGATGACCGACATCTTCGCCGGCTTCCTCGGAATGGCCGGGACCGTGCTGAGCCGGATGTTTCAGGGTGCTGAGCCGGATGTTTCAGGGGTCGGTGATCACGCTCGACGACGAGATCGCCGATCTGGAGCAGCGCCTCGCGGATCCCACGCTCGAGCCCGAGCACGAGATTCCGGCGGCGCTGCGTCTGGCCGAGATCTACCGGAAGTACCGGCATGACTCGCGCCGCGCCGCGGGGCTGGTCGGCCGGGTGCGGGCCAAATACCCCGACGCGCCGGAGCTGAAGGGTGTCGACCGCCTCTCCTGACCTTTCGCTCGTCATCCCGGTGTACAACGAGCGCGAGAATCTGGCGCCGCTGCTCGCCGAAATCAGCGCGGCGCTGGACGGAGGAAGCCGGAGCTACGAGGTCGTAGCGGTGGACGACGGCTCAACCGACGGCTCGCTCGACGCACTCAAGGCGTTGAAGCGCGACCATCCGCACCTGCACATCGTCGCGTTCGCGCAAAACGCCGGACAGACGGCAGCGTTCGCCGCCGGGTTCCGCGCCGCACGCGGCCGCGTCGTCGTGACGCTCGATGCCGATCTCCAGAACGACCCCGCGGATGTCCCGCGCGTGGTCGAGGCCCTGGAGCGGACCGGGGCGACCGCGGTGGCAGGCTATCGCGCGGCGCGGCACGACACCACGTGGAAGCTGCTGCAGAGCCGGATCGCCAACGGCGTGCGCAACTGGCTCAACGGCGAGTCCATCCGCGACACCGGCTGCTCGCTCAAGGCGTTCCACGCCGACGCCGTCCGCGCGCTGCCGCTCTTCAGCGGGATGCACCGCTTCCTGCCGACCCTCATCAAGATGCACGGCGGTACGGTGGCTGAAGTTCCCGTCGGGCACCGGCAGCGGCGCTTCGGCGTCACCAAGTATGGGATGTGGAACCGGGTGTTCCGCTCGCTCGCCGATGCGTTCGCGGTGCGATGGATGCAGCGGCGAGCGCTCAAGTATCAGATTCGGGAGGAGCTGCCGTGAGCGACGGTCACGAGACATGGCTCAAGCAAATCGACGCGGAGCTCGACGGCGAGTTGTCGCTCGTCGAGCGGGCGGCCCTGGCCAAGCACCTGGCCACCTGCTCGCATTGCGCCGGCGCCCGGGCGAGCCAGCTCGAGGTGCGCGTCGCCCTGGCGCGCTCCGCGGGTGACCCCCACGCGCGCATCGTGCCGCGACCGACGATCCGGGGGCGTGCCCTGGCCTTCTGGGCGATCATGGCGCTCGCGCTGGGCATCGCCGCGGGGTGGTTGGCGCACGGCCGCTGGGGCGGGCCGGGGGGATCGTTGGAGGACTCGCGTGCGGCGATCGTCGTCCATTAGCGTCTGCGGCGCGTTCTGCGTCGCGACATGGTTGGCGGCCGCGCAAGGGCCCGGCACCCGCGTCACCTATCGCGTGCGCGTGGTGCAGGATGGCATTCGAGAGATCGCGCGCGGCTCGGTGAGTGGTCCGGCGGGAACCGATTTGCGCTTTTCCCTGCGGGCCGACTCCGCCGAGGTCGAAGCGCTGTTCCAGATCGTGCCCGCAGGGGGCGGCGACACCATGACCGTGGTCGGCGAGTTCTTCACCAAGCGCCGGCTGGGCCGCTCGCGTCGCGGGCTGGGGCTGTGGGAGCAGGACGATTACCGGCGCGCCGTGCGGCTCGCGTGGGGCGATACCGCGCGCGTCAAGCTGTTCGGGCGCCCGCGGCCCACGGCGGCACGCACGGCCGGTCTGTGGGTCGAGATCGCGCTCGAGCGAGGGTTCTCCGGCGGGGAGGGGCGGCCCGCCGAAGAGATGCAGGTCACCGACCCGGGTATAGACATCCGGCTCGAGGCCGTCGTGCGGCCGCGCCGCGCCCGCGTGATCTTGAACCTTGTGCGCGGCGACACCGTGAGTGGCCCACGAGGGTTCGACCTCGTCCCCGAGGCGCCTGCCCGGGGCGTGCAGCTGGCACTCGCGGGTCGGCGTACGAACCTGGAAATCACGCTGGCCCGTCCCGACCCTTCCCCTTCGGCGCGCGACCGCGTGCTGGCGCTCGACGCCGACGTCGTCTGCCTACGGGTCGGCGCCCCGGACGCCGCGGAGCCGGTCGGCGTCCTGTGCGGTCGCCTGAACGACGTCGCCCGGCGGCTGCCCCTGCCCGGCGGCGACACGCTGGTCGCCACCTTCGCCTGGCCCGCCGGCCGATGAGCCAACGGCCCCGCAGGCAGCGCCTCGACCCCGCCATCTTTCACCTTCCCGTCGAAAAGATGCGGGAGGGCTACTACTCCGACAAATACTTCGTCCGCGCCCGCGAGCTGCTCCGTCAGGATCGCCACCGGCCGCGCGTCACGATGCAGGTGTTCGGCAAGTCACACGCATCACTCGGCGGCATCGACGAGGCGATCGCCATCCTGAAACTCTGCGCCGAGCGGTGGGACGAGCTGGTCGTACACGCGTTGTACGACGGCGAGGAAATCGACCCGTGGGAGACGGTGCTGCTGATCGAGGGTCCCTACGACGCATTCGCCAACCTCGAGACGGTGTACCTCGGTGTGCTCGCGCGGCGCACGCGCGTCGGGACCAACACGCGGCGCGTGGTCGAGGCGGCGAAGCCCAAAGAGGTGATGTTCTTTCCGGCGCGCCACGACCACTGGCTGGTGCGCGCCACGACCACTGGCTGGTCCAGACCGGCGACGGCTACGCCGCGCACATCGCCGGGGCGATCGGCGTCTCGACCGACGCGCAGGCCTCGTGGTGGGGCTCTGAGGGAATCGGGACGGTGCCCCACGCGCTCATCGCGGCGTACGGCGGCGACACCGTCCTGGCGTCGCGCAAGTTCGCCGAGCAGATGGACGGATCCATCCGGCTCATCACCCTGGTGGATTTCGAGAATGACTGCGTCGGGACGTCCCTCAAGGTCGCGCGCGAGTTGGGAGACCGGCTGTACGGCGTGCGGCTCGACACCTCCGAGACGCTGGTCGACAAGTCGGTCATTCCTCAGATGGGGACCTTCAAGCCGACCGGAGTGAACCCGCAGCTCGTGTTGAACGTGCGGCAGGCCCTCGACCGGGACGGCTTCAAGGACGTGAAGATCGTCGTGTCGGGCGGCTTCACGGTGGAGAAGATCCGGCAGTTCGAGGAGCAGGGTGTGCCGGTGGACGCCTACGGCGTCGGGTCGAGCCTGTTCCAGGGCCGCTTCGACTTCACCGCCGACGTGGTGATGGTGGAAGGGAAGCCCTGCGCCAAAGTGGGCCGGTCCTACCGGCCCAACGCCCGCCTGGAGCGTGTAGTGTAGGGGCGCAGCATGCTGCGCCCCTACTTGCGTCGACGGTGGCCCTGTATATTATTCCGTCAGAATGAATAATCATACATCCGTCCCCGTGGGCGTCCTCGGTGCGTCCGGCTATGTCGGGCAGGAGCTGCTGCGGCTCCTGGCGCGCCATCCGGGCGCGTCCGTCGCGTTCGCGACGGCCGAGTCGGCCGCGGGGGAGTGGGTGGAGGGCCACCAGCTGATCAAGGCCGACGACGCGCCCTTCGCCAGCGCCGAGATCGTCTTCTCGGCGCTGCCGCACGGCGTGTCGGCCCGGTACGTCAACGAAGCGCGCGCCGCCGGCAAGCGCGCCGTGGATCTCTCGGCCGACTTCCGACTCTCGCCCGACGCGGTGTACGGGCTCACCGAGTTCACGCGGCCCCAGCTCGCGGACGCCGACTTGGTCGCCAACCCGGGGTGTTATCCGACCGCGGCGCTGCTCGCTTTGATTCCGCTGGCGCAGCTCGGGCTGATCGATCCGTCGCGCGAGGTGATCATCGACGCCGCTTCGGGCGTGACGGGCGCCGGCCGGAACCCTAAACGCGAGCTGTTGTTCGGCGAAGTGTCCGAAGACTTCCGCGCCTACGCGATCGGCAACACGCACCGCCACCTCGCTGAGCTGAAGCAGTCGCTCGCGCGCGAGGGTGGGTTCACCGGCGACCTCGTGTTCACGCCGCACCTGTTGCCCGTCAAACGCGGGATCCTCGAAACGATTCACGTCCCGTTGACCCGCGTGCTCGACCAGGCGACCGCCGAAGGACTCTACCAGGCCGCCTATGACGGCGAGCCCTGCGTGCAGGTGTTGAAGGGCGCGCTGCCGTCGCTCAAGGACGTCGTCTACCGCAATCGCGTCGCGCTGGGCGTGGCGCCCGTCGTGGACGTGCGCCGGCCGCGGCTCACCGTGATCGCCGCGATCGACAACCTGGTCAAGGGCGCCGCCGGGCAGGCGGTACAGAACATGAACGTGATGCTCGGGCTCACCGAGACCGCGGGGCTCGCATGCTAGGGGTCCGCGTCGTGAAGGTCGGGGGCAATGAGCTCGATCGCGCGGCCTGGGTCGCCGAGTGCGCCCGCGCGCTGGTGGCCGTGGCCCCGGTCGTGGTCGTGCACGGTGGGGGCCAGGCCGTGAGCGCCTGGTCGCGCCGTTTGAGCTTGCCCATCGAAAAACGCGACGGGCTGCGGGTCACCACTCCCGAAATCGCCGAGGTGGTGGAGATGGTCCTCGGCGGACCTGTCAACCGCCTGCTGGTCGGCGCCTTGCGCGCGGCCGGGCTCGACGCCATCGGCCTCTCCGGCGTGGATGGCGGTCTCCTGACGGCAAAGTCGGCGGCCGGTGGACTCGGACACGTGGGTGAGATCACGGCGGTGCGCGCATCGCTGCTCGAGAGCCTGCTGCTCGCGGGGCTCACGCCCGTCGTGTCGCCCGTTGCGCCCGCCGATGGAGAAAGCGGCGTTCCCTTGAACGTCAACGCCGACCACGCCGCTGCGGCGGTCGCCGCGGCGTTGCACGCGGACGAGCTGCTGTTCGTCTCCGACATCCCCGGCGTCACGATCGACGGAACCGCCCAACCCACGCTCGCCGCCGCGGAAATTGAGGCGTTGATCGAGCTCGGCGTCGCGACCGACGGCATGGCCGCCAAGCTGCGCGCGGCCGCTCAAGCCTTGGCGGCGGGTGTCAGGGCCGTCCGGATCGGCGACCTCGACATGTTCGAGAACGCGACCGCGGGCACCCGCCTCCTCGCCGCTCCTCCCGCTACCCAGCCGGCGTGACCGCGGTCCAGTCCGACGCTTCGGCGTTGCTTGGCGTTTATGCTCGGGTCGGCCCCGCGTTCGTGGCGGGCGAAGGCTCGGAGCTGATCGCCGACGACGGAACCCGCTACCTCGATTTCGTGGCGGGGATCGCCGTCAACGCCCTCGGCTACAACCACCCCGTGATCCGCGAGGCGGTGCTGCGCGCGCTCGATACCGGGCTCATCCACGTGTCGAACCTCTACCGCACCGAGCCGGGCGAGCGGCTCGCGGCTGAGCTCGTGGCACGCGCCTTTGGAGGACAGGCCTTCTTCTGTAACTCAGGCGCGGAGGCAAACGAGGGAGCGTTCAAGTTCGCGCGGAAGTGGTCCGGGAAGACCGAGATCGTGGCTTTCTCAGGGTCGTTCCATGGTCGGCTGTTCGCGTCTCTCGCCGCCACCGACCGGCCCGACTACCGGCGGCCGTTCGAGCCGCTGCTCGCCGGCGTGCAGATCGTTCCGTTGGGCGACCGCGCAGCCGCGACCCGCGCCGTCACCGCTGCCACCGCCGCCGTGATCATCGAGCCGCTCCAAGGGGAGGGCGGGGTGCGGCCCGTCGACGCCGGTTTCCTCGCGTTCCTGCGCGACCTGTGCGACGAGCAGGGCGCGGCGCTGATCTTCGACGAGGTGCAGTGCGGTCTCGGACGCACCGGCACGCTGTTCGCCTACGAGCAGACGGGCGTGACTCCCGACCTGCTCACGCTCGCCAAGCCGCTCGCCGGCGGGCTCCCGATGGGTGCCGTCTTGCTGAGCGACCGCGTGGCTGCCGCGCTCGCCCCGGGCGATCACGCTACGACCTTCGGCGGCGGGCCCCTGGTCGCGACCGTGGCTCTCGAAGTGCTGCGGACCATCGCCGAGCCCAACTTCCTCGCCGCAGTGCGGGCGAAGGGTACGTGGCTCGGTCAGAGCCTGGCGCGCCTCGCCGCGAGCTCGCCCCGCGTGCGCGGGTTGCGCGGGCGCGGTCTAATGTGGGGCATCGAGTTGGGCGAGCCGGCGGCGCCGTTCGTCGCAGCCGCGCGGGAACGCCGGCTGTTGGTCCTCACGGCAGGCCCGAACGTCATT
>Ga0210382_10000227_pt1 | contig 21920 bp, 13 predicted proteins | sample PLMedo_FD_155452 | JGI IMG/M metagenome (GOLD analysis project Ga0210382, IMG submission 155452) | Groundwater sediment microbial communities from an aquifer in East River, Colorado, USA - PLM0_60_coex redo | ecosystem: Environmental > Terrestrial > Soil > Riparian zone | place: USA: East... | reverse complement strand
CGACAACGTGCAGATCCTGCTCGGCACGTTCCACGATGGGAAGAAAGCGCTGATGTTCGCGGTGAACCCGCTGGGCGTGCAGGGCGACGGTGCACTGATCGAGGGAGCGAACATCTCGGCGAGCGGGTTCATCGGTGGTGCGGTCATTGGACGGGAGCAACCGGACCTCAATCCAGACTACGTCTTTCAGTCGCGCGGGCGCGTCACGCCGTGGGGTTACGAAGTCGAGGTGCGCATCCCGTTCAAGAGTCTCCGCTATCAGCCGAAGCAGCCACAGGACTGGAGTCTCAACATCGTGCGGCAGGTAAAGCATTCGGGGTTCGAGGACACGTGGTTCCCGGCGCGTCGTGCCAGCGCCACGTTCATCGGACAGTCGGGGAATCTGATCGGCCTCTCGGGCATGCACCGCGGCCTGGTCGTCGACATCAATCCCGAAGCGACCGGGAAAGCCGCCGGTGCCCCCACCGCGAGCGGCTACAACTACGAGACGGGCAATCCGCAGATCGGCGGGAACGTGCGGTGGGGCGTCTCCGACAATCTCAACCTGAACGGCACGATCAAGCCCGATTTCTCGCAGGTCGAATCGGACGCCGGCCAGCTCGGATTCGATCCGCGCCAGGCACTCTTCTTCTCCGAGAAGCGGCCGTTCTTCCTCGAGGGCAGCGAGCTGTTTCAGGTGCCGCAGAACCTCATTTACACGCGCCGCATCGTGCAGCCGGTCGCGGCGGTGAAGCTCACGGGCAATGCCGCGGGGACCGACGTTGGCTTCTTATCGGCCGTGGATCAGAAATTCGCGTCAGCAAGCGGCGACGAGAATCCCATCTACAACATCGTGCGCGCGCAGCGCGGCCTGGGACACGGATCGCGCATCGGCATGGCGTACACCGATCGCATCGAGGGCGGCAACTACAACCGCGTCGCCGAGCTGGACAGCCGGCTGGTGTTCAAGGACATCTACGGACTGAACCTGCAATTGGCCGGCAGCCGCACGCGGACCGGTGGCGTCACGACGACGGCACCGCTGTGGCTCGCGCAGTTCACGATTCAGCATCGCATCTGGGGCCTGCGCAGCGTGTTCGCCGGGATCTCGGATGATTTCCGCTCGGCGAGCGGGTTCATCGGACGCGCGGGGATCGTGCACTCCTACGTCGATCCGAGCTTCACGACATACGGGAAACCGGGCGCGCTGGTGCAGCGCTTCACGGGTGACATCGTGGTCGATGGCATCTGGCAGTATCAGAACTTCATCCACGGCCGGCGCATCCAGGACCAGAAGCTGCACTTCAACGGCAACGCCTCGCTGCGCGGTGGCTGGAACATCGGCGCGGGGTATTTCGCGGAATCGTTCGGCTACGACTCCGCCCTGTACGCGAATTACCGGCTCGAGGTCCCCAGGTCGGGTGGTGGACTCGACACGGTTCCGTTCGTCGGACAACCGACGATCCCCAACGGGGAGTACATCATCCAGATCGGCACGCCGCAATGGAAGCACTTCAGTGGCGGCGGCTACTTCCTGCAGGGCCATGACGAGAATTTCTTCGAGTGGGCCTCGGCGGACCTGCTGCTGCTGAGCGTCGAAGTGTCGTATCGGCCCACGGACCGGTTCCGCAACTCGCTCAGCTATTACTGGCAGCAGGTCAATCGCCGCACCGACGGCAGCCTGGTGAATGTCGGGCGCGTCGCTCGAGCCAAACTCGAGTACCAGCTGTCGCGACCCCTGTTCATCAGGTTGGTAGGCCAGTACATCCAGGATCAGACCGATTCGCTGCGCGATGACTCGCGCACCGGCGCGCCGATTCTGATCGCCGGACCGGGCGGAGTGACGCGCACGATGGCGAGCGCTTCGAATCTCTTCCACGTCGATGCCCTGCTCAGCTATCAGCCGATGCCCGGAACCGTGGTGTTCGCGGGATACGGCAGCAACATGCTGGACGACGACGCGTTCCGCTTCCGCGGGCTCAGGCGGACCGATGACGCGTTGTTCGTGAAGCTGAGCTATCTGTTTCGACTGTAGGCCTCTCCACCGCACAGATGTTTGGGGTTATTTATAGGGTGTAATGAGAACCCGCCCCCTACCTGAGACGACCATGCGCCAACTTCAGCTCCTTGCCTGCACCATCGTCCTGCTGTGCTCGCCGCTGGCGGCACAGCAACGCCACACAATCACGCATGAAGACGTCTTCCTGATGAAGCGCATCAGCTCCCCAGCCATCAGCCCGGACGGACGCTGGATCGTTTTCAGCGTCACGGAGCCGTCGTACACCGAAGGCGAGCAAGTCAGCGATCTCTGGCTCGTGCCCAGCGACGGCAGCGCCGAGCCGCGCCGCCTCACGAACACCAAAGGCGGGGAGGGTGGCGTCGATTGGAGCTCCGATAGCCGGCGGATCGCATTCAGCGCGCGCCGCGAAAGCGACGACGCGGCGCAGGTGTATGTGCTGGACCTGAGCGGCGGCGGCGAGGCGCAGCGCGTGACGCGCCTGTCGACTGATGCGACAAGTCCACAATGGCGACCTGATGGGAAGGCGATCCTCTTCTCGAGCATGATCTACCCCGGTGCGGCGACCGATTCGGCGAATCGCGCGGCGGCCGCCGAGCGGCGGGCTCGCAAGTACAACGCGCGCGTCTACGACGCCTCGCCGATTCGGCTGTGGGATCACTGGCTCGACGACCGGCGGCCCCATCTGTTCGTGCAATCACTCGAGCCCGGCGCGCAAGCGCGCGACCTGCTCGCCGGTTCGCAGCTCATCCAGGGCGCGGGATTCGGCGGACAGCTGGGCACCAGCGGCGAAGATCTCGCCGCCGCGTGGACCCCGGACGGCAAGCTCGTCGTCTTCGCCGCTACCACGAATCGCGGGGACTGGACTCATGGCGATGTGGTACAAGCGCTGTGGGTGGTGAACGCGACGGCGGGCGAACCGCTGCGGCTCACCCAGGGCAAGGACGATTACGACGCGCCGCAATTCAGTCCGGACGGGAAGACGCTGTACGCCGTCATGACGGTGACCAACGAGCACACGTTCAACAATCGCCGGCTGGTGGCGTCTTCATGGCCCCTCAGCGGCGGCACCGCGATGCGAGTCGTGACCGGCGGCGCGGACCATTCCGTCGGCTCGTACACGCCGGCGCCGGACAACCGCACGGTGTTCTTCCTCGCGGAGGATGGGGGTCATCAGCGTCTGTTTCGCGCAGCACCCGGTGCAAAAGAGCAGGAAGTCGGCACATTGACGAGCGGGACGTTCAGCGGTCTGCAGGTTGCCTCAGCCACCGCTGCGACCGCACCAAGGATCGCCGGTGTGTGGGAGAGCGCGACGAATCCACCGGAGATTGTCAGAATCGATCCGGCCACCGGCCGCGGGACGGTGCTCACCAAGTTTAACGCCGACCGCGCCGCTCAGATCGACTGGCAGCCGCTACGCGAGTTCTGGTTCACCTCGAGCCGCGGCAAGCGCATTCACAGCTTCTACGCGCTCCCGCCGGGGTTCGACTCGACCCGCAGCTATCCGTTATTCGTACTGATCCACGGCGGCGCCGCGAACATGTGGACCGACAACTTTGGCCTGCGCTGGAATCCCCACCTGCTCGGCGCTCCGGGTTACGTCGTGCTCATGACCGACTACACCGGCTCGACGGGATACGGCGAGAAGTTCTCGCAGGACATCCAGTTCGATCCGCTCGAAGGCCCAGCGAACGAATTGAACGAAGCCGCGGACTCGGCCATCAAGCGCTTCCGGTTCCTCGATGCGTCAAAACAGATCGCGGGCGGCGCAAGCTACGGCGGCCATCTCACCAACTGGCTTGCCGTGACGACGACGCGCTATCGCGCGCTGGTGAGCCATGCCGGCGAATGGGATCTCGAGACGCAGTGGGCGACCAGCGATTTCAACTACGATCGCGAGCGCAACGTGGGCGGCCCACCGTGGGAGGATAACCCGATCTGGCGCACGCAGAGTCCGATGCGTCGCGCCGCGAGTCTGCATACGCCCGTGCTCGTTTCAGTCGGGGAGCGCGATTTCCGTGTCCCGATGAACAACGCGCTCGAGTTCTGGACGGCGCTGCAGCGCCAGCAGATCCCCTCGCGGCTCATCATCTGGCCGGAGGAGAATCACTGGATTCTGAAGGGTGAAGACAGCCGCTTCTTCTATAAGGAAGTAGCGGCGTGGTTCGCGCGCTGGCTGGGGGCGCCAGCAGCGACGGGGCAGTAGCACGGGGTCGGACCCAGGTGGTAGGGGCGCAGCATGCTGCGCCCCTACCCCACATTCCGCGCCACCCCGCTATTCGTACATCCTGTTCGTGTCCGCTTTCGCCAGGTCGACGAGAAAGTTCGCGACCTTTTCGGTGACCGCCTCCACGTAGCGTTTCCCCTTCTCGGGAGTGGCGGCCGCGGGATTCCCGGACCCCGTGTCGTCCGTCGCCTGGCGCCACTGACGCGGCGCCCACGCCCACCCCTCCCGGAAGGCCGAGATCTTGAATTTCCGGGTGGCTCCAGAGCCGGCCTCGGACAGGGGAAGCACCAACTCCGGCGCGACGTGCTGCATCACACTGGTCTCGAGCTCCGCGGCATGATCGCCGAGATCGGTAAAGAAGTCTTTCGGATCGACGACCTTGAACCAATTGACCGCGCAGAGAAACACCGAGACCTGCGGCTGGAGCTCGCGGATCATTTGGCGGAAATCATTCGCGCCGTGCCCGTTGAAGATCACGAGCTTCGCAATCCCCTGCCCCGCGAGGGACAGCGCGACGTCGCGCAGGACCAGCGCCTGCGTGCTGGGATTCATGTTGATGCACAACGGAATGTCGAGCTGGCCGGTATTCACGCCAAACGGCACGGTCGGCAACACGACCACTTTTGCGCCGCGGCCCCACGCCCGCTCGGCCGCGCGCGCGGCAAGCTCTTCAGCCTGGATGTTGTCGGTGGCGTACGGGAGGTGGAGATTATGCGCCTCGGTCGCGCCCCACGGCAGCACGGCGACCTCGTAGCGCGTGTCGCGCACGGTTTTCCAGGTCAGCTCGGCGAGAATGTAGGGACGTGGCACGGGCCATCCGGTTCGATTTGAATCTCCGATACTACACTCTCAGGGGTTGACGCGCTTCCCGGCATCCCGTCTCTTCGAAGCCGAACCCAATCACCAATCTGCGGTCTGGAGGAATCGATGCGGCGCTTCCTGTGGTGTCTCCTGTCGCTCGTGCTGGCGGCCACTCCTCTGCCAGCCCAGGGAGGGGGGCTCCGCGACAAGATCTCCCAGCTCTTCATTTTCTCGAGCGGGAAGGACCCGCTGTTCCTGGGGGGGACGGCCGGATCCGATTCGGCGACCGCGCTGCACGCCGATCACTTCGTCCCCGCGGCCAATGCCGATAACGGCTCGCTCATTTCATTCATCAGTGCGGCGATCAGCCAGAACGTCGGCAACCTGCCCGTCAGCGCCACCAGCGGCGGTTCGACCTTCCGGTTCGAAGGGGGAGTCCCGGTTCCCACGTCGGGCTCGCCCGGCGCCGTGTTCGGCGAGCGCGCTCCGACGCTCGGCCGCGGCCGCGTGTTCGTGGGTGCCAATATCAACCGATTGCACTTCGAGACGCTGCGCGGCGTAAACCTGAACGACATCGAGATGACCTTCACGCACGAGAACGTGACAGGCCCCGCCTGCGACAGCATCGTGGGGCAGTCTTGCACGCCATACGGCGTTCCCACGCATGAAAACGACGTGATCGACCTGAAGTTGGCGCTCGACATCGACATGACGATCACGTCGTTCTTTGTAACCTTCGGCCTCCTCGACCGGGTGGACATCGGTGTCGTCCTCCCGATCGTCTCCACGTCGCTGCGCGGCACCAGCTTCGCGCAGATCGTGCCGTTCGGCGGCACCACGGCGCAGCACTTCTTCGGCGGCACCGCCGCGAACCCCGAGCTCTCGACGTCGCGGTTCGTGGAAGGATCAGCAACCGGTGTCGGCGACATCGCCACGCGTGTCAAAGTCAATCTCATGCGTTCAGAGCGGACCAACTTCTCCGTACTGGGCGACGTGCGCTTCCCCACCGGCAGCGCGGACGATCTGCTCGGAGCCGGCCACATCGCGGCGCGCGGTCTCGGCATCCTGTCGGCGCGCTTCGGCGCATTCTCACCGCACGCCAACTTCGGATATCTGTTTCGCGGTGGGAGCTCGCAGAACAGCGCGGTGCTGGCGACCGTCGGGTTCGATCACGTCATGGCGCCGTGGGCGGCGATCGCGGTCGACCTGGTGTCGGAGCTCCAGGTCGGTGAGAGCAAGCTGCGGCTGCCGGGGACGGTAACCTACGACCTGCCGTTCCGTCGCACCGTCGAGCCGACGAACATTCCCAGCGAACGGGATGATGTGATCAACGGATCGTTCGGCTTCAAGTTCGTGACGCACAGCGGCATCACGCTCGTGGCCAACACGCTCTGGCCCTTGAACCGGGGCGGACTGCGGCCGAATGTGCTCTGGACCGCAGGCCTGGAGTACAACTTCTAGACGCCAAGACGCCGAGTCTTTGGAAGAGTTACCGGATTGCGGTGATCCGCCAGCCGTTCGTGTCGCGGGTGAGCGTCGCGCGAAACGTCACCAGCCGCCGCTCGGCGCGACCGGTGCTGGCGTTGTCGTACTCGTAGAGGCCGCTGACCGACGCATCGGCCGACGCGCCCTCCCCGGCGACATTCAGGCTCGCGACGCTCAGACTGGCTTTGAGATTGCGCACGCGCTCGAAGAACGTCTGCCAACTCCCCTGCTGCGCCACCGTGAGTCCGGGATACGCGTGTCGCACCTGCTCGACGTCCCGCGATTCCAGCGCAGTCGCGTAATCAGCGATCACCTTCTGAATATCCGGTCGTGGGTCCGCTGCCACGGCTGGAGGCGCGACCGGCACCGGCGCGGGAGCTGGAGGCGGCGCGGGCGGAGGAGCCTCCGCGACGCGGCGCGACCGCGATGCGCGCTCGGCATCCGCCCACAGCGACGCCGCCGTGGCGAACTGCATCATCGCCTCTGCTACGCGCCGCGCCGAAGCCAGCGACTCGGCACTCGCGAACGCCGCGTGACCACCGCTGAGATCGGTGGGTGAAGCGCCGGCCAACGCCGCCCGCTGCTCCGCCCTCAGCGCGCTCCCGCGTAGCGATCCAATCAGGCTGTCATCGCGTTGCGCCCCGGGACTTCGTCCCGCTGTGACCTGGAGACGGCGCGGCGCGGGAGGCGGGGGAGGCTCAGGACGCGACGCCGCGCGGCTGGAGTCGGGACGCGCGGCGACGGCAGGCACGGAGTCTCGCACGGCCACAGGCGGCGGAGCCCAGGGTCCGATCCGCCAGAGCGCGAAGCCGAGTACGGCAATTGCCGCGGCGGCACTCGGCCAGATCCAGCGCCGCCGGCGCAGAGTGGGGCGCGTCCGCACCCGCGACAACGCGATCGGGCTGGTCGGCGTCTTGGGGCCGGCCCGCTGAGCGCCGCCGTGCGCCAGCGTAATCATTTCGCGTCGGACGGGATCATCGTGCCGCAACGATGGGCGGCCGCACACCGCCACGACGTCGTCCATACTGGACCAGCGCTGGGCCGGATCCTTCTCCAGCATGCGCATCACCGCGGCCGCCAGATTGGGGGAACAGTCCGGGCGCAGCTCGGTCACAGGACGCGGCGGCTGGTTGAAGTGCGCGTACATGACGGACATGATCGAGGCGTCCTGAAACGGCAGCGTTCCCGTCAGCATCTCGTACGCCACCACGCCGAGCGAGTACTGATCCGACGCGCCGGTCACTTCTTCGGTGGCGCATTGTTCGGGGCTCATGTAAGTCGGCGTCCCCACGGTCACGCCGGTCATCGTGAGCCCCTGCGCCTGCAACACCTTCGCGATGCCGAAGTCGGTGACGACGGCCCACCCTTCTTCGTCGATCATGATGTTCGCGGACTTGATGTCGCGGTGGATAACGCCATGGCGATGCGCGTAGCCGAGCGCGTCACCCACTTGTGCGAGGATGGCCTGGGTCATCGCGATGGGCAGGGGGCCGACGTCCCGGATCACATGGTCGAGCGACCGGCCCTGCACATGCTTCATCACGAAGTAGAGAACCTGCTCGCTATCCTTGACCGCGTAGATCGGGATGATGTGCGGATGGCTGAGCGCCGCGGCGGTGCGTGCCTCGCGCTTGAAGCGCTCGACCATGCCTTCTCCCATCGCCAGCAGGGCGGGCGCGAGCACCTTGATAGCGACTTTCCGGTCGAGTGCCAGGTCGTGGGCGAGGTAGACCGTGGCCATGCCACCGCGCCCCACTTCGACCAGGATCTCGTATTGCCCCAGGGTCGCTCGCCGCAGCGCATCGAGCTGCGCCTCGGACGCTTCGGGGCGCCCTGCAACGTTGGCCCCGGGCGGGGTGGCGAGCGTGGGTCCGGACCAGGGCCGTTGTACCGGAATGCCTGTGCCGCAGCGCGGGCAAAAGGACGCCCCTGTGCCGAGGCTCGTGCCACAGCGCAAACAGGCGGACGGTGCGTTGGAGGTTGGGGTCATTCCAGCCGCAGAAGATACAGCAATACCGACCCCTTGTGCAGCGATTTCTTCATGCGCTCCATGGTAACACGCGTTGGGCTCGACTGCTCGCGGTTGCCAACTCCAGTCCGCGCATCACGTCGAGCGACCACTCGGGCGTTACCGCGAGCTCCGCAGTTCCGAGCATCGCGTCGCGAACATTTTCATAATACCGCGCGAAACTCGACCGCAACGTCGGCACTGTTCGCGTTGCGTCAGGCGTGACGAGTTTGCCGTACAGCTCCGGCGGCTCCGTGTCCCAGTCGGGCTCGTCGGGCGTACGGCCTTCTTTCAGGGCCGCCTCCTGTGGGTCCATGCCGTATTTAATGAAAGAGCCCTTCATCCCATGCACGATCCAAGTCGGTCCCGAGGGTGCCGCCAGCATCGACGCGCGCAGCAGGGCCCGCATGTGCGCGTAATACAGCGTGACGTCGAAGGCATCGTCGACGACCGCGCCCTCGCGCTCGATGCGAATATCGGCGCCGATCGCGTCCGGGATCCCGAACAACAGCAGTGCCTGATCGAACAGGTGCGGCCCGATATCGAACCAGACGCCGGATCCGGGCAGGGCCTCCTCGCGCCAGGCATTTGGCTTCCGGTCCGGACGGAACCGGTCGAAATGCGATTCGAACAGCACGACGCGGCCGAGCGCACCCTCCGACACCACCTGCTGCACGGTCGCGAAATCACCGGTGTAGCGCCGATCCTGGTACACGGTCACGATCCGCTGCTGTTGTTTGGCGATCTGGACCAGGTCCTGCGCCTCGGCGAGCGTCGTGGCGAACGGCTTGTCCACGACGACGTGACGGCCGGCGAGTAGCGACCGCTTGGCGATCGAATGATGCGAGGTATTCGGCGTCGCGACGACGACCAAGTCGATCTTCCGCGAAAACAGATCATCGAGACTGTGCACGAAGTCGACGTCCGGATAGCGAGGATCGGGTGGACCGTGCCGCTGGACGATCGTGCTCAGGCGCAGCCCGTCCACCGCGCGAATGACGGGCGCGTGAAAGACCTTGCCGGCGAAGCCGAAACCGACGAGTCCGACGTTGAGCATGACAGAGTTTCGCACTACCGGGGCTGAAACGGGAGGCGTCAGCGACTGAGCCAGTAACTCACCTTTACCAACAGCACGTTGGTGGGCCGGTCGCGGAACAGCTCCCGACTGAAATCCCGCTGCAGGTCGAATGCCGCATCGTACGGCACGTACCCCGAACGGCTTTGGGTCCACACGACGAAGAGCGTGGAGCCCGGCCGATACTCCCAACGGAGGACGGCATTGACCTTGACCGACCGGGTGCGGAAGTCGGGGTTGGCAAATGTGAACGGAGTCGCCGCCGAGTCGGCGGGGCCATCGGGATCGACGACGTAGCCCGGCACCGTGCCGGTCCCGGACACGAGGGACGTGTCCCGGATGGTCGAGCCGTCGTCGCGGCCGTACTGGTTGAACGTGAACGTCTTGCGCGCGCGCAGCTCCTTGAAGTTCCGGTAATCACCGGAGAAGGTGAACGGCTGCGCGTACAGCTGCAGGCTCAGCGACGGCGAGAACGTGACGCCGGCGCGCAGGGTCACGTAGGCCTGGTGCTCGACCAGTTCGCCGAAGACGTAGCGGGTGCCGAGCGTCGCTGCCGCGGTGCTGTCCGCCTGCTTCGTGACGATCTGCGCCATCGCGCGGCCCGCAACATATCCACCCGTCGCCTTGAGCGAGAGGGCGGTACTGGGCCGGAGGGTCACTTGTGGAATCGCGCTCATCCACCAGCCCCCGGCTGCGGTGCGCTGGTAGGAAGCGAACGTGTAGGCGCTCACGGTCTTGCGGGAGTCGGTCGTAACGTCGGCACTGGCGGTCCAGGACGCGGGCCTCGCGGCGAGCGGGCCGCCGCGCGTGAGTCGATCGTCCACGACGGGTGCGTCGTAGGTGAGCGACCAATCGCCCGTCCAGAAGTTCCGGAACTGCACGTACCCGAACGCCTTCACCGGGCGGTCGATCCCGTCGCCGTCGTAATTCCAGCTGGGCGCGATCCGGAGATACGCGTTCGCCTGGCGGAAGACCTTGCCGGGCTTCGTCCACCGCCGGCCCACGGCGGCGGCCGCCGAGACTTGGTCCACGCGCTTCTGGAACCCGAGGTCGTTGACCTCGAACCCCGGCGAATTGGTGCTGCCCGCGATGCCCCAGCGCCACGCTCCCGACACCTTGTTGAGGTAGAGATCGGCGCTCAGACCAGCGAGTGACGCCCGGGTGGGGTCGTAGCGGAAGCTCCGAGCGTCCGGCCGCCGGTAGTAGCGGTTGGAAGACTTCTGCGCTTCCTGAATGGCGGCGGGGTCGCCCTCAATGTACGAGGCGCCGATACTGCCGGCCACCGAGTAGGTCTTCTCGCCCCAGCGCCGGAAGAAATCGAGCCCGCCGGCGTAGGCGGTGCGCGGGAGGATGTCCAGCGCCGGCGACCCCGGCCAGCGGTTCATGACGGTGGTGAGGAGGCCGATGCTCGCATTGCCGTCGCTCGCGTCACGCCGGACACGACCGGCGAAGTAGTTCGCGGGTGGCTCGACTTCGTCCCGGAAATACGTGCGGGTCGTCGTGTCGAACACGGTGGCCCGCTCGCGGGCGGTGACGGCGTCGAGCATACCCAAGGACCAGCCACCGGCCGGCCGGCCGCTCAGCTTGGCGGCGCCGAGGATCGTGGTGCTCGTCGGGATGGCGTCGAACTCGCCCGACGACGTCGGCTCTCCCTGCGGCTCGCGCCCGATGCGCCGCGAATAGAAGAGCAACGGGCTTCCACTGAAGCTGTTGATCCCCCCGCCGTTGCCGCCGAACTTGAAGATGTCCGTGCCCTCGATGAAAAAGGGCCGGTGCTCCTCGAGAAACTGCTCGAACGCGCTGAGGTTCACGAACGTCTCGTCGACCTCCACCTGTCCAAAGTCGGGGTTCAACGTCGCGTCGAGTGTGAGACTCGAGCTGACGCCGTACTTCAAGTCGGCGCCCGCGCCGCGATGGTAGGATTCGGGCCGCTCGAACGGGTTCCCCGCGCCGTCCGGCTTGCGATAGGTGCCGCGGCCGACGGTGTACGGCAGGACTTCGAGCCGCTTGGGCACGCCCACGTCGCGGATGCCCACCAAGTCGGCGAAGCGCGAGACGACCCCGTTCTCCTTTTTGCCGATGAACGGGAACATCGCCTGCTCGTTCTTCCGCTCGATCCAGCGCACGAAGTGCACGCCCCACACCTGGTCCTGCTCCTTCGCGAACCGGAGCTGGGACAGCGGAATCCGAATCTCCGCCGACCACCCGAGAGAATCGATGGACACCGCCGCCTGCCACACGGGATCCCAAGAGGCGTCGTCGAACGCCCCATCGTCGCCGATGAGGACGTCCCGCTTCACGCCGGCGGCGTTCACGATGAACTCGAACGCGGTGCGGCGATCGTGGTAGCTGTCGAGGAACAGGCGGAATTCGTCGCTGTGGCTGGACGCGTCGCGCCGCGCGAGGCGCCGCACGATCTTCGCGGGAGTGCGGTCGAACAGGCGCGCGCCGATGTACACCGCGGCTTCGTCGTAGAGGATGCGCACCTCGGTCGACTCCGAGACTGCCGCGCCTTCCTCGGGGTCGGTTTGTCGGAGGTCGGTGACCGCGGGCGCGAGCGCCCACGCGGGGTCGTCCAGCCGCCCGTCGATAGCCGGCGCGCGCTCCGCGCGAACGGCCGTCACGGGGTTCGGCGTGGGTCCGGCGGCGCGCCTGGAGGGCGCCGCCGACCCGTCGGTCGCGGGCGATTGGAGCGTGAGTGCCGCGAACAGCACGATCAGCATACGGACGCCCTCTTCATAACGGGCGCTCGGAGTCGAGCACCTGAAACCAACGCTCCACCTCGGCCAGTCCCGGGAACCCCCAGGCGGCCGCGTCATGGAGCAGCGCCAGCGCCGGCCAAATCACGCAGTTGGCGTAGCGCGCGCGCTCGGCGGTGTCGCACAGGACCTGCAGGGCGGCTGGAGACGGCAGGCGCCGCCCCGCGCGCGCCACGGCGGCCCGGTACAGGTCGATGATGCCCGGCCGCTCCGGCGGTGGGAAGCGAAACAAGAACGTGGAGAGGTCGTAGCTGAACGGGCCCACTCCCGCACGGTCCCAGTCGACCAGTCGCGCCTGGGGACCTTTCGCGGTAGTCCCCACGAACACGTTGATCGTCCAGAGATCGCCGTGCAGGAGCGTCGCAGGGCCCGCCTCCTCGTCGAAGACTTGAGCGCGCCGGGGCGCGTCGGCCAGGAGCGCATGCAGCCGTTCGAGCAGACGCTCCGGGAGTCCCGCGTGATCGGGCGGAGTCTTGACCCCGCGGCACCGAAGCGCTTCCAGCGCCGCGACGGCATCACGGATGCTCGACGTGTAGTACGGCATCCCGAGGTCGCCGCCGTAGCGACGCACGTCAGGCAGAATCGCGTGCTGGGCCGCGGATGAATGGAGATCGGCGATGAGGCCCACCGTCGCCTGCACGCGGTCTTTGTCTGGGTGCGCAGCGAGGGTGCAGTCGCCGAGGTCCTCGTAGATGTGCCAGACGCTGCTCCCGCCACGGTCCGACGCCACCCCGAGCAAGCGCGCGCAGCGATCGTCCAGTCCGAGCGCCGGTAGCCAGCGCTCGGCGACGAGGCGGCTGCGCTGGGCGATGGCGGGCTCCAGGCGCTTGATGACGACCGATCCCCACGGGGCGCCGGGCTCGAACTCTACCCGGTAAACTCTGCTCTTGAGCTTTCGCAGCCCGGTCACGCGATCGGCGGGATCGACGCCGTCCAGCAGCTCCCGCAGCGCGTCGCACAGCTCGGCCCATCCCGGCTCGCAGCGCGCCGCGAGCGGTCCCCGGACATCGTCGTGCACCTGCAGCACCTCGGTCATGCGACGGACCTCGCCCGCCGCTCGACCGCGCGCTCCAGGACCCGCCCGACGACCCGCCGCGCATCGAAGTGCTCCTCGATCAGCGCCCGAGCGGCCCGGCCGTGCCTTTCATAGTCGTCCTCGGCGGCGGCGAATGCCCGCACCGCTTCGTCCATCGTGCTGAATCGGAACAATCCCTCCGCGTCGGGCAGGAACCGACTGAGACCGGTGTGTTGCACGACGGCGGGCTTGCCGCTCGCGAGATAACACAGCGTGCGATCACTTATCCAGGCGGTTTCGAGCGTCACGTAGGCCGGTTTGGCGCAGCTAAACTCGCCGCGCGAGCGCTGCACGTACGCCCGGTATGTTTCGGGGGTCGCGCTCACGTCCCAGGCCTCGCGCAGCCTCCAGCCCTTGGGCTCCATCAGTGCTCGGTACTCCTCGTGGTGCTCCGCGAGGCACACGGCCAGCTCGAGCTGCACAGAAGGGGGAGTTAGCGTGGGTAGGTCGAGGTACTCGAGGAACGCCACCCGCTTCTCGTTGTTGAATACGGTCCCGTTGTATTCAAACGTCCCGCCCCACCAGTGCGCCACCGTGGTGTACGGGGCGATCCCGTCCGACGCGAGCGCGGGCCACTCTGGCAGGAAGATGGGAGGGGGCGTGTACAGCCACGAACGGCCGCCGTCGGGAAACCGGGCGCCCGGCCGGCCCACGGTCTCGCCGATCGTGAAGTAGACGTCGTGCGGCGCCAGATCGACAGCGCCCGTGGTCATCCAGATCTGCAGAAGGCCGGGGTCCGTGTCGATGAAAGCGGAGCGGCGGAACCGCCGGACGACGGCCGCGGGCGCCGAGTGCCACAGATTGAGGAGGAGATCGGCCTCCGCGGCGGCGCCCAAGTCGAGGCAGCCTTGCGCCACATCGTCCGGGACCGCCTCGCCGTTGATAGCGTAGAGCGCCAGCGCATCCGTCAGTCCATGGGGCGCGAGTCGCGCCTTGAGCGTCGCGACGCAATCGCGCGCCGCGCCGCCGCGTCTGCGGCGACGCCCTGCGGGCGAGGGGTCGCTGTCGTCGACATCGATCCCCTCGAGCCAGATGACGCGGCAGCCGAGCGCCTTGAGAGCCAGCGCCCAGTGGAGATAGACCCACAGGTGACCGCCCCCATTCGGGTAGGCGACGGTGTTGGCGGGCGCGAGACAGACCGTGAGACTCACGGCACGCTCTCGCTCTCCAGGGAGGGGCTCAGCACGGCGTTCAACGCGGTTTCGAGAACTCGCTGGGCGTCGAAGTGCGTCTCGGCGATGTCGCGCGCGGCGGCGCAGTGGCGCGCGTAATGCGCGTTGATTTCCTCGAGCCCATGGGCGGCCTCCTGCAGCGACGTGAAGCGGAAGACCCCCTCATCGTCGGGCAGGTACGAGCTCGGGCCCGTGTGCTGCACGACCGCGGGCTTCCCGCTCGCGAGGTAGCAAAGCGTCCGGTCGCTCACCCAGGCGTTCTGGAACTTCATGCACGACGGCTTGGCCGCGCTGAACTCCCCGCGCGACCCCTGGATGTAAGAGCGGTAGGTCTCGGGGCTGCCCGTGACTTCCCGCGAGTCGCGCACCCGCCACCCATGCCGTTCGAGGCAGGCCCGGTCCTCCGCATCTTGCGCCGCCTGTTTGGCGCGCGCCTGACCTTCCGGATCGCGATCGAGCAGGTACAGCGCGAGCTCGAGCGGTTGACTCGTGTGACGGGGGAGATCCATGAAGTCGAGAAAGGAGACCCGCTTCGTATTGTCGAGCAGGACGGTCTCCCCGTTCCGGTTCACCTTCAGCCAGCTCGCGGAAGACCAGCCGGAGACGGTCGTGAAGGCGTCGGACCGCTGCTCATGGATGACGGGCCACTGATCGAGGCAGACGGGAGGGCGGATGTGGATCCACGGCAGGCCGCAATCGGGGAAGCGCGCCTCCGGCGTCCCCACCGTATCGCCGGTAGTCAGGTAACAGTTGTGCGGCGGCACGGCGAGTTGGCCGGTGCTGATCCAGAACTGCAGGAGCCCCGGGTCGATGTCCACGAGCGCCGTGCGCCGCGCGCAGGCGAGCAGGCCCGGGTCGATCGCGTAGTGAAAGTTCAGCAGCACGTCCGCCCGTCGCAGTACCGCCTCCGCCTCGGCCGTCGTGCAGCCGATAAAGGCTGGCGACGAGTCGACCGTGTAGAGGAGCGTCTTGCCCTCGAACCCGAACCGTTTCATGCGCTCGAGGAACGTCGCGAGCATCGCGGCCCCGCGGGCGGGATCGCGAGCCGGGCGGATCTGCTCCAACCAATAGACCTCACACCCCAGGCCGCGCAGTCCCAGGGCGTACTGCAGGTACACCCAGAAATGGCCGCCACCGTCCGGAAAGCTCGCGACCTTGTAGACGGACATGACAACGGTCGTCATGTGGCCGCCTCCGGCACGGGGTCGCGGACCCTGCGCGCGCTCAGGTCCCGGAAGCCGATCAGCGCGATCTCCCGGTCGCCGATCGCCTGCCGCACATACGGAGCGCACAACGTTCGCAGCTCCACCTCGCGCTCGGCCCTGTAGCTCGAGCGGAACTCCGGGTCGACATATCCGGGGTGGCACGACAGCTCCGTCACGCCCGCGCCGACCTCGGCGTCCAGCAGGCGCAGCAGGCCGTCCACGCCGATCTGCTCCAAGTGTGTCGCACCGCCCCATCGGCCGTAGAACTTGGCGACGTGGCGGGCGGCCGAGTGACCCCGCACCGGCACTCCGGTCCCCTCCCCGGCACCCCCGGCCAGGGCGAGCACGGCCGGCAGGATGAGAGGGTCGCGGTGCACGTCGTGGTGCGAGTCGAGGTGCGTCGGGGGCGCACCGATCAACTCGAGGAATCGCGCGAGTTGGCGCTCGCACTCGGCGGCGGCGCGTTCCGGGGCGACCGCGTCCAGCTCCAGATGGAGCCCCACGCTCAGCCCGGCGTGCTCGCGCCCCAGCGCCGCCGCCGCCGCGCTCGCCGGCCGGTCCACGAGCAGGCTGGTGCTCGTCAGGATCCCGCGCTCGTGCGCCTCGACGATCCCGCGATTGATCCCGCGGCTCGCCCCAAAGTCGTCTCCGTTAACAATGACGTACTTCACGAGACGCTCACCCCCTGCAGCGTGCGCGGCAGGTTAGCCCGCTCGGACGGGGGCTCCCCGCGGCGGGCCCGCTCCGCGGCCGCGTAGAAGTAGTTCGCGAGATGCGACGGTGCATCCGGCACGCCCTTGAAGCCGGGGATGCTGGACATGTCGACGACGTACAGTTTCCCCTCGCTCTCGATGAAGTCGACGCCGTACAGGTCGATGCCGAACGCGCGGCCACAGCGCAGCGTGATTTCTCGCTGCTCGGCCGTCGGCGTGAACGGCTCACCGTACTTCTCCGCTTCCGTCCGGGCCGGGAAGACCTTTCGGACACCGAAGAGCCGCTCGCCGATCACATAGATCTTCAAGTCGCGCCCCTCGGGCGGGTGATAGCGCTGTGCGAGAATGGGCGGAGGCTTGTGCGCGGCCCGCGGCTCGGCGAACAGCTCGGCTTCGTTCCGGACGACGCGCACACCTAACCCGCAAGTGCCGTCGTATGGCTTGACGACGAGCGGTCCCACATTCAGCAGCGGCGTCAACAGGTCGGGCTGCGAAACGACGTACGTGGCGGGCATCGGGGCCCCCGCAGCCCCGAGAATGCGCGCGGCAATCACCTTGTCGCGGATCGCGACCGTCACGGGATATGGATTCACGATGGCCGCGCCCTGCGCATGCAGGACTCCTGCCAGACTCATCGAGATCCCGGAGATCTGCTTCAGCACGTATAGGTCGTGCTCCACCCGTACCGTCGAGAGATCGATGAGGCGTCCGTTGGCAGCGATGACATCGACCACCACGCCGGCGTCGGCGAGCACCTGCATCGTCTTCGGGAAGATGCTTACATGGCCCGCGCCGTAGGGCCGCCTGAACAGGAACCCGATCCGCAGGGCGGTCATCGGGGCTGGCCCGCCAGCGCCGACGCGCGGTCCACCCATTCCGATCGGACGGGCCAACCGAGGTGATCGAGTGCGCTGACCAGCTCCGTCTGGTAAATTTGCAGATTCGGCAGGAAGGCATCTGCCCATGCTTCGGCGAGATGGTTCGCATCCCAGGTGATGACGGCCAGCGCGCGGAACACGGCCCCACAGTTTGCAAGTCGCTCGATGTCCGCGCGGTCGCAGTCCGGCCACCGCTCGCGCACGACCGACCAATAGGTGGCGAGGTCCGGGCTCGCCGACATGCGAAACGACGGCGTGGCGACCTGGGCGAGATCGACGGCGGGCACGGCCAGTCCGGCATCCGCCCAGTCGAACGCGACGACCCGGGGACCGGATGGCGCTGCTTGGATCCGCAGGTTCTTGCCGTTGAAATCGCCGTGGATCAGGGTCGGCGGGACCCCCGCGCAGTCGCGCTCGAGCCGACCCCAGTGCTCGTCCAGGTCGTCGAACTGCTCGAGGAGGATGTCGAGAAACGCCAGGTCGCCATTGCTGAATGCGGGATTGTCCAAATGGTTGCGAATGGCGTCCCGGGTGGCGCGCAACTGCTCGCGGTAGCGACCCGGTCCCGCGTCGGGCAGGCCCGCTCGGCCGGCGACCGAGCCCGCCTCGGTATGCAAGACGCCGAGCCAGTGCGCCGCCGCGGCCCGATGATCGGGCCGGTCTCCGTCGTACTTCTCGCCCTGGACCTCACGGATGAAGAGCCAGCAGACGTCCTGGTCCTCAACGGCCCCGTAGAAATGGGGACCCGGGAGAGAGACGTGCGGGAGGACCCGCTCGTACACCGCCCGCTCCACCAGACCCTCGCCGCGATCGCACCGCTTCGCGATCACGGCCTCGCCCTCGGGCCCGACGCCTTGCAAGCGGTACACGGTGAGATGGGACCGCGTCTTGTTGGCCTTGAACTTGGCCGGGGTGATCCGCTCGGGCACGACGCGCTCCGGGTCGAGCCGGCGCCACGCCTGCACGGCCGGGTGGGCCAGCAGGGTTTCTTGGCGCCGCGCCGAGGCGAGGCGCGGAGGCATCGAGAGCGGCGTGGCGGCCCGGCTCGTGTCCGCGACGATGCGGCCGTGCTCGATCCTGAGCATCGCCGAACACTGGGCCACCGCGCTGGGCCGGTGGCTGATGATGATGACGGTGCGCCCCTGCTGCAGGCGCCCCAACGCTTCCACGATCGCGGCCTCGGTGTGCGCATCCACGCCGCTCGTGGGCTCGTCCAGGATGAGCACCGGGCTGTCCTTCAGGAAGGCGCGCGCCAAGGCGATGCGTTGGCGCTGGCCGCCCGACAGCTTGACGCCCCGCTCCCCCACCTCCGTGTCGTAGCCCTGCGGGAGGCGCTCGATGAATTCGTGGGCGTTGGCGGCCCGAGCGGCCGCGACGATCTGCTCGCGGCTCGCGCCGGGGACGGCGTACGCGATGTTCTCGACGATGCTGGCCGAGAAGAGCACCGACTCCTGGAGCACGACGGCGAATTGCCGCCGGAGGTCGTCACGCCGATAGTCCCGGAGGTCCACGCCGTCCAGCAGAATCCGACCGGCATTGGGGTCGTAGAGACGGGTGAGCAAGTTGGTGAGCGTGCTCTTACCGGCGCCGGTCGCGCCTTCGATCCCCACGCTCGTTCCCGCCGCGATCGCGAAGGAGACGTCGTGCAATACCGGGCGGTCCGGCGCGTAGGAGAAGGAGACGTTTTCGAACGCAATTGTACCGCGCGCGCGCGCGATGGGCCGGGCGTCGGGGCGCTCGGCGACGTCCGGCTGCTCGTCGAGCACCGCGAACGCCCGTTCGACGCTCACCAGGTACCCTTGCAGCGTGGCCACCTTGCGGCTGATCGTCTTCATCGGATCGTACAGCTTGGCGACGTACCCCATGACGAGCAGCAGCGCGCCCAGCGACAGCGCCCCGGAGCGGACATGCGCGATGCCCAGGTAGAGCACGATCGTCGTACCCACGGCGGTGATCAGACCGATGGCGACGGCGAAGCGACCTTCGGCCAGCGCCAGACTGACGCGGCCGCGCACGCCGTCCGCCGAACGATGGACGAAGCGGTCGCTCTCGCGCTCCTCCTGTCCAAACGCCTTCACCACCCGCAGGGCGCCCAGCACTTCGTGCACCACACCGAGCGCGGCGCTCTCCAGCCGCCTCACTTCGCGTGACTGGCTGCGCAGTCGGGGCCGGTATGCCCGCGCGACGAGGAGCAGCGCCGGCGAGGTGGCGAGAGCGACCAGCGCGAGCTGCCAATCGATGCGGATCGTCACGTACACCATGCCGGCCAGGGTCACGGCCGAGCCCACCAGCGGAATGAACCCGTCGATCACGATGGACCGGATCGCCGGCGCGTCCTGTTGGATGCGGTACACGGAGTCCGCGGTACCGATCGTGTCGTGGTAGGAGAGGGACATCCGCTGGAGGTGACGGAAGATTTGTGCGCGGAAGTCGAGCTGCAGCTTCTCTCCCGCCAGCACGGTCAGATACTTCTGCGCCGCCACCTGCAACTGGTTCGCCAGCGCCACGAACACCGCGAGCGCCGCGACCAGGATGAGCAGGCCCGACGTCGAGCGCGCCGCCCCGGCCGGCAGGAGCGCATTCAGGACGCTCGGCAACGGGCGCGAGCCCACCACCGAGTCCACGGCGATCTTGAGGGGCAGCGGCGCCAGCAGTGCCAGCGGGCTGGCGAGGAGGCTGACGAGGAATAGCACGGCCACGAGGTGCCACGACGCGACCGCCTGGCGCGCGAGCCGGCGGTAGAGGATGAAGTCGTCCATCACGGGCGGCCGCCCCCGCGTTCCTCGAGGAATAGCCACGCACATCGCAGGCTTTCCGCCCGAAAGGCGCAGTAGCGCGGCGCGGCGATCGGCAGGCGCGACAGCATTTTCGAATAGAGCGTCCGCAGGATCAAGGCTTTTGCGATGCCCGACCGCCGGGCGATGATCGGCGTGCCGCCCGGTCCCGCCCCGACGAGGCGGTAGGTCCCGGTGCCATTCTCGCGGCGCAACACCTCGATGCAGTCTGGCGTCGGCGCGGTCGGCGCGACCTCCCGCCACGCGGCGGCGGCGGGATGCCAGGAGAGGTTTCCCCAGAGCACCATGCGCATTACCAGCCTCCTTGTTTCAGCTGCTCGACGGTTTGTTTGATCGTGGCCATGCCGGCCATGCACTGTTCGACGATGTGCAATGTCGGCAGCACGGCGCCGAGGCCGAGCAATACGGCCGCGCCCCAGAGCTGAGCCTGCGCGGCGGCGGCGGCGAGCACGGCGAAGCCAAGGGCGAGAATCGGCCCGCGCGGGGGGATCTTGGGCCACCAGCGCAACCGGACGAGCTGCTTGGCGCCGGCGTGATCTTCGACTCCCATTACCAGTCGCGCCACGCCGAGGATCCCGCCGCGCACCTCGAGATCCCACGCATCGTGCTCTTCCCCGCGAAGCACGCAGGCGCGCTGGGCGCGGAGCCGCGCTTCGAGCGCGAGCAGGCGCCGATCCTGCGGTTCCCACCGCTGGCTCCAGATGGCGGCCGTGACCGGCCAGAGCGGCGCCCGTCCGGGCGTGGCGCGCCGGCGCCAGGGCGTGAGCCCCGCTAGCACCCGCCCGCGCAGCCGCGCGAGGGGCTGAACGAGGTGCAGCGCGGCCGTCAGCAGCCTGCGGGTCAGGCGCGCGACGGTGGCCGTCCCCTCCGGGAATGGCACCCGAGCTGCGCTGACGCATGCCTGCGCGATCGGCGGCAGGAGGGCGCCGACGAGCAGCGGTACCGCCAGGGCGAACGGCGGGTACACCAAGCTCAACCCCGCCAGCACCGCCAGCGTCGCCGTCATCAGGTGCCACTCGGGCATCTGCGGCAGGAAGCCGAGCAGGCTCGTCGCGGGCTCGTACAGCGACTGAAACGGGGCGCCGCCCCAGACGCCGTGGTAGATGCGGGGCCGGCGCCAGCCGAGCAGGGCGGTGAGGCCGAGACCGTACATGCGGCCCGCCCAGCGCACATGCCCCGGACCGTTGTACTTCTCGGGCCACTTCCGTTCCAGCATCGCCTCGGCCCGGCCGTAGCCGATCTGCTGCTTCCAGTAGGTGCGCACCGAGTTCCGGCGGTGGTGCCACACGAGCGCGGCGGGATGGAAGCCGAGCGTCCAGCCGCGCTCCTGCAGTTGCCAGCACACATCCACGTCGTCCCCGGCGGTGCGGAATTGCGGGTCGAAGCCGCCGATCGCCTCCAGACACTCCTTGCGGAACGCCATGTTGCAGCCGGGGATGTGCTCAGCCTCGCGGTCGCTCAGGAGCACGTGGATGGGTCCACCGGGCGCGCGGGCGACGCAATCGGCTATGAAGCCGTCCCCCGGTGGAGCGATGTTCGGTCCGCCCACGCCGGCGTGCGAGGTGCTCATGAAGCTGGCGGCCAGGTACCGGAGCCAATGCCGATCCGGGTACGCGTCGTCGTCGATGTACGCCACGATCTCACCGGTCGCGGCGGCCAAGCCGGCGTTGCGAGCGGAGGCCAGGCCGCGGTTCGGGGTTTGGATGAGCCGGCAGTCGTACCGGCGCGCGA
>Ga0210382_10000226_pt1 | contig 22098 bp, 19 predicted proteins | sample PLMedo_FD_155452 | JGI IMG/M metagenome (GOLD analysis project Ga0210382, IMG submission 155452) | Groundwater sediment microbial communities from an aquifer in East River, Colorado, USA - PLM0_60_coex redo | ecosystem: Environmental > Terrestrial > Soil > Riparian zone | place: USA: East... | reverse complement strand
ACGAACGGACGCGCCACTATCGCCAGAGGGACGGGTGGGTCCATGCGGTGGACCTGCGGACCGCGGGTCAGGGCGCGGTGAAAAACCGGCTGGTGCAGCTGTACTTCTGGATGATGGGGTTCCGCACACTGCGGCACGAAGGCACGGCTGACCATCTCCACGTGCAGTTGCGCTAACTGAACAGTCGTTGCAGCTCTGCGTAGGGGATTCCGTAGGCCCCGAGCGTTCCGTACGTGCCCTTCTCCTTCCACTCGCGCGCCATCCGGCGCACCAGGCCCAGGGTCGCGCGCATCGGCGCCGAGCCGAAGGTCACGCGCCGCACGCCGAGGGCCTCGAGGGCCTTGAGGGTGGGTGCGTCGGGAGCGCCGAGGATGTTGAGCGGCGCGGCAATCTCCTTGACGAGCCGTTCGATTGTGCCCGAGTCGCCCACGAAGGGCACAAAGACGCAATCCGCGCCGGCCTCCCGGTAGGCGTTGCCGCGCCGCACCGCCTCCGCGAGCTGGCGGTCGGGCGGGAGGGCGCCGGGCTGGAAGGCGTCGGTGCGAGCGTTCAGGACGAGCGGGACCGCCGCGGCCGTGGCCGCCTCTCGGGCGGCCCGGACGCGGGCCACCGAAAGGTCGAAGTCGAACAGGCTGTCTCCTCCGCCCGCGTCTTCGAGGTTCATCCCCACCGCCCCCGCCGCGAGTACGCCTCGCACCGTCTCGGCGACGGCGTCCGGCGTGCGCCCGAACCCCGCCTCCATGTCCGCCGTCACGGGCACGTTCACGCGCTGCGTGATACGCGCCACCGCGGCGAGCATTTCGGCGCGGCTGATCCGCTCCCCGTCGGGATAGCCCAGGCTGAAGGCGATTCCCGCGCTGGTCGTGGCGAGCGCCGGAAAACCCGCCTCGACAAAGATCCGCGCCGAGCCTGCGTCCCAGGCGTTGGGAAGGACGAGAAGGGGGCCGCTCGTGTGGAGCCTGCCGAGTGTGACGGCTTTGTCCATGAGCGGTATCTTAATGGATGCTCCTCTCCTTCGTCGCCTTGGTTCTGCAGGCGCAATCGACGTGCGTCTCGAAGCCGGCCGCGCCGATTGCCAAGCAGTGGGCCGCCGCCGCGGCGCGCGCCCACGCGATCGCCTGCGAAAAGCTCGCCCCCGAGATTCCCGGCTTCGCCATCGCCGTGGCCGTGGACGGGCGGATCGTGTGGTCGGAAGCGTTCGGCTACGCCGACCTCGAGGCGCGGCGGCAGGCCACCACGGGGACGCAGTTTCGCGTCGGGAGCGTGTCGAAGCCCCTGACCGCGACGGCGATCGGCCAGCTGTTCGAGACCGGGAAGCTCGACCTCGACGCTCCCGTGCAGCGCTACGTTCGGACCTTCCCCGAGAAGGGCGCGCCGATCACGACGCGCCTCGTCGGCGGCCACCTGGCCGGGATCCGACACTACCAGGGAGACGAGTTCATCCTCAACCGCCGTTTTGCGACGGTCACCGATGGGCTGTCGATTTTTGCGAACGATTCGCTGCTCTTTCCGCCGGGGACCCGGTTCGCCTATTCGAGCTACGGGTTCAACCTGCTCGGCGCCGTGGTGGAAGGAGCGTCGCACGAGGAGTTCCTCGCCTACATGAGCCGTCACGTCTTCACGCCGCTCCACATGACGAGCACCGCGCCGGACAAGAACGACAGTCTCATCCCGAACCGCGCGCGGTTCTACGAGCGACGCAGGCGGTTGCTGGGCGGGGGCTTCGCCGTCGCGCCGGCCGTGGATAACAGCTACAAGTGGGGGAGCGGCGGGTTTCTCTCGACGGCCGAGGACCTCGTGCGCTTCGGTTCCGCACTGCTCGACCCGGGCTTCCTGAAGGCCGCGACGCTGGAGCTCCTCTTCACCGCGCAGCGCACCACCGCGGGGGAAGCCACGCCTTACGGCATCGGCTGGTACGTCGCCAAGGACAGCCTCGGCCACCGCTACGTCTACCACGGGGGCGGGTCGGTAGGCGGCACGACGGCGTTCGGCGTCGACCGCGACTCGCGCGTCGTGTTCGCGCTGGTGACGAACCTGAGCGACGCGCGGCTGGCCCCGGCGCGAGAGATCCAGGCCGTCTTCGACTCGGTCGCCTCAGGACTCCGCCGCTAGGACTTGCCCCGGGTCGCCTTCCATTGGCGCGGGTCCCAGAGGGCGGCCGGGATCGCCACGTTGGCCTTGATGTCGCGGTATTCCTCGAAGAACACCCGCTGACCGTCGAGGAGGAACTCGACCTCGGGTGCCATCCAGCCACCGTCGAGCGCGTAGTACTTGCTGAAGCGCGTTTCGGATGTCTTGGTCGTGTCCTGGGGCGCAGGTTCGAGCATTCGCACGAACACCAGCCGCTCCTTGTCCACCCAGAACTGACGAGAATGGAGGTCGCCCGCCTTGGCGCCCACGACCCACACGGGGCGGTTCTCCCACGTGGTCTCGTGCAGCACTGAGAGATCGAAGTGCCGCTGCGTCAGCGCCGCGATCGTCTTTTCCACAGGCTGGGCGTACACGTCGAACCCGAGCACGAGGAGCGGGTGGATGAACGGCCGGGCGCGGATCAGCGAGTCCGCGCGGAACACGTACTGCGAATCGTTCGTGAACAGGGCGCCGTTGCCGGAGTCGGCCGGCAGGAACTCGATCCGCAGCTTGCCCGGACTGGCGAGCCACTCGCGCCACGCCCCCCCGCGCGTCATGGTACCATCGGGGCGACGCTCCATGACATCCTGCACGAACGTGACGGTGCGGTACCACTTCCCCTCGTACCGCGCCCGCATCGCGTCCAGCAGGTCGCGCGGAGTGGTGATGGGGCGCTGCGGCGTCGCCGCCTGCAGCAACGCGACGACCAGCACGAGTCCGTAGTGCACGATGCCTCCTTCAGAAGTGGCTCAACGATCCAGGCGGTAGCCTGTCTTGCGCACCGTCACGATGTGCGCGGGGTTCGCGGGGTCGTGCTCGAGTTTGCGGCGCAGCTCGGCGACATGCGTGTCCACCGTGCGGCTCATCACCTCGGCGCTGTAGCCCCACACCTCGGTGAGCAGCTCGACTCGCGTCGCGCACGCGCCGTTGCGGCGGAGCAGGGCCACGAGCAGGTCGTATTCTTTGGGCGTGAGCGATACCGCCTCACCCCGGCGCAGCACGGTCCGCGAGAGCGTCAGTACCTCGACGTCGCCGAAGCGCAGGGCGGCCGGCTCGGGCTCGCTGCCGTTGCGGCGCGGCGACGACGCGCGGCGGAACAGCGCTTCCACGCGCGCCAACAGCTCGAGCACGCCGAACGGCTTGGTGACGTAGTCGTCTGCGCCGAGCCGGAGGCCGCGGACCTTGTCCGCCTCCTCGCCGCGCGCCGTCAGGATCAATACCGGCATGCCGTGGCCGTCGTCTCGCAACGTGCGCAGCACGCGGAAGCCGTCCATGCCCGGGAGCATGAGGTCGAGGATCACGAGGTCGGGTTTCGCGGCGCGGGCGCGGGTGAGCCCCTTAGCGCCGTCGCCCGCGACCTCCACGTGGTAACCCTCGATCTCGAGGTTATTGCGCAAGCCGTAGGCGAGATCGGCGTTGTCCTCGATGAGGAGGATGCGCTTCGCCGTCATACGGGCAGCTCCACCACGAAGCGCGAACCGCCCGACTCGGCGTCCTCGACCCAGGTGCGGCCGTGGTGCAGGCCGGCGAGCTCGCGCACGACCGCGAGGCCGATGCCGCTCCCGGCGACGGCCGAGCCGCGGTCGCGCTCGAGACGCCAAAAACGATCCCACACCCGCTCGCGGTCGGGGCGCGGGATGCCCGGTCCGCAGTCGTCCACCCAGAGCCGGGCCGCGCCGTTCGGACCGGCGGTCGCCCCTACGGTCACGGTTTGGCCCGAGGGCCCGTACTTCACCGCGTTGTCGAGCAGGTTGAGGAGCATCTGGCGCGCGGCACCCGGGTCTACGGGCGCCACCAGGCCCTCGGTCGCCGCCGCCTGCACCACCACGCCGCGCGCGGCGGCCAGCGGCGCGAAGCCTTCGATCACTTCCTGCACCAGCGGCGCCAGCGCCGTCGGCTCCGGCACCACGTGCGCCGCCTGCCGCTCCGCCCGGGAGAAGTGGAGCAGGTTCTCGACCAAATGGGTGAGGCGGCGCGCCTCCTGATCGATGATCGCGAGGGAGCGGCGGTGCTCCTCGTCCGTCCGCACGCGGCCCAGCACCAATGTCTCCGAGAACATGCGGATCTGGGCGAGCGGCGTCCGCAGTTCGTGCGAGACGCCGGAAATGAAATCGGTGCGGAGCCGCGCCAGCTCGTACTCGCGGCGCAGCTGGACGAGCGCCGTCCCGATCAGGACGGCGGTCATCCCCAGGAGCCCGAGGATCAGGGGCAGGCGCGACCTGGGGAGCCCTCCGATGATCAGCTGGTCGGCGACCTCGGGCCGCAGCGTCGCCTGGGCATACAGGTCCCCCATGTCCGTCCCGATGGTGTCGCGCGCGGTGAACGGCGACGAGTACTGAGCGGGGGAGCGGAACAGCTCGACGCCGTAGCGGTCGGTGATGATGAACGATCCCATCGAGTCGTACTGCACGCCCGCCGTGAGGGGCCGGGGCAGCAGCGGGAATTTCTCGGTGGCGTTGGCGAGAAACGGCCGCAGTCCCTCGGGGTTCGCCTCGAACCCGAGTGCCGTGCGCAACGTCTTCGACCGGTCGCGCAGAACCGTGTAGGCGACGTAGTGCCGCTCACCGCCGGGCCGGCCGAGGATCGCGCCCATATGCCACGAGGTGTCGTACACGGTGCGCGTATGCGCCGGCAGGGAATCGAGCAGCCAGGCGCGCGCGGCCGGCGACACCGGCTCTCCTGCCACCTCGAGCTTCCCAGTCGGCAAATCCAGCCGGAAGGTGAACCGGATCGGGAGGGCGAGCTTCGTCTCGCGCTCCATCGCCTCGGTGCGCAGGCCGGAAGGCCAGGGCAGGGGGCCTCGGGGCGCCACCTCGTGGGCGCGCTGCAGCGCCTTGAGGGGCGGGAGGATCGCGTAGTAGTAGACCTCGGCGGCGCTGCGCTGCGCGATCCGGGCGGCCGCGAGGGCGGCGTAGTCGCGCAGCACGCGGTCCGCCTGCGCGCGATGGTAGCGCGCGACTCCGTACGCCTGGATGCCGAGCACGGCGGCGACCACGAAGGCCAGCACGAGCAGTGCGGTCACCACGCGGCCGCGCGTCACGCGAACGTTCATGGCCTAAGAATCCCTTGGCGCTCGCGGTGCGGCAACCGGTCCCGCTTCCCGCTTGACCGTTCCCTGACAAACCTCGCAGGTCGAGGGCGTCAGCGGATGCGCAGCGTGGCCCCGGGTTCGGCGCGTCTAGGGGTGGAGGTTCCTGTAGAGAATCTCGACGAACAGGGCCGGCGTGATCCTACCGTTCCCCCACGCCGCGTCGAATTCGGCCGTGGGCTTCGCGGCCTGAACCTGCTCGAGCGTCCGTCCGGCCGCCACGGCCTGCTTGATGCGGTCGCGCACGGTCACCAGCATCGTCCGATACGCCTGCAGCGCGGCCCGATCGCCCAGGGGGCCGTGGCCGGGAATGATCTTCGTGCCGGCATCGGCCATCGCGAGTACGCGATCCGCGGCGCCGATCAGGCCCTCGATCGAGCCGCCGCTCGCCAGGTCCACGAGCGGATAGCGGCCGTTGAAGAACGTGTCGCCCATGTGGACGACGTTGGCGTGCCGGAACCACACGATCACGTCGCCATCGGTGTGCGCCGGGGGCACGTGGAAGGCCGTGATCGAGTCGCCGTTGTAGTAGAACGTGACCGCGTCGCTGAACGTGACCACCGGCAACGCCCCCGCCGGGGAGGCGGGAATCGCCTGGGCGAACGAGGTCATGAACTGTTCGACGCTCATGCGGCGCCGCACGTTCTCGTGCGCCACGATCACGACCCCGCCCTTGCCGAAGTTCTCGTTCCCGCCCGTGTGGTCGAAGTGCCAGTGCGTGTTCAGCAGAAACCGGATCGGGCCCGGATTGATCGCCGCGACGGCGGTCTTGATCTTGGCGGTGAGCGGCGCGTACTGATCGTCCACGAGAATCACGCCGTCCCCGCCGGCCGACACGCCGATGTTGCCGCCCAAGCCGGTGAGCAGGTACACGCCCTCGCCGGCCTTGATCGTCCGGACCTGAACGGTGTCGAAGTTCTGCGCCGCGAGTGTCGACGAGGCCGCGAGGAACGCGGCGAGCGGGACGCTACACCTTGGCCACGACATAAGCCTCCATCGCGTAGTACTCCGGCAGCCCCAGCCGGTCGGCGTGCGCCGCCGTCTCGACGTTCCGCGCTTCCACGCGCTGCCAGAACTCGCGGTCGTCGTGGCCGCCCGGGAACGGCGCCGTGTCCTTCTGTGATTGGTGCTTGAAGATCGCGAGCACTTTGGCCCGCAGTTCGTCCTGCGACAACGGCACCAGCACGTCCGCTTCGGTGAGGGACCACTCCTGCCATGCGCCGCGGTAGAGCCACACCTCGGGCTGCGGTCCCGCGTAGCGCGCCAGCGCCTGATCGACGGCGGCCTTGCACATCCGGTGCGTCCCGTGCGGGTCCGAGAGGTCTCCGGCGACGAACACCAGGTCGGGGTGCGTTTCCTCGATCAGGTGCCCCACGATCGCGACATCCTCCTCGCCGATCGGGTGCTTGCGGACCTCGCCCGTCCGGTAGAACGGCAGATTGAGGAACCGCGCGACGCTGCGAGGGATGCCGACCGACTCGAGCGCCGCGATCGCCTCCGATTCCCGGATGAACCGCTTGAGCTCCTGGACGGCGGGGAGGTCGACGTCGCCCGGAGCTTTGCGCTCGAAGCCGAGGGCGGCGGTCTCGTGCGCCCGGCGGGCGGCCGCCGGGTCGAGCCCCAGCGTGGCCGCGGCGCGCGCCACGAAGTCGAGGTGCCGCTCCACGTCGTGGTCGAACACCGCGATGTTGCCGCTCGTCATGTACGCCACGACGATCGCGTTTTCGTTTTCCCATAGCTTGCGCAGCACCCCACCCATCGAGATCACATCGTCGTCGGGATGGGGCGAGAACACGAGCACCGACTTGCGGGACGGGAGATTGCGCCGGCCCCGGATCTTGTCGCGCAGCCGGGTGAACACCTGCCCGTTGATCGGCCCCGGCGTGCCATGGCGCGCGAGCAGCGGGCTGAGGTGGTGCTCGGTGTAATCCCGCGCCGTGAGCTTGAGCATCGCCTTCCCCGCCCGCTCGGCGAGCCACACGACCGCGCGCTCGGTCATCGCCGGCGTCCACTCGACGGCTTCGAGTACCCACGGTGTCTCGACCCGCGTCAGCTCACCCGCCGCCGCGAGGTCGAGGTAGACCGTGGCGTTGACGTGCCGCTGCAGGAACGTCGCGGCCACATCGGGATCGATGTCGCCCTCGACCGCGCGCCGCACGATCGCCGCCTTGTGCTCGCCCGTCGCGATCAGCGCGATCTCCCGCGCCTCGAGGATCGTGGCGACGCCCATGGTGATCGCCTCGCGCGGCACATTGTCCTCGCCGAAGAAATCCGCGGCCGCGTCCTTGCGGGTGATCGTGTCGAGCGTGACGAGACGCGTGCGCGAGTCGGCCGAGGATCCGGGCTCGTTGAAGCCGATGTGCCCGCTCTTGCCGATGCCGAGGAGCTGGAAGTCGATGCCCCCCGCGTCCGCGATGGCCCGCTCGTAGGCGGCGCAGTGCTCCGTCAGGCGCTCCCGGGGGACGCTGCCGTCGGGGATGTGGACGTTCCCGGGAACGATGTTCACGTGGGCGAACAGGTTCTCCCACATGTAGCGCCGGTAGCTATGGGGGCGGTCCGGCGCCATGGGATAGTACTCATCGAGGTTGAACGTGACGACGCGCGAGAAATCCACGGCGCCCGCCTGGTGGCGGCGGATCAACTCGCGGTAGATGCCGATCGGCGTGCTGCCGGTGGCGAGCCCCAACACCGCGCGACCCTTCGCCGCCGTCTCGCGCGTGATCACCTCCACGATGCGGTCGGCGAGCAGCACGACGAGGTCGTCGTGGTCGGGTACGACCACGGTGCGCAGCCGCTCGCGACCACGCGGACCTTCGATGGTCCGAATGGAGCGGTGGGAAACGGCGGGCTGAGGCGATCGCGTAGCCAACGGCGGACTCCTGTGGACTGCGGAAACGTAACGGGACGCGCCGGTGGGAACAACGAGGTGCGTTTAGAAGCGCACCGCCGGGAAGACGATGGTCACGGTCGCCTGTTCTTGCGTCGCCAGCGTCGCCGCTCCGACCGCCACGTCGTACCAGAAATGATGAAACACCGATTCCCGGACGCTCCATCCGTTACGGCGCGTCAGCCAGCCCTCGTAGAAGGCCCACGTCGCGATCACCAGCGCGAAGCTCTTCGCCTGCGGCACGTGGAGGCTGCCGAAGATGGCGGCCTGCAGCCCGTTCGACAGCCAGACGCGCCTCCCCAGGTTCTGGTGGAGGACCGGGTACAGCCAGCCGCGGAACAGCGCTTCTTCGCCCACCCCGGCGTCGTACGACAGCGCCGTCACGAAGACGCCATCGCCGGTGCGGAACGGCAGGTATTGCTTGCCCGGCGCGGTCTCGGTCGAGACCAAGATCAGCGTGACCGCCCCCGTGTAGGCGAGGTCGACCCAGGTGGTCCACCGCTTGAGCATGCGGCCGTCGAACGGCGCGAGCAGGAGGCTGCCGGGCGGATCGTGGGACGTCACGAACTTGTACTTGCCTTGCCCCTGCAGGGCCGCGAGCGATCGGTGGAAGGAGTCGTAGGCGCTCAGCGCGCCTGCCGTCGTCGCGAGCCCCGCGCCGATGAACGCCCGCTGCCCCGCGGGAGTGCGTGGCAGGTCGATCGCCGTCGCCGCGTCTTGGTCCCCCGACAGGAACAGGGCGTAGCCGGCTACAGCGGTACCGGTGAAGGCCACCCCGGTGGCCGGGGCATGCTGCAGGTACTGGCCCATGCCCGGAACTAAGAGGCTCGCGAGTGGAATCGTGAACTCTGCGCCGGAACGAGTTGGCGGGAGCCGCGGGGGCGGCGGGGGCGGCGGGGCGGTGTCCTGCGCGCCGAGCGGCGCGGCAGTGAAGAGGAGGGATAGCGCAGCGGCGAGCGGTCTCACTGGCGGACTCCCAAGGGTTGAGACAACGTACCGCAGAACTCATCCCGCAACAATGTCGAGGCATGCCATGCATGGAATCACGATGCTCGTCGCCCTGGCCCTCGCCGTCCGTTCGGCGGCCGCGCAGCAGGCGGCGCCGTCCGAGCGGCTGTTCTACTACGTCGACAGCGAGCAAAGCTACGCCAGCCTCGTCAAGCACATCGATCAGATCACCGTCCTCGGGCCGCAAGTCTACACGGTGGACAGCCTGGGGATCGTGTGGGGCGCGATCGACGCCCGCGTGATGACGCTCGCGAAGCGGCACGGCGTAAAGGTGATGCCGCTCATCGTGAACGAGGGGTTTCACCAGCCGTCGCTGCGGCGCCTTCTTGCCGACAGCGCGGCCCGCGGCCGGGCGACCCGCACGCTCGTCGCCCTGTGCAAGGACAACGGCTTCTGGGGGATCCAGTTCGACATCGAGAACATCAATCTCGAGGATAAGGGCCGGTTCACGGCGTGGTACACGGAGACGGCCGGCGCGCTGCACGCGGCCGGTTGCAAGATCTCGATCGCCGTGGTGCATCGGCCAGAGGACTTTGCCGGGCCGCTCGGCTACCATCGGTTCCTGTACGAGAGCTGGCGGGAGGGGTACGACCTCGCGGCGCTCGCGAAGGCCGGCGATTTCATCTCGCTCATGTCGTACGCCCAGCACACGCGCCGCACGCCGCCCGGGCCACAGGCGGGGCTCCCGTGGATGCGGGAGGTCGTGGACTACTTCCTCAGGTTCATGCCGCCCGAAAAGCTTTCACTCGGCATCCCGCTCTGGGGCGAGCATTGGTTCACGCGGTACGACAATACGATCCCAGAGCGCGCGCGGTCCTGGTCGGAGACGGTCACCTGGACCTGGGGCGCGGGGCTGGCGGAGCGGAACGGCGCGCGGTTGCAGTGGGATTCGACGCAGGCGGTGACGTGGGGCTACTACGAGAACGGCGGCACGTTCGAGTGGCTGTTCCTCGAGAACGCGCGCAGCTTCGCGGCGAAGCTCGCGCTGGCGCGGGAGAAGCGGCTGCGCGGGTTCTCGGCCTGGGTGCTGGGCCCGGAGGACGAGGGAATCTGGGACGCGCTGCGGCGCTAGGTGCAATTCGGTGCGTTCGGATTCCCACGGCACTCCTGTATCGGGGTCGGCAGCCAGGTGAAGGTCGGCGTGGTCGTGAGCGCCGTGCCGAGTCGCCGCGTGTCCTCCCACCGGAGCCCTTGCATGAACAGCTCGTAGCGGCGCTGCCGCGCGATCTCGGCGAGGAGCTTCGCCGGCGTGTCGAGCTGCGTGGCGGGGTCGAGGGCCGGGAGATTGGCGACGGGCTCGTCGACCGGAGAGCTTGCCTGCGTCCGCACCGCATTCACGTAGAAGGCGGCGCTGTCGAGCATGCCCAGCTGGGTGAACGCTTCCGCCTTGATCAAGCGCATTTCGTCCGGCAGATAGACTGGGAACGGGTCGTTCAGGCCACTGTACTTCCGCAGCGCGTACAGCAGAGTGTCCGGAGGATTGCCGGTGGGAGCGGACGCCGTGTTGAGCCAGTACGCGATCCGCAGGTCCCCGGCTTCGGCCGCATCCGCCCAACTCTTCAACCCAGCCGTGTAGACCAACCCGAACGCGAGGCCGTAGATCGGATTCGCGGTGGGCGAGGGGTAGCTGAACGACGACAACGTATCGAGCTTGACCGATCCGGCGGCGTCGATGGCCGGCTGGTACTGTCCATCGACGAGGTAATAGCGCGCCCGCATCGCGTCGGTGGTGCGCAGCACGTTGAAGCCGGTGCCGAGCACGCGCGACCGGAAGGCGGCGAGCTCGGTGCTTGGGACGCTCGCGAAGTCCGCTCGAGCCGTCTCGAGCAGCGCGAGAACCGTGTCGAGGACGACCGCTCGATCCTGGAATGCCGCCGCGGGGCCTACGGTGACGGGCATCCTCTCGTATTGCATGACGATCGTGCCGAGCGCCATCGCCTTGAACAATCGCGCGAGAGAGGTGACGCCCTGTTCGTAGCCCGGTGCGAGGCCGACGTTCGGTGCGGACGCGAGCACCGTATTCGCGGCCTTGATCGTCGCGTAAGCGGTTGACCAAGGGGCGGAGACGACGCCATAACTGGGGTCGAAGCTGTCGCCGTTCAGGAGCGAGCGGTACGACACGAGCGCCCGGGTCTGGGTCCCCCATTCGTCGGTCACGAGCGCCGGCACGAGGATGAAATCCTCGATGCCCTGCGCATAGATCTGCTGCATACCGACCGCGATGGCGATCAGCCCGTCCACGGTCGTCACGGTCTCCCCCTCGGTCGGAGCATTGGGGTTTTGGAGATCGAGGTCGCAAGCCCCGCCCGTGGTGAGGGCGAAGATCAGAGCAATCGTTCGGGAACGCATCCTCGCCTCCTCAGAAAGTCAGGGTGACGGTGGTGACGAAGCCCCGGGGGAGCGGCGTGTTGGCGAAGTCCACGCCGCGCGCCACCGTGTTCTGGGTGAATAGATTGATCTCGGGATCGAGACCGCCGTACTTCGTCCACGTGATCAGATTGCGGCCGGCGAGCCGGAGGTCGAGCGTCCGGGCGCCGAGCGTCCGGACCCACGCCTGGTCGAAACGGACCCGCACCGATATCTCCCGCAGCTTCACGAAGCCGCCGGGTTCGATGTACTCCTCATAGATGTTGATCCGGCCGGTCGGGTTGAGGGTGAACGTCCGCGGCACGGTGTCGCCGGTGATCTCGCGCTCGTTCGCCTTGTCGGAGCCGAAGTACTGTGCGATGCGGCGCGTGAAGTTCGCGACCTTGTTGCCAAACCGGCCGTCGAGCAGCACGGATACCTGGACCTTGTGGCCCAGGTCGAACGTGTTCACGAGGGAAGCGATCAGCTTCGGGTTCGGATCACCGATGATGCGAGACGCGAACGGGAACGTCGGGCCGGCAAGAGTCTGCACCGTGTCCCGGGCGCGGAGCGGCATCTGCTGATAGGTGACGCCACTGATCGTCGTATCGCGGTACACGATGGCGCCGCCGGCGTCGCGGACGTAGATGCCTCCATAAAAGACGCCGAGCGGCTGGCCTTCGATCACCGCGTTGAGGTAACCGAACGGGAGCGTGTCGCTGGACGTCCCGAGGCGTTCGACCCGGCTCCGGTTGGCAGCCAGGGACAGCGTCGAGCGCCACGCGAACGAGCCCGAATTCACGTTGACGGTGTTGAGCGCCAGCTCCCAACCCTTGTTCCGCAGCACGCCGACGTTCTGGAGCTGGCTCGAGAACCCGGTGGAGAACGCGAGCGGCACGGCGAGAACCAGGTCGTAGGTCCGCTTGTGGTAGTACGTGAGCTCGAGCAGGGCGCGGTCCTGGAACAGCCCCAGATCGACACCGGCTTCGATCTCCCGCTGCCGCTCCGGCTTGAGCGTCGGGTTGCCCATGAGCGAACTCGCCACGAGACCGGGCTTGCCGCTGTACCCCACGTTCACGTAGTTCGAAAAGCGGCCGTAGATGCTCGGCGGCTGGCCCCCCGTCTGGCCGTACGCGGCGCGCAGCCGCAGGGTGCTCACCTGCCGGCCGAAGGGGCTCGAGCGGAACGCCTCCGCCTCACCGAGCACGTAGGAAGCGCTGAGGCGGGGGAAAAGCTGCCACCGTTGGTCGGCGCCGAACGCCGACGACGCTTCGAGATTCACGCCGCCATTCACGTAAAGTCGCTCGCCGAAACCGAGCCGCTCCTCCGCGAACCCGCCGATCGTGCGGAACTCCGCGAGCCCCTGCGAGGCCGTCTGGACCGCGCCCCCTACGGTTTCCTGACCCGGCGGGAGGTCGGTGGCGGCGGCGCGGATGTCGTCCACCCGGGCGTCCGTGTACCGGGCCCCGATGGTCGTGCTGCTGCTCAGCGCCGCCGCGGGCGCGGACACATAGGTCGCCGTCAGGTCGTGATTCTGCTGCCGCGACAACCGCACTGGGTTCTGAATCGATCCCGTGAACGTGCCGCTGATCGACAACGGCGGCTGGAGATACTTGTTTTCTTGCCGGTAGTCGTCGATGCCGTAGGTGTAGCGTACGGTGAGATCGCTGCGCGGACGGAATGCGCCCTCGAGCCCGCCGATGAACCGCGTGACGTTCTCGAGCGCCTCGAAGGTGTGGAGGACGTTGAGCGGGTTCGGCCCGAGCACCAGGTTGTACGGATAGCGCCCGAGCGCGGGATCGAAGAACGGCTTCCAGGCGGTCGGCGTGAACACGATGCTCGTGAGCACGCCCTGCGTCTGCTCGCCCTCGGGAATCTGGTCGCGGGTGGACTGGACGAACGTCCCGTTCGCGGTGACCTCCAGCCGGGGGCTCACCTGCTGGGTGAAGCGCCCGCGCACGCTCGTCCGGTCGTAGCCGGTAGGCCGCACGATCCCCGTCTCGCCCGCCCGCGCGCCGGACAGATAGTACGTTGTGCCGCCGGAGCCCCCCGACAACGACAGCGTCGTCTGAGCCGAGACTCCCCTACGGAAGATGCTGTCCTGGATGTCGTAGCGCGTGATGCTCGGCGCGAGGGTGTCGGCGCCGGCGTACACCGCGTCCGCGTAGCCCGCGCGCGACGCCATGTTCAGCTCGTAGCGGCCCGGCGTGCTGCTCGTGCCAAGTTCCGTGGAGAGGATCGCCTCGGTCGCCCCCGCGCGGCCACGCTTGGTGAAGACCTGGATGACGCCGTTGTTGGCGCGCGAGCCGTACAGCGCGGCCGCGGCCGCTCCCTTGAGTACTTCGATGCGCTCGATGTCCCCCGGCGGGATGTCCGACAGCCGGTTCGTCAGCGCCGTGCCGCCCGCCTCGCGCCGTGCGCCACTGGCGTTCGCGCTGATGCTCACCAGGGCGTCGGAGCTGTTGTCGACGATCACGCCGTCCACGATCCACAGCGGCTCACCTCCGCCCAAGATTGAGTTCGTTCCCCGCAGGCGGATACTCACGCCGGCCCCGGGCTGGCCGCTGTTCTGCGAGATGAGCGCGCCGGTGACCTTCCCCTGGAGGGCCTGGTCGATTGCCGTGACCCGCGGAGCACCGCTCACGGCGTCTCCCTCGATCACCTCGATCGTGTTGCCCACCGTGCGCCGTTCGGTCGGCGCGCCAATTCCGCTGACCACGACGGCGTCCAGCGCGACAGCCACCGCGCGGACCGAGAAATCCACGACGGCGGTCGCACCGGCCTGGACGTCCGTCTCGATGCGCGCCACACCATAGCCCACCCGCCGTGCGACGACGGTCCAGTGCCCGGCGGCTACACCGGGCAGTAGGTACTCGCCGTTCAAACGCGTGTGGGCCAAGTGAGCGGTGCGCTCGATGCGAATCTGCACGTCGGCGACCGGTTGCCCTGTGGCCGCATCCGTTACCCGGCCCCGGACGAGGCCGGTCTCCTGGGCGGCGGCGGCCAGCGTGGGACTACAGAGCAGCGCGACCACGGTGACGAGAGATGAACGACGGGGCGCCATACGTCTCCTCCCGGAAGGGCTGAAAAGCCGAGCGCGGTTCAGCAAACCAAGGCTATGCTGAACCGCGCGCGAAACCGTGTCAAGCGACCGGCCCGGTTACACCTTCACTTCGATCGTCGCCCCGCGCTTGTAGCGGATGTAGAGCCAAGCCATCGGGATCACGAGCATGCCCGCCGCCAGCACCGTCAGCGTGAGGAGCCCGGTCGACAGCAGCACGGCGTGTTGCGAGATCTCCGCGGCCCGGAACATCGCCGAATCCTGCTTCGCGAGCAGCACGATCATCGCCTGACGTGCCTCGGTGCCGATGCTCGGCTCGCTGCGCGTCAGGCCCTCGAGGACCTGGCGCACGCGCTCTTTGTCGACGGTATCGGCCATCTCGAGTTGGAGTGCCGTAAGCTCCTCGCGCAGCCTGCGCCCGATGCTGTCGCGCTGGGCCACCGCCTCGGGACGTCGGGACGCGGGATCGGTGGCCGTCACCATCTCGCGCCACACTTCGAGGCCGGCGTTGTAGCGGTGCAGGGTCTCGACCGTACGCGCGCCCTGCTCCACCGTGGCGGCGGCGCCACGCAGCGACGCGATGAGCCAAACCCCGATGACGAGTGCGAGCACCAGCGTGACGGCGCTGATCAAGACGGCGAAACCTGGTCGAATAACGGTGTAGTGCTGCATCGCGATGGCGAACGAGGAGCGGCCAACCGAGGGGCTCATGGGGCTCCACGCTAGCCGCGCCCCGGAAGGGTGTCAATAACGAGCGCGCGGGCTCTTGCCCGCAGTCGCGTGCGGCTGCTACGTACAGCGCCCACCACATCGGAGGAGCTATGCGCCGGCTAGCCACCGGGACGTTGCTCGCTGCCGCTCTCGTCGCGTGCGGCAGCGGCGCCGCGCCAGTAGGCGATCGGGTCACGGAGGCCAAGGTCACCGCCCGGTTCCAGGCGTGGGTGAGCGCCTGGAACGTCCATCACCCGGAATCGCTCGCCCCGTTCTACATACAGAAGGAGTACCTCACCGTCGCCTGGCCGAACGGCGGGGTCACCCACGGCTGGGACCAGGAATCGCAGTTTCAGCGGAGTTTCCTGCCGACCGTGACGGTGACGAACCTGGCGCCGCAGAGCCCGCGCGTCGTGCTGGTGCGGAGCAACCTCGCGCTCATCACCTTCCCCTTCACGCTGGACCTCGCGGCCGGCGGGTCGCGCCAGATCGGTCCGGGGGAGGGGTTCATGCTGTGGCAGAACGAGGGTGGGGCGTGGCGGATCTATGCGGCCCAGCTTGCCTACACGAGGGCCGTCGAGGCTCAGGTAGTTCCGCAGCGGAGGTGACGCGGTGAGTGTGGGAGAAATCCTGCGCCACGCGAGCGCAGTCGTCGGCCGGCCCGTGGTCCTCTGGGAAATCAGCGGTCCCGACGACGTCGTGCTGCGGGCCACCAGCGAGCCCGACCCGGGCGCGTCGCTACCCCGCCTCGATCTCGCTGCAACCCTCCGCCGCTGGAAGGTGCCTCTTCCCGTCGGCTCGCGCTGGATCGCGACCCAGGTGCGCCCGCAGGACGCGTGGGTGCTGGCGCCGGTCCGGGCGCAGCCGCCGGCGCCGCCCCCGGACGGCCGCGAGCGCCGCAGCCGGGAGCGGCTCGCGCTCGAGCTGGCGGGCCTCGCGCTCGGCCTTATCGAGCGGGGTGGCGCCGCGGAGCTCGGGACGGCAGCGCTCCGCAACGATCCTCTCCAGGAGCTCGCGAGCCTGCCCGCGATGATCGCGCACGAGGCGAGCAATCCGCTCACTGCCGCGCGCGCGGGTCTTCAGCTGGCGATGGAATCCGTGGGACGATGGGTAGACCTGGGCGCCGACCGCCGTCTCGTCCTGCTCGATGATCTCGGTCAGGTGATCGAGGACATCGACCGCGCCGCGGATTTCCTGCGCGCGGTGCAGGACCGCGCGCGGGGCGCCCTCGTGCGATCGGAGCGCTTCGACGTGGTCCGCGTGGTGCGATCCTGCATCACGTTGGAGCGCCCCCTGCTGCGGGACCGCGGTCTGCACCTGGATTTCTCCACCACGATCACGTCGGCCTACTTGAAGGGCGACCCCAACGCGCTCTTCGACCTGCTCGTGAATCTGGTCCACAATGCCGCGGACGCGTCCGCGCGCGTATCCGCCCCGGTGGACGTGCGACTCGACCAGGAGGCCGACCAGCTCCACCTGATCGTGCGCGACGGCGGCAGCGGGATCGCCCCGGAGCTGCTCCCCCAGATCTTCGAGCCGGGCTTCACCACCAAGGAGTTCGGCAAGGGAAGCGGGATGGGCCTCGCCAAAGTGCGCAGCGTCGCCGAGGGGATGTTCGAGGGGACCGTGCGTGTCGAGTCCGAGCCGGGCGCGGGCACCACGTTCATCGTGGTGCTGCCGTTGCCGCGGCAGCGGGGCACGGAGCCCCGGCGCGAGGCGCCGGGACCGGTCTAGCCGAGCAGCGACGCGAGGTCGAGCGGCCGCGTGTACATGACGAGCGCGCCGTCCTCGCCGCGCGGCCACGCACTCGGTGGCCGGTCGTGGTACAGCTCCACGCCATTCCCGTCGGGATCGCGCAGGTATACCGCCTCGCTCACCCCGTGGTCGGCGGCGCCCTCGAGAGCCACGCCGCGCTTGAGCACGCGGCGGACCGCCGCAGCCAACGCCGCCCGGTCCGGATACAGGATCGCGACGTGGTACAGGCCCGTCGTCCCCGGCGCCGGGCGCGGCGCGCCCCGGCCCGCCCAGGTGTTGAGCCCGATGTGGTGGTGGTAGCCGCCGGCCGAGAGGAACACCGCGTCGCTCCCGTAGCGTGCCGTCACCTCGAAGCCGAGAGTGTCGCGGTAGAACGCGACGGCGCGGTCCAAATCGGCGACCGTGAGGTGGACGTGGCCGATGCGGGCTTGGGGGTGAATGCTCATCACTAACGAAACAGTTGCAGGTTCCCAGCCTCAAGTCACCGGCTGGCATCTATCGGGCTTGTCGCTGTTAGATTCCACCCATGAATTCCAACGCCAAGATCCCATCGCCAATCAACGAACCGGTTCTCACCTATGCGCCCGATACCCGCGAGCGCGCCGAGTTGAAGCAATCGCTCAAGGACATGGGCGGTCGCCAGATCGAAATCCCCGTCGTGGTCGGCGGGAAGGAGATCCGCACCGGCCGCACCGCGGACGCCGTGATGCCGCACTGTCATCGGCACGTGCTCGCGAAGGTGCATCAGGCGGGGCCGGACGAGGTGGCGGGCGCGATCGCAGCCGCGCGGGCCGCCTGGCGCGAGTGGTCGGCGGCGAGCCTCGCCGACCGGGCGGCGGTGTTTCTCAAGGCCGCCGACCTGCTCGCCACGCGGTGGCGGCCGGTCGTGAACGCGGCCACGATGCTGGGCCAGAGCAAGACGGCGCACCAGGCCGAGATCGATGCCGCCTGCGAGCTGATCGATTTCTGGCGCTTCAACGTCCATTTCGCGGAGCGGATTCACGCCGAGCAGCCGCTCTCGTCGCCCGGCGCCTGGAACGCGCTCGACTACCGCGCGCTCGAAGGGTTCGTCTACGCGATCACCCCCTTCAACTTCACGTCCATCGGCGGCAACCTCCCCACGGCGCCCGCAATCATGGGATGCACCGTGGTTTGGAAGCCGGCGGCAACCGCGGCCTACTCCAACTACTTCCTCCTCAAGCTGCTCGAGGAAGCGGGGCTGCCCCCCGGCGTGGTGAACTTCGTTCCGGGTCCCGCCAGTCAGATCAGCGAGCGCGTGATCGCCGACCGCCATCTGGGCGGCATCCACTTCACCGGCTCGACCGAGGTGTTCCAGGCGCTGTGGCGGCAGGCGGCGACCAATCTCACCGGCTACGCCGACTACCCGCGGCTGGTGGGTGAGACCGGCGGGAAGGACTTCATCGTGGCCCACGCGAGCGCCGACGTCGACGCGCTCGCCACCGGCATCGTGCGCGGCGCGTACGAGTATCAGGGCCAGAAATGCAGCGCCGCTTCCCGCGCCTACATCCCCGACTCCATCTGGCCGAAGGTGAAAGAGCGCGTGCTCGGGATGCTGGCAGGGCTCAGGGTCGGCGATCCGGCGAATTTCACGAACTTCATGGGGGCCGTGATCGACCGGAAAGCGTTCGCAAAAATCAAGGACTACATCGACGGCGCAAAGGACGACCCGAAAGCCAAGGTGCTGTTCGGCGGCGGCTGCGACGATACCGACGGCTACTTCGTGCAGCCGACGCTCATTCAGGTGGAAGATCCCGCGTACCGCACGATGTGCGAGGAGATCTTCGGACCGGTGTTGTCGCTGTACGTCTATCCCGAGCGGCAGTGGACGGAGACCCTCGCCCTGGTGGACCGCACCTCCCCCTACGCCCTCACGGGCGCGGTGTTCGCGCAGGACCGGCGGGCGGTGGCCGAGGCGCAGACCGCGCTGCGGTACGCAGCGGGGAACTTCTACGTGAACGACAAGCCGACCGGCGCGGTGGTGGGTCAGCAACCGTTCGGCGGAGCGCGAGCCAGCGGCACGAACGACAAGGCGGGGAGCCTGCTCAACCTGGTGCGCTGGGCGAGCGCGCGTACCGTGAAAGAGAACTTCGTGCCGCCGCGTGACCCCACCTACCCGTTCATGGCGGAGGCGTGAGCGGCGGGAGCGCGCGCCCGCCGATCCTCGTCGTGGCGCTCGCGGGCGCCTTCCTGCTCCTCGTCGGCGCCCTGCTCATCGGCTCGTTCACGACGCCGGAGTTCCCACCCTACGCCCTCACCGAGCCGCACCCCGCCGCCGTGGGTGACTCGCTCGTCGGACCCAGCACCTACACGCTCGACGCATCGGCGGGGGACGCCTGGCGCCGCTTCAGCTTCGCGCGCAATGCAGTGGTGGACTCGCCCTGGGATATCGCCTTCCGCCGCCACCACGTCATCGCCGCGCCGGGCGCCGGCGTCATCGATCTCGGGCCGGTGCCGTTCGACTCGGTGCGCGAGGTGCCGGCCGACGGGTATACGGCGACGCTGTTTGAGCGCGACACCGTCAATGCGGGCGTGGGACGCTGGTACGGGTACAGCATGCTCTCGCATCTGCTCACGTCGAAGCGGCACGTGTACGCGGTACGATCGGCCGACGGGCGCTACGCCAAGCTGGAGGTCCTCGCTTACTACTGCCGCGCCGTCGGGGCGGCCTGCTACACCGTGCGCTACGCGTTCCAGGGCGACGGCAGCCGCCGGGTCGCGAAATGAACGCGCCCCCGACGACGGCTTCGCCGGGGGCGCGTGGTCTGGACAGACGGGCGGTTATTTGGGCGGCGCAAGGATCTTGAACATCCCCGTCCCGCACACCGGGCACACGCCCTTCAGCGCGGGGCGGCCATTCGCCATCTTCACCTGCTGGCCGTTCGAGATCTTCCGCTTCGCTTTACACTTCACGCAGTAGCCTTCGTCCGCGGCCATCGGGGCCTTTCCCTTAGCCATGGTCGGTCGCTCCTCGGGTTCGGGGGCACGGGGATGCACCAGCGCCAGACAACATAATACGCTGCGCTTACGGCGTGGGGGCCGGGGCGTCCGTGAAGCCATTCCGCTTGTGCGTTCCGTCACAAAACGGCTTTGTCGCGGAGCCGCCACATCGGCACAGGACAACGACTTCCGCCGGTCTGCCATCCTTGCGCGGGGGGACCGGGATCTCCTGCCCGTCGGGCGTCAGAATCCGTACCGGCCCCTGGACGAGGAGGGGGCCGTTGGACTTTGGTGTGATCGTCGCGTCGCTCATCCGGGCAATATAACCGTCCCCGTGGCGTCCTTGACGCCGTCTCGACAGGGCGGGTATCCATCAGCAGGGCGCTCACCCGCTCGGAGGCTCGTCATGCGCTTCGCATTCGCCGTCGGACTGCCGCTCCTCATCGCCGCCACCCCCTGCCGCGCTCCGGCGCAAAGCGCGCTCGCCCTGGAATTCGGATCGGTCAGCGCGTTCTCGGCCGCGACGACGCAGGTCGGTTTCCGCGCGTCACCGGGCCGCGGCGAGCGCACCGGCGTCGATTTCGCCGCCGCGACGTTCCCCGCCGCGCTCGGCGAAGGGTTCTTCCTGGGCATGTTCGACGTCGACGTCACCTATGGCTTGTCGGTCGACGCGCAACTCCTGCTCTTTCCCCGTGCCGGCGCGAGCTTTCTCTTCGCTGTCGGCGACGGAGGCAGTGGGGGTGGGTTCGGATACAACATTGGGGGAGGCGCGCTGCTTCACATTTCGCCGAGCGTCGGTGTGCGCATCGACTACACCCACCGGCGCTTTCTTGGCAGCAGCGAGTCACTTCCGGTCGCAAGCATCAGCGTGGGGATCGTCTTTATCCAGTAGCGGGCGGAACGCACGGCGGTCGGGTAGGGTATCTTCCCGCGCACCTCCCATGCACACCCGCTCGCTCCTCCCCGTCTGTCTCGCCGCGTCGGCCGCGTGCGTGACCGAGCGCGGCCCGTTCACCAATCGGATGGCCCACTCGGCGACGAGCTACCTGGCGCGCGCCGCCCGGCAGCCGGTCAAGTGGCAGCCGTGGGGGCGCGACGCGTTCGCGCTCGCCGCGAAGCTCGACCGGCCCGTGCTGCTGTACGTCGGGGGCGACGCGTGCCGCTGGTGCACCGAGACCGACCGCGCCATCTACACGGATCCGGAGATCGGGGCGCTCATCAACGCCCTGTTCGTGCCGGTGAGGGTCGACCGCGATGAGCGCCCCGACGTCGCGCAACGCCATCAGGCCGCCGTCGCGACGATGGCGGGCCTACGGGGATGGCCGCTCACCGTGTTTCTGACGCCCGACGGGGCGGCGTTCTTCGGCGGCACCTATTTCCCCGCCGACGACCCCGTCACGGGGCGGGGCTTGAAGCAGGTCCTCCCCGAGGTGGCCAAGAGCTTCCGCGACCGTCGCGCGTTCATCGTGCAGCATGCCGCGCTGGTGCGGCAGCTCGCGCTTGCGGGAGGCGGCGCCGGGCGAGGCGTGCTCCAACCCGGCCGGATCAAACCGGAGATCGCCGCTGCCCGTGCCGCGCTCGATGCCGCCGTGCGCTCCGGGTCGGCGGTAGGGAGTGTGATGCACGCCGAGACGGCGTCGCTGCTCGTCTCCGAATTCGCGCGCGAGGGAGACTCGACGTCGCTCGCCGTGGCCCGCCGGGCGCTCGACCTCTTGATCGACTCCGCCGCGGCCGGGCGGGAAGACCCATCGCGTCTCGTGCGGGCGGCGCTGCTGCGTGGCCTCGCGAAGGCGTGGGTCGTCACGGGCGACGTGCGCTACCGCGATGCCGGGCGCGTCCTGGCGAGGAGCCTCGCGACGGACCTCGCCGATCCCGGCGATCGCCCGCTGTTCGCCGACCAGGAAGCCTACGTCATCGAAGCCGTCGTTCTCTCGGCCGCGACATTCGGCGACGCCGCCGCCGGCCGCCGCGCCCGAGCCGCGCTCGACTGGCTGCTGCGGCGCATGTACGCCAAGGGCTGGGGTGTGCGTCACGCCCTCGCCGGCTCGGTCCAGGGGCTGCTACAGGACCAGGTGCAGGTCGCCGGCGCGTGCGTCGCGGCGTATCAGGTCGGGGGGGGGGGGGCGGGGGGGGCGCTCCCCCCGGGGGGGGCCG
>Ga0210382_10000224_pt1 | contig 22194 bp, 30 predicted proteins | sample PLMedo_FD_155452 | JGI IMG/M metagenome (GOLD analysis project Ga0210382, IMG submission 155452) | Groundwater sediment microbial communities from an aquifer in East River, Colorado, USA - PLM0_60_coex redo | ecosystem: Environmental > Terrestrial > Soil > Riparian zone | place: USA: East... | reverse complement strand
GGCGTCTTCCCACCAACACGATCCGGCACATGATCCACATTGCCATGATCCGTCAACCGCTGCTTGTTCATTTGGGTTGCTTTTTCAAATGCTCGGCGCTGTGCTGGTGACAGCGACCTTTTAGTTTGTGATTTCTTGGTGAGCGTGACCCCTCTACGCTCGGCTGAGGTTCCCGACCGCGTGATATGCGCGCCGCGAAGCAGGACATCGAAGGGTGCCAATTCAAGGCCCTGATCGTAGCGCACGAGCTGCACCTGCATGATGCGCGGCGTGAGGTATGTGAAGCGCAAGTGCTTCTCGGGATCAGTCAGGCGAACGGTAGCTAGATCAACTGCAATGCTGCGCGCCTTCGGATAGGCGGCCTTGATCGCCTCCGCAAACATGCAATGACGTGAATCGCGTTTGATACCTTTCTCGATTACTTCCCCGGTTACTCGTACTCGGATCTTCGGGCTTCTTGCAGTTCTCACAAAATCCCCTTTCGTAGTAGTGTGTGGGGGTGCTGGGGTGGAGGAGCCCCGAAGTCGGCCGACTTCACGAAACGCTTCACGGTCATCGCGACGCCCCTTGGATCACGTCGGTCCAAAACTGCCATTCCTCGTCGGGCAGATAGGCGAGCGGCGTGGTTGGCGAGTGCGTGGCGCGATGCACGCAGGGCGGCCGAGCGACGCCGAGCCCTTCGGGCACACTCGTCTCGTCGCCGTCATCGCGCTGGTTGCGGATGTCGGGAAACGGCTTGCCCGTGATGTCGCGCGCAATCCCGCGGGACGTCTTTGCAGGCGTCTGCACTCGCCGGCGCCGCGCCATCCACGCCTGGTCGATCGCCCAGATGATCGCGCAGACGAGGAGATACACCGCCCAGTGCAGCGTCATGCGTTCCCCTCCTGCTGGATCGCGGCCCGCTCCGCTTGGGCCTCGGAGCCCTGGCGCTGGGTGTGCATCTGGAACGCCCAGCACGCATCCCCGCGAAGGCCAGCGTAGTGCTGTAACCGTCTCCGTGCTTCGTGGCACGACTCCCAGAAGCGGCACGGCTGCTGCTCGTCGGTGGCATCGCGACAGAGCGGTTCGGGGGCGCTCACCGGGTCCCTGCGACGGTTTCGGGTGTGCCGTGTGGTTTGGGTTTTTCGTCGACTGACGAAAGACTTTGTTGTATCTGACTTCTAATTCTACTTCTACTTCTACTTCCCTCTGCGTCCGCTGTGCGAACGTTCAGCGGATGCTCAGCGGACGCATCTGCATTCGCTGAGCGTTGGCTGTGCGATAGCATGGCGGCCCGACGCGCCTTATCCGACTTACCCACTTGTGCCGCATAGAGTTCGGCGAGTTTGCGGTTGACGACGCGGCCGCTGCCATCCCCGGTCCCGACGAAGAATTGCCGAAGCAGGCGCTTAGCGATCGCTATGCGATGGCTGCGCGGTTGCTGTGCGCGCGCACTGCGAACGGTCAGCTTGGCGGCTACATCCGCTGGGCGTCCGCTAATCGAACCCTCCCGCCACTGCCAGCGCAGGAGACAGAGATAGGCCCCCTGCTCCTCCAGGGTGAGACTGTCGACTTTCTCGTCGGTCTCCCAGTCGTCGACGTAGAACGGGAACCACTTGAGCGGGGCGGGCATCAGGCAGCATTCGCCTTCGCGTACCAATCCGACACCAGTGCCCGTATGCCAGCCCGCGACGTCTGGAACTCTTCCCCAAGACCCAGCGGCGAGACCTCCGCGATGGTAAGGGGCTCGTTCCGTAGTCCGCGAATGACGTAGACGGAAGTGTTAGTTGACGCCGAGAGCGCTCGCAGCAACAACAACTGGCCCTGGTAGAGTGTCTCGTCGGGCTTCTTGATTTCGAACACAAGGAACCACCCGTGGCGCTCCCAAATGGCGTCGATGTCTGAGGCGGAGATCCGCGACTCACCGAAACAGCCATCGAGCCAGCCCCAATCCCAGCGGGCCCGCACGGGAGCATCGGCAATCCGCAAGTCTCCTCTCACGCCGGTAACCACACGCGGCCGAGAGCACCGAACGACTCCGCGAAGCGCTGAGCGCTGCGGCCGAGGTACAGCACGGCTTGGCCCTGCAGTGGCGATGCTGAGACTTTATCTGGCGCCCAGAACTTCACGCGCCCTTTTGGAAAGCAGACGGCCGCAGCATGGTCGGCGATGTGCTGGAACCACTCGGTCTCCGTCGCATTGTTCACGAGCACACAGGCGGCAGTCGACCGCTTCGCTCGGTACTCCGAGACGAGCTTGTCAGCGAACGTGGCGATCCATTCGCTCGCGTAGGGCGGGTTGAGCCAGACGCGGCCCGGCCACGGATGCGTTAGGCCGTTCTGCTCGGCCGTGTAGAAGCGCTCCGCCTTTACGACGGCATTGGCTTCCTTGGTGGATGCTGGATCGAGGTCGATCCCACCCATCGCCTTACGGGCGGCGCTGATGTATTCGGCCGGCGTGTACCACTCGTTGTCACCGGAATTGTTCGAGACATGTGGTGCAGCCTTATCGGGACGCACCTCCGAATAAGCTTCCCAAAAGGACGGGCGCTTATGCCCTAGGGCATAAAGAGTGGCGCACCCGACAAAACGGGAGACTCTCGTCTGGTTTGTCTTGCACCGCTCCGCGATCCGCTCTTGCGTCCAGCCGCGGCTGCTGAGGTCGACGTAGCAGTCGGCCTCCTGCCAACTTGAACGCTCGCCCTGCTCACGAGCCGCAATGGCTTGTGACACCAGCGCCTCCTCGGGCGCAGGGGCGATGATGGCGGATGGGGCCTCCAACTTCACCGGCCCGCCTCGTCCGGCTCCCAAACAGGTTGCTCGTCGTCATAGCCGTCCTCGTCCTCGTCATCCTCGAACGGTGCGCGATCGCCGTCGGGCTCCTTCTCCTCGTCCTGCTCGACCGGGCTCGGCTTGGGCTTGGTCATCATCATGTAATCGCGTCTCCTGGTCCCTGCGGGGTGGTCTTGCGCCCCGGGCTTGCCGGCAGCCCTCCAACAACGGCTCAGGTGCGGCCGTCCACCGGCAACTGCTGCCCGGGGCGCTATGGGTTCGGAGCAGTAGGCTTTCGCATAGCCACTACTTACCGGCTCATCTCCAGCAGCAGGACGCGCGGCCGCGCGCCTGCTCGGATAACGCACCTTTGACCGGACTCCAGCGTGCGTCTCCTACTGCTCCGAGAGCGGGAGGCGGGTTCGACCCCGCGGCCTCCGGCGTGGCACGCCGGCGCTCGTCGTTCTGAGCTTCTCCCGCATGCGGACGAGCCTTGGGCTCCATCGTCCGGTCCTGCCCTCCATCGGTTGAGCTGCACTCCGCGCGTGTTCGCATTGCCTTCGGCACCTTCGACACCCAGGCCGATCGAAACTCCGGTGCCTACTGCAGCTCCTGGCAATTCGCTTCGCTCCGCTACATCTCGACGCCCGACGCGCCGTTCAGAATCGCTTGCACGCCGGCATCCACTTGGTTGCCGTATCGCCGCTCGAGCGCCTTGAGCATCGGCGGCGCGTAGACCATTCCCGAGTCACAGGCCGTGACGAACAGGTGGCGCATCTCCTCCTGCGACTTCCCGCTGCCGATGTCCACCGCTGCGAGAAACCGATCGTAGCGCCAGCGAAACTCCGCCATCGCCGCCGCCTCGTCGGGATCGAGCGGCACGCCGACCGACACCTCGCAGCGCCAGCAGGGCGGGTCCGGCTCGTTGTCGTTGAGCAGTCCCTCGTGCGCGTACTTCTGACCGCACTGCGGGCAGAGGCAGATCGACACCCACAACCCGCCAACGTGGACGTTGCGCTCGATCGGATGCACGAACGGCGGCGTCTTGACGAACGACTCGGAGCCGGGACCCGTCCCCGTGGGAATCGGTCCCCGCGTCGGGTAGGGATCGGGCTGCGCGAGCAACGCATCGAGCGCCTCTTTCGAGATCACGAAGCCGGCGGCTCCTTCTTCGCGCGATGATAGCCGCAGTCATCGCGCTTGTGCTCGCCAACTTTGTCGCAGATCGCTGAGGGCTCGTGGCGCTCGATCACCCCGACGCGCGTTTGCTCGCCCTCGCCGAGCGCGCCGACTGGGGTCTCGTCTTCCTCGGCACCCGATGGCTCGAGCTGGACGCCCTGGACGAAGAGTTCCTGTGTCGCCTTGAGACGGGGGTGCTGTCCGAACCACGCAGGCTCGGCCTTGCGGGCGGCGCGACGGTACGCGCGCGTTTCTGCGGTCTTCGTGGGCTCGTCTTCGCCGACGGGGTCCTCGAACTTTCCGGACGCCGTCTTCTTACCCGTGCCCGCCCAGTTGACGCCAATGAACGGGCCGCGGCCATCGTAGAACAGCGTCACGACTGCCGCACCTTTGACGTTCTCCGGGACCGCGTAGAGGAGGCGCTGGACCTTGCGGCGATCGCGCTCGATCTGATCGGCGCGGTCGTCATCGTGGATGTATGTCGTCGAGGAGCGCACGAACTTGGGGTTTGCAGCCACGAGTTCCATCCAGAAGGCGGCGTTGAGGTAGATGTTGCCGCCCAGGATGTAGACGTGACCCACCGGATCGGCGCCGATCTCCATGCAGTACCGCACGACCGCCTGCCGGGCGATGGGCGAGACATCCTTTCCCCATCCGGTTTCGGCGACCTTCATCGCCGTGAGCCGGAGCATCGTCTGCTGGCGGGCTACGCCGGCGAGCGAGAATGCCATCGCTCGCTCTTGTGGGGTCTTCGCTTCGCCGAGGAGTTGCCGTTCGAGGTCCGGCTCGGCCTGCTGCTCCTGTGTGGCGACGGCTTTGGAAGTGTCCTTGGACATGGTTACCTCCAGTTGAACGTTTAGGGTTTACACGTCTCTCGTATACGGCCGCACGCGGTCGCGCGCGTCGGGGATCAGGCCAATGGCATCCGATACCATCCACAGGAACAGCGCGACCAGCGCGCCGAGGGCGAGCAGGGCGGCCAGGGCTTCCAGGAAAGAGGCGATCACCGCGCACCCCGGCGCTGCTCTTCGAGCACCATGGCATCGCGCACAGCGACCTGGCGCACGATTGCCGTATCCATCGCGCGAATCGCGAGACTGAGATCCTTGTCGCTGCGACTTTGCCAGAAGCGGAGCTCGGCCACGTCCTCAGCGCAATCCGCTTCTTGCTCGGACTGTACGAGCTCAGTCGACAGCACCTGCGGGTTGCGGTTCTCGTAGGCCGCGCGGATCGGGCCGAAGAACCGTTCGAGCCGGACGTCGTCCCCGAGGGCGCGGTAGGCCTTGATTAGTTCGGCGCAGCGGATGTTGAGGCCATTCTTGGCGCGGATCAGATGCTCGATGTACCGCTCGCTGAGCCCCAGCGTGGCGGACGCCGCGCGCGCGACCGGATCGGACTTTCCCGAACCCCAACGGCGTTCCTTCGGGAGGGATGTCCCGACTCCTGCGTTGTCAGCGGCGCGAGCGGTGGAGAGCTTGGTCACCGTGAGACCGCTGCCTTTTTATTGCGGTAGTAACGACTCCCAGCTGCGCGCACGCAGGTGCGGCACTGCCGCGTGACCGGGCGATTGCCCCGGTGGACGTAATACGTGTTCTCTGGAGTGAAGGCGTGACCGTGCCGGCAGTGTGTCAGCTTGGCGTTCTTCGCCACCATGCTGGTCCCACGCAGCGTGTTGGTGCGGAGAGTAACCGCTTCCAAATGATCCGGACGCACGCAGAGCGTGTTTCGGCAAAGATGGTCGATCGTGAGGCCAGCGGGGATCGGCCGCCCGTGGTGAAGTTCCCACGAGAAGCGATGCGCCTTCACCGTCGTATGCCCATCATTGAATTGGCCATACGGCGCAGCATTGGGTAGACGCGCGCGATGAGTGCTCGCTGTCCAGAACCAGCAACCATCGGTCTTCCGGACCTTGGCGAAGAAACGGGCTGAGGCAGAGGTCGGCGCGCCCATGCTACGACGTCGCTTCCGGTGTGAACGCGCGCGCATCCTGCGATGCGATCCAGAACGCGAACGTCACGAGCTCGCGGCATGCGGGATCCCGCGCGACGAGCTCGTGCTCATACGTCGGCCGGCCAGCCTGACCAGGGCGCGCGAACAGATAGCCCACCCGCATACTGCCGTCTTCATTGCGCTGGCCGACAACCCGCCGCATCGCCCGCACGCCCAGCACGTCGCGTTCGGCGACGAGCACGTCGACGAGGCCAACCAAGATCCGGTATCCGCGGCCCTTGAGCAGTGCGGCGAGATCGGATACGGCGAGGACGGGCGTCGTGACGGTGCTCATGCGCTGACCTGCTCGAACTGGTCTTTTTGGATCTGCGCGCCCCACGCCTTCGCGAGGTCGTTCCGCACGGCTTTTAGTCGATTGATGAATCGGGGATCAACCCCTTCCACAATCGCGGCGACGATGGTCGCGTCTTGAATGTCGATCCGGGCGTGGAGTTGCAGGGCGATTTCAGACAACACATAGGCTCCTTTTCACGCGGACTCCAGATCCAGCACGCCTTGATCCAATCGGCGCGCGGCGATTTCACAGTACCGCTCCTCAATCTCAATCCCGATGGCGCGGACGCCCAACTGCTTCGCCGCCTTGAGTGTTGAGCCGCTACCCGCGAACGGATCGAGCACGACGCCACGGGGCGGCGTGACCAGCGTGAGGAGCCACCGCATCAGATCGAGCGGCTTGACCGTAGGATGATCGTTCGTGGCTTCGCTAAAGCGATCCGCCTTGCTCGCCTTTGTCGAATGTCGATTCGTCGGGGAACGCCGAAAATTGCGGGTCCACAGGAAACGGTAGGACGCGGGCAGGTCTGTAGGCCATGACGGGAGACCCCTGGCGAGGTGACGAATGGCCGAAGCGGATTACGGTTAAGCGGATGGGCAACTTTACATCTATTATACGCAGTAGCCTCACAACCGCAGGGAAACGGGCTCCTGCTGCCTCCAGGAACGATCATCTCTCCCCTGCAGGCCATCATGCTGCGACCTTCGACCGTTGGGCCTTATACCACGCCCGCCAACGATGAGTCGCATTGAGGTATTTCTGATGCCGCACCGGTCGGAAGGTTTTGCCGCAGCCACAAGCGCAGGTCTGACGAACCGCGGCGGGTTTCATGGAAACTCAATGTACAGGTCTCCAACGCATTGGCAAGCCCCCCCCTTGTCGGGGGAGGAAGATGGGCCGCCGCCTGTGCCGGGCTACTCCGTCGCGCGAGCGAGTCGAGCCGCTCGCGCCAGGCCTCGTTCGCCGGGGAGTCCGTCGCGGCGTGTGCCGTGTTGGTGCTGTCCACGGCCTGGTCGCGGACGAGCTGCCGGCCGATCGCGATCCCCTCGCGGCGCGCGCACGTCGCCAGCAGCCAGCCGGCGGCGCCGATCGCCAGCTACTCATCGAAGTTCGATAACTCGGGGCTATATCTTGGCTGCGAAATCACCTGGCATGCCGTCGAGCGCGGAGTGCCGGTGAAGGCAGTAGGCTATGATGTTGGCGGAACGGTGCGAAGGACGGGAAGTTTCGCCGATTCGGCGCATGAGCAGTTCATTCCTCATCCTGGTCCGGTATTCAGCGATCCGATGAACGTCACCTGGATCTTTACGGTCGATGGCCAGACCGGCGCAACCAACATTGCGACCTTCCATCAAGACCCGCGTTCAGGCTGTAGTCCTGCTTAGGGCAGCAGCGGAATTCTCATCAGCCCGCAGGAGACGCCGAACGTCGCGCCGAGTGCCGTACCCTGGCCGGCCGCGACGCCGGCGCCGATCGCCACCCAGCACCGCTTCGGCTTCACCCGCAGCTGCGCCTCGAGCCGGGTCGCGAGCGAGTCGGCTTCGTGCTCGGCCGAGCTCGCCCGCTGCTGACAGCTCAGCAGGGCAACCGAGCATTGTGCAAACGACGTGGAATCCTGGCGGGCGATCTCGACGAGGACCTGCACTGTATCGATGCGAGTCCCACGGGCCAACGCAGCCCGGAGCTCGTTCGCGAGGCCATGCGCGGTGATGGCGAGCTGCTGGTTGTGCTGCTCCGCGGCGGCGAGCTTCGCGCGCCAGCGCAGCAGGGCAGGGTGCAACGCCAGCTGGGCCTGCGACGCCTCCGTAATCAGCGAATCACGCGCGGACAAAAAGCCGTCGATGCGCCCGAAGATCCAGAAGAGCAGGACCGCCGCGATCGCGCCGGCGACGAGGTAGGCGGGGATGCGCTGCTTCACGTGACCTCGCCGTTCGTGATGAAGCCATGCCAGCCACAGCCGCCCGTTAGCAGAATGGAACGTGCTCCGCCGGGGCCACCCGACTGGTCGCCGTTCAGCGTCAGATCCCCGTAACCCGTGCCTTCAAGCGTCCAGCGCCCGGGCTTGGGGTCCACGTCGTCAGGAACACCGCGCGAGCGCGACCAGCAGATGACCTGGTGCGTATTGACGAGGCCGCCATTCTCGACGAAACACTTCGGGCAGGCGAACATGATGCCCTGCGCCTCGGCGATCCCCTCGATCTCGCGATACGAGTAATCCGAGCCCGGAGGAGCGAGGATGAGGAAGTGGGGCTCGAGCTCGGTGAGTCTCACAGCAGCCGCAGCGTGAACCGGAACAGCAGCAGCACGAGCGCGCCGAATCCGTCATAGGCGAGATCGACCAGCCCGATGCCGTAGCCCGGCTTCCCGAGTAGCCGCTGCGAATGTGCGACGTCCGCTTGGCCGAACTCGTAGACCAATCCGATCGTCATCGTCCAAGCGAAGACGCCGAGCGCCGTATGCACGACGAGCAGCAGCAGCAGCGCCACGGCGAACCCGCCGAAGGCGTGTAGAATCTTGTCGGCACTCCGGAAGTCATGGTCCGGATCGAACCAGATGGCGATCTTCTGCCAGAGATCGCGGAGCTTGATCATGCCGTCTCCTGGAAGGGGTCCACCGCCTTAACCCAGCCCGGTACCACGGGGCGGATCTTCACGAAGGCGTTCGCCCGGATGGCCGCTTCGTCGCTGATGGTCGCGCTGCCGCCGCCCGAGGCACCGATCGTGAGCACCACCCCGCCGTGCACCGCCCAGACCATCTCCACATGACCGATACCGGTGCCACGATTCCAGAACACCATTACGCCCGGTCGCAGCACCGCGGTCGCCGGGAATCGCTCTGCCAGCTGCGCCGCAGACCAATCGCCGTCACGCGGCAGCCGGCCAACGCACTTCAGGATCTCGACCATCAGACCGGAGCAATCGAACCCGGCCGGGTCATCGCCACCCCAGCGATATAGCTTCCCGAGGTAGTGGCCCCCGTATTCCAAGGCCTCAGTCCGTAGATCAGGTGCCATGGTCAGTCGCCGCCGGTGCGGGGGCGTCAGGCGGCTTCGTCCCGCCGTTGCGGAAATCCGTCTTGCGTTTCACGCCGAAGTGCGCCGTGCCGATGCCGTGCAGACCCGCCAGGAACAGCAACCATCCATCGGGGGGCACGCGGCCGAGGATCCAAGCGACCGCCGTGAGGAAGTCGAGTGCGATCGCGCCAGCGATGACCGCATTCGTAGTTGGGAAACTGGCCAAGTAGAGCCAGCGGATCTTGATGTTGTCGTTCATCCGATCGCCTTGCGGGCGCGACGAGTTGCCCATCCCTTCTTTGCACTCTCTGTGACCTTGCCGTTTGCACGTCGCTGTTCCCATGTTCTGTGCAGTGACGCGCTTCGCTCGGCGGGTGGAAGATTCCAGCGCTCCTTTTGCGCGGCTTGCCATTGGAGGTTTTCTGCTTGCGTCATGCCGTTTTTCTGTTTTCGTGCGGCATTGCTTCGTCCGCCCTTCTTGCCGCTGGATTGGGCAAGTCCTGGATGTAAGTGTTGGAGATGTAGCCCCGCTTGACGGCCACGCTCGCGCATCATTTCCGGATATAGACGTGCGGTTGTGCGACCCCCTTTTCGTCCGTTCGCTACTCTGTCTTGAGGCGTCAGGGTGGCGTTCAGGGCTCGCATCTTAGCACGGGCTAGGTCTGGATGGATTTCATGTACGCGGCGCCCTCCCTTTGAGGCGGCCCGTACAAATGCCGCCCTATTCGGGTGCTCGTTTGCATGGCAGTACGGGCAGAGCGCGACCACGTTCCCTCGAACGTAACCCTTGCTGGGAACGAGACGGTGCGGATGACAACGCGCCCCGTGAAGGAATGGTGGATGGGCACCACACTTTGAGCACGGAGAAGATCTGATCGCAGTCAACTCGGAGCGCTCGAGGCGCATCTCGTGCGTATCGCGCGCCATCATGGCGCCGTGCCAATCAGCGACCCCACGGCCTGCACGAGATCACGTGAGAAAAACGGCTTGCGCAAATCGGGCTCCTTGTCGGGATCGCCCGAGACCGTCAGCGTCGGCACCCCGGGGTGCGCGGCCTGCACATCCTTCGGCTTCCCATTCGGCAACCCGATGTCCAAGATCAACGCGGCGAAGGGACCGGCTACGGTGCGTGCGAATTCAACGCGACCGGCCGGGACGACATCGTAGCCCGCGTCCACGAGGACCCGGCTCATCCAGCCCAGCACGCCGGGATCGTCCTCCACAATGAGGATGCGCTTATTCACGACGGGCCTTGCGGACCGCATCCCCGATGACGATCTCCATGCGTGCGGCTAACAGCGTCATCTGATCGGCGAGGTCTTCTTTCAAGTCCTGACGCAGCTCACGGGAGGATCCGTTTTTGCTGTGGCCGTTTTTGAGCATGCGGTAGAGCATCACGCCCCCGACCGCGGCCCAGACGAGCGCGGCAAGCTGGGGACCGAGGTCCAAGCCCTTGACGATTTCGCCGACTTGGAGCAGGAGAACGTGCAGCGCCTCCTCCTGGAAAACGCAAAAGCCCACAGATCCGCGAGCATCTCGCGAACCGGGGGCCGGTTGTTCGGGTGTCCTCGGTGCTGCAATAACATAGGGAAGCACAGCGGGTTGAGCAACAGGGGGCTTGCGCTGGGTGGAGCGTGGCCCCATGCTTAGCGCCATGAATCGCCATGCAGTCGCACTAGGCCGGCGGGGGGGCAAAGCCCGGAAGCTGAAATTGACTCCGGCACAGCGGTCGGCGATTGCGAAGAAGGCATCCCTCGCCCGATGGGCGAAGAGGAAACCGTGATGCGCTATCTCTGGCTCGTTGTCATTCTCGTGGTCGGAGTCACGCTCATCGTGCTCGCCTACCGGTGGTCCGGCTCCACGTCAAGACGCCTGACGGCGACGAGTGAGCGACTCAATCAGAAGTATCGCTGCATCATTGCCAACGGTCGCTCGCTTCGTGGCGCGACCACAGACGATTGCCGTCACTACTATCCAAACTCTGTGAGGTAGGATCTCTTATGAATCGCTACGCTATCGTTCTACTCGCCCTACTGCTCGCCGCCTGCGGCAAAGACCCGATCGCGCCGCCCCCACCGCCCGTGATCATCAAACTGATCATGGCCCAGGACACCGGCTTCTGGCGCGGCGGCGCGGTCCGCCTCTCAAGCCTGATCCGCGGCGCCGTGACGAATCACGGTGACACGGTCGCCGCACCGGCGGTGACATGGACGCTGCCGGCGGGTTTCACGCGCCAGGGCGACTCAGTGCTCGCCACCAGGGAGGTGCGCGGCGAGCTGCGGGCATCGTTCGCATCGGCGGCCGATTCGACCGCCACTGTATCGGTCAGCGATCTCTCCACACGCGGACCATGGGTCTCGGAGAGCCGGTGCTACAATTCCCCGAATGGCATGCGAGGGGTCGAGAATCCGCCGATCGGCGTGGACTCGGCCATCCGCACGCAATCCAATGGCGCAGCAGAGTACACGACAGGCGACGGGATGTGGAGCGGCGAGATCAAGCTCCGGATCTCGATCGACGAGCAGGTGATCCGCTTCTGGAAAGACGGGGTTGTGGATACCGTGCTGAGTCGAACCGCAATCGTTGCCTCGCAGGACACATTGCAGCTGGCCCTCGGGAGCAACATCGGCCCGGCCGTGCCGTGGATGAAACGGACCTCCGATTCGCCGATCGTCTATCGGCTGGAGTCTCCGGGGACCTGCTCGAGCGATTGGCACGGCGGCGGGAGTGCCTACGAGCTCCGCGCCCCCTAGAGGTTTTTGTCGGGTGAGTCCTTCAGGTCCAGCGCGCGCGCTTCGTCGATGATCTCTTGCGGCAATCCGAAGTCGACCGCCCGGCCCTCGCGCGTAATGACCAGCTCGCGGACGACCAGCTCGCTACAGCCATCGCAGAGATAGATCGGCTTCACATCCTTGAGATGCGGGAAACGCTCGAGCACCGCGGCCAGGCGCTCGGGCGCGAGGTCGTCATAGCAGATCAAGGAGTCTGCTGCCACCAGCCGCCTGGGGCAGCAGCGCGGCGGTCCCTCGCCGCGATCGCGATCGATACTCAAGCCTCGAGGCTCGACGTCCGCAGTATCAGCCCAGGTCTTCAGGTGACCTCCTGGGCAACCCAGACCACTTGATCGCCGTCGGCGGGAATGGCGCTCTCCGGCGTTTCCGTCGCGGTCGTATAGGTGACGCCGTGATAGGTCTCTGGGTTCGAACCGCCGGCGTCGCCGCCGCGGATCTTGAAACTGCCAACGGCGTCGTGGACGACGAACCCCTTGGCCCGCAGCCGGATCTTCTTGCCACTCGTCAACCCGGATACCACGATCGCCTTAATCTCCTCATTAAAGGTCGACGTCCCGGCGGTCGAACGGGAATAAATGAATGTCGCCCGCTCGATGAATCCGCCGCCATCATCGGTATCGATCGCGACCGTCAGGGTCACATTGGGATCGGCACCGGGCGAGGAGAGCGTCACCGAGACGAAGTAATGCACGTTGAAAGTATCGCCGAGCGCCGCGCCGGGAACGAGCGTCACCTCGGCCGTCTGTCCTGCGGCGGTGAGCTCATTGCCGCTCGCGAAGTCATCGTCCTGCGCGGTCGTAGCGCCCGTGTTCACGATGATCGCGCGTGAGCGGAAGCCGGTCGTCGTGACGTTGATCGCCTGCAGGCGAAGCCGCTGTTTGCCGGCGGGTAGTGTGTTCGAGAAGCTGATATACTGCCCACCTTTGAAGATCACCATCGGCGCGTTCTGATAGACTTGGGAGAAGGTGACGTCGACGTCGCCGTCGGCATCGGGGCCGTTGACGATGAGCTCCTCACGATGGCGGTAGAGCAGCTGCACGACACCGCCCTCCTTGATGCCATTCGCGGGATCGAGCTGGACGGTCGAGTCGGCGAGCACGCCGCTCGGGTTCGCGGCGCGGAGGATGTAAAGTCCATCGTCGAGGATGAAGGCGCGCTTGCGCGTGCCCATCTTGACCGTCGCGCTGGCCGCCGGCGACTCGAGGCCGGAACCGTCCACCTTCTCATATCCGAACGCCTTGACGAAGACCGTCTGGCCCGGCGTGACACCGGTCAGGATGTTGCCGGTATAGAAATAGCCGCTCGCGTCGACGGTTTGCAGCGCGGCCGCGCGCGCCGTCGCATCGGAGGGCATCCCGGCCGTCGACGCGGCAAAGCGGACCGCCGTCGCCGCGTTCGTGGCGATCACGGCATGACTGTCGCCGCTCTCATCGATCGTGACCTTCAGCGCCATGATATGCGGCGTCGCCGGCCCGAGCCCCAGCCGATCGGATCCCTCATTACTGGGCAGGATGTCGGAGTGGTTCCGCACCCAGCCCTTGAACCGTTTCGCCGTGACGTCGCAGCTCGAGATGCAGGCGAGCACCCAGCTCTGCCCGCGGATCGCGTTAGCGGCATTGGGATCCCGGCTCACGAACTTGTCGGTCTGCAGCAGCACGACGTCGCCCGGCTCGAGGAACGGATGCGCGTACTTCGCGTTGAAGGGCCATTCCATGAGCCCGGGGCCGACCGCCTTGACGTGCCGCTCACCGACTGCGCGCGCGAGCGCCTCCGTGGCGATCCACTTCGAGACTTCGTCGTCGAGCGTGCGCAGCGGATCGAGGCGCGCCTTGCCGAGGTTCGTCAGCGCACCGGAGTGGAAGACGCGGACCTCGTCGTCGAAATCGCCCTTGATGCTGTTCCAGTTGAACCGGACGAAGTACTCCGGCACGCGCTGCTCGTAGCCTGGCGTGGCGTCCGGCAGCACGAGCTCGCTCGAGGGGAAGATCGCGCGGATCGGCTTCGGCCCGTACATATCGACGAACTTGATCCGCCCCTGCGAGGGCAGGTTGCCGCCGCCGGCGAGCTGCGCGATCGCGTCCACCTCCGCCTTGCTGACCGGCTTGCCCTGCTGCTGCGCCTCGAGGATCATCTTAGAGACCGTGGTCGTCGTGTCCTCGGGTCCCGGGCCGACGTAGCGGGCGTCCATGCCGAGCTCGTTCACCATCAGCGACTGCCACACGCTCTTCAGGGTCTGGTTCAGGAACGTGACCTGATCGCGTTTGCCGCCGGTGCGGAAGCGGCACCAGGTGACGACCGCGCGCCGCGCGCCCGCCCCGCTGAATTTGTTCGCGGTGAACTTGACCAGCAGCTGCGTGTAGTCGGTGATCAGCTTGACCTGGTCGTCGGTCAGCGAGAAACTGCCCAGGGTCGAGAAGCCCGCGGCGTCCGTGGTGATGTTCGTGTGCGTCGTCTCGGCGAGGAGCGTCGCCCCACAATAGAGCGAGACGGTCAGGTCGATATTCTCGCCCCCCGTCGCATCCTTCCGGTAGCGGTAGTCGACGATGTGCCGGCGGCCGACCGGATCGCTCGGCGTCGGCAGCGTGACGCTGCACCCGGAGTTCGACGGCGTGAGATCGGAGCGGATATAGTCGGCGTCGTCGAACACCGCCTCGTCGATGCGCTGGTACAGATTTGCGCCGCCGCCGGCGTCCGTGGTCCAGGCGCCCACCGCGTTGTCGCCATCCGGCGCGAGGATCTCGCCCGGCTCGTAGCGGGGCACCATGTCGCGGAGCAGGCAGTTGATCGACAAGCAGCGCAGCACGATCTCGGCGCCGCGGTTCGAGACGCCGTCGATCAGGAAGTCGTCCACGTGGAGGCAGAGGCTGCGCGACTGATTCCACAGCATCTCATCGCCGTAGTAGATCGAGATCAGCTGGTCCCCGATGTAGTTGCCGCTCATCAGGTCCTCGATCGCCGAGGCATAGTCGCGGATCCCGTCGCGGATCAGGCTGATCTCGATCTCGGGGATCTCGCCTTTCATGGTGAGCGGATCGATGGCCCAGTCGCCGCCGGTGATTCGGCTCTGCCGGATGAGGTTGTACTCGAGCACGGCCCCGAGGCCTAGGCGCGTCAGCGTCGGGGTCTGCGTGCCCGCGGCATTGGCGGTCAGCCCCGCCTGCATCTTGCGGGTGGTGGTCGGCGTGAGGCCGAGATCGGCAATCATCCGCTGGCCGCTGGTGAAGTTCACCCAGGCCGAGTCGGCGTTGTTCCGAATCCGGCCCTGCAGCGTGCAGCCGTTCGGCACGTTGCCCTGGATCGTCAGCACGACGTCGCCGCTCGGCGCCCCGCCGAGGTCGAAGAGATTCGTCGTGAAGCTCAGCGTCTTCTCAACGGTCGCGTAGGTCCCCGACTTGATGGTCATCCGCGGGGTGCCGCCGGCGGAGCCGTCGTCGAGATGCGTCGGATCGTCGAAGACGCCATTCAGGAAGGTGCCCAAGGAAATGCCGCTCGGCGCCTTGAGTTTGCGGCTGCTCAGCACATTACTGCCCGTCGAGACGCTCGCCGCGGCGCTGTTATAGCCCCAGCCCACGTTGCCAGCGGCACTGCCATCGGCCTTGAGCGCCTTGATGATGACGAACGTTATCGGGACCGGGCCGGCGTTCGCGAAGATGTCGTTCAACGCCAGGAGATCGCGCACGAGCGGCGTGATCTTCTTCGGCTGCGGCCGTTGGATGACGGGGGCCACCGTGTAGTCGAAGGTCACGAGGCCTTCGGAGTCGCCGGCGACGGCCACATCGAGCGGATCGGCCAGCTTCGCGAGCACGAGCTGGCGGCTCACGCCGGTGAGGAAGCCCGTCTGCATCAGCTGGTAGAGCTCGAGCCGCCAGGTCACCACCTGCCGCGTGCCGGCGCCCGTGCGCGGGTTCAGCCAGACCAGGAGCTGATCGATCTCGAATTCCGTCGGCTCCGTGCCGCCCCATTCGATCCGCGCGCAGAAGAACGGGAAGTTGCTGTCGAGATCCGTGAAGTAGGCGTTATGGGCGGTGTTCTCGAGCAGCGTGACGATCGTGTCCTTCAGCCGGACGTCGCCCTCGGGCAGGAAGTCGAAGTCCGCGTGCGTGGGTGGCGGCCCGGGCGCGGTGCCGTCGGCCTGGCCCCAATCGTCGCGCGTCTGCCGCATTTTCTGGCGTAGGGTCCCGTTCGCGTTCTTCTCGATGACCGTGAAGACGGGGAAGGGCCGCGTCGTGGCGTCGGGCCGCAGCGTCCGCTCCTCGATCGTCGCGTTCCAGCCGGCTCTCATGGGATGGCCAGCATCTCGGCAAGGGTTCGAAGGCCGTTCGCGAAGATCAGATCGAGTAAGACGCCAAAAAGTTGGTCATTGTGCTGGCCGACCTTCAGTGTCTGACTCCCGAACGTGCTGTGCGCAGCCGACTCGCTCGTGAATGAGGTCGGTCCCCCGCCAACATCTACCAGCGCGCGCGCGCCACTCGTCATCCGATCATACTGCGCGAGCCATGTCTGCTCGGCGCCGGCGAGGATTGCCGTGCTGGCGGTTGTGACTCCAGCCCCGTTCGGCTGAATCCGTGCTTTGACAACCCGGGAATTGTTGTCGGTCTCCATCGCCCAGCGGCTGTCCGCGGTGCCGAGACTGAACACGCCGGGCGAGATCACTATAGCGCCCGAGTAATCCGCCCACAGAGGCCTTGCCATGCGGGCCAGTACTGTCACATCCTTTAGCCCGAAGTTGAACGGCGTGGTAAGGGCATCTGCTGCCCCCGCTGATTCTCCCGGCCCCTGGTAGCTCGACGGGAATGGCGAATTCCACGCGTTGAAGCCAAAGGCATAAACAGTGCCGGTCCCGTTGGTCGTGGCGGGATAGATCATGACGAGGTCGCTGGCCACGACATTGTCAGCATTAATGAGAATGGCATACCAGCTCGCTCCCCATGGTTCCACGCCGAAGAGCGTCCCACTACCAGCGATGGTTGAAAGGGACGGCACGCCAGCGGTCCACGTGACGCGAACATAATGACGATCCGATCCTCCGACGGAATCCGTAACTCGGATATTCGACTGCGCGCTGGCGGGATCGGCGCGAAGAAATACCAGGATTGCGCGAGTCCCAGAGGTGAAGCCGGCGACCGCCTGCTGAATGCGGTTATCGCCGCCGGCCGTCGCATCCAGTTTATAAGCGGCCGTTCCGCCGAACGGATCCGCTTGGCCTGCGGTGCGAGTGACATTAATCGCGGTCCAGTTCCCGAAATTCTCCGGGTCCGTGACGAGCTGCGTGCGGCCGCCGTCGAGTCTCGGCCCGCAGTATGGAAGACCCTGCGCATCGACGAGCCCGCTTAGTCCGGCGGGATATTCGATCGCGACGTTGTCATTCCCCGCCTTCCGTCCGAGCGCGATGGTCCCGTTCGCCAGGTCGCGATCCCTGAAGCGCCGCACGCTCGCACGAGTAAATGTTTCCTTGAACTCGTTGGCGCGATTCGAGCCCGCCCAAGCAAGTACACCGTGCCGCAGCAAGGTGCGGCCGCCGACGCGGAGCAGAATATCCTGCGGCCTGACTTCGCTCATGCGGCCTCGTACTCGACGTAGGGGATGTCGCCCTGATGGCCGAACCACTGCGGCGTGCGACCGAGACCGGCCACGCCCTGCGGCCGCGCGATGCACATGGCGTTCTGCGCCTGATCCTCATTCGGGATGTACCAGGTCGGCCGATACCGCTGGAAATGCTGATAGGCGTCGCGCCACGGGTCATAGTCGAACAGGGTCGACAGCTGCACGCGCAGCGCATCTGTGCGGCGATTCCACGGCGTGCCCATGCCCGGCCAGCCGGCGTCCGATTCGCTCGCTTCACCGCCGAGCTCGTCCTGGTCGGGATTCATCGGCCGCCAGGGGTCGAAGGAGTACGACAGGGAGAGATGCGCCCCGACGATCTTGGGCTTCTGGCTGGCACCCATCGCGGGGATCCGCAGCCGCCAGTAGAACGCCGCCCGATCGGGGAATCGCTTATACCAGGCGCCCTCCTCGGAGCGGACGCCCAGCGCATCGTCGAGCGAGCCGGGCGCCGTGGCGCTCGGCAGCACGATGTCGAAGACCACCTGCGCGCTCGAGAAGTCGGACACGTCCGCGCACTCGAGGATGACTTCCTTGCCCGCGAGGTTATGCCCACGATCCAGGACGAAGAGATCCGCGGTCCGCGTTCGCGTGTGGGTCCGCGTGATCGTCCGCTGCTGATTCGCGGTGATCGACTCGTAGTAGTTCGTGTAAGGCGAACGCCGACCAGTCGCCACGCGCCAGGCCTCGTGCAGCGCCGCCTCTTCGTCAGCGACGAGCGTCCCGCCATAGATCAACGTCGACAGCAGGTTGCCGCCGGAGATCACCGATTGATCGGTCATCCCTCTTCTCCCATGCGATTCACCGCGTCGCGATCGTAGCGGCGGCCGACGATGTAGGCGGTCTCGGCCGGCGAGCGGCCAGCACCCACGAAGACATTCGTCGGCGCGCGCGGCTCGAGATTCGGCCGCGCGGAGATCTTCCGCAGCTCGGCCATCATCTCCTTGTGGCGACGGTCTTCCTCGTTATTGAACAGGCCGAAGATGCCGGAGGCGATGTTCAGGCCGATGCCGATCGGCCCGAACGTGCCGGCCAGGCTCTTGATGTTGCCGAGTTGGCTCGCGACGCCGCCCGCCGCGCCGAGAATGCCGGCCGCGCCGCCCTGCCGGAGCGCACCCATCAACGCGACCGAGGAGGCGGCGATCAGCGCGTAGTCGGGCTTCTCCTTCGGACCTTGCCGGCCGATATCTCCCGCCGTGCGTCCCATGCCCACTCCGATCAACCGCACGCCAATCTGATCGGCGATCTGTTTCGTTCCAGCAAGATCAACCTGTCGCGCCCGTTCTTGGCCTTGGATTTGTTCAAAAGTCGGCACCCTGATGCCCTGCAGCGTGGCCATGCCTTGGGGACTGGCCATGAAACGCGCCACATCAGCGCCGATCTGATCGATCTCTCGCAAGACATCGCGCATACCCTCAAGCGCCTTCGTCTCTTCCTTGGCGTTGGCGATTCGGAGCTGTTGCGCGACGAATGCCGCGGCGTGCGTCGCATCGAGATGCGCTTCGACCGCCGCGCGTTCCGCGGTAACGCGCGTGATGGCGAGGACGACATCGCGCTCATCCCGGCCGGTCGCGATCGCCCGTTCGCGGATGGCGTTGGTCGCCTCCAAGGCGTTCGCTTCGCGCGTTGCGGCGGCAACACTCTCGTCCTGTGCGCGGACAGCCTCGAGGCGGACCTGCCCCTGTTGGCGCAGCGCCATATTGAGGTTCTCTTGCGCTTGGGCAACCTCACCCGGCGAGCCGCGCGTGACCGGGCCGTGCGGGCTCGGCACCGTGGCGCTGAGCTTGTTGAACTCATCCCGTGCCGCGGCGACCGCGTCGCGCGCATCCGCCATCGCCTGCACCTGTGATTTGCCCCGCGACAGGATCTTGTCGTAGGAAGCGGCGAGTTTCTCGTGGGCCGCGGTGAGGTTCTTTGCCTCGGCGGTCGCGAGATTATAGGCTTCCGCAACCAGTCCAATGCCTGCGGCCGCGCCGAGCACAAGACCCGCCCCACCCCCGAAGCGCAGCAGCCCTGCCGCAACCTGGCCCAGCGGACCGGACACGCCAGCCGCCTCGAAGGCAAGCGACTGGAGGCCGCGCTCCATCATCGAAAATGCGCGCGTGCCACCGGGCGCGGCTTTCGCCACGTCGTGAACCTGGCTGTTGAACTTGGCGAGGCCCGCGGCGGCGCCGTTGTCGACGAACAGCGCGCGGGCGATTATATCCCAGCTTATAAAGGCCTCCGCGTTGCAGGCCGATGGCCTTTGCTGTGATTGCAATGCGCGCATGCTGGTCGAAGATTCGCCGGCCAGTTGGAGCCACCGCGTGCTAGTGCGATGACATGATCGATTTCTTCCCACGGCGCGCCACACATCCAGCATTTCCAGCCGTAGTAGGCGATGCGCGCGAGGATCTGTTCGTTAGTCGCATTCCCTGCCGCGCCGCGTTTCCGTGCGCGTCGCCGAATCTCCTTGAGTCGTGACAGTTCGTTGGCGCGCTCGACATTGTTATCGCGCCAATCCTTCGCTTGTTTGATTGCTCGCGCTGTGTGTCGCACGTACCAGCGGCGACGACGTTGCTTCTGCGTTTCCTGCGTGCGCCAACCATGCTGCCGTGCTCGATGGATGGAAAGCGACCGCGCTGTCGGTAGAGATGCCGGGCAATCCGGGCAGCCGACAGACCCCACGCGGCCCAGCCTGCTTTGCTGTGAGTAGTGCTTACTACAGAGGCCGCGTCCATGATTCGCCCGCTTGGTGCAACCGGGCGTGCGACACTGGCTCTGGTCGAGTCGGGGTTTCTGATACCAGACTCGCAGCGCGTGCGATTGCAGCGTTCCTTTTTTGTGCGCCAACTTGTAGTGATTCTGGCAGAGACCACGCGCCCGAGCAGGCTTCCCGCATTCGCACATGATTCCGAATCCGCCCACTGTCCCATTCCCCGCGTTTAGCCGCCTCAACGCCGTCATCATTTCTTTGTGGCGCCGTTCGGCTGAGCCGTCGAGAATATGCAAGAAGCTGCCCACAACCTGCAGTCCGATACCGACGGGACCGAGCCGTACCGACTCCGCGCTCATCGCCGCTTCTCCGGATACGCCGCGCGCTCGTACTTCGCCCGCATCCCTGCGCTCACGCCGTCCATGTTCACCGCGGGCGGCATGATCTCCGCGTCGACGAGGATCAGCTTGTCGCGCACCTCGAGATCCCGCACGCGCCTGGCGTGCGCGAGCACCTCATGCCAGGACATGCCCGGTTCGATCGGGCCGAAGCGCTCGCGGTACTCGACGGCCATGTCCATCAGGCTCCAGCTGCCGGTGCGCTGGTCGGGGTCTTGCCCGCCGCACCGTTCCCCTTCGGGCGGCGCTGGAAGAAAAAACGCTGGATCGCCGTCGTGAGCTCGCCGAGCGACATGCCCGGACAGAGCTCCAGCACCTTGGTCTCGGTGAGCCCGGTTAGCTCCTCGAACTTCGCGAGGGCAGGCTCGAGGGTGCCTTCGTAGTCGCCCGTGCGATCGTAGGCATGCATCGACGCCATGATCTTGCGGGCGTCGGGATAGGCCACGGGTTTCCCGGGCAGCGTCTTCCCGTTCGGGAGGGGAAAATCCACGTATACGTCGGACTGAATGACTTCGGATTCGTCGGGCATAACGCTCCCAGCGGTATGAGGATTGTGGTGGTGCATGGCTGCCCCGCTGGGGGAGGCGAGCCGGATGGACCGACAGCGAACTGCTGGTCCCGCTTTCGCGGGGAAGGGTTTACCGCAACTTCGTCAGCGGCCGACTCGTGGTCAGCGGCTTCTTCTGTGCTTCAACCTTCGGCGCAACCAAAAACCGATCCGCTTGTGGCATGACCGGCGCGACGGTTGTCGTGGATCGCTCCGGCCAGTCACCATAGCCGCGGCGGAACAGGAGCAGCAGGCTCACCGCTCCGCCCAGCCCACCTCGAACCCGGAGAACGCCATGCCGGTCGCGGCGTTCGACGGCGCCCAGAGGTAGAAGAGCCACCAGGCCTGCGGTGGGATCACAATCGGCGGATGGCTCACGACGATACGCGAGGCGCCCGCCGGCGCGGCCGTCACGAGCGAGCCGGCCGGGTGATCGCCCATGCCGAACTGGATGATGTACTCGTCGCCAACGACCGGGATCTGTGCCCGAAGAGAACCGTTGCCGACGATCGTGCGCGCGCCCTGCGAGGCGGCCGCGATCGCGGGCGGGGCGCCGGCGGCCGTCGAAAGCGGGAAATAGGGCTGTCCCTTTCCCCCTTCCGCCTGATCGAGGCTCGAGCAGACGACGGGCGACTTGTAGCAGGTCGCGGTCGCCGCCACACCGCCATCCTTCACCACGGTCGTCGGCGTTCGCATCGAGGCATCGAGCACCGAGGCAAAGAGCAGCGCGGTTCCGGATGCCGGCGCCACCGAGCAGAGGAACTTGATATAGCGCGGATAGCAGCGGACGCCGCCGTCGAACTGCGCGCCCTCGGTGTTCTGGAAGGCCAGCGCCGCGGCGATCGCCGAGAAGTTTGCGGAGATGCCGAGCTGGAGCGCGGTGGCCTGCGGGCCGAGTGCGGAGATGAAGTAGGAGCCCTCATCGGCCAGCATCT
>Ga0210382_10000223_pt1 | contig 22229 bp, 21 predicted proteins | sample PLMedo_FD_155452 | JGI IMG/M metagenome (GOLD analysis project Ga0210382, IMG submission 155452) | Groundwater sediment microbial communities from an aquifer in East River, Colorado, USA - PLM0_60_coex redo | ecosystem: Environmental > Terrestrial > Soil > Riparian zone | place: USA: East... | reverse complement strand
GACGGCCGTGTAGATGCCGCCCAGGCTGCCGCAATTAGGACGAGCGTCGGGAATCGTCGCGAGGTCGGACCGCCACGACACGGCGTCGGGCGCATTAGCGACGAGGAGGGGTGGGGCGCCGGTGACGGCCGCCACGGCTTCGACGACCCGGTCCAGGATGCGGCGGCCGCCCACGTCGAGCAGGCCCTTCGGGCGTCCGCCGTAGCGGCGCGCGGCGCCGCCGGCCAGTACCGCCCCGCGCATCCTAGTAGCGCCGTCCGCGCTTTCGCTCCAGGACGACGTCCAATCCCAGGCCCAGCGAAACGTGGTGGTAGTACTTCGTCGCGGTCGGGCTTGGTCCCCCCGCGCTCCCGGGACCGGTCAACCGCACGAGCTGGATGGCCTGATCCCTGATTTCAAACCGGAACTGATACCCCGTGCTCAAGGGTGTCGTGAAGCCCGCGGCAACCCCCACGAGCATCGATGTCCGGCGCGGTTTGGGGTCGGCGATCACCTGCCGCACGAACACTCCGCCGGGTTCGGCGAAGGCCCCGGCCATTTCGATTGTGCTCCGCGACAGGGTCACGAGGCCGATGTTGCCTCGCAAGAACGGACTGAACGATCGGCGTGAGGCAGCACGGACCGTCACCCCGGTGAAGATCGTAATCGCCCCTCCCGTCGACCCCTGGGCGCGGATGTCGTCGCAGACCTGTCCGTTGCGGCGCATCTCGACCGTGCCGCCCGACCCGCTGTCGGGGTGGAGGAACACGGGGCTGCAATCCCCCTCGGCAGGCAGACCCATGTAGGAGATCTCGGCATGCACACCGACGTGGGACGAAAGGAAATAGGTTGCCGTGGCCCCGAGCACGATACTGGAGTTGATCGTCTGCGAGAGACGGAGCGTATCGTACCGGGTGGGACTGGATCCCAGTACCGAGAGCGGTTGCTTCTCGACGGTCCACAGGTGGTGACCGGTCACGGCTCCTCCGAAGATCGTGAACACGAGGTTGTTTTCGGAGCCGGTCTGCGCGGCGGCGCGAGTGACCAGCAAGCACGTGAGCGCGAGGGGGAGGGGGACGAACGCAAAGGATCGCATCAGACCTCGAGGAGTCGGTGTTGGACGGCGAGACAACTATCCATCTCGATTGGAATCCCGGCGGCCTCGGCGCGCGCGGCGGCCGCGGTGTCGACGACGCCTTGTTGCAGCCAGATCAAGCGGGGGCGGAGCGCGATGGCTTCGTCCACCACGGCGCCCGCCACCTCGCTGCGGCGGAAAACGTCCACCACGTCGATCGCATGGTCGCGCGCCGCCGCCGCCAGCGTGGGGTAACTCCGCTCCCCCAGAACCTCCTCGTGGCCCGGATTGATCGGCACGATGTGGTACCCGGCTCCCTGCAGATAGCGCGCGACGCCATGGCTGGGACGGTCGCGTTTGGGCGACAGCCCCACGACGGCGATCGTCCGCACTTCCCTGAGCAGCTCGCGCAGCGCGTCGTGGGTCATGCGTCGGGGCGATGCAGATGCGGGGTCCCGCTCACGGCCCGGCCCACCAGGACCATCCCCGACCGCTGCGCGATCGTCAACGCCAAAGTGGACGGCACACTTGGCGTCGCCACCCAGGCGAGCCCCGCGCGTGACGCCTTGAACGCCAGCTCGGCGGAGATCCGTCCCGTCACGAGCAATCCCCGGCCCTGGCCGAGGATGGGGGTGCGGGCCAAGACCGCCGCGCCGATCACCTTGTCTACCGCGTTGTGCCTCCCGATGTCCTCGGCGTGAAAGAGCAGCGCCGCGCCGTCGGTCAGCGCCGCCGCGTGGATCCCCCCTGTCTCATTGTACCGGGTGCCGGTCGCGAACAGCGTCTTGAAGAGCGCCCGCAGTCCCTCGGCGCCCGGCGGTTCGCCGCGCGCGGGCGTGTGCTGCACGCTGTGCGGATCGGCGAGCATCGTCGTCACTGCCCCGCACCCCGACGCCAGGACCGCCTTCCGGTTCTCGCCTTTGACCAACGCGACGCGCTCCGGCTTCACGTCCGCCCAGAAGCCGAGGTCGGGCGCGCAGGGCCGGAGCTTCAGCAAGTCGTCCAGGGATTCGATGTAGCCCTCGCCGTGCAGCCACCCGACCGCCAGCTCCTCGAGCTGGTCCGGCGTGCACATCCACGTCACGACTGGGTCGCCGTTGACTTGGAGCCAGACGGGCCACTCCTCGACGGCGGCGGAGTCGGCCTGCATCCTCCCCTTGCGATCCCCGGGCTGTCGACCGGAGGGAGTCCTTTCAGGGCGCCCGGGGTTAGCTGGAGCGTCGGCTGACCCCGGGCGAGAGCCCGGGGAACTCGGAAGGTCAGGTTTCGGGTCCTTGTTCGCCACGGTATTCCGAGTGGAGATGGGGCCCCTCTTGGACGCGCACGGTGTGCAGCGTGACGCCGGTTGGGAGGTGTTCTTCGAGTCGCTTCCAGAGATACACCGCAAGGGCCTCCCCGGTCGGGAGCCAGTTGCCGTCGGCAAACGTGGGGACGTCGCGGTTGATGTGGTGGCCGTCGAGCGGGGCCACAATCTCCCGCTGCAGCAGGGCGTCGAGGGTCTTGAGGCTCATCACGCCCGCCCGCACCGGGTCGAAGGGCCCCCGCACCGTCACGTGGCACTCGTAGCGATGGCCGTGCTCGTGCGCGGCGGCGCCGAACTCGGGTCCCTGAGGGAATCGGTGCGTCGCCGTGAATTCCACCACTCGCGTCATGTAGGCTGTCGGCATCGTCAGAACACCCGAACGGCGCTGGCTTTGAAAGAGAACACCACGGGTGCGTCGGGCGCGAGCGCCAGCTCACGGGCCGCTTCGGCGGTCACGACCGCGACTAGCTCCACGCCGACATCGGCGGTGACCGCCACGCCGCCCCCCGGGCGGTGCGCGGCGACCCGTGTGACACGGCCCGAGAGCACGTTGCGCGCCGAGGAAGGGAGCGGCTCGCGACTGACAAAGATGTCAGTCGGGGGCACCGCGAGCACCACCGGTCCCGTGCGGTCGGTGGTGACGACGATCTCGATCGATCCCACGCGCGCGTGCCTGGTGTCACCGCTCCCCGCCGCAAGGTCGACGCGGAACAGGTTCTCGGGCGTCACCGGCGACAGGCGTCCCTCGGCGAGGGTCCGAATGTCGTCGGCCCAGCGGTAGGCGTCCTCGAGCTGGTGCGACGCGATGCAGATTCCGAGCGGCCGCGCCGCCCGCTCGGCCGCAAGGGCGCGGTACAGGGCGCCGCTGGCAGAGCGGTCCGCCGAGCTGGTGGGCTCGTCGAGCAGCAGCACGTCGGGGCGCACGGCGAGCGCCCGAGCGACGGCGACGCGCTGCACTTCACCGTCAGACAGCTCGTGACGGCGCCGCTCCAGCAGCGACAGCAGCTCCAGCTTCTCGGCCACCTCGGCCGTACGCTTGTACGCCTCAGTCTCTCCGATTCCGCGAACTCGCAGCCCGTAGCCGATGTTCTCGAGCACCGTGCCCCGAAACAGGATTGGCCGCTGTTCGACGAGCGTGATCCGGCGGCGCAGCCTCGTGGGCGGGCGGCGCGGCACCGGCGCTCCATCCCACAGCACGGCGCCTTCGGTGGGCGCTTCGAGGAGCGCGAGCAGGCGGAGCAGGGTACTCTTGCCCGAGCCATTGTGCCCCACCACGGCGAGGAGCGCGCCGGCGGGCACCGCGAAGTGGTCGAGGTTCAGCACCAGACGCCCGTCGTAGCGGTGGCGCACTCCCCGCAGCTCAACCACCGCCTTTGCCCTGGAGGACCTGCAGCGTCACGTTCACGATCAGCGCGATCGCGATCAGGAGCAGCCCGAGCGCGACGGCGAGGCCGAAGTCGCCCTGCGACGTGTACAGCGCGACGGCCGTGGTGAGTGTGCGGGTCGAGCCGCGGATGTTGCCGCCGAGCATCATGGCCGCACCGATTTCGGCGACCACCTGGCCGAAGGCGGCGGTGATCACCGCCGCCAGCGCGAAGCGGGCTTCGCGCGCCACGGTCCAGGCGGTGAGCCAGCGGCCCGCGCCCAGAGTTTCGGCGGTGCGGCGCACGCGTGGATCGACGCCCTGGACGGCGGCGGCCGAGAGCGCGGCGGCGATGGGAAGGGCGAGCAGGACGTCGCCGATGACGATCGCCTGCCAGGTGTAGAGCCAGCCGAGCCCGCCCAGCGGGCCGCGGCGCGACAGCAGCCCGTACAGCAGCAGCCCCACGACGACGGTGGGGAAGGCGAGCGCGGTGTTGACGGCGGTGAGCGCCGCGCGCCGCCCCCAGAAACGGCGCGTGGCGAGGAGATAACCGAGGGGGAGCCCGATGCCGCAGGCGACGGTGGTCGCGACGACGGCGACCTTCAGGGTGAGCAGGGCGATGCCGAAGACTTCCGCATCGCCCGCGCGGAGCAGCGCGAGGGCGCGCCGGAAACCCTCGGCTAGAAAATCCATCCGATGCCGACGCTCACCCAGGGATGCATCGTCCAGTCGGTCAGTGGATCCAGGATCGGTATCACCCGGCTGCCGTCCGGCGCCGTGGCGTGGAACGACGCGGGATACTTGAGCCGCCAGAACATCGCGCGCGCGTCGAGCTGCACGGTGACCTTCGAGGTGGCGTGCCAGCGCAGGCCGGTCATACCGCTGAAGGTCAACTTCCTGCCGAACTGATATAGGGTGTGCGTCGTGTCGCCCGGGGAGCGCAAGTCGAACGCCATGCCGACACCGGTCCCCAGGTACGGAGCGAAGCCGTGCCACGTCTTGCCGCCGGTCAGGCGCAGCTGCAGTGCGACCTCGGTCGACAGGAGGTCGGTTTTGACGGGCCCATAGCGCCGGTCTTGCGCGGTGTCAGGCAGCTCGTGGTTCACGATGAAGCGGTCGCCCCGCAGGTACGCCGCCGAGAACTGCACCAGGGTCGCGCGGCCCATGGCGAGTTCGTAGCGCAGGCCGTAGCCCATCGCGTTGCTCGGTCCCACGCCTGCCCTGCCACGGTCGCCGCCGAGGTGGCCCGCGAAGAACACGGGGCCGGCGCCGCGATGGATGTCGTGGTAGGGAGACTGCCCGGGCTCGCGCCCCACCTGCGCTGGAAGCGCGCGCCAAGGCGCGAAGACGCCAAGACACATGAGTGTGGCGGCGAGCGTCGTCTTGGCGTTAGGCGTCATGGCGTCTCCCTAAGGTCACGCCCCGTCATCTCCGGCGGGGGCTCGATGCCGAGCAGGTGCAAGATCGTCGGTCCGACGTCCCGAAGCGAGCCGCCGGCGCGCAGGGGACCGCGGGTGTCCTCCCCGACAATAAGGAAAGGCACCGGATTGGTCGTGTGCGCGGTGTGGGGACCCCCGGTCTCGGGGTCTATCATCAGCTCGCAGTTACCGTGGTCGGCCGTCACCAGCAGCGTCGCTCCCGCCTTCTCCGCCGCCCCAAGCACCTGGGCCAGCGAGGTGTCGACGGTCTCGACTGCCTTGACCGCCGCGGCTAGTACCCCGGAGTGACCCACCATGTCCCCGTTGGCGTAGTTGCACAGGATGAAGTCGTGCTGCTTCCCCGCGATCGCCTTGCAGAGCACGTCGGTCACGCCCGCCGCACTCATCTCGGGCGCCAGGTCGTAGGTCGCCACCTTCTGCGACGGCACGAGCAGGCGCTCTTCGCCCTTGTAGGGCGGCTCGATCCCGCCGTTGAAGAAGTACGTCACGTGCGCGTACTTCTCGGTCTCCGCGGTGCGGAACATCGTCTTGCCTCGCTCCGACAGGACCTCGGCCACGATGCGCGACAGCACCATCGGGCCGAACGCCACCGGGAACGGGAACGTCGCGTCGTACTGCGTCATCGTGACGAGGGTGACCCTAAAGGACATGGTCGCCGGCCGGCCTTTGACTTCGAACCCATCGAACCCGGGAATCGCGAGCGCCCGCACGATCTGCCGCATCCGGTCGGCGCGGAAGTTGAAGCAGAAGACGCCGTCGCCATCGCGGACGCGCGGCGTGTTCGCGATCACGCGCGGCTTCACGAACTCGTCGGTCTCGCCCGCCTCGTACGCCTGCTTGATCGCCGTGATGGGATCGGGTGCTGGGGCACCGACGCCATGCACCATCGCATCGTACGCGAGCTTGGTGCGCTCCCACCGCTTGTCGCGATCCATCGCGTAGTAGCGCCCCACCACCGTGGACACGACGTGCCCGCGGAGAGTCTCCATGAACCCGAGCCCCGACTTCGGCAGCGTATCGCGGCCATCGAGCCAGGCGTGGATGGCGACCGGGACTTTTTCGCGGCGGCCCAACTCCACGGCGGCGAGCAGGTGTTGGTCGAGCGCGTGGACGCCGCCGCTGCCGATGAGGCCCATCAGGTGCAGCGTCCCGCCCGACTTGCGCACGGCCGCGCACAAGTCCACGAGTGCCGGCAGCCGGAAGAATTCGCCGGAGGAGATCGACTGCGAGATCCGCACGATGTCCTGCGCGACGACTCGGCCCGCGCCGAGATTGAGGTGGCCCACCTCGCTGTTGCCCATCTGGCCGTCGGGCAGGCCGACCGGGAGGCCGGAGGCTTCGAGCAGGGTGCGGGGCGCGCGCTCCCACAGCTTGTGCCACGTGGGCGTGCGGCCCAGCTCGATGGCGTTGCCCTCGCGCGCGGCGCGGAAGCCCCAGCCGTCGAGCACGATCAGGACGACCGGGATGCGCCCGCCGCGGCTCGTTGTCATATTGAAGGGGATGCAAGTTAGCCAGATCGTTCGTGCCCTACCAGTTGTGCTCTGCCTCGCGGCGCCCGCGGCGGCGCAGGGCCGCTATCGCGTCACGAACGACGGCGAGTGGTTCTACCAAGAGGTGAACGGTCGTCGGCTCGCGCGCCTGGCGCGTGGTGCCATCGTCGGCGGCGGTGTGACGCGCGGCGACTGGATGCTGGTCACGCTGGAAGGCTGGATCTTCGCGACGTCGGTGGGGCCGAGTCCGCGTCCCGACTTCGACCTCGCCGTCACGCGCGCACCGGAGGAGAACCTCCGTTCGTCGGCGGGCGGCGCGCTCGTGGCGACGCTCGCCGAGGGGTTCGGGCTCAAGAAGGTCGGCCAGGACGACCGCTGGGTGCACGTCACGCGCGACGGCTGGGTCCAGACAACGGCTTTGGCGGTAGTCCCGGACGTGAACGCAACGCGCACCGCTACGCCCGCCGACACCGCCCCTAGCCAGGGTGTGTCCCCGGGGCATGGCCCCGGGGATAGCACACCCGCCAAGCCCGTCCTGGACGGCGCCCCCAGCCGCGCCCAGCCGCCTCGTCCCACGACGTTGTACCGCGCGCCCGACGGCCCCGAAGCGGGGACGGTGAGCGCCGAGACGCCGCTCCGCGTGTTGGGCCGCACCGGTGACTGGGCCCGCGTGCAGATCGAGGGGTGGGTGCGGGCGACGGAGCTGCAGGCGGCACCCCCGGGAGTTCAGGTGGGCGTGAGCGCCGCGGAGCTGCGCGCCGAGCCGCAGCGCTACGCCGGGCAGGTGCTCAGGTGGACGCTGCAGTACATCGCCGTGCAGAAGGCCGACGACCTGCGCCCCGACATTCCGGCGGGCGCGACGTACGTGCTCGCGCGCGGGCCGCTCCCCGAGCGGGGCTTCGTGTACGTGATCATCCCCGACGGAAGATTGTTGACATCGATCCAGACGCTCGCGCCCCTCGCCACCATCCAGGTCACCGCACGGGTGCGGCAGGGCCGCAGCCGCTACCTCGGCAATCCCGTGGTCGACTTGATTTCGCTGGAGACATCCCCGTGAACGACGTGCTGGCCGAGCGCATCCGCCGCAAGCTGGACACCCTCACCGACGAACAGGTCTATCAAGTGCTCGACTACGTCGAGTTCCTCGAGTCGAAGTACGCGCAGCGGGCCGCCGGGGCGCCGGCGTTCCAGAAGGTGGCCGAGACGTTGGAGGACACGCTGCGCGCCGGCCGCGTGCCGCTGAACATCATCCGCGGGACGATGGACACCGTCGGGAAAGCCGGGAAGTTCCTGGAAGGACTGGCGGCGGCGGGGAAAGCGGCGGTCGAAGACGCCACGAAGAAGCCCGTTGAGGTTGAGGAAAAGAAGCCCCCCCAGTAACTTTCGCCATGGGAACCTTCCGGACCGACGTCGCCCTCACCTTTGACGACGTCCTGCTTGTGCCCCGCCATTCGACGGTCCATCCGCGCAACGTCGCCGTCTCGAGCCGCTTCACCCGCAAGATCACGCTGAACATTCCGCTCGTCTCCGCCGCCATGGACACCGTGACCGAAGCGGAGATGGCGATGGCGATGGCGCGCGAGGGCGGGATCGGCGTCATCCACAAGAACATGCCCATCGACCGGCAGGCCTCCGAGGTCGATCGCGTCAAGCGCAGCGAGTCGGGGATGATCCTGAACCCGATCACCCTCGGCCCCGACCGGCCGCTGCGTGAAGCGCATCAATTGATGGCGCGGTTCAAGATCTCGGGCGTGCCGATCGTGGACGGCGCCGGCAAGCTGATCGGCATCATCACCAACCGCGACCTGCAATTCGAGCGCGAGCTGGACCGGCCGATCCGCGACGCGATGACCAAGGAGAAGCTCGTCACCGCGCCGGTCGGCACGACCCTCGACGAGGCCGAGCGCATCCTCGCCAAGCACCGCATCGAGAAGCTCCCCGTCGTGGACAAGCAGGGCGTCTTGAAGGGCCTCATCACCATCAAGGACATCTTCAAGCGGCGCCAGCACCCCGACGCCAACAAGGACGAGCATGGCCGGTTGCGGGTGGCCGCGGCGGTCGGCGGCACCCCCGATGCCAAGCCGCGCGCCGCGGCGCTGATCGCCGCCGGCTGCGACGTGCTCGTCGTCGATTCCGCCCACGGCCACTCGCAGGGTGTGCTCGATACGGTAGCGCTGCTGCGCGAAGCCTTCCCCGATGCGCAGCTCGTCGCCGGCAACGTGGCGACGACCGCCGGCGCCAAGGCACTGGTCGAACGCGGCGTGGATGCCGTCAAGGTCGGAGTCGGCCCAGGCTCGATCTGCACGACCCGCGTCGTCACCGGCATCGGAGTGCCGCAGGTGACCGCCATCGTCGACGCGGTGCGCGGGGCGGGGGACATCCCCGTCATCGCCGACGGCGGGATCAAGTACTCGGGTGACGTGGTGAAGGCGCTCGCCGCCGGCGCCGAGAGCGTCATGATGGGGTCGATGCTCGCCGGCACCGAGGAGAGTCCGGGAGAATCGTTCTTGCTCGAGGGACGGCGTTTCAAGGTGATCCGCGGGATGGGAAGTCTCTCCGCCATGGAAGAGGGCTCGGCCGATCGCTACTTCCAGGAAGGCGAGGTCTCGGCGCAGAAGCTCGTGCCCGAGGGGATCGAGGGGCGCGTGCCGTTCCGCGGTCCCGTGTCCGACGTGATCTTCCAGATGGTCGGCGGCCTGCGCAGCGGCATGGGATACTGCGGTGTCTGCGACATCAAGGCGCTGCGCACCGAGACCGAGTTTATCCGCATTACCTCGGCAGGCCTCAGGGAATCGCACCCGCACGACGTCGTGATCACCCGGGAAGCGCCGAACTACAGCATCTAGCGGGATTATGACGCTTGGAGCGCCCACCCTTGCGTGGGCCCGTACGGCCGCTCCATCTGTATATATGCGCGCGATCCCCTTCGCCGCCCTCTTCTGGGTCGTTACTGCACCTGCCGCCGCACAAACCGCCGGCGATTCGGCGGTAATCCGTACTCCCGACCGCTACGTCATCGATGCGGCGAAACTCGTCCGCGAGGGCGGCGCCCGCTCTTTTGCCGACCTCCTCACCAGCCAGGTGCCCGGTTTGCTCGTCGTGCCCGGCTCGGGGTTGAACGGGGGCGGATCCCGTATTCGGTTTGCGGGTGTCAGGTCGCTGTTCAACGATGCTCCCTTGATCCTCGTCGATGGTATTCGCGTCGACGCCGAGGAGGATGCGTCCCCGTTGGCCCTCGGCGGTCCCGGTCCCTTCCGCCTCGAGGACCTGAGTGTGGAGGACATCGCGTCGATCGAGGTGATCCGCGGACCTGCGTCAGGTGCCGTCTACGGCCCCGGCGCCAGCAATGGCGTGATCCTGATCCATAGCAGGGGTGCCCGCTCGGGCACAGTGCAGTGGGAGACCTTCGCCCAAGGTGCATGGGAATCCGTGCCGTCACGCTGGCCCGCCAACTACGGTGGCGTGGACCCGTACAACGCGAGCCCCGCGTATCGCACCGGCGGTTGTAACCTGACCGAACAGGCTCTTGGACGCTGCGTGCAGGATCATGTGCAATCGTTCAATCCGCTGGCCGAGCGCAGTCCATTTGAAAGTGTGTTGCGGCGGCAAGTGGGGTTCAGCGGATCGGGCGGGCCGACTTGGGGCGCGTTTCGGCTCTCGGGCACGTTTGACGGAGACGACGGTCCGTACGCAGTGCCCGGAGTTCGGGATCTCGATCGCTACTCCCGTTGGAGCCTCCGGGGCAACGCCACCGTGCATCCGCTCCCGGAGCTCGAGATCGGAGTCTCGATCGGCCGCATGTCGAGCGATTTGCGCCTGCCGGGCTACGCACCGATCCACGCCGCCCTGCGCGGTCCGAGCGACCGGACAGCATTCCCCGCCTGGGATTCCATCGTCGGCGCGCCAGGAACACAAGCGATCGATCGGACAGTCGCCGTGACCAACGTTCGCGCGACGCCGTTCCCGTGGTTGACGATCGACGGCACTCTCGGGTTGGATGACGTCGACCAGGGAGATGGCGTCCTCCAACCGGGCTTCTATCGGTTCGATGGCCGCCGCCAGGTCCGCAACACTACGGAGGCGTTGCGCGCGTCGCTCCGGGGCCCGCAGGGGCGCGGGGTTCGGTGGGGCCTGACCGTTGGGCTGGAGAACCTCACCCGGCGCCTGGAAGACAGCCTGGTCCAGGGGCGCGACACGACGCCGTTTTGTGGACCTGGGACTCTCTGCGCGTCTTCCTGGCTTCGGACACACCGGCGCACGCTCGGCACGTACGTGACAGCGGATGTCGTCGTGCGCGACCGCCTCACGTTCACCGGGGCGTTGCGACATGATCGCTACAAGACGTACAGATTCAGCGACACGCGCCCCAGTGTCGGCGTGTCGTGGATTGCGCGGTCCGGCGCGCCGGGACTCCTGAACGACCTGCGCGTACATGGCGCGTACGGGTCAACGGCAACTCCGCTTCCCGAGCTCTTCATCTTTGTCGCCGGCCCGTTCCCGGATGTGCCGCCGGTACACGCAGATTACACCCGGTCGTTCGAGGTCGGCGGGGATGCCGGTCTGTTTGGCGGGAAGGGCACTGCGTCGCTGACCTTCTACGCGGAGCATTCCGACGTCGCCACGTTAGGGCTGATCTCTACGCCCTTCAACGAGGTCACCGCGTACTTCGGGGGAACGACGATCAGCAACCGCGGTGTGGCGGTGACGCTCGCCGGGCGTGTCCTCGATCGCCCTGCTCTTGCTTGGGACGCTCGACTGTCGATGTGGGGAAACCGGAATCGGCTCGTCGGGTCAAGCCAGCCGCCGTTCTATCGCGGATACCAGTATTTCGCACCAGGGTACCCGACCGGCGGCTACCGCGCGCAGGCGATCCGAAGTTGGGCCGATGCCAACGGGGACGGTGTCATCACACCGTACGAAGTCGTTGGCGACACGATCCTCGCGTGGGCGGGGACCCCATACCCGACCCAAGGGGCCGCCCTGACCTCTGGCTGGCGGCTGGGGAACCGGTGGCGGGTGTCGGCGACATTGGAGTACCGCGCCGGGCAGACCCTCTTGAATGAGGTCGAATGGGCGCGGTGCCTGTTCGCAACATGCCGCGCCCGTAACGATCCCCGCTCATCGCTCGAGGAGCAGGCGATCGCTTCCTCGGCTATGCTGAGCCCGACGGTCCCATACTTTGAGGACGCCGATTTTCTGAAGGTGCGTGCATTGTCCGTGAGCTTTGACGTCCCGGCCGGTACGACGTCAGCGGTGGGCGCACGCGCGGCGACGATTACACTCGTCGGACGCAACCTCCTTACCTGGACGGGATACTCCGGGCCCGACCCGGAGGCCGGCAGTTACCCCCTTCCTTTTTTTACCGGAGAGGCTCCATCGATCGCGGACTTCGGCACTGTGCCGCCGTTGCGCTCCTGGACGTTGCGGGTGCAGCTCGCCTACTAGCCTACTAGCTTGACACTCCGCAGGCCCGGGTCTACTCTAGCGCCCGACATTCCGACGTTTCGTCGGCCCACCTGACCACCGAGGAGCGCATGGACCTTTTCCGACGGAAGAGCGTCACCGACCTGCAAACCGAGGCGGCCTCCGACCACAGTCTGAAGCGGGCCCTGAGCGCGCTCAACCTCACGGCGCTGGGCATCGGGGCCATCATCGGGACCGGGATTTTCGTACTCACCGGCACTGTCGCAGCACTCAATTCGGGCCCCGCCGTGGTGCTGTCGTTCGCGCTGGCGGGCGTCGCGTCGATCTTCGCCGCCCTGTGCTACTCCGAGTTCGCCTCCCTCGTCCCCATGGCCGGCAGCGCCTACACCTACGGCTACGCGACGCTGGGCGAGCTGATCGCCTGGATCATCGGGTGGGACCTGGTGCTCGAGTACGCGCTGGGGGCTGTCACGGTCGCGATCGGCTGGTCGGGGTACGTCGTCTCGTTCCTGCATGACATCGGGATCAACGTGCCGTGCTCGCTGTCGGCGGCACGCGGTGTGGCCGTGCAATGCGCCGACGGCACGACCGCCACCGCGATCTTCAATCTGCCAGCGGTGATCATCATCGGCCTCGTCACCACCCTCCTCGTCATCGGCATCAAAGAATCGGCCAACTTCAACAACGTGATCGTGATGGTGAAGGTCGCCGTGGTGCTGCTGTTCATCATTTTCGCGGCCCATGCGATCAACCCGGCCAATTGGCATCCGTTCATCCCCGAGCAGACCGTTAAGGACGGCCTCCCGGTGGCGGGCGAGTTTGGCGTGAGCGGCGTCTTCACCGGCGCGGCCATCGTGTTCTTCGCCTACATCGGGTTCGACGCGGTGAGTACCGCCGCGCAGGAGGCCAAGAACCCGCAGAAGGACATGCCGATCGGCATTATCGGGTCGCTGCTCATCTGCACCGTGCTCTACATCCTGGTCTCCGGGATCGCGACCGGCATCATGAGCTACAAGGAGCTGAACGTCCCCGACCCGATCGCCGTCGTGGCCGATCGCGCCGGGCTGGGCTGGATGTCCACCCTGATCAAGCTGGGCGCCATCGCCGGCCTCTCGTCGGTGATCCTGGTGATGCTCCTGGGCCAGTCCCGCGTGTTCTATTCGATGGCGCGCGACGGGCTGCTGCCCCCGTTCGTCAACAAGGTGCATCCCAGGTTCCAGACCCCGTATCTGACGTCGATCGTGACGGGCGTGGTCGTCGCCTTCTTCGCGGCGATCCTGCCGATTCGCGATGCCGCCAGCCTCGTGTCGATCGGCACGCTGCTCGCGTTCGTGATCGTCTCGATCGGGATCCTGGTCCTGCGCGTGCGGGAGCCCAACCTGCCGCGCGTCTTCAAGACGCCCTGGGTCTGGTTCGTGGCCCCGGCCGGCGCCGTGTCCGCCCTGTACCTGATGAAGTCCCTGCCCCCAGTCACCTGGGAACGGCTCGCCATCTGGTTCGTGATCGGCATGATCATCTACTTCTCGTACGGCGTTCGGAAGTCGAAGCTCGCCAACAAAGTTTGACCGTCGCCTGACGCCGGCCGGCCTCGCGCAAGAGGCCGGCCGGCGTATTTTCAGGCATGCACACCCGCTGGCTGCGCTGGATCGGACTGTGGACGGTGCTCGGGCTCGTCTCGAGCGCGCAGGTCTACTTCGCGCACCACCGGTTCGCGGCACATCCCTACACCTGGCCGCAGGCCCTCCTCGCCGGCCTCGCGTCCTGGTACCTGTGGGGGCTGCTCGCGCTCCTCGTCGCCTGGCTCGCCCGCCGCTTCCAGGTGGATCGCGTCAATTTCGGCCGCCACTTCTTCATTCATCTGGGGGCGAGTATCGACCTCGCCGTCCTCCACCTCGTCGTGACGGCGTGGGTTCAGGAGCCAGGCGCGTTCGCCCAGAAGCTGGTGGACGACTTCGCCCTCTACTTCCTGTGGAACGTGGTCGTCTACTGGGCGATTCTCGGCATCGTGCATGCGCTCGACTACCATCGCGTGTTGGAGGAACATCGGGCGCAGGCGACGAAGGCCGACGTGCGGCGGCCCGCCGAGCGGCTGCTCGTCGTCGATGACGGACGCAGCCTGTTCGTACGCACCGCCGACGTCGAGTGGATCGAGGCGGCGCGCAACTACGTGCGGCTGCACGCCGGCCCGCGCTCCTACGTCGTGCGCACGACCCTCGCGGCGCTCGAGGCGCAGCTCGATCGGGAGCGGTTCCGCCGCACCGGCCGCTCCGCGCTCGTCAACCTGGATCGCGTGCGCGAGGTGCAGCCCTGGTTTCACGGTGACGCGATCGTGATTCTCGAGAGCGGCGCGCGCGTCACCCTGTCGCGCCGCTACCGCTCCAACCTGCTGGGCGCCCCGGTGCCCTAGTCCCGCTCGCCCTCCGGCCAGTCCCGCTCGTCCCCCGGCGCTCGCGCGGCCCGAGCCGGGTCCCACATTGGCCGGATGAGTCTCTTCGCCACGAAGTCCATCACCGCCCTGCGCGCCGAGGCCGACGCGGTCACGGAGCGGTCGCTGAAGCGCACCCTCGGCCCATTCAACCTCGTCGCGCTGGGGATCGGCGCCGTCATCGGGGCGGGGATCTTCGTCCTGACCGGTCAAGCCGCCGCGCTGCACGCCGGGCCGGCGGTTCCGATCTCGATGGCTCTGGTCGGCATCGCCTGCGCCTTCGCCGCGCTGTGCTACGCCGAGATGGCGAGTGCCGTCCCCGTCGCCGGCAGCGCCTACACCTACGTCTACGCCACGATGGGCGAGCTCGTCGCCTGGATCGTGGGGTGGGACCTCGTGCTCGAGTACGCAGCCGGCGCCGCCGGCGTGGGCGTGGGCTGGTCCGGGCACTTCGTTTCCCTGCTCGGGTTGTTCGGGATTCAGCTGCCCGAGGCCCTGACCGTGTCGCCGACCGCATGGTGCACGGCCACCCAGGTGGGGACGATGGCCGCACCACTGTGCGCGCACCCGGGACTCAACTTCACCGGCGCCATCGTCAACCTACCGGCGGTATGCATCGTCGCCCTGATGTCGACGGTCTTGGTGATCGGGATCCGCGAGTCGGCGCGCGTGAACAACTTCATCGTGATCTTGAAGGTCGCGATCGTGTTGCTGGTGGCCATCGTGGGCCTGTCCCACATCACCCCCGCGAACTGGAAGCCCTTCATTCCCCCGAACACGGGAGAATGGGGCACGTACGGGTGGTCGGGCGTACTGCGCGGCGCGGGACTCGTGTTTTTCGCGTACATCGGATTCGATGCCGTGTCCACGACGGCGCAGGAGGCGAAGAATCCACAGAAGGACATGCCGATCGGCATCCTGGGCTCACTCGCCATCTGCACGGTGCTGTACATGATCGTGTCCGCCGTGCTCACCGGGATGGTGCCGTACACCGAGCTGAACCTGCCGGCGCCGATGGCGTACGCGATGCAGGCCGTCGGGGCGCCCTGGGGCGTTCGCATGGCGATCGACCTTGGCGCCGTGCTGGGATTGGGCTCCGTGATCCTCGTCATGCTGCTCGGGCAGTCACGCGTATTCTTCTCGATGTCACGCGACGGCTTGCTGGGTCCGTGGGCTGGCCAAGTGCACCCGCGGTTCCGCACCCCCTATGTCTCGACGATCTACACCGGCGTCGCGGTCGCACTCGCCACCGGACTCCTGCCGCTGCAGCTACTCGGTCAACTGGTCAACATCGGCACCCTGCTGGCGTTCGTGTTGGTGTGTGGCGGCGTCTGGATCCTGCGCAGCAAACGCCCCGACCTGGATCGCCCATTCCGGACCCCCTGGGTGCCGTTCGTGCCGATCATGGGGATTCTCTGCTGTTTCGGTTTGATGCTCACCCTCCCCGCGGACACGTGGATTCGGCTCTTGGTGTGGCTCATCATCGGGTTCGCGATCTACTTTGGGTACAGCCGCAAACACAGCCGCCTGCAGCAGGAGATTGCGGCTAACAAGTAAAAGCGCCTTTTTTCGGGATGTCGACGAATGGCGTCCCCGTTCCACCCGAGCGCGCCCGGGCCTCCCAAGAGATTGCAACCGTTTTGACCCCCGACCGCCGAGTCGTGCTGACGACGCACGTCAACGCCGACGGCGACGGCGTCGGGAGCGAGATCGGGTTGTGGCATCTCCTCAAGGCACGCGGCGTCATCGCCACCATCGCGAATCCCACCGGCATTCCCGAGCGCTTCGACTTCCTCGTGCCCGACGGCGCCGACGCTTCGGAACGCGCGGTGCGCGAAATCGAGCGTGCCGATGTGATCGTCGTGCTCGACATTGGCGACCTCAGCCGCCTCGGCGACCTGGGGCATGCGGTGCGGCAGCGCGCCGCGCCCACCGTGTGCATCGACCACCACGTCAGCCCCGGATCGCTCCCTGCCGGCCCACGACTCATCGCCCCAGAAGCCACCGCGACCGCCGAGCTGGTGTTCGACCTTGCAAGCGCGCTCGGCTGGCCCTTGAATCCCGAGAGCGCGAAGGCGCTGTACGTCGGAATCTTGACCGACACCGGCGGTTTCCGATTCTCGAACACGTCGGCGCGGGCGTTGCGCGTGGCCGCGGCGCTGCTCGAGCGGGGCGTGGATCCCGAGGGGATTTACGAGGCCGTGTACGCCAGCGCGCCGGAGGGCCGGATCCGGCTCACCGCAGAGGTGCTGCAGACGCTCGTTGTGGAGCCGGAGGTCGGGCTCTCCTGGGTGACGGTGCCGCCCGATGCGCTCGACCGCCACGGCGCCACCGCCGACGATCTCGACGGCATCGTCGAATTCCCGCGGTCGATCGCTGGTGTACGGCTGGCATTGTTGTTCCGACAGATCGCGAACGGGCGCATCAAAGTGTCGTTCCGCTCGATGGGCGCCGTGGACGTCGCCGACCTGGCGCACCAGTTCGGCGGCGGCGGCCACAAGAAGGCCGCGGGCGCGTCGTTCGAAGGATCGATGGGGGACGTCGAAGCAAAAGTGCTCGCCGCTTCGCGCGTCTATCTCAAGGAGCACGGCGAGCGGCGGGCGGTGAAGCGCTAGGGTAGGCTAGGGATCGATCGGCGGCGCCTGCGACAGCGGTCCGAGCCCCAGACCGCCGATTTTGCCTTCGGGGGTGATCACCCATCGCAGCAAGATCGGCTCGCCCATGTCTGTGAATTTGGCCGTGCGCCAATACTGCGTGGCACCGTTCCGCTTCACGAACTTCTCTTCGATCACCGCCGTCTCGGTCCCCGCGCGCACCGCGAGCATTTCCATCTCTGCGGTGATTCGCCGCCGCAGGGCGGTATCGCGCTGAGCGGTGGCGGGATGATGTGCGATCAGGGAGTCGACCTGACCCGTGTAGAACCAGACCGTGTATTGGCGCGCGAGCGCGAGCGTATCGGGGCGTTGTGGGGTCTGTAGGGCGAGGGCCAGTAGGAACAGGTGCACGAGGCAGCCTCTTGTCGGGGATGCCGATCTGACGAGACCCTCGAGGGATCGGTTTCACGGTTCCGCTTCCACGCATTCCCTTTACGCCCTTCGTTTCACGCATTTCCATACGTACATTCCCGGCGTGTCATCAGCAGACCTCATCCAACGTGTCCGCGACGCTCTCGCCGCCGTGCAGAACCCACGGCTGGGACGCGACTTAGTCGCCGGCGAAATGGTCAAGGACCTGGCGGTGGACGACGCGGGCGCCGTGAGCTTCACGTTCGTCCTGACGCGCGAAGACCCGGCCTCGCTCGTGCGCGACGCCCGGAAAGCCGCCCAGGCAGTCTCCGGCGTGACGGCGGTCAAGGTCAACGTCGTGGATGCTGGGGGTGGTGCGGGGCGCGCCCGGCCTGCGCTGGGTGGCGCGCCCGCCGTTCCCCCTCCCCCCACCCCCGACGAGATGCCGGCGCTCGGCAAAGTGCTCGCGATCTCGAGCGGCAAGGGCGGGGTGGGGAAGTCCACGGTCTCGGCGAACCTCGCCGCGGCACTCGCCAAGCAGGGCTACCGCGTCGGCTTGATGGACGCCGACATCTACGGGCCCAACATCCCGCGCATGTTCGGCCTGGCCGACAGGGACAAGCCCGAAGTACGCGGCGGCAAGATCCAGCCGCTCGAGGCGCACGGCGTGAAGCTGATGTCGCTCGGCTTCATCGTGGAGCGCGACGCGCCGGCGATCTGGCGCGGCCCCATCATCATGAAGATCATCACGCAGTTTCTGCGCGATGTCGCCTGGGGCGAGCTCGATTACTTCATCGTGGACCTGCCGCCCGGCACCGGCGACGCGCAGCTCTCGCTCACGCAGGCGATCCGCCTCCATGGCGCGATCATCGTGACGACGCCGCAGGAGATGGCGGTGGGCGACTCCCTGCGCGGTGCAAAGATGTTCGAGCGAGTCGGAGTGCCCGTCGTCGGCATCGTCGAGAACATGAGCTACTACATCTGCCCGCACTGCGGCGACCGCTCCGAGATGTTTCTCGCGGGCGGCGGCGGACGGCTCGCCGCCGAGGTGGGCGTGCCGCTCTTGGGACAGATCCCGCTGCAGGCGGGGATGCCCGCGCTCGCCGACCGCGGCGAGCCGATCGTCGTCGCGCAGCCGGACTCGCCCGCCGGCATCGCCCTCGCCGAGCTCGCGAAGGCCGTCGCGGCGCGGGCTGCCGGCCTCGCGCCGGCTCTGCCGATCACCGCTCGCTGACGTGCGGCTGCTCGCCGCAGCCGTTCTCTTTCTTCAGTCTCCCGACCGGGCGGAGCTGCGGTCGGGACTCGACACGTTGTACGCGGGAGAGTTCGCGGGCGCCGCTGCGCACTTCGAGCGCCTCGCCGCTCGTGACACCGCCGATCCCGCTCCGCTCGTGTTTCAGGCCGGGGCCTACATCTGGTGGGCGTCGGGCCTAGACTCGGCAGACTTCGAGCGGCAGCGCATCGACTCGCTCCTCGCACTGTCGATTGCTCGCGCCCGGGCGGCGGGGGACGGTGCCGATTTCTGGCGCGCCACCGCCCTCGGGTATCGGGCGCGCGAGCGGGATCTGCACGGCCAGTCGTGGGGGGCCGCGAAGGACGGCAAGGCGATGCGCGACATCTATCGTCGGCTGCTGGCGGCGGACTCGTCGTGCGTGGACTGCTACCTCGGACTCGGCGTGTACCACTACGGTCTCGCGCGGGCGAGCGCGCTGGCGCGACTCTTCGCCAAGATCATCGGGCTGGGGAGCGGCAGCGCCGAGACGGGGATCCGCTACATGCGGCGCGTGGCCACCGAGGGCGATCTGGCGAAGGTCGAGGCGACGTGGGTGCTCGCGGCGGCGCTGGTGCGCGAGGCGGCGCGCGACCGGGCGGGGCGCGTCGTGTTGGAGCAGGAAGCGCGCGGCTACGTGCAGCGGCTCGCCGATCGCTATCCCGCCAACCCCGTCTTTCAGCGATTCCTGCGCGAGGTCCCCGCGCCCCTGCCGTGACGACGGGCGCCCTGACAGTCGGGCCGCTGCGGCCCGTTGTGCTGAAGCTCGCGGCCCCCGCGGTCGCGATGATGGCTTGCCACTTCTCCTTCAATCTGATCGACAGCATCTGGGTGGGCCGCTTGATCGGTCCCGCCGCGCTCGCCGCCGTGTCCACGGCGGGATTCTACGTGTGGGTCGCGCTCAGCTTGGGCGAGATGGTGGAGATCGGCTTGACGGCGGTGGCGGCGCGGCGCCATGGCGAAGGCAACCCCGAGCGCGCGGCGCGCGCCGCCGCCGCCGCGGTGGTGTACGCGCTCGCCGCCGGTGCCGTCGTGGCGCTCGTGGGGCTCGTCGTCATGGATGACCTGTTTCGTCTGATGACGGTGCCGCCCGAGGTCGCGCAGCTGGGGCACACCTACCTCGCGACCTGGTTGCTCGGCGCACCACTCGTGTTCGGCTTCTTTGCCGTGGAAGCGACGTTCCGCGCCGCCGGCAACACGCGCACGCCATTCCTGATGCTCGCGGGGTCGGTGCTCGTGTCGATCGGGCTCGATCCGCTGCTCATCGCCGGCGTGGGTCCCTTCCCGCGCCTGGGCGTCGAGGGCGCGGCGCTGGCGTCGGTGATGGTGCGCGGCGGCGGGTTCCTGCTGGGGGTCGTGATCGCCCTGCGGCGCGGTCTGATCCGCATCGCGGCGCCCGACTGGCGCGCCTTGCCGACAATCGTCCGCATCGGCGCGCCGCTGTCGCTGGCCGGGGTGCTGCTGTCGGCGATCTACATGCTCCTCACCCGGTTCACGTCGCGCTTCGGCACGCCGGCGCTCGCCGCGCTGGGCGTGGGCCACAAGATGGAAGGGTTGGGGTTCATTGCGATCAGCGGCTTCTCGCTCGCCGCCAGCGCCCTCGTGGGCCAGAACCTCGGCGCGGGCCAGGAAGAGCGCGCCCGCGAAGCGGTGCGCCTCACCGTGAAATACTGCCTCGTCGTGACGGTCTCGACGGCCATCGCCTTCCTCGTGATCCCCGAGACGTTCGTCTCCCTGTTCACGTCCGACCGCGATGTCATCGCCGATGGGGCGCTGTACCTGCGCGTTATCGCGTTCGCGCAGATCGGGCAAAGCTTCGAGCTGATCCTGGAAGGGGCGCTCGCCGGCGCGGGGTACACGTTCTGGCCGCAGATCGCGAGCACGTCGCTGACGGCGCTGCGGATCCCCCTCGCGGCGTGGTGGTCTGGTGTTGTGGGACTGCTGGGGATCTGGCTGGCGCTGAGCGTGACGGCGATTCTCCGGGGCGTGGCAATGGCGGTGTTCTGGAAGAGCGGAGCATGGCGGGGAGCCAAGGTCTAGGATGCCCATCATCACACTGTTGACCGACTTCGGCCTCTCCGACTCCTACGTCGCCGAGGTGAAGGGCGTGCTGTTGTCCCGCGCGCCCGGCACGCTCCTCGTGGACGTCACCCACCAGGTCTCGCCCGGAGACGTGCGCGCGGGGCAGTATCTGCTCGCACGCTCGTGGCAGCGATTCCCGGCAGGGACGGTGCACCTCGCGGTCGTGGATCCGGGGGTCGGGACGGCGCGCCGCGCGCTGGCGGCGGCCGCAGGCGGGCATTGGTTCGTCGCGCCCGACAACGGGCTGCTATCGTTTCTTCCCGCGCCGCATTTCGTGTCGCTCAGAATCCCGAGCGACGCTGCGCCGACCTTCCACGGTCGCGACGTCTTCGCACCAGCGGCGGCGGCGCTCGCGAGCGGAACTCGCCTAGAAAGCCTGGGCTCTCCTGTCACCGACGCCACCCGCGCTCCACTCCCCACGCCCCATCACGACGGGACGGCGGTAATGGGGGAGGTGGTTTACGTCGACCGCTTTGGCACTCTGATCTCCAACATTCCGGGTCCCGATGTCGAGCCAGGGGTGCGGATCCGCGTCACGGGGACAGATGTCGGGGCCTTGCGTCGCACATTCGGGGATGTGGAGCGGGGGACTCTGGTGGCGTTTGTCGGATCGGGTGGAACGGTGGAAGTGGCGGTGAGGGACGGGAGTGCGGCGAGGTTGTTGGGGGTCGGTGTGGGGGCGGAGGTGAGAGCATGACGCGTACACGCGGTCATTGGGTCCTGCCAGCCTTGGCGCTCGTTCTCCTCGCAGCGTTCGGGGCATTCGTTTGGTGGTTTGGCCCGTGGGACTCGCAGCTCGGGTTCGGCCTCTGGGCGATCGCGAGCGCGCCGCTCCTCGTTCGTGCGTACGGGATGACGCGTGTGCGTTGGCTCCTGTATCTCGGCACTGGCCTGGTCCCTGGTGGCTTGGTCGTTGCTCTCACCTCAGACTCGGTCTGGTATTGGGGCAGCTGGCCTGGAACGCTCGCGGTGTCGGTGTGCGCGGGCCTGCCGGTGGCGCTCACGGTTGCCTGGCTGCACCGCTTCCTCGGGCGGTCCACGCTCGAGACTCAGACCCCCTGGACGATCATGACCTGGGTCCCGTCCTCGCGGCGGTCGTCACGATGGTCCCGGCATTCGCCTGGGCCCGCGTTGAGACGGAGCAACCGGCCTCGCACGCGGAGTACACACCGGAGTTCGCCGGGTGCTATCAGCTCGAGGTTGGCCGCTGGATCCCGCCCACGATGCTCGGCCACAGCGTGCACGGGATCCTGCCCGCGCGCATTCAACTCGATACGACGCGCGGAAACTCGGCGCGCGACCATGCCATTTTTGAGCGGTCGCAGCTTCTGATCCGGCCCGGCTGGGACGGCGCCGCGTACTGGATACCGATAA
>Ga0210382_10000222_pt1 | contig 22265 bp, 19 predicted proteins | sample PLMedo_FD_155452 | JGI IMG/M metagenome (GOLD analysis project Ga0210382, IMG submission 155452) | Groundwater sediment microbial communities from an aquifer in East River, Colorado, USA - PLM0_60_coex redo | ecosystem: Environmental > Terrestrial > Soil > Riparian zone | place: USA: East... | reverse complement strand
CGGTTGTCGAGCTGCTGAACTTCCGCTCGATGTGGCAAGGACAGACCGAGGCGAACCTCGAACGCATTCTCGGCCTGCTCGACGCGTTGGGGCCGGTGGCCGTCGTCATCGACGAAGCGGATGCGGCACTCGGCAACCGGGAACGGGGCGGTGGCGATTCGGGCGTTTCGGAGCGGGTCTTCGCGTCGCTCGCCGCATTTATGGGCGACACCCGGCGGCGGGGCAAAGTGATCTGGTTTCTAATGACGTCCCGCCCCGACCTCGTGCCCGTGGACCTGAAGCGCCAGGGTCGCGCGGAAGAGCATATCGCGCTGTTTCCCCCCGCCACCGCAGAGGAACGCGCCCGCGTCTTCGAGAGCCTGCGGGCTCGGCTGCAGATTCCGCTCGAGCCGGGACTCGACGCCGCAGCGCTGTTCAACGAGGTCCCGCATCCGATGTCGCCCGCCGACATCGAAGCGGTGCTGGTGCGCGCCAGCCGCCGCATGGCCATCGCCAAGCAGCCGGCACTCTCGGCGAAGTTGCTGCAGGAGCTGATCACCGATTTTCAGCCGCCCGCCTACCCGGTCGAAATCGAGTATCAGCGGCTCATTGCGGCATTCGAATGCACCAGCCGCCAGCTGCTGCCGCCCGATCTCGCCGCGCTGCCACACGCACAGATCGCGGCGCGGCTGACGGCACTGCGGGAGGTGCTGGGACAAACGAAAGGCGGGCGCTGATGCGACGCGTGGCCCTTCTACTATATGCGTTACCGCCGCTATATGCGTTACCGCCGCCGATCCCTGGAATGCTGGCCGCCACTAGCGTCGCTTGACGGTCTTGCCGGCGCGCGGTAGCACTAGGGCGAACGGTCACTCTTAGAGAGGCATGAATATGCGACGACTCGGAAAATTACTCGCAGGTTTGGTCTTCCTGCCGGCGGTGCTGCTGGCGCAGAATGGCGTCGTGCGCGGCCGGGTTGCGGATGCCGCGGGCGCGCCCCTCGCGCGGGCCATGGTATCGGCCGAAGGCAGCGGGCTGCACGCGACAAGTGACGATCAAGGCCGCTACGAGATTCGCGGCTTGTCCTCCGGCGCGTACGTACTGCGCGTGCGGCTGCTCGGCTACCAGCCGCGCACGGCGCGCGTCGTCGTGGACCAGGCGCCCGTCACGCAAGACTTCGTCCTCACCGAGCAGCCGATCAGCCTCTCGCCGGTGGATGTGGTCGTCGGGTCGCGCGCGCGCCACACCGCCGCGGAGCAGCTCGCGGTACCGGTCGACGTGTTCACATCGGAGGACATGATCAAACAGGGCGTGACCGAAACGGGGCAGATTCTGCAATCGTTGGCTCCATCCGTGAACTTCCCGCATCAGAGCGTCACGGACGCCACCGATATCGTGCGGCCCTTCACGCTGCGCGGGTTGTCGCCCGATCATACGCTCGTGTTGGTGAACGGCTGGCGCCGCCATCAGACCGCGCTGGTCAACACCTTTGCCTATGGCACCGGCGCCGGGTCGAGCGGCGTCGATCTCAACGCCATCCCCTCGAGCGCGATCGACCGCATCGATGTGCTGCGCGACGGCGCCTCCGCGCAGTACGGCTCGGACGCGATCGCGGGCGTCGTGAACATGGTGCTCAAGGAAGGCCAGTTCACGCCGTTTATCAACACTAACGTCGGCCGCTACCATCCGAACGACTACGCGGACGACGGCACGACCGTGAACTTGAACGGGGGGTGGGGCGTCAACATCGGGCGCGGTTCGCTGGGATTGTTCGGGGAATTCCTCGATCGCCAGCCTACCAACCGCGCCTGGGCGGACATCTACGAAGACGCCGGGACCGGCCTAGCCGATTCGATCATCGATGGCCGCGTCATCGTCAAGCGCAATGCCGTGCCGCAACCCAATCACCATTGGGGTGACGGGCTCGAGAAGGACGTCATGACGATGGCGAACTTCCGTCTGCCGCTGAACGATCGCGGCACGACCGAGTTGTACAGCTTCGGCGGCTACAGCTTCCGCAAGGGAACCGGCAACGGCTACCGTCGCTGCGCGGTGGACTGCGCGAGCCTCGGCGGGCGGAATTGGCCGGAGATTTATCCCTTTGGCTATCTGCCGGAATTCGCGCCCAACGTCACCGATTATTCCGCGGCCGCGGGGATCCGCGCGGCGACGGCGGGATGGTCGATCGATCTCGGCGCGTCGTACGGCTTCAACCGGTTCGATTACAACGTCCGCCACACGCTCAACGTGTCGCTCGGACCGTGCCTGGATCCCGCGAATCCTTGCGCGCCGGGACCCGACAGCATCCCAGGCACGAATGATGAGATCTCCAATCAGACGTCGTTCTTCGCGGGCCGATTGGAGCGCGGCGAGCTGACCCTGGGCGTGAACGCCGCGAAGACGATGACGCTCGGCCTGCCCCAACCCGTCAACGTGGCGATCGGCGCCGCCTTCCGCCGCGAGGGTTACCAGGTTACGCGCGGTGAGTTGGCGTCCTACGTCGACGGCAATCACCTCGCCCCCAACGGAGTGGATGACGGCCGGCCCTACTCCCAGGTGTTTCCGGGATTCCGCCCGGGCGACGAGTCGGACACCCATCGCACCAACGTCGGTGCCTACGTCGATCTCGAAACGAATCTGACGCCCAAGTTTCTGACAAACGTGGCGGGCCGGTTCGAGAACTACTCCGATTTCGGGTCGCTCTTCACGGGCAAAGTGGCCTTGCGGTTCCAGCCCTCGCCCCGGGTTCTGCTCCGGGCGGCGGGGAGCACCGGCTTCCGTGCTCCCGGTCTCGCGCAGTCGCACTTCAGCCACGTGTCGACCAACGTCATCGGCGGCGTCCCCACGGACGTGTTCACCGCGCCCGTGACCGACTCCGCCGCGCGGCTCTTCGGTTCCAAGCCGCTGCGCGAGGAGACGTCAGTCAACCTGAGCGCCGGTCTGGCGTTCAGTCCCAACGACAACGTGACGCTGACACTCGACGTGTTCCAGATCCGGATCGATCATCGCATCCTGCTCAGCGCGACGTTCGATGACAGTGTGACGCAGGCGATTCTCGCGGCGAATGGATTCACGAACATCAGCGGCCTCCAGTATTTCACGAACGGACTCGACACGCGCACGCGCGGGATCGATCTGACCGCTACGCTGCGGATGCCGGTCGGCATGGGGACGATCGACTGGTCGGGCGCCGTGAACTACACGAACAACAAGATTCTGCGGACCGATCCGTTGCCCGCGGTGCTTGCCGCCAGTGGAGCCAGCACCGAGACGGGAATAATCGACTCGGTGACGTACATCGGCATCACAGAGGAGCGGCCGGACTGGCGCGGGACGCTCACCGGTGATTATTCGATCGGCCGAGTCCACGCGCTGGTGCGTGGTTCTTACTACGGAAAGTTCTCCTCGGCGCAGCCGGGCTACTGCGATCTGTGCCGCGACAGTTACGGAGCCAAGGCGCTGTTCGACGCTGAGATCGGTTACCGGTTCGCGAGCATCGATCTGTCGCTCGGCGTCCGGAATTTGTTCGACACCTATCCCGACCAGCCGAAGTCCCTGACGATCGTGGACGGCGTCAACACCGCCAAGGATTACAACAACAATTTCGGCGTCTTCCCCTGGGCCGCGGCGTCGCCGTTCGGATACAACGGCCGCTATTTGTATGCGCGCGCGGAAATGCGGCTAAACAAGTGACACTCTTCTCGGAGGAGGGTTTTATGGTCAGCCCCGCAAGCCGTCTCCTGAGCATCGCCGTGCTCGTCGCCCTGTTGTTCGGGACCCCGGGGATGGCGCTGGCCCAGAACGGTCGGATCAGGGGTGTGGTGCACGACGCCAGCGGCGACGCGTTGTCAGGAGTCGCGATCAGGGCCCAAGGGGCGGGAGCGGCACAACGTGCCACCACGGGCCCGGATGGCAGTTACACAATCGCAAACCTGCCCCCCGGCAGTTATTCAGTTTCGGCCTCGCTTCCCGGCCTACGCACGCAGGCGCAGCAAAACGTGCAGGTCCGGGCCAACGCTGAGACTGTCGTCGACTTCGTGATGCAGGCGCTGCAACTGGAAGCCATCACCGTTACCGCGATGCTGCGCGAGCAGCGCCTCGCCGACGTACCATTCTCCATTGCTGCGCCGACAGAGCAAGCGCTGCGCATTCGCGGCGCGGACAACATCGAAGCTGTGGCCGCCAACGTGGCGGGCTTCAGCGTGCAGAACCTGGGCCCCGGACAGAGCCAGGTCGCGATGCGCGGCGCGTCATCCGGCCAGGTTGCTCGTGATCAGCCCGGGGTGAAGGAACAGGTGGGAGCCTATCTTGACGACTCACCCGTCTCGCTGTCGCTGTTCACGCCGGATCTCGACCTCTTCGATGTGAGCCGCGTGGAGGTCCTGCGCGGGCCGCAGGGGACACTGTTCGGCGCCGGCTCAGAGGCCGGCACGGTGCGCTACATCACTAATCAACCCGAGCTTGGCGTAAGTACCACATTCGGCGAGGTGGGTGGACACTGGGTGGGTGGGGGCTCTCCGGGCAGCACCGCCAAGATCGGCGTGAACGTGCCACTGGGCAAAACTGCCGGTGCGCGAATCGTGGGCTATAGCAGCCACACGGGCGGCTGGATGGATGCGGTGCAACCCGACTTCAGGGTCAATGATGACGTCAACTCGGCCGACCGGACCGGGGTCCGCGCCGCGCTGCACTTGGAGCCCAATGAGCGCTTCAGCATCACTCCGCGGATCGTCTACCAACGTACGCACGCGGACGGCTGGAACCGAATTGACGGGTTCAATATCCTGGCCAATCCCTACACGACCACTCGGCGTGCGATTAGGCTGGGAGAGCGCCAACTCTTCACCCAGATCAATGAGCCATTCACGGACGACTTCGTGCTGGGTGACGTGAACTGGCGATACAAGTTTGGTGGGACGACGCTCACGTCGATCACATCGTTGACCCACCGCAACATCCTGGTCGTTCGTGATGCCACCGCGCTCACGGGCAGTGTCATGGGCGGCACGCTCGGCTTGTCAGATCGCGTGTACACACTCGACGCGCCGCTCAACGATAGCACCAGGAGCAACGTGTGGACACAGGAACTGCGTTTGACCGGCGCCGCAACAAAGCTCCGCTGGTTGGTGGGCGGCTTCTACGCCAACAGCAAGCGCGATTATGGGCAAAACGTCAGACCGGTGGGCGTGGACTCGCTCGCCGCGGCGGAAGGCTTTGCCCCTCAGGGATGGAGCCAAGGAAACCTGGGAGCCGGCATCGACGTGCTGTTCTTCTCCAAGCTGCACAACCATCTCACGCAGTATGCTGCTTTCGGCGAAGCGACGCTGTCCGCTACCGATCGGTTGAGTCTGACGGCGGGCCTGCGCTATTACAATTTCAAAGAGGATCGGACGTTGATCTTCGACGGCGCGTTCGCAGTGCCAACTGCCGACACTGGCAAGACCGACGCGAGCGGCGTGACGCCGCGCTTCATGGTGAGCTACAAGGCCTCCGACGCGCTCACGGTGAACGCCCAAGCCTCGCGAGGCTTCCGACTGGGTGGGATCAATGATCCCCTCAACGCCTCGCTGTGTACGCCAGGGGACCTCTCCACATTTGGCCCATTGGGGGGTTCCTGGAAAGATGAGACGGCCTGGAACTACGAGGTCGGGGCCAAGTCACAATTCTCGGGCGGTCGGGGTTCGCTCAACGTGTCCGCGTTCTATATGGACATCCGGGATTTGCAGCTCACCGTGACGGCAGGCCAGTGCTCTTCCCGGCTGATTCTGAACGCGAAGAAGGCGCGCTCTGTGGGTGCCGAGGTGGAGCTCACGGCGAGTCCCAATGACCATCTGGATCTTTCGGTTTCCGCCGGCCTGAACAATTCCAAACTGCTGACCACTTTCAGAGATACAGCCGGGAACGTGGTCGCGGGAATCGCGGAAGGAAATCGGCTTCCCAGCGTCCCCAAATTCCAGGGAAGCGCCGCCCTCACCTATGGCTGGACCGTGAGCTCAGGGTCGCGGGCGTTTGTGTCAGGCACCGTCCAATACGTGGGGTCGCGCTACACGTTGATCGACGATCAGGGCGACGGCGTCGGTCCTGCCTGCGCCGGTCAGAAATTCGGCTGCGTGGACATCAATAGCTTCGGAGCAAACACGATCGGCGGTCCCTTGACGCAGGGGACCTTCCGATTCAATCCACTGCTACCCGCGTATAGCCTAGTCAACCTGCGCGTCGGCCTGACGCGTCAGAGTTGGGGGCTGTCGGTGTACCTGAATAACGCGCTAGACGAGACTGCCTTCCTCGCGTTAGACCGCGAACGCGGGACGAAAGCGCGGGTTGGGTATTTGACGAACCAACCGCGTACGGTTGGAGTGGCGATGCGGTTCGATTACTGACGCCACTGATCACGCAGATCAGCCGCAGATTCCCGCAGATAGAAGCGAAAACCGCCGGACGACAATCTGGCGGTTTTCGTTTATCTGCTACAATTCGTTGCCGATCTGCGTGATCTGCGGCTACATCCTGGCGCCCATCCCCGCTCCCATGCCGGCGCCTTCTGTATAGAACTTGGCACCGATCACGGTCGCGAGCGGCCAGTAGACGAGGGTCGCAAGCGTCGTGATGATCATCATGTTCTGCGGCATCATCTGGGACGGCCACATGAACAAGGTGACGAGGAGGCTGCCGACGAACCATGCGGCCACCCCAGCCTTGACGGCCGTTGCGGGCCCGGCGCCGAAACGCGGCCGGATTGCCGCATAGAGCCACACCAGGAACACGCCGGCGACGAAATCAAGGACTACGAACCAGGGGATTTGCGCGTTGGTCATGGCGGGTTTGCCGAGCGCCTGCATCGCCGCAGCCATCTGCGCCTTCAGCAGCACGCCGTACAACACCGTATCGATCACGTTCAACACGACGCCGGCGATCAAACCGCCGATAAGCACCTTCTGCATGTTGATCTTCCCCATCGAGCACCCCCTCGAGCGAGAGGACAGCATCGAACCGAAGACTTCCTGCCGCGCCACGGTAGGGACTCGGACGGGCATCGTCAAGTCACAGCACGTTCAAGACCGCGATCAGCCCTCCCATGCCGTCCGTAATCGTTGCCACGCCACCGGGCACAACCCATTCTCGCCCATCGACTACCAGGTTGAAATAGTAGGCGCCGGGCGCGAGACGCAGCGTGGCTTCCCAGATATCCTCGCCCAATCCGTGGAGCGCTTCTGGTTTCCATTCATTCCAGTTGCCCGCAATCGCGACCGACTGCGCCGCCGGCATCCGGAAGCGGACGACGACGGTGTCGCCCCCCCCGCGATGCGCCGCGACCAACGGAAGGAGTTCCGGCTGCACAGCGGCGGTTCGCGTCATGGCTGCACGCCGCAACGCGAACACGCGCAAGCCCCCCGCGACGAAGCCCGCCCGGGGCAAACCCTGGAATGGGTCCCGCAGGTAATTGCCTCCCGACGCTTCCACGGCAACGGAGGGCGTCACGAAGTACTGGAGCGTTGCGCTGGCGGCGCCCGTCGATCCGTAGGTCTTGCTGAGCCGGCCGCTGAGCCACAGCGAGCCGACGGTGCGCGCGCCGTCGAATGTGACGCCGCCCACCACGTCCGTATACCAGGAGCCAAGAAACCGCGTGGCTTCGGTCGTGATCGAGAGTTGTGCGGGTGCCGCGTTGAGCTGCCACCACGCCCGGCCGCGGAGCCGCAGGGCGCCCACGCCCGGCTCGTGTTGGATGACACCGGTCACGACTCCCACTCCCAGCGCGACGTTGCCGCGCAGACCCTCGATCACGGCGGCCCCCGATCCGGCCGCGACCCCGTCAGAGCGCGTGCTGCCTGATATCGTGGCGCTCACCGCCGGACGTACGCCGCCGGTGCGCACGGGCAGCGCGGCCCAGAGGTCCGCGCGAGCCTGGCCGGCCCATACGCCGGCCTCGAGCAGCGATACCGCGCCACTGGAGCCGAGATATGTAGAAGCGGATAGGAGCTGTGCGGCGGGAGAGACGGTCAGCGCGCTAAAACTCGAGCCACCGGCATAGCGAACGATGCCGGTCCCAACGCCCAGCGACGCCTGCCGTTGAGCGCAGAGCGTGATGGGCATGACGACGAGCAATGCCGAAAACGAAACCGGTCCCATTCGCATGGGACCGGTAACATACATCCTGACCGAATCTCTCAGTTACGGGCGACGCCCGTGTCCTGCGCCTGGATTATCGGGCCGGTGTGATGCAGAAGCCGGCACGGCGGGTGTCGCCGGCGTCGCGGGTACGGCACGCGTCGCAGGACCGCCATCGGGATTGGGAACGGCCGGCGTCGCCCGAGTCGCCCGCACCGCGGGCGTCGCCGGCGTTACCGGACGGTTGTCCAGGCCGACGGCCTCACCACGCACATGCGTCGCGCGGCGGGCCATCGCCGTCGACCTTTTCGCCTTGGCGATATCGGACGCGTGGGAGCTCGGCGTCGCCGGCGTCTGCGCCGCAACCAGTGCCGGCACCAGTAGCGCCGGGATCAACAGCAGTACTCGCTTCATCCAACCTCCGTATTGACGACGAATCTTCCGTATCGCTCGATGCCGCCAGTGCCAGCTCGGCGCGCGCGAGCTCTCTCGCCATGTCGCGCAGCCAGCTCCACAGACTATGCCTCAGCGGGAAGCGCTCAGCGGCAAACCACAATTGGGTAAAAACCTCACGCACGACACGCTCGGCCAGCGCGGGCTCTATGAGCATACCATAGACCTGCGCGTACAATGAAGACCAATGGCGCCGCTCTACTTCGATGAGCGCCGTCGAGTCCCGCTGCGCGAGCCGCTGCAGCAGGTCCGCCTCGGAGACTACGGGGCGCTCTTCAGGTTGGGGTGGCTGAGGCTCTAGCATCGCGGACATGCTGCGTAAAGATTGCAGAGCGGGGTCGAAGGTAACGCAGGTCACCCGGAAGCGGCGTGGCAACCGTTACCAATTGTCTACGCCACAACTCTTTAGCGGGAGAAGCGGTTGGGCCCAGGATCTCAGGCGGGGGACGGCGAAATCGTTCGGGCGGTGCTCGCAGGGGATCGCGAGCGCTACGCTCAGCTGGTCGAACGGTATCGCGACCGCTACGCGCGCTATGCCACGCGGATGCTGGGCTCGGTGGACGCAGCCGAGGATGCCGTGCAAGACGCGTTCGTGCGCGCCTTTGATCAGCTGGCACAGTGTAAGGATCCCGACAAATTCGTCGGCTGGTTCTTCCTTATCCTGCGCAACCGCTGTTTCGCCGAGCGGCGCCGCAATCGAACATCAGCGTCGCTCGATGCGGCCGAGGATGTGGCGGCGGCGGATCGCACGGACGGCGGCGCCGAAACCGCGGAGCGCCGCCGCGCCCTGCAGCTCGCGCTGCTCGAGCTGACGCCAGATCAGCGTGAGGTATTCGTCTTGAAGCATGTCGAAGGGTTATCGTACGGAGAAATCGCGGAGCGCTTGAGTACGTCGGTGCCGTCACTGAAAATGCGGATGCATCGCGCGTACGACAAACTGCGCGAACAACTGAGAGATCACGCATGAGCGGACACGACTTTCATCCTCTGGTGAAGCAGCTGCTGGACGGCGACATCACACTCGCCGACCTGCCCGCCGAGCTGCGTGCGGAAGGCGCAGAGGCGCTGCGCCTGCTCGCCGCCGTGGATCGTACCGACGTTTCGATGCCGGCCGTCACCTGGCGCACCATGGCAAAACTGGAACGCCGGCGTCGCCGTTTCCTGCCGTGGCTGCTGGCGCCAGCCCTCGCGATCGCCGCGGCTCTCGTCATCTGGCTCCGGCCAGCGACGCCCCCCTCATCTGCTCCGCTTGTCACGGTCCGCTTTGTCCTCGTGGCACCAGACGCGAGACAGGTCAGCCTCGCGGGCACGTTCAACCAGTGGGACGCGCAGGCGACGCCGCTGGTGCGCATCGGCGCAACCGGTGTCTGGACCGCAACCCTCACGCTGCCGGTGGGACAGCACCAATACGCCTTCGTCGTCGATGCCGTGCGCTGGGTGCCCGATCCCGGGGCGCCCGCCGTGGATGACGGCTTCGGCCGACGCAACAGCGTGCTGACGTTGTGATGATCGCCCTCCTCGCGCTCCCGCTCACGCTGTTGAGCATGCAACAAGGTGGTGGGATCGCCCAGCGGCTCGCCGGGCGGGTCTCACCAGAGATCGCATCGCTCGTGGAAGAGCTGGGGACCGCCGCGTCCGCGCGCGGTCTCCCGATCGATCCCCTGATTCAAAAGGCGATCGAAGGAAGCGCGAAGGGCGTTCCGCCCGCGCGCGTCGCGACCGCGCTGCGCCTCATCGCGATGCAGCTGGATACCGCCGCCGCGGCGCTGCGGGAGGGTGGACTGGTCTCGGACACACTCGCCATCGCGGCCGGTGAGTTTGCGATCACGGCGGGATTGAGCGGCAGCGATATCACGGCGCTCGCGCGGACCGGGGCGAAAGCAGCGGCGCTGACCGTCGGGCTCCGGGTCGCGGGCACCCTCGCGGCGCTCGGCGTGCCGCCGGCCGAGGATATTGGACTCGTAAGTGTGACACTGCGCTCAGGCGAGCCGGCGTCGAGTCTGCTCTTACTGCCCGCCCATGTGCAGTCGGAAATGGCGAGAGGTGTTACACCGGCACAGGCCGCCGCAGGGCTCGCGCGGGCGGCAGCGGCGCAAGCCCGGCATGGCCCGCCGCCTGGCCGCGGCACACCTCCTCCGCACCCTCCGGCTCCGCCCCATCCTTAAGGCGTAGCTCCCGCGGCAGGCCGGGCTAGGTACCGTAAAGGCCTGGAACCCGGTTAGATTCTCTTCCTCATATGACAATCGCCTCGAATTTGGGCTTCCCGCCCCTCGGCGCTGCGCGCGAGTTGAAGCGCGCGACCGAAGGGTATTGGAGCGGCAAGGTGACTCGCGCGCAACTCCTGGCCACCGGCGCGGAGCTGCGCCGCCGGCACTGGCAGCTGCAACGCGACATGGGCCTGGACCGCATCCCCGTCAACGATTTCTCGTTCTACGACCGGATGCTCGACACCTGCGCGCTGGTCGGCGCGGTGCCGCCGCGATACGGGTGGAAGGGAGGCGAGGTCGACCTCGACACCTACTTCGCCATGGCGCGCGGCAGCCAGGGAAAGGGCCGCGACGTCACCGCCATGGAGATGACGAAGTGGTTCGACACGAACTACCACTACATCGTCCCCGAGCTCGAGCGCGGGCAGTCGTTCCAGCTGGCCTCACAGAAACCGGTCGCGGAGTTCCGCGAGGCGAAAGCGCTGGGACTCGCCGCGACCCCCGTCCTCATTGGGCCGGTCACATTCCTGCTCCTCGCCAAGACCAGGGGCGAATCGTTCGACCGTCTCTCTCTGCTCGACGCGTTGCTGCCGGTATATGCCGAGACGCTGGAGACCCTCGCGTCAGCGGGCGCGGAGTGGGTGCAGCTGGACGAACCGATGCTGGCGCTGGATCGCACCGAGGCGGAGCGTGCCGCCTTTTTGAAAGCGTACAAGCACCTCGCGCAACGGGCCGGGAAGTCGCAGCTGCTGGTCGCGACGTATTTCGCCGGCCTCGCCGACAACCTCGCGACGGCACTCGCGCTGCCCGTCCAGGGGCTGCATGTCGATCTGGTCCGCGCGCCCGAGCAGCTCGATCCGCTGCTCGCCGCCTGGCCGAAAGGGCGCGTGCTGTCGGCGGGTGTGATCGACGGTCGGAACGTGTGGCGGGCGGATCTCGAGAAGCAGGCCGCGTTGCTCGAGCGCGCGGCCGCCAAGGTCGGGAAGGACCGGCTGTGGGTCGCGCCGTCCTGCTCGCTGTTGCACACGCCGCTCGACCTCGATCTCGAAACCAAGCTCGACGCGGAGCTGAAGAGCTGGCTCGCGTTCGCCAAGCAAAAGCTGCAGGAGGTCGTCGCACTGGCGAAGGCGGACCGGACGGCCGTCGAGAGCAGCAGCCGGGCGGCGAAGTCGCGTCGTGTCTCCAAGCGGATCAATAATGCCGCGGTGCAGCGCCGGGCGGGCTCGGTGACGGAAAAGGACCGCGTGCGCCGTGAGCCGTTCGCCGTGCGCAGGAAATCACAGGTCGATCTGCCCCCTTATCCAACCACGACGATCGGCTCGTTCCCGCAGACGAACGAGGTCCGGGCGGCGCGGCGCAAGCTGAACGACAATCAGCTCAGCACCGACGAATACGATCGCTTCATCGAGACGCAAATCGGGAAAACGATCGTGCTGCAGGAAGAGATCGGTCTCGACGTGCTGGTGCACGGGGAGTTCGAGCGCAACGACATGGTGGAGTATTTCGGCGAGCAGCTCGCCGGATTCACATTCACCGAGCATGGCTGGGTGCAGTCGTACGGCACGCGCTACGTGAAGCCGCCGATCATCTTTGGCGACGTCTCACGCCCGAACGCGATGACGGTGCGCTGGAGTAGATACGCGCAGTCGCTGACGCAGCGCCCGGTGAAAGGCATGCTGACCGGTCCGGTGACAATCTTACAGTGGTCCTTCGTGCGCGACGACCAGCCGCGCGCGGAAACCGCCAAGCAGATCGCGCTGGCCATCCGCGATGAGGTGATCGATCTCGAGGCGGCCGGCATCCGGGTGATCCAGATCGATGAACCGGCGTTGCGCGAAGGCTTGCCGCTGCGGCGCGCCGATTGGGCGAACTACCAGCAGTGGGCCGTGGACGCCTTCCGGCTGGCGACGGCGGGGGTGCGAGACGGGACCCAGATTCACACGCACATGTGCTACAGCGAGTTCAACGACGTGCTGGCGGTGATTGAGCGCATGGATGCGGACGTGATCTCGATCGAGAACGCCCGCTCCGGCTCGGAGCTGCTGCAGGGGCTCGAGCACTACAAGTATCCCAACGAGATCGGCCCGGGCGTGTACGATATCCACTCGCCGCGCGTGCCGTCAACGACGGAGATCACCGGCGCCTTGAAGAGCATGGCGCGAGTGTTGGACGGCGCCCAGATCTGGGTGAACCCCGACTGCGGGCTCAAGACGCGGGGCTGGGACGAAACGCTGGCGGCGCTCAAGAACATGGTGGCCGCGGCGAACGAAATGAGGCGTCAAACGAAAGACGTCAAAAGAGAAGCGTCGAACAAGCAGCGTCAAACGGAAAACGTTGAACGAGAGACGCCGTGACAGATGAGATTCGGATCACCGCCGAGCCGATCGACACCCAGCGCTGCAAGTTCGTATTGAGCGTCCCCGTGCTGGACGGCGGAGTACGCCGGTTCACGGCACCCGAGGAGGCGAAAGGCTCGCCGCTGGCGGAAGCGATTTTCGCGATTCCGGGTCTGGCCGTCAGCGAGCTCATCGTGTCCGGGAACATCGTCACCGTCGTGAAGCAGTCCGCCGCGCCATGGCAGGCGGTGGGTCGGGCGGTCGGTAACGCCATACGATCCACACTGACGGCGGACGTGCCGGCGGTCACTCCGGCCCCGAGACCCGCCTCCGGTGAAGGATCAGCGGTCACTGATGATGCGCTCTACGAGCAGGTCGCGAAGGTGTTCGAGGAGCAGGTGAACCCGATGGTGGCGCGCCATGGCGGCCGCGTCGAGCTCATCGACGTGCAGGATGCCGTCGTGATGCTGCGCATGGGCGGCGGCTGCCAGGGCTGCGGCATGGCCGACGTCACGCTGCGCCAGGGGATCGAAGGGATGCTCTCGCAGCTCGTGCCCGCGGTGCGGGGCATCGTCGACATCACCGATCACACCTCGGGCGCGAACCCGTATTTTGAGGCATCCAAAAAATAATGTTGGGTCACACCATGTAGGGGCGCAGCATGCTGCGCCCCTGCCATCCCGACGCCCACCCATGTCCCGCCTTCTGTTGTTACTGCCGACCACGACATACCGCACGACGGCGTTCGTGGAGGCTGCGCGGCAGATCGGCGTCGAGCTGACCGTCGCGTCCGAGCAGCCGAGCACGCTCGAGACCGCCAATCCTGCAGGTCTGCTGACTCTCGATTTCCAAACTCCGGAGCGCGCCGCCGATGCCGTGCACGTTTTCGCGCGCACGCAACCGATTCAGGGAGTCGTGGGCGTCGATGACGACACGGCCATCGTGGCGGCGTTCGTCGCGGAACGACTGAAACTCAAAGGCAACGCCATCCATGCCGCTGAAGCGGCGCGCGACAAGCACCAGCAGCGCCAGATGCTCGCCGCGGCCGGCGTTCCCATCCCGCGGTTCGAGCTACACATGCTGACTGAGGATGCCGCGGAGATCGCCAAGACGATCCGGTATCCCTGCGTGGTGAAGCCGCTGCGTTTGTCGGCGTCGCGGGGCGTAATCCGGGCGGACAATCCGCAGGCATTCATCAGGGCGCAGGGCCGGTTGAAAGCCATTCTCGCCCAACCGGAGGCCGCCGCCTGCGGTGAGCCCGCGTGGCACTATCTCATCGAGGAGTTCATTCCGGGCTACGAAGTCGCACTCGAGGGTCTGGTCGTCAATCGGCGGCTGCAGGTGCTGGCGATTTTCGACAAACCGGACCCGCTCGACGGGCCGTTTTTCGAGGAGACCATCTATCTCACGCCGTCGACGGTCCCCGCCGGGCTGCAGACCGCGATTACGCAATGCGCGGAGCGTGGCGTGCGCGCGCTGGGTATCACCGAAGGTCCGGTCCACGCCGAGCTGCGCTACAACGAAAACGGTCCCTGGCTGATCGAGCTCGCGGCTCGCCCGATCGGCGGTCGCTGTTCGACGATACTGCGGTTCGGGGATCAGAAGATTTCACTCGAGGAGATCATCCTGCGGCACGCGCTCGGCATGGCCCTTCCTTCTCTGCAACGCGAGCGACTGGCCGCCGGGGTGATGATGATTCCGATTCCCGGCGCCGGGACACTAGAAGAAGTGGGCGGTGTGGCGGAGGCGAAGGCGGTGCCGTTGATCGAGGATGTCCAGATCACCGCTCACCCGGGGGAGCGGCTCGTACCGTTCCCCGAGGGGTCGCGGTATCCCGGATTCATTTTTGCGCGAGGAGAAACGCCGTCAGCGGTCGAAGCCGCGCTGCGCGCGGCTCACCGCAAACTCACCTTCACACTGCTTCCGCCACCACCTCCAGCCAATGCCGCGGCACCGAATCCACCTTGAGCTCGTCCATGGTGCGCTCGAGGCCTACTTCGAGGGCTTTGGCCCCTTCCTCGAGGGGCACGCCGGGCAGCGCACCCTCGATAAAGAGCGAAAACCGGCCGATATCGATGAGCGCTTGGCGCGTCATGTCTACGCGCAGCAGCTCGACGGTGGTGGGACGCAGACCCGCCGCTGTGCAAGCCGCGGTGTATTGCTCGACGGAAAACCATTCCATCGCCGCGGCGTGACCGTTATGCTGCACGTCCATCCCCTTTTCGCGCAGCGCCTGCACCGAGCGCACGACCCAGCGGCGCCAGAAGCCGCTCGTCCCCTCGACGTACGCGCCGTTGAAGAACGTGCTGTTGAACGCCAGCAGCCCGCCGGGCTTCAAGACCCGCCGGATCTCTTTCAGCACTTGCGCTTTGTCGGGCATCAGATGGATGGCGTTCAGGAACACGACTGCATCTGCGGATTTGACCAGCTTCGAGAGCCACTCGGCGCTCCCCTGCACGAACTCCGCGAACTTGGATGAGATTGCGGCGCGCGCCTTCTCCAAAGCCGAAGGCGATGGGTCGACGCCGATGACGTGGGGCGGCGGCTGCTGACCCTTCACGCGCTCCAGGATGAGCTCCGTGACGGCACCGGGGCCACAACCGAGGTCCACGATCACCTGACGGCCCGGGCAAATCACCCGCTCCAGAATCCAGCGATTGACGTATGTGAAAAACGGATGCCGCGTGAACGGCGTGAACGAAAAGCGATCTTCGTCGGCCGTTGGGTTCAAGGCGGTCACAGTTTGTGAATCCCGAGCGGTCCCAGATGGACGTCGAGATTGTGGTTGACGCGGTAGCCCACGACCCCGTTCACATCGAGGTTCGCGGCGTCGCCGGTATAAACCTCTTTGCCGTTCACCATGAACTTCGCTTTTCCGCCCTGCACCTGGATGCTGAGCTCGTTCGTCGCCCGGCCGCTCGTGTCCGCCTTGGTGACGGCGTCGCTCGCGGTCCATTCCACGACCGGAGTCGGCCGCGTCGTGTAGCCCGAACGACGGCGGATCGAGTACATGCCGTCGATGGGCCGCACCAGGAAGTACGTGTAGGTCTGGCCGGAATCGGCGAGGTTCTTGCCCCCGATGAAGATACCGAACGCCTCAGGATGAGCCGGATTTTTCATCTGCGACAGCTTCGCGACGACGTGGTAGTTGGCGGAGATGGTATCGCGGTCACGCCAATAGATCGCCGCGGGTCCAACCGTGGTATGCAGGCCATCGCCCATGCCGGCGAACTTCACGTTCTCGAGTGGCGCGGGTTGCCCGGTCTGGCGATTCGTCTCGGTGCGGACGTGCCAGCCGGTGGGGAAATTGCCGCCGCCCGCGACAGCGCGGTCGGGGTCGGCTTGCGCCACAAGCGTCGCCAGAGGGGCGAAAAGCAGAAAGACCGCCTCCGCGGTCAGCAAACGCATCGACATCAGTGACTCCCCCCGGGGTTGATCATCTGTGCGGTGGTCTAAGTGACATCATTTAAAGGTTTTAGTCAAGAGGTGCGTCTCGCTTACGAGTGCCGCTCCGCCAAATCATGCACCGTATCCAAGCTCACGATCTTGAGTTTGCGCTTGCCCATCGGAAGTGTGATGTCGACCTTTTGCCCGACTTTGCCGCCCAGCAACGCCTTCCCCAGCGGCGACGCCATCGAGACCGACGTCTCTTGCGCCCCGTCCTCGCCCTCGATGAATTCGCCCAGTGTCAGGGCGTAGACCTCCTTCTTCTTTGTAGCGAGATCCTGGACCGTGACCCGCGAGCCGAACCCGACGCAGTCACGCGGGATATCCTGCTCGCGCACATCGGAGAGCTTCGAGAGCCTGAGCCGCAGGTGATGCACGCGCGCTTGCGCGAATTGCTGGCGCTCGAGCGCGGCCTTGTACTCGGAGTTTTCGCGCAGGTCGCCGTGGGCGCGCGCCTTCTCGATCTCTTTCGGCAAGACGAAAGAGATTTCGTGATTCAGGCGTTCGACTTCGGATTGGAGCTTTTGTTTGAGCGCTTCGATCATACCGGGATACTAACCGACTGACCGGGCAACCGGCTAGTTTCTAGGCCATGCGAACCTACCACCAGCTAACCGATCCCGACCGTTCCGGCTTGCTGGACCAGATCCTCACGCAGCGCCGGCGCGTGGCCGATCGCCTGGCCGGCGTCCGGCGCACAGTAGCGGTGATGAGCGGCAAGGGGGGCGTAGGCAAGAGCTATGTCACCGCGCACCTTGCGCGTGCCCTCGCGCGCGAGGGCAGCTCGGTCGGAGTGCTCGACGCCGACTTGAATGGCCCGACGATACCACGCCTGTTGGAGACTCCCCATGCGGCCCACCGCACGTCGGACGAGGGCGTGGAGCCGGCAACCGGCCTCGACGGAGTGAAGTGCATCTCGATGGCTCTCCTGCTGGAAGACGGCGCCCCCCTCGCCTTCAGGGGCCCGAGCGCCGAGAGCTTCGTCTGGCGCGGAGCGATGGAAGCCTCAGCACTGCGCGAATTCCTGGGCGATGTGAATTGGGGTAACCTCGACACGCTGCTACTCGACTTGCCGCCCGGGATGCAGCGCTACATCGAGCTCTGTGACATCCTCGGCAAGCCACCTGCCGTGCTGACCGTGACGATTCCCACGCCGGAGTCACGGGACGCGGTCCGTCGCGCCATGAGGGCTGCCGTCGAGCAGGGTTCCGAGATCGTGGGGATCGTCGAGAACATGGTCGGTCGCGAGTTCACCGGCACGGCTGCCGATGACCTGGCCAAGGAATTTGACCGGCCAGTGGTCGCGCGCATTCCCTGGCACCCGACAGCCGACACCTGGTCCGCCCTCGCGACCCGCCTATGAAATTCCTCTGCGTCGACTGCGATCAGCAGATGGCCTTCGGCGAGCGACAGTTGCCTGGCGACGGGACGCTGGCCGCAACATTCAAGTGCCCAACGTGCGGCCGCGTGGTCGCGCTGCTCACGAACCCGATGGAAACGCAGCTGGTCTCTTCATTGGGAGTCGTGATCGGAGGCAAGACCGTGCCGGCGCAGCCGCTCGAAACCGTCCGCACGATGGTCGCGACCGGCCGGGACGATGCATTTGACGAGAGTAGCGAGCCCCGCGGCCACTCCGCGGGGCATAACGGATCCCTAACATGGTCCGTTGATGCCCAAGAGCGCCTCGGACGCGTCCCGAACTTCGTGCGGGGCATGGTGAAAAAGATCTACGCCGATTACGCCAAGGAGCGCGGCATCGCGGAGATCACGCCCGCCATCATGGACACCGCGCGCGCCGAGCTAGGTCTGGAAGGGATGTGAGCGACTTCGAAGAACGCGAGCTAGGCGAGCTGCGGGTGCGCATCGATCGCACGCTCTGCGTCGGCTTCGGCGACTGCATCACGGAGGCTCCCGCGGCCTTCGTGCTCGATGATCAGGGCGTTGCGACGTTCTTGGTTCTCGAGACCACTCCTAGAGAACAGTTGCTGCGCGCATGCGAGGCCTGCCCCGTGGATGCGATTACGGTTTGGAACGCAGCCGGTGCCCAAATCGTCCCCGCGGCTTGTGAACAAGTTCCTTGACAGCATCCGGGCTCGTGTACATATCCCTTAACTCTGACGGCATCCACACCGACATCTAGAGTTTAGGGCCCGCTCGAGCGGCGTTACTCGGGGAGGTAGTGGTGTATCGCGAGATTTTCGTTCCCGTCGACAACTCGCAGCACTCCGATTGGGCCGTAGACCGGGCGATCGAGATCTGTCGACGAGGCGGCGGTCGTATCACCGGCAATCACGTCTATGCCGCACGACTCCATGACGTCCGCTTCCGCCAGCTCGAGACCGGCCTCCCCGCGCAGTTCCAGACGCCCGCAGAGATCAAGAAACAGCGCAAGATCCACGACAAGCTGATCGAAAAGGGACTACAGCTGATCGCCGACAGCTTTCTCGATCAGCTGGGGAAGCGCTGCGAATCGGCCGGCGTGCCGCTCACCCGTCAGCTGCTCGAGGGCATCAACTACGAAGAGATCGTCAACGAGGTCAACCGCGGCGCGGGACGGCTGCCGGGGCTGATCGGCTTCGATCCCAATCGCGCCGCGGGCTACGACGGCGGCGACAAAGTCCGCAGCGACGTCAAGCTCGGCGAGAACGGACGCCTGGTCGCCGAGGACGAGGACGCGGCCGCCCGTTTGGTCGGCTCGTCGGGACGACAGTACGACCTCCTCACCATCGGTGCCCACGGACTCGGCCGTCAGCCGTTCTCGCAGCTCGGCGGGGTGGTCGCGCGGGTGCTGCGCGAGATCGAGAAGGACGTGCTGATCGTGCGCGACCAGCAACCGATCCAGGGCGGCCGTTTCATGGTCTGCGTGGATGGATCGTCCTACAGCTACAAGGCGATGAAGTCGGCACTCGAGCTGGCGCAGGAGTTCGGCGGCTCGCTGTTTGTCTGCAGCGCGTTCGACGTCGAGTATCACCACGTGGTGTTCCACAACATCAAGGACGTGCTGTCATATCAGGCGTCGAAGGTCTTCAAGTTCGAGGAGCAGGAAGAGCTCCACAACAACATCATCGACAAGGGACTGCTCAAGCTCTGCCAGGCGAACCTGAAGCGGGCCGAGGTGATGGCACAGCAGTACCCCGACGTGCCGCTCAAGACGCAGATCCTCATCGGCAAGCCGTTCCAGGTAATCATGCAGTGGGTGGAGGAGATCAAGCCGTCGCTGTTGGTGATCGGGCGCCACGGGGCGCACCGCGTCGAGAACACGCAGCTGGGATCCCAGGCAGAGAATCTTCTGCGGCTGGCGCAGTGCTCCGCGCTGGTGACGGGTGTGGTGGGAGTGCGGCCGGAAGACATTCCTTGGATCGAAGAAGACGGACAGGCGGGTTTGCCCTGGGCGCCGGAAGCCGAGGTACGGATTCTTCGCGTGCCCCCGTTCGCGCAGGGAATCGCCCGGCGCGCTGTCGAGGAGTACGTCCTTGAAAAGGGTTGCAGTATTGTAACCAGCAAGCTGCTCGACGAAGCCATCCAGAAGTTGCTGCCCACCCACATGCAGCTCATCATGGGGATCGGTAACGCCGAGGAAATCGCTCTCGCCGAATTGAAGGCGACCGAGCAGATGAAGGCGACGAAGGTGCAGGGGCACGACGCGGATCCGGAGCCTGCCACGCCCGAAGTCGAGACCAAATGCCCCGTTACGGGCGCGGTCTCCAAGCGTCCGCGCGTCGCCACCGACCCGATCGTGTGGACCGAAGAGGGATGGCAACGGCTGCAGCTCGTGCCGCTCATCGCCCGCCCGCTGGCGCGGAACACGGTCGAGCGCTTCGCCAGGAACCACGACATCTGGCGCGTCACGACGCACGTGATGGACGACAACAAGCAGGCGATGATCGAAGCCGACGAGTTCGACATCGACACGATGATGGTGATGTTCACCGAGCTACGCGCCAAACAGATCCGCGCGGAGGCGGAAGGGAAGGATGCGCTCTCGCCCGAGATGCGCGCATTTATCGAAGAGGCTAAGGCGCAAGGGATCACGCGCTGCCCCATCCGGGACATCGAAGCGAAGATGGACAAGTGTCCCGTCGACATGAAGACGGTCACGCCCGAAGAGGCGAAACGGGCGGTCGAGAAACTGCTGCAGTGAACTACGTTCCACACGTCGTCGCCTGGAATCTCACGCGGCGCTGCAACCTCGAGTGCGCTCACTGCTACATCTCGGCCGGTCCGCAGGAGAGCGCGACGTCCGAGCTCGAGACGGTCGAGTGCCTCCGCATCGTGGACGAGCTGCTGGCCGTGAATCCCGCGCCGCTCGTCATTCTCTCGGGTGGTGAGCCGCTGCTGCGTCACGACCTGGCGGAGATCGCCGGATACGCGTCGCAACGCGGGGCGACGGTCGTCGTCGGCACGAACGGCACCCTGCTGACCGACGAGCGCATTGCGGCGCTGAAGGCGGCGGGCGTGCGCGGCGTCGCCGTCTCCATCGACTCACTCCGTCCGAGCTACCACGACAAATTCCGGCACGGCAAAGGCTCGCTCGAGGCCACGACCCTAGCGCTGGGCCGGCTGCGCGCGCAGCGGCTCGATTTCGTCATCCAGACGACGGCGACCAAGGGCAATCGTGCCGAGTTGGAGCGGGTGGCGCAGTGGTCGGCGGAGCAGGGCGCCGTAGCCTTTAATTGTTACTTCTTGGTGGCCACCGGCCGCGGTGCTTCTCTATCAGATCTCGCTCCCGCCGACTACGAAACCGTCCTGGCCGATTTGGCTCGTTGGCAACGTGAGTTCAGAGGTCGCATGTTAGTCCGTGCTAAATGCGCGCCGCATTTCATGCGGCACGTGCACGCGGCCGATCCCGAGTCCCCGATCCTGAACTACGCAACGCGCTGTCCCTGCGGGACGCAGTACTGCCGCATCACACCCGACGGCAAGCTCACACCCTGTCCCTATCTCCCCGCGGTGGCGGGCGATCTGCGCGCGCAGAGCTTCGGCGCGATCTGGCGCAGCGCCCCATTGTTCCGGCAGCTGCGGGAAGGCACGCTGGGCGGCAAGTGCGGCCGCTGCGAATACCAGAAGCTGTGCGGCGGCTGTCGTGCGCGCGCGTTCGCGCTCGAGGGCGACGTCCTCGCTGCCGACCTGTCCTGTGCCTTCGAGCCCACAGGCGCCGCAATCATTGAGGCGCAGCACGAGGTCTCATACGGGCAGGAGTTCACGCCCGCGCTCACGTGGTCGGCCGCCGCGCGGTCGCGGCTCGATCGCATCCCCTCGTTCGTGCGCGGCGTCGTCGCAAAGCGCGTCGAAGATTGGGCTCGCGAACGGGGTTTGCACGAAATCACGCCGGAGTTGCTGAGCGAGATCCGCGGCGCAATGCCAATTGATTTCTCAAAACGCAAGCCGTTCTTCGTGTCCGAAGCTGATGACAGATAAGAGATGACTGAGCACATGCTGCTCCAGGCCGCGGCCGATACCGCGGGCGCCTACCGCGACTTCCCGGTAATCGGCAGCCGCGCCGCCATCTGGATCGCGGCGGAGATCCATCTGATGTTCGCGGCGTTCGTGCTGGGCGTGCCGATCTTCGCCGTGGTCGCCGAGGCGATCGGCATCTTCGGCAAGGACCAGCGCTACGATCGGCTGGCGAAGGAGTTCACGCGGCTGCTGCTGATCGCCTACAGCGCGACGGCGATCTGGGGCGCCGTCTTCGTCTTCCTGCTGTCCACACTGTATTCCGGGCTCTGGGCGTATTTGA
>Ga0210382_10000221_pt1 | contig 22384 bp, 24 predicted proteins | sample PLMedo_FD_155452 | JGI IMG/M metagenome (GOLD analysis project Ga0210382, IMG submission 155452) | Groundwater sediment microbial communities from an aquifer in East River, Colorado, USA - PLM0_60_coex redo | ecosystem: Environmental > Terrestrial > Soil > Riparian zone | place: USA: East... | reverse complement strand
AGGCCAGGATATGACACAGCTCTAGCGTCCCCGGTCTGGGGACACGGTTTGGACGCGGCGCGGCGACGCTGTATCCGCGCAACCTCGAGCACACCGACTGCTTCGTCATCATGGGCTCGAACATGGCAGAGTGCCACCCCGTGGCGTTCCGCTGGCCCATGAAGGCCAAGCTGAACGGCGCGAAGCTCATCCACGTCGACCCGCGCTTCACCCGCACCAGCGCCGTCGCGGATCTGCACGTGCCGATCCGCGCCGGCTCGGACATCGCTTTCCTCGGCGGGCTGATCAACTACGTGGTCAACAGCAAGCGCTGGAACTCGGACCCCTTCTTCAAGGAGTTCGTGGTCAACTACACCAACGCGGCCACGATCATCAACAAGGACTTCAAGGACACCGAGGAGCTGGAAGGGGTGTTCTCCGGCCTCAACACGTTCAGCGAGCCGGCGTCCTGGCCGTACAACGGCAACCAGGGCCGGTACGACCCCGCTTCGTGGAGCTACGACCGGGGCCCCAAGGCACCCGGTCCCGCCACGGCGGATTTGATCGCGCGGCGGGCGGGCCCGCCGTTCGACGATCTCGTCCGCTCGCTCAAGCCCGGCCCGGCACAGAAGGATCCGACGCTCCAGGATCCCCAGTGCGTGCTCCAGATCCTGAAGCGCCACTTCTCCCGCTACACGCCGGAGATGGTGGAGCAGATCTGCGGCTCCCCCAAGGAGAAGTTCATCCAGGTCGCGGAGGCGCTGCTCGAGAACTCGGGCCGCGACCGGACCAGCGCGTTCGCGTATGCGGTCGCCTGGACGCAGCACACCTATGGCGTCCAGATGATCAGCTGCTGCGCGCTGCTCCAGCTCCTGCTCGGTAACATCGGTCGGCCTGGTGCCGGCGTCATGGCGCTGCGGGGCCATGCGGCAATCCAGGGCTCGACGGACGTGCCCACGCTGTACCACAGCATTCACGGATACATGAACGCGCCGTCGGCGCTCCGCCCGCACGAGTCGCTGCGCGCGTACATGGCGGCCGAAACGACGCCCACCAGCTACTACGGCAACACGCCCAAGTTCCTGGTCTCGTACCTCAAATCCATGTACGGCGAGGCCGCCACGGCGGAGAACGACTTCGGCTACGACTGGCATCCGAAGATCCTGGGCGACCACTCCCACATCGCCTCGTTCGCCGCCATGGCCGACGGCAAGGTCCAGGGAATGATGTGCGTCGGCCAGAACCCCGCGACGTCCCTTAATGGGGGCGCGACCCGTGGTGCGCTGCGGCAGCTCAAGTGGCTCGTCGTCAAAGACAACTGGCTCACCGAGACGGCGACGCACTGGTATCTCGGGCCTGAAGTGAAGAACGGCGAGGTGAAGGTCGGGGATAATCAGACCGAGGTCTTCTTCTTCCCGTCGACCCAGATCGCCGAGTACGACGGCAGCTTCACGAACACGCAGCGCATGCTCCAGTGGCATTCGTACGCCACCAAGGCGCCGGGGGATTGCCGCACCGACACGTGGTTCTACCACAATCTGGCGAAGCGGATGAAGCGGCTGTATGCGGCGAGCACGGCCCCGCGCGACCAGGGGTGGAAGAATCTGTTGTGGGAGTTCGACCCGGATCCCGGAGAGGCTCCCCTGTATCCCGGCGAGCCGAGCGCGCGGAAGATCCTGCGGGAGATCAATGGCTACGTCACGGGCAACCCCGCGCAGCATCTCAAGGGGTTTGGCGAGCTGAAGGACGACGGCTCGACGACGTGCGCCTCGTGGATCTATAGCGGGTGCTTCCCGGCGTGGGATCAGAACATGACGGCGCGCCGCACGCCCGACCCTCCAGGGGTCCCGGGCGCCCACCTGGCGTGGGGCTGGGCCTGGCCGGCGAATCGCCGCGTGATGTACAACCGCGCTTCGGCGGACTTGAAGGGCAACCCGTGGAGCGAGCGGAAGCGGTGGGTGTGGTGGGATGCGGCGTTCGTGAACCCGCCCGACCCCAAGACCGGCGTCGCGCCGCCTCATGGCAAGTGGGTCGGCTACGACGTGCCGGATTTCGCCGCGACCAAGGCGCCGGACGCGCAGCCGAAGCCGGACGGCATCGGCCTGGACGCCCTCTCGGGCACCCAACCGTTCATTATGAGAGCCGACGGCAAGGGCTGGCTGTTCGTGCCGGCGGGCCTCGTGGACGGCCCGCTCCCGACGCATTACGAGCCGCGCGAGTCGCCGGTCCAGAACTTGTTGTATCCCAAGCACCAGATGAGCCCGGTCCACAAGGTCTGGGCGGCGGGCAAGCCGTACAACCAGCTCGCGTCGGTCGGCGACCCGAAGTTCCCGTACGTGATCACGACATACCGGCTCACTGAGCACTATCTCGCCGGCGCGATGAGTCGCTGGCTGCCCTGGCTGGCGGAGCTCCAACCCGAGCTGTTCATCGAGATGGGCAAAGGGCTCGCGCAGGAGAAGGGAATCCACAACCTCGATTGGGTGGTCGTTTCGAGTCCGCGCGGCCACATCCGCGCGAAGGCCCTCGTGACGGATCGCATCGGCGTGATGCACATCGCTGGGAAGCCGATCCACCACGTCGGCATGCCCTGGCACTGGGGCTGGAGCGGCTTGTCCACGGGCGATGTGGTCAATGACCTGACGTCCTGGGTCGGCGATCCCAACGTGTCAATCCACGAGGGCAAGGCCTTCGTGTGCAACGTGGAGAAAGCCTAATATGCCCGAGGCCATGGGTTTCTTCACCGATACGACGATCTGCATCGGCTGCAAAGCCTGCGAGGTCGCCTGCAAAAACTGGAACCAGCTCCCCGCCACGAATGGCGGCGTGACGGAGATGTCGGGCGACAGCTACGACAACACGAGGAAGCTGGACGGTACGCACTGGCGGCACGTCAAATTCATCGAGCAGTTCGAGGGTCCCTACAACGGCCGCTGGCTGATGATGAGCGACGTGTGCAAGCACTGCGTCCAGGCAGGTTGTCTCGAGGTCTGCCCCACGGGCGCCATCATCCGCACTGAGTTCGACACCGTCGTGATCCAGTCGGACGTGTGCAACGGCTGCCGCGCCTGCATCGCCGCTTGCCCCTTCGGCGTGATCGACATGAATCCGGCCGCGGGCACGGCGCAGAAATGCACGCTCTGCTACGACCGCATGGAGGTGGGGCTGGAGCCGGCCTGCGCCAAGGCCTGCCCCACCGATTCGATCCAGTTCGGGCCGATCACCGAGCTCCGCACGCGGGCCCAAAAGCGTGTGGTGCAGCTCCAGGCCCAGGGCGAGAAGCGCGCCCGGTTGTATGGCGACGATCCGAATGGCCCGCTCGGCGGCCTCAACTCGTTCTACCTCCTGGTGGATGAGCCGGAGGTCTACGGTCTTCCGAAAGACCCGAAGCTCCCCAGCCGCAACCTGCAGCGCAGTAGTCCCCTCGCGGCCGCGAGTGGCGCGGTGCTCGGCCTGCTGGCACTCGTCGGTCTGCGCAAGCACCGGATGGACGAGATAGAAGGCGGGGGCGGGGGCGGGGGCGGGGCGGGAAGGGGGAGCGAGAACTAATGTCCGATACCTTCTTCACGGCATCGCCCCACTGGAGATGGCTCATCATCCTGTACTTTTTCGTAGGGGGCATCGCCGGCGGGGCCTACTTTCTCGCCGCCGTGCTCCAGTGGTTCGGGCGACCCGAGGATCGGCCGGTGATCCGCACCGGGTATGCCCTCGGGTTCTGGGGCGCGGTTATCTCGGGCGCCCTGTTGACGCTGGACCTCGGGCGCCCGCTGCGGTTCTGGCACATGGTGTTCCAGTCGGACAACCTTCCGCACCTGATGTTCAAGAGTTGGTCCCCGATTTCGTTTGGAGCGTGGGGCCTGATGCTGTTCGGCGCATTCGCCTTCCTCTCGTGGTACAGCGAGAAGGGCGGGACACTCGCCAAACTAATCGCCGCGGCCGGAGGACTGTGCGGATTCTTCGTAGCAGGTTACACGGGCATCCTGCTGTCGGTCACGAACCGGCCGATCTGGGCTGACACGCCGTGGCTTGGCGCGCTGTTCCTCGCGTCGGGAGCGTCCACGGGCGCCGCGGCGCTGATGTTCTTCGGGCGTCGCAGGGGCGCGTCGGAAAGCTCGATCCGCTGGCTTGCGTCGTTCGATGCCCGGGCGCTCATCGTCGAGCTCTTGATTCTTATCCTCTTCATCGCGTCCCTGTGGCCGATCAGACAGGTATGGTTCGGCTTCTGGGGGGTTCTGCTCCTCATCGGGGTCGTGTGGGCGGGTATCCTGTGGCCGCTGCGGCTCCACTTCACGAGCGCCGGCACGGGTTTTCGAAACCCCGCAGTCATGGTTCTGCTCGGCGGGTTTTTGCTGCGCGTCGTCGTTCTGTTCGCCTCCAACTCGATTGCCGTGCATCACGTCGCCTCCGGTGGGAGCTGATACTGTGAGGGCACGCTGGTGGATGCCGCTTGTCGCCGCGGGCATCGCCGCGTGCGCGAGCCCCGAAGCTACGCGCGTGCGTAGCGGTGGACCCGGGGCGGATCCGGGCAATCACGGTTCCGTGGTGCAGATTCACGCCGGCAACAAGGTCTATTACAAGACGCCGTGCAAAACCCCGAAGGTGAAATGCTCTGGTCCGTTACCGGACGCCGGCAGCTAGCCGCGGAGCAGGCGCAACGCCTGGCGGACGTTCGGCAGAAAAATCCTGAATCCGAAACGTGGCTGGCGTTGGTCGAGGCGGCGCTGGTCGAAAGTCAGGACGCCACGTCCTGGGACGCCGTGCCTGCGCCGCTGAACGGCCGTCCCGTGCGCGCGCCGCTGTTGCACGGCGTCGAGGTCGGCGTGCACCGCCGCTCCGCGACCCGCTTCGTCCGTCATCTCTCGCGGTTGGCAGGTCTCGACGGCGCGGCTCACCGCATCGACGCGCTCGATCTGTTGGAGGCCGCGATCCGTCAGGATGATGCGCGCATCGACGCCCTCGCCACGGGCGATCCGTCCACGCTGCGCGTCGTGGCGCAGGTCGCAGCCGTGCCGCTGCTCCGGGCATGTGCAAGAAAGATTGGCAGCGACGTATCGGCGGCCTGGTGGGAAGGGTATTGTCCCCTGTGCGGCGCCTGGCCCACGCTCGCGGAGTTCCGCGGGCTCGAGCGGAAGCGGTGGCTGCGGTGCGGGCGCTGCGGCATCGGTTGGGAGGTGCCGTGGCTGCGCTGTCCTTTCTGCGCCGAAACGAGTCACGAGAATCTGGGATATTTGGCGCCCGAGGACGGGGAGACCACGCGCAAGGTCGAGGTGTGCGACACGTGTAAGGGATATGTGAAAGCGGAGCCCACGGTGACCGAGCTGCCCTGGTGGGGCGTGCTGTTGGACGATGTCGCGACGGTAGCCCTGGACGTCGCGGCGCTGGATCGTGGCTATCATAGGCCCGAGCGGCCGGGCTTTGAGCTGGAAATGCAGGTTGTCGAGGTTGGTCGAGGTTTTCGAGGTTGGTGGAGGGTATGACGATGCAACTTCCACCAACCTCCACCAACCTCGACCAACCTCCAAGACCTGCCGAGGTTTGTCGCGAGCTGCTCGCCACGATCGAAGCATCGGAGGGCCGGCGGAAGCGTCGCAAGCGGGACACGACGCCCGATGTGATTGGGCTCGCGATCAAGCGCGATCTGCTCGACCGCGCCGTTGCCGCGGACCCAGACCCTGATGACTTCGAGGCGTGGCTGCTCGAGCAGTGCGCCGCCGCGGGGCCGGCAGAGGGCGGCATGCGCGCGATGGCATTGTGGATCTTGGGGGAGTGGCGCCTGGCCCTGGGCGCGGGGGGGGGGGCGTTTCGGGATTGGCTGGCGCAAGGCGCGCCGTCGGACGACGCGCGTGGCGAAACCTGAAGGGAGGGATCCGATGCGCAGCCTCCTGCTGGTGAGTGTCATCGTGCTGGCGACCGGATGCGGACGACGCAAGGCGCCGGTGGCGTGGGACCGACTCGCCAATTCGGAAGCGGTGAAAGTCCTCCGGGACGACCACAGCCCCTACCGACTCATTTACTCCCCGCCGGTGGACCTGGCGAAGAAGCCCGCGGGGGGGAGCTGATACGCCGCACGTCAGCGAAAGCCAGGTCCTGGATGCACTGCGCGTCGTCACGGATCCCGATCTGGGGCGCGACATCGTGACGCTCGGATTCGTGAAGGATGTCCGCATTTCGGATGGCACTGTCGGGTTCACCATCGAGCACACGCCCGCGTCGCCCGTGCGCGAGCACATGCGGCAGCAGGCACGGGAGGCTGTCGCGGCCCTCCCCGGAGTTGGCGGGGTGGACGTTACGATGACCGCGCGAGTCGGTGGATCGCACGGGCCGATGAAGGAGCGGCTCATTCCGTCCGTGAAGAACGTGATCCCGGTGGCGAGCGGCAAAGGGGGCGTCGGAAAGTCCACCGTCTCCGCCAACCTGGCGCTGGCGCTCGCGAGCACTGGCGCCCGCGTGGGTATCATGGATGCGGATGTCTACGGGCCGACGATCCCCACTCTGATGAATGTGCGCACGCTCCCCAAGCCGACGGTGGAGGGCACCGTGCCGGCCGAGCAGTATGGCGTCAAGATCATTTCGATGGGGTTTTTCCTGCGCGAGGACGACGCCATCATCTGGCGCGGGCCGATGCTCCACAAGACGGTGCAGCACTTCCTCGGCAACGTGCTGTGGGGCGAGTTGGACTACCTGATCGTCGACCTGCCACCGGGAACGGGGGACGTACAGCTCACCCTGTGCCAGGCGATTCCCCTGACCGGCGCCGTGGTCGTGTCGACGCCGCAGGACGTGGCCCTCAAGGTCGCGCAGAAGGCGATCGCGATGTTCAACCAGCTCAACACACCCGTGCTTGGCATTATCGAGAACATGGCGTCGTACGTCTGCCCGAGCTGCGGCGCGCGCGATGACGTGTTCGGCTCGGGCGGCGCGCGCCAGGCCGCTGACCGGCTCGGCGTGCCGTTCCTGGGTGAGATCCCGCTCGCCACTGAGATCCGCACCAGCTCCGACGCCGGGCGGCCGGTCATGCTGGACTCGACGTCCCCGTTCGCCAAGGCATATCTCGACATCGCGGAAAAGCTCGCCGCGCAGGTCAGCATCCGAAACATGCAGCGTGAGGTGACGCCGCTCGTACAGATTCAGTTCTGAAACGGCTCTCGCTGCGCGCTCTCCTCTTTTTGTGCTTCTTGCCGGGCCTGCGCTCGACGCAACAGTCGCGCGACGTGGTCTTGGCAAGCACGACATCGACTCGAGATACAGGGCTACTCGATTCCCTGCTGCCGATTTTCGAAGCGCGTACCGGATACCGCGTCAAACTGATCGCCGTAGGAACGGGGCAGTCGCTCACCATGGGGCGCCGCGGTGATGCTGATGTCGTGTTGGTGCACGCGCCGGAAGCGGAGCGCGTGCTGCTCGACTCTGGCTACTTCGTGCGTCGATTGCTGGTCATGCACAACGAGTTCCTCATCGTTGGCCCGGCCGCTGATCCCGCGGGTTTGCGCGGCATGCAGGATGCCGCAGCTGCGTTGCTGCGGCTCGCGGAGCGTCGCGCACCGTTCGTGTCGCGCGGCGATAACTCCGGCACCGAACAGCGCGAGCGGGTGCTCTGGCAGAAGGCGGGCCGAGCGCGGCCGGAAGGCGAACCGTGGTACGTCGAGTCGGGCCAGGGAATGGGTGCGACATTGCAGATGGCGAGCGAGAAGCGGGCCTACACGCTCACGGACATCGGTACCTATCTCGCCTGGCAGAGCAGGGTCGAGCTCGTGCCGCTGGTCCAGGGCGACCCTGAGCTCTACAACGTCTACCACGTCCTCGAGCCGAATCCCAAAAACGCGCCCCGCATCAACGTGGCGGGAGGTCGGGCGTTCGCTGATTTCATGGTCGACACCGCCACGCAGCGGTTGATTGGGGAATTTGGCAGGACGCGATTCGGCCGGCCGCTGTTCGTCCCCGATGCCGGCAAGGTGGATCGGTGGTGACGGCCGGCCTCTTACTTATCGTGCAGGCGGCCGGCGCGCAGTATCCCCTCGCGCCTTCGCCCGTGCTCGACTTGCACACCTTGACGCGCGAGCTGCGGCTGAGCGGCTACGTCAGCGCGCGGGAAACGCTGCGGCGCGACACCCTCACGGCCGTCATCAACCGCGCGCGCCTGACGGCGCAGGTCCTGCCCGCGCCATTCGCCGCTATTCGGGTCCAGGCTGATTTTGCCGCCACGGGGTTCGCCCGCGCCGACACCCTTCCCGCGATCCTTCTCACCGACGCATACATCGAGCTGGTCCCGCCAGCCACCCTCGCGCGGACCGGCGCACGCGCGCTACATCCAGCGCTCATCGTCGGCCAGTTCCGGACACCGTTCGCCCTCGAGTTTCTGACGCCATTCTCGCTGCTCCAGACCGCGAATCGCTCGCAGCCGATCGACCGCCACACCACGCGGCGCGATATCGGCCTGCTCGGCCAGCTCGCGGTCGGCCACATGGTGACGGTCAACGGAGCGCTGGTCAACGGCGAGGGGCCGAACCGGCTGACGAATCCCGATGGCAGGGAAATGGCGATCGGACGGGTCACGGTGTTTCCTCTCGCGCGCCTGGCGGTGGCCGCCAAATACCTCGGACAGGGGCGCGACCACCGGTGGGGCTACGACGCCCGCTGGATGGATCACGGCGTGCTCGTCGAAGGCGAGTTCCTGGCGCGCCGAGGACCGTTAACCGGCACGACGACGGTCGATGCGCGCGGAGGTTATCTCCTCGCGTCCTACCGGGTTCGCGCCTGGCTCCAACCGGTGCTCAAATGGGAGCATCTCCGTGACCGGCGCACTACCGGCGCTATCACATCCACGAGTTCCCTCACCTACACGACCGTCGGCATCAACGTCCTGTCGAGCGGGGAGGGCCTCCGCCTGCTCGTGAACGGGATCTACAAGTCCGAGCCCGCGGTGTTCACTGGCGAGGAGCTCGAGGTTCAGCTTATTGCGATTTTTTGACCTTCGATGGATTGCTTATTCCTGAGGATGCTCGCCTCGTGCTTGGTCACCTTGCAGATGATCGGGTAGACGCCCGTCCGTCGCGCGACGTAGGTCGCGTGAATGATCTGCTGTGGCGGCAGGTCCACGCCACAGTCGGGTGGGACGAAGGAGCCCACATCTTCCGCGGTGCAGCCGGGGAGGAGAAAGGCATGCTCGTCGTCCTCCGGATTGATGAGCGTGAACTTCACGGTGTCACCCTCCACGGCGACCAACGTGCCGGGCACGAACGCATAGACCTCTTTGCCGTCCAGCACGCCGCCCGCTGCGAAATCGACGCCCAGGAACGGATAGAGTCCCTTGGCCTCCCGGACGAGCAACGGCACCGTCGTTACGGTGATCTCGCGAGTCTGCGGCGCATAACGGGCCGGGCGAGCGCACCCGGGCAGGAGCGCAAGGAAGGCCAGTAAGACTCGGCGCGCGCCTGCTCTATGTAGAAATGTCCGGCGATCTGTCGCCATTTTGGACTCCTTCGCGCGCAGGGGGGGAGCGAACTATCCACCCATCGAGTGACCAACTCCCCGCGCCGACAATTAGAAGAAATGCGAGGCCGAGCAGCATCGCGATGTCGGTGCGGCTCTCGTGGGCCATGGATGGCCGCGAAGCGTCCGGCACCCATGGCCTCGGGAAACAGGAACCTCTGAATCCCTTCGGTGACGAAGATGCTGCCGATCATGAGGCGGATGAGGATGACCGCCGGATGCGCATGGGTCCGAAGCATACCGATCAGACGTTCCGGCTTCCGGGTCGTCCTCAGCGACGGCGACTTTAATGGATCGTGATCTGCCCCGTTGTCAGCGTCTCCCTGGCGAGATCATAGTTGTGATTCCCGGGCGCCACATCCCCGGCTACGCCGTCGAACACCCCGAAGACCGTCAGCTGTAACGTGGCGACCCCCGGGCCACCGGGCGTGACGGCGACGGCAAAGGGGATGTCTCGGAAGATCGACTGCACACCCGGGCCAAACGCGTTCAGTACCTTCACGGTGGCCGTGCCGCTGAAGCTGCGCCCGTCGGACGCCCCGCTCGTCACTGGCCCCTGCACGGCCATTAGGCGCAGTCCGAGGAAGTTCGCGTTGCCGGCCATGAGACACGTGAAGTCTCCGTGCGCCGATCCGTCACCTGCGATTACTGTCGCGAAGCCAAAGTGCGACCCGTCGACGTCTCCATCGCCGTCGAGATCCGCGTCGAAGGTGGTGGTGCCGCCGCCCGTGACCCGCACGGCATGTGCCGTCGGCGCAGCCGCGCGGTCGCTCGATATTGCGGCCCGCGGAGCAAAGGCATCTCCCGGAGCGGCACACGCGGCGATCCCGAGCGCCGCTGCCACTGCTGCGGTGCTGTGCAGCGAGCGTTGCATGGTTCCTCCCTGGCGTGGACGGGGGCGACTTGCGCCGCCCCCGTGAATGCGTGCCCTAATCGATCACGTGGAACGCGGTCGGTTAGGGCACAAGGGAATTCTGCCGTTTGTTCGCAGCTGATGGTTGACACCCCTGTCGCTCTCGCAGCTACTTCTCGACGTGGAACACCGTGCGGTTCTTGTCCACACCACCCGCCGGTGCTTCAGCGTCCCAGAAAGTCACGAAACCTTTCGTCGCTATAACCCCCTCCACGATCCCATCGGGCGCCCCGGGCCCATGGCAGCCAACGCCAAGGGTGCCCACGCTTCCGTCCGAGTATTCGATTCGCAACACCACAGTCCCGTTGGCCGCCTGAGCTTGATTCCCGATGTCGTCATTGAGCGATCCCGGCGTTTGAGAATTCGCAAATTCCCAACTCGCGAGTCCCGTCACCCGGTATGTGCCGCTTCCCGTCGACGTGGTCCCGCTAAATGTCTCCCAGGTCCCGCCACCCGTGACCGCGCCGGACAGCCCACCGCTCGCGGGTGCAACGAAGGTTCCAGAACCGGTGAGTTGGATCTTTGGAGTGCTCGGGTTCCGAGCGCTCGCGAATGCCACCCCGCCTGCGCTAATGGTAAAAGGAGTTGTGGAAAAGTTGAGGCTGACGATGTCCCAGCGCACGTGGGCCGCGCTGCCCGACGCGCTCTGGCTGGCCGAAAGCCCGATGGTATTGAGCGCGGAGAGTGGATCCTTGTCCGTGCTGTGGCACGACAGGGCGAGGCCGCCAAGCACAACGCCCAGAACCGCTGCTGCCGATGTCCTCATCGTCCCTCCTGGTCGGATGAAACGCGACGAACTGGGCCACATGTACACCGCGTTCAAGGCCGCTACGGATGTGTGGGCTTCGGGGTGGCGTCAGTGGCAGGCGTCAGAGCGAAAGCGAACCGCAGTCGGCGAGCGGCAAGGTGCGGTGCCGGTTCGAACATGGCTTGCGATTAGGAGGTCGGCAAGAGAGGCAGGCTACTCCCCACTGATCGTCGGCGCGGCCAATACCACGGACTCAGCGAGCCTTTGCACTACCGTTGGGAAGCACCTCTTCGTCGATGCTTTGGGCGTGTTTGCGCGCCCGCCCCGGCTCACCGCATGCGCAATCCCGGCGACCGTGGGTAACGCACGTCCCGCAACTCTCGAGCAGCCGACGCCGCAGCGCCTCCCGAGCGCGATGCAGCCGGACTGAGGCATTCGTTGCGGTGATACCCGCCTCGCGAGCGAACACGTCCACCCTCTCGCCTTCCAGCTCAACGCGGCGCAGGGCAGTGCCGTACTCAGGCTTCAGCGTCGTGATGAGTTCGTTGATGCAGGCGCAGATCGTATCGCGCAGCTCGTCGTCCGAATCGGCGGCCTGAGACTCAGCAGCCACCGCGACGAGGGCTCGGTCTTCGACTCCGCGGCGTCGGTAGTGATCCACGAGCGCGTTCCGCAGCAACCGGTAGAACCATGCCAATGCGGATTCGCCGGCGCGCAGGGTGTCGGCTCGCTCAAGAGCGCGCACGAACCCGTCCTGCAGAATGTCTTCGGCGGTTTCGCGCGACCCAACTCGGCGCTCCAGGAACGCGAGGAAGCGCTGGTGGTTGTCCACTAGCGCCTTGATTACTGCGCCAGATGCTGGCGCAGTCACTCGCTGCAACAGCCTTCGCCGCAACCGCACGTCGGGTCGCTGAGACAGTCGCGATCGCACGAGGCGGTCGTCGGGAGCTGGGACGTCTTCATCTGATTCTCCTGATCGGGTGAGCGGGGTCGGCCCATCCGACCCCGGCACACCTGCTGACGAACGAGCCGTCGGAACCTTACACCTGGACGCAACCTAATCCAGCTCGTCCATGCAGCACAAACAATAAACAAACGCTTGACGAACTCCTGCAGGGGTGACGTGCTCTTCACGTTCACTGGCCATCAGCTGGAACGGTTCGCCGAATTCGGCGTGCAACGCCTCCGGGGAGTATCGAGTGACCTCAAGCCCGCTGCAACGTGTGGGGCCGTCGTCCGCGAAAGTTGCTACGACGACGAACCCGCCGACGCGAATAGCCTGCCGCACCCGCGCGACATAACGGGCTCGGTCGGCCGGCGCAGTGAGAAAGTGGAAGGCAGCGCGGTCATGCCAGACGGAATATCCGGCCGTCGGAAGCGACGCGTTCAGAACATCGGCCTCGACCCATCGGACGGTATCAGCCCGCGTGCCGAGGCGAGCGCGGGCTACGGCGAGTGCGGCGGCCGAGAGATCGAGGACCGTGAGATCGTGATAGCCCGCGTCCAGGAGGTCATCGATGAGAGTTGAGGCACCGCCGCCGACGTCGATAATGGCGCCGTCGGGAGGCGGGCTCACGCGGCGAATCAGGTCCAGAGAGCGCCGGGCGTGGGGCTGATACCAACTGACCTGCGTCGGGAGCTTGTTGCGGTAAATGCCTTCCCAGTGAGACTTGGAGTCCATTCTTCTCATTCTCCGCCTGGCTTTAGCGCGGTCATCATGACGGCCTTAACGCCGTAGGCTTCGGCCGAGTCTTGGGTCGAGGCTTTCCGAAACCGGAAACCGGGCACCACCGCCGATTTCACTCGCTTGAATCCCGCGGTGTCAAATAGCGCGAACATCTCTCCCTCCGGGAGAGCGCCGCCAATTCAACTGGCCCAGAGCTTTGGATCGTTGACGATCGACTGCGACAGTTGTTTGGCACTCACGATGTCGGCGACGGACACGCGCCCGCCCGGCTTGAGCACGCGATACAGTTCGCCGATCACCTGCCGCTTGCGGAACGACAGATTGATGACGCCGTTGGAGATGATGACGTCCACACTTGCATCGGGCAGAGGGATATCCTCCATCGTCCCTTTGCGGCATTCCATCGCACCACCCGCGAGCGCGGCATGCGCTTCGGCCTTGGCGCACATGTGGGGATTCAGATCGACGCCCAGCACGTGACCACTGGCCCCCACTTGCCAACCCGCGATGATGCTGTCGAGCCCCGCGCCGCTGCCGAGATCGAGCACCGTTTCGCCCGGTTGCAGCCGGCTGCGCAGGTGCGGGTTGCCAACGCCGGCGAACGACGCCACCGCGCCGGCCGGTGCCCGCTCGAGCCAGTCGCGCTGGTAGCCGAACATCTCGGCGGCCTCCCGGCCGTGGAAGAAGTGGAACTCCTGCTCGGGATGGTCCGCGACCTCCTGGTACATCCGCAGCACCTCGCCCTTGATCACGCCCTCGAGCGGGGCCTGCTCGACGGACTGTTGCGCGGCGAGATCGCTCACCGATTGCCCACGGGCTTTGGGGTGCGCGGATCGTCAGCCGCTTTCACATAGGTGATGCTCCACGGACCGACGCTGTGCAGTTGGAACGTCACGCCCTCGGGGCCGGCCCACGCGGAGTGCACCATCTTCGCGGGCATCGCGGCGAAGCTGCCCGCGTTCAGTGCGGTGCCGCCGCTGTACGTGGCGACTTCGCCCATCCCGACATTCAGCGTACCTGCAAGCACCGTCACGTGCTCGATGACCGAATGCCAGTGCGGCGGGATGCGATAGTTGGCGGGAAACCTGAGCCGGAACGTCAACGGCACCGCCTGGGCGGGATTCCCCTCGAGGAGCACGAACTCGGCGCCGGGCGGCAGCGACGGCGGTCCGGGCGCCCACGCGAGAGTTGGCGCGTGCGCAACGATGACCTGGGAAGTTGGGGCAGCTGCGGCCGGGGTCTGGGCCGTGAGGGCCGCGGGAACAATGGCCAGAACAGCGAGCGCGATGGTCGAACGGAGCGACATCATGGTCTCCAAGTGGTTGGGTACCAGATGCTCGCCTCCCACTCGACATTGGACAAATACGACGTTTTAATACATCACATCGGTTAAACCCTATGCCAAAACCTGGCCTCACGCTGCATCGTCTCGAGCTGTTCCTCGCCGTGCTGGACGCGGGCGGGGTCGGCCGCGCTGCGCAGGCTCGCCACCTCAGCCAACCAGCGGTGTCGGAGCACCTGAGGGGCCTCGAGGCGTTCTTCGGCGTGTCGCTGTTCGAGCGGGCCGGGCGCGGCGTCCGGCCCACCGCCGCGGCGCGTCTGATCGAGCCGTTCGTCCGCCAGGCCCTCGGTCTCGTGACGAGCGCCGAGCAGGCGGCGATCGAGCTGCGTGGCCTGCGAGCCGGAGCCGTCTCGGTGGGCGCGAGCACGACGCCAGGGACGTATCTGTTACCAGCAGTGCTCGGGCGATTTCACGCAGCTCACCCGCAGATCGCACTCACGCTGCGCATCGGCGACACGCGCGAAGTCGAGCAGTGGGTCGCCGCGGGCTCGGTGGAGCTCGGTGTGATCGGTGCGGCTCCGGGGCGCCCCGGACTCGCAGCGGAGCCGTGGGTGAAAGACGAGCTCGTGGCGATCGTCGCGCGCCGGCATCCGCTCGCGCGCCGGCGCACGCTCGCAGGCTCCGCGCTCGCGGGTCAGCCGTACATCGCGAGAGAAGAAGGATCGAGCACGCGCGCCGTGGCCGAGCGGTCCCTGGCCGATCTGGGCGTGACATTGCGGCCTGTGATGGAGCTCGGGAGCACGGAGGCGGTGCGCGAAGCCGTGGCCGCCGGGCTGGGCGTGTCCGTCGTCTCACGGCACGCCGTGCGGACGCGCGACCCGCGGGTGGTCGCGATCCGCCTTCAGGGCCGTCAGTGGGTGCGGGACCTGCTCGTGATTCGGCGCCAGGGAGCGCCGCTGAGCCCGGCCGCGGCAGAGCTGCGGGAGCTGCTGCTGGCCAGTCGCTGAGTGGCAATCAACCAAGAACAAGCGTGGAGTACCGAATCGAACCGCGCGCCGCTAAGTTAGGAACCGCCGCCACCGTAGCTCAGCGGTAGAGCTCTCGATTCGTAATCGAGTGGTCGTCGGTTCAATTCCGACCGGTGGCTCTGGAAAAGCAAGGTTGTGGAGGGGGGTCGAGGTTGGTGGAGGTTGGTGGAGGAGAATCGCGATAAAACGCTCCTCACAATCTCCAATTGGTACGGCTTCCCACAACCTCTGAGGCCAGCTTCACCTCTGTGGCTCCCCCATATGAAAAACTGCACGCGTGGCGAGAATGTCATGAACTGGCACTCGGCGTCTATAAGGTCACGAAGACATTTCCTTCTGATGAACGTTATGGCCTCACTTCGCAGCTGCGCCGCGCTGCATTCTCCTCTGCCGTCAACATTGTAGAAGGCTCGTCCCGTAAAGGGCGGAAGGAATTCAGGCGCTTCCTAGACATCTCCCTCTCCTCCCTCACCGAGGTAGGGTACGCCCTGCGTTTTGCGAAAGAGGTGGGATTGTTGGAAGAAAGCATGTGGCAGGATCTGAACGATCGACAGAACCGGGCCCGCTTTCTGACCTGGCGGCTGTACCGGGCGCTCGGTGGTGGCGGTCCTCCACCAACCTCCACCAACCCTCGACCGCCCTCCACCCTCACTTGACAGCCCACCGTATCTGTGGAGATTACCGTCTCAGATGATCGCACTGTCGCTCGCGCTCCTGTCGCTCGTCCTGCTCCTGAGCCTTAGTCTGCTCAGGGGAGGGGTCGTGGCGCGCGCGGAGAACACGATATAGCAGAGTAGTCGAAGCGAAGACGAGCAGTACCGGCGCCGCGAACCCCACCAGGTTTGCGGTCTTTTTTTTCTACCGCGGAGGAGAGCCATGGCCAGGGATGTCATCATCTTCGATACCACGCTGCGTGACGGCGAACAGGCGCCCGGAAACGCGATGTCACCGGAAGGCAAGCTGCGACTGGCGCGCCAACTCGACGCGCTCGGCGTGGACGTCATCGAAGCCGGTTTCCCGGCGGCGTCGCAAGGCGACCTGCGCGGTGTCCAGCAAGTCGCGGAGACCGTCCGGCGTCCCATCATCGCCGCGCTGGCGCGCTGCCACGACGGCGATATCGATGCCGCCGCCGAAGCGCTCAAGACCGCGCAACGCAAGCGCATCCACGTCTTCATCGCGACGTCGGACCTCCACCTCGAGCAGAAGCTGCGCATCGATCGCGCGAACTGCATCGAACGGGTCCGCGCCGCGGTGCGGCGCGCCAAAGGACATACACCCGACGTCGAGTTCTCGGCGGAGGACGCGACCCGCACCGACCTCGACTTCCTGGCCCGCGTCGTCCTGGTCGCCATTACCGAAGGGGCGACGACGATCAACCTCCCGGATACCGTCGGGTACACGACGCCGGCAGAGTACGCCGCGCTGTTCCGCACCATTCGCGAGCGCGTGCCCGAGGCGGGGAATGTGGTGCTGAGCGCCCACTGCCACGACGACCTCGGTCTCGCCGTCGCCAACTCGCTCGCCGCCATCGAGGCCGGCGCCGGGCAGGTGGAGTGCACGATCAACGGCATCGGCGAGCGCGCCGGCAATGCCGCGCTCGAGGAGATCGTGATGGCGGGACGCGTGCGGCCGCAGGTCATCGCGTTCCAGTGCCAGGTCAATCCGCGCGAGATCATGCGCACCAGCCGGCTCGTGTCGCTCGAGATCGGGGTCTTCCCGCAGCCCAACAAGGCGATCGTCGGCCGCAACGCCTTCGCGCACGAAGCGGGCATCCACCAGCACGGCATGCTGCAGAACGGCCTGACCTACGAGATCATCGCCCCGGAAACGGTGGGGGCCGGTGGATCGAGCATCGTGCTCGGCAAACACTCGGGCCGCCATGCGCTGGAGCGCCGCTATCGCGAGCTCGGCTACGAGCCCGACGCGACCACGCTCGAGCAGCTGTATGAGGCATTCACGACCCTGGCCGACAAGAAGCGCCAGATCCTGGACGAGGATCTGCTCACCCTGCTGCACGAAGGTTTCCACCAGGCGCCCGAGGTCTACAACCTCACCAGCCTCCGCGTGACGTGCGGCACCGAGACGGCGACGGCCGAAGTGCGCCTCGCGGGACCGGGGTTCCACGAGCGCAGCGCCACCGCGACCGGGAACGGCCCGATTGCCGCGGCCTTCGCGGCCGTCGGCGAGGCGCTGGGCCGCACGATCGAAGTGCTCGATCTGTCGGTGCAGTCGGTCACGCCGGGACGCGACAGTCTGGGCCGAGTCCTGCTGCAGGTGCGCATCGACGGCAAGTCACTCAGCGGCCACGGCGCTTCCACGGACATCGTCGAGGCGGGCGCGCGCGCGCTGGTGCATGCCCTCAACAAGGCTGACCACGCCGCCGGGCTGGAGACGATGGCGCTGAGTAGCAGCTACTACTGGGGAGTGTAGCCCATGAGCGAGCTCCTGACCGGCGCGCAGATCCTGCGCCGCACACTGGTGGACGCGGGCGTCGAGGTGATGTTCGGCTACCCCGGCGGCGCGATCATGCCGTTTTACGACGCGCTGCATGGTCAGCAGGCACTGCGGCATATCCTGGTGCGGCACGAGCAGGCGGCCGCCCATGCGGCCGACGGCTACGCGCGCGCGAGCAACCGCGTGGGCGTGTGCGTCGCGACCTCCGGTCCGGGCGCGACCAACCTCGTTACCGGATTGGCGGCGGCGCACATGGACGGCTCGCCGGTCCTCGCCATCACTGGTCAGGTGGGACGGCCGATGCTGGGCCGCGATGCCTTTCAGGAAACCGACGTCGTCGGTGTGACTCTGCCGGTCACCAAGCACAACGTGCTCGTGCGCGACGTGGAAGATCTAGCGGACGACGTGCGTGAGGCGATGGCCATCGCAATGGAAGGGCGGCCGGGCCCCGTCCTGGTAGACGTGCCGAAAGACGTCCAGAACCAGAAGGCTGAATACCGGGAGTCAGGAGCCGGGAGTCGGGGATCGGTGAAGCCCAGACTCCCGACTCCTGACTCCCGGTTCCTCGACGACGACGCCATCCAGCAAACCGCACATCTCATTGCCGAGGCGCAACGCCCCCTGCTGATGATCGGCCGCGGCGTGATCGTGAGCGGCGCCTACGCGGAGGTGCGGGAGCTCGCAGAGCGCACCGGTACGCCGGTGATCACGACGCTGCTCGGCATCAGCGCGTTCCCACAGGCGCACGACCTCCATCTTGGCATGCCGGGGATGCATGGTGAGGTGCACATCAACAAGGCCATCCAGGCGGCCGATCTCATCGTGGGTATCGGCATGCGGTTTGACGATCGCGTGACCGGCAACACCGCCACGTTCGCGCCGCGCGCCAAGATCGTGCACATCGACGTGAACCCGGCCGCGATCGGCCTCAACGTACCGGTCGCTCTTGGGATCGTGGGAGACGCGCGCCGCGTGCTCGAGCGGCTACTGCCCTGCGTGACGCCGCGCGACTGCCTCGCGTGGCGCGAGGAAATCAGCGGCCTCCGGCACGATCGCGAGGAACTGTTCACGGGTGGCTTGTCGCCCGAGGTGATTCTTTCCGCGCTGGCCGATGTCACGGGCGGGCGCTGCACGGTCGTATCGGACGTCGGTCAGCATCAGATGTGGGTGGCGCAGCGGTACCCGTTCCAGCGTCCCAACACCCACATCACTTCGGGCGGTCTCGGCGCGATGGGCTTCGCGGTCCCCGCCGCCATGGGCGTCCGGCTCGCGCGTCCCGACGAGCCCGTCTGGGCGATCTCGGGCGACGGCGGATTCCAGATGAACATGGCGGAGATGGCCACGATGGTGCAGGAGGGGATCGAGGTGAAGCTCGCCGTCTTCAACAACGGGTACCTCGGCATGGTCCGTCAGTGGCAGCAGTTCTTCCACGGCGGCCGGTATTCGAACACGCCGATCTTGAGTCCCGACTACGTGAAACTGGCCGAGGCCTATGGTATTCCCGGGTGGCGGGTCACACAGGCCGGCGAGGTGAGCGACGTGCTGCGGCAGGCCAATGCCGCTCCCGGTCCGGCGTTGGTCGAGCTGGTGATCGAGCAAGAGGCCAACGTCTTCCCGATGATCGTGCCGGGCGGCTCGCTGTCCGAGCCGCTCGAGGCGGCGCCGGTATGAAGCGTTCGCGCACGGTGACCGTGCTGATGAGCAGCGAGCTCCTCACGCTCGGCCGCGCGTGCGGTGCCCTCCGGCGTCGCAACCTGCCGATCCGCGGGTTCGCCGTCGACTCGAACGGGCCGCCCGGTGTCTGGCGATTGTCATGTGAGGTTGATGCGGATGACGCGACGGTCGAGAGCCTGCTCTTGCAAATCCAAAATGTGGTCGGCGTCCGCCAGGCGACGGCGTCCTCACCCCCTTCTTCCGGAGAGATCATGAGCTCATCGGTGCGCGTGTATTACGAGGCGGACACCGAGCGCGCGCGGTTGCGCGATCGTGTGTTCACCATCATCGGATACGGCAGTCAAGGACACGCCCACGCGCAAAACCTGCGCGACTCAGGCGCGAAGGTCATCGTCGGGCTGCGACCCGGCGGCGCGTCCTGGAAGCAGGCGACCGCGGATGGTCTGGAAGTGCGTCCCGTCGCCGAGGCTGCGAAAGCGGGCGACGTGATCATGCTGCTCGTACCCGACCAGGAGCAGCGCGCGGTATACGAGACTGCCGTCGCTTCCGCGCTCGGTCCGGGCAAGACGCTGATGTTCGCCCACGGCTTCAACATCCACTTCGGCGAGATCGCGCCGCCGGCCGGCGTGGACGTCTCGATGATCGCGCCGAAGTCTCCAGGGCATCTGGTGCGCAGCGAGTACCAGGCGGGACGCGGCGTCCCGGGGTTGGTCGCGATCCATCAGGACGCCAGCGGGAAGGCACTGGCGAACGCCCTCGCGTACGCGACGGGGATCGGGTGCTCGCGCGCCGGCGTCATCGCCACGACGTTCGCCGAGGAAACCGAGACCGATCTGTTCGGCGAACAGGCGGTGTTGTGCGGCGGGGTCACGGCCCTCATCCAGGCCGGCTTCGAGACGCTCACCGAGGCGGGTTACGCACCGGAGATGGCGTACTTCGAGTGCCTCCACGAGCTGAAGCTCATCGTCGATCTCATCTATCGCGGCGGCCTCGGATTCATGCGGCATTCGATCAGCAATACCGCCGAGTACGGGGATCTGACGCGCGGCGGGCGGGTGATCAGCCCGGCGGTGCGGGAAGAAATGCGGCGTCTCCTCGCCGATATCCGCAACGGCGTGTTCGCGAAGGAGTGGATCGCCGAATGCCGCGCCGGCGCTCCCCGTTTCAACGAGCTGCGCCGCGCCGCGCAGAACCACCCGATCGAGCAGGTCGGCGCCCAGCTGCGGGCGATGATGCCGTGGACCGAGGAAGGGAAGCGCGCAAAAGCGAAAGCTCATCGCCCGGCTGAGCGTGAGACGACTGCCACTACATGAGAACATTGTTCGATCGGGTGTGGGACGCGCACGTCGTCCGCGAGCTGGCGGACGGCGTGTCGCTGCTCTACGTGGACCTGCACCTCGTCCACGAGGTCACGTCGCCGCAAGCGTTCGCGGGCCTCAAACGCGAGCAACGCAGCGTGCGCCGACCCGAGCTGACTTTGGCGACGGTGGATCACAATGTGTCCACCGGTGACCGGTCGCTTCCGATCGCCGATGCGGTTGCGGCCCGGCAGCTTGATGCGCTCGGCACGAATGCGCGGGAGTTCGGGATCGAGCTCTTCGATCTCGACTCCCCGGGGCAGGGCATCGTCCACGTCATTGGCCCCGAGCTGGGGGCGACACAGCCCGGCATGCTGATCGTCTGCGGCGACTCGCACACCGCGACGCACGGCGCGTTCGGGGCGTTCGCGCTGGGCATCGGCACCAGCGAGGTCGAGCATGTGCTCGCGACCCAGTGCATCGTGCTGAAGAAACCGCGCAATCTGGAAGCGCGCATAAGCGGGAGCCTGGAGCCAGGAGTCGGGGCCAAGGACTTGATCCTCGCGCTCATCGGAAAGATCGGGACCGCCGGGGCAACGGGACATGTCATCGAGTACACCGGCTCTGCCGTCCGCGCGCTGTCGATGGAAGAGCGCATGACCGTGTGCAACATGTCGATCGAAGCGGGCGCCCGTGCCGGGATGATCGCGCCCGACGAGGTGACGTTCGGCTACCTCGAGGGACGGCCCCGCGTGCCCGCCGGAGCGGCGTGGACGGCCGCGCTCGAGCGCTGGCAGACATTCCGCTCGGATCCCACCGCGCGCTACGATGCGCAGGTGCGGCTCGATGCGGCGACGGTGGGTCCGCAGGTCACGTGGGGCACCACGCCCGGCATGGTCGCCGATATCACCGCGCGGGTTCCCGATCCCGCGCAGCTCGCCAGCGAGGGCGACCGCCAGGCCGCGGCGCGGGCGCTGGAATACATGGGTCTCGTTCCCGGGACGCCGCTCCAAGGGATTCCCATCGATCGCGTATTCCTGGGGTCGTGCACCAACGCACGCATCGAAGACCTGCGTAGCGCCGCCAACATCGTGCGCGGCCGCCACGTCGCGCCGCGCGTGCGCGCGATGGTGGTTCCGGGCTCGCAGCGCGTGAAAGCGCAGGCGGAACGGGAGGGATTGGATCGGGTGTTTCGCGACGCGGGGTTCGAGTGGCGCAACGCCGGTTGCTCGATGTGCCTCGGCATGAATGACGACGTGCTCGGAGCCGGCGAGCGCTGCGCGGCGACATCCAATCGCAATTTCGAAGGCCGCCAGGGGCGCGGCGGGCGCACGCACCTCATGAGTCCCGCGATGGCGGCCGCTGCCGCGATCGAGGGGCGCCTGGTGGACGTACGCGGATGGTGACGCTGTGACGCCTTTCGTGCGGCATCGGGGAAAGGCCGCCGCGTTGCCGCGTCGTGACGTGGACACCGATCAGATCATCCCGAAGCAGTTCCTGAAGGGAGTCGACCGCTCGGGATTCGGAGCGAACCTGTTCTATGACTGGCGCGCCGATCCGGACTTCGAGCTCAACCGCCCGGAGGCCCAGGGCGCCACGATCCTCGTGACCGGTCCGAACTTCGGGTGCGGGTCCTCGCGCGAGCATGCCGTCTGGGCGCTCGCGCAGTATGGCTTCCGCGCCATCATCGCGCCGTCGTTCGCCGACATCTTCCTGGCCAACTGCTACCGCAACGGCGTCCTGCCCGTGCAGCTGCCGAAAGCCGACGTCGATACCCTGATCGGGCGCGCCGCAGGCGGTTCCTACGAAATCAGTGTGGATCTGGAACAGTC